>Ga0182742_1000097_pt1 | contig 169828 bp, 136 predicted proteins | sample eDN5th37CBELigMG_FD_128880 | JGI IMG/M metagenome (GOLD analysis project Ga0182742, IMG submission 128880) | Enriched Miracle-Growth compost microbial communities from Emeryville, California, USA - eDNA 5th pass 37_C BE-Lig MG (version 2)... ... | reverse complement strand
TGTCGGCGGTCACGGCGCCCTTCACGGAGAGGCCGAAGAAGGCGTCCGCGCCGTCCATCGCCTCGGCCAGGGTGCGGCGGTCGGTGGCGACGGCATGCGCCGACTTCCACTGGTTCATGCCCTGCTCGCGGCCGCGGTAGAGCACGCCCTTGGTGTCGCACATCATGATGTTCTCGGGCCGCATGCCCATCGCCCGCATCAGCTCGGCGCAGGCGATGGCGGCGGAGCCGGCACCGTTGATGACGAGGCGGGTTTCCGCCAGCGCGCGCCCGGTCAGGTGGCAGGCGTTGATCAGGCCGGCGGCGGCGACGATGGCGGTGCCGTGCTGGTCGTCGTGGAAGACCGGGATGTCCATCAGCTCGCGCAGGCGCTGCTCGATGACGAAGCATTCCGGCGCCTTGATGTCCTCCAGGTTGATGCCGCCGAAGGAGGGGCCGAGATAGCGCACGGCGTTGACGAACTCGTCCACGTCCTCGGTGGAGACGCAGAGGTCGATGGAATCCACGTCGGCGAAGCGCTTGAACAGCGCGGCCTTGCCTTCCATCACCGGCTTGGAGGCCAGCGCGCCCAGGTTGCCGAGGCCGAGCACGGCGGTGCCGTTCGAGATGACGGCCACCATGTTGCCCTTGGCCGTGTAGTCATAGGCCAGGTTGGGGTCGCGGTGGATGTGCAGGCAGGGCTCGGCCACGCCCGGCGAATAGGCCAGCGACAGGTCGCGCGCCGTGGTCAGCGGCTTGGTGAGGCGGATCTCCAGCTTGCCCGGCTTGCCCTCCGCATGCAGTGCGAGCGCCTCCTCCGCCGTGATGCGGGCGGTGCGGGTGTCCCCCACCGGCGTTTTCTTCGCGTCGTCCATGTCCTCGGGGCTCCCGTGCTTGTCACCTCCTTTATGTCGGTCCCGCGCGATGCGGGAAAGGCAGGCGCTTCGCAGGTGCGGGAGAACCGGAGCGCGGCCTTGCCGGAGGGGCTAACCCTCCGGCCCGGGACGGGGCGGGGGGAGGAAGTCCTCCCCCCCGGCTGCTCAGCCCCGCTTCACGTTCCAGGGGAAGGGCGCCGGCCCCTCCAGGATGCCGCTGATGTCCTTGCGGAAGGCGGTGCGGATGGTGAACTGGCCGAGCGGGATGGTGGAGACCTCCTCCAGGCCGAGGCGGCCGAGCTCCAGCGCCGCCTTGCGCTGCGCCGCCTCGTCCGTGGCGTAGAGCCATTCCTCCGTCAGCGCCTCGGCACGGTCGTTCTTCCACCAGCCGAACCAGCCATCGGCGCCCTGGCCGCGGATCAGCGGGGACATGGCGGGGTTGCCGTAGAAGGAGGAGGGGCCGGTGGTGTGGAAGATGCTCCAGCCGCCCTTCTCCACCGCCTCGCGCGAGCCGCGGCGCTGGATCACCGTGCCCCAGTCGCTCTCCGCCAGCTCGACATTCATGCCGATGCGCTTCAGCGCGTCGGCCGTGACCTGGCCGAGGGGGCCGATATCGGGGAAGTCGGTCGGGTTGATGATGACCGTCTTCTGGTCGGTGTAGCCGGACTCCTTCAGCGTGGCGCGGGCCTTGTCGAGGTCGCCCGGCATCAGGTCCGGATGGTCCTCGTAATAGGGCGTGTGCTTGGGGAAGATGCTGCGCGTCTCGGTCCAGGTGGAGGTGTCGTCCCCCTGGCTGGCGCGCATGTAGTTCTCCTGGATCACCGACTGCAGCACGGCGCGGCGCACCTTCACGTCGTTGAAGGGCGGGTGCAGGCAGTTCAGCCGCATCAGCGCCATGCGGCCGGCCTTGTCGGTCACCTCGCGGCGGATGTCGCGGTTGCTGGCCAGCATGGGCTGCAGGTCGGCCAGCGGGCGCTCCCACCAGTCGGCCTCGCCGTTCATCAGCGCCGCCGCGGCGGTGGCGGGATCGGGGATGATCATCCACTCGATGCGCTGGAAGTTCGCCACCTTGCCGCCGGCGGCGGAATCCGGCGCCTCGTCGCGCGGGACGTAGCCGTCGAACTTCTCGTAGACCACGCGGCTGCCGGAATTGTACTGGTCGGCCAGGAAGCGATAGGGGCCGGAGCCGACCATCTCGGTGATGGCCTTGTTGGCGTCGGTCTTGGCCAGGCGCTCGGGCATGATGAAGGCGACGTTGGCGTCCGGCTTGCCGATCGCCATCAGCAGCTGCGGGAAGGGCCGGGTGAGGCGGATCTCGATGGTGCGGTCATCCGCCGCGCGCCACTCCTCCACCACCTTGGCGAGCAACTGGCCGAAGCCGTCGCGCACCGCCCAGCGCTTGAGGCTGGCGACGCAGTCCGCCGCGCGCACCGGCTCGCCGTCGTGGAACTTCAGGTTCGGCCGCAGGCGGATGCGCCAGCGCCGCCCGTCATCCAGGACCTCGTGGCCCTCGGCCATCTGCGGCTTCACCTCGCCCGCGGCGTTCACGGAGTAGAGCACGTCGAAGACGTAGTAGCCGTGGTTGGCGGTGACGGTGGCGGTGGTCCAGATCGGGTCCAGCGCGCTCAGATTGGCCTGCGGGATGAAGCGCAGGGTGCTGTTGCCCTTGCTGCCCTGGGCGAGCGCGGGCGCGGCGAGCAGCGCGGCGCTGGCGCCCAGAAAGGCGCGGCGGTGCAGGTTCATGGTGGTCTCGACCTCCCCCTGGTGGTGCTTCCTGGCCGCGCAACCTGCCCGCCCGGCGGCAGGGTGCCAAGAAGGCCGAGGGAAGGAATTCCCCCGGACCCCATCTTTTTTCTTCGAGTCTGGTTGCGGCAGCGGCGGGCGCGCTCCGCCTGCGCGACAAAACTAGCAGAAAAAGAAGCGGGGGTGCGGGGGAGAATTCCTTCTCCCCCGCGGCTTCCCCCCCTGGCGCGACCTGCTCTAGGAAGGGGGCATGACCTCCCGCCCCTACCCTTCGCCCGAGGGCGCGACGCCAGCCCTCGCGCAGTGGTTCGCCGCCAAGCAGGCCCATCCGGACGCGCTCGTCTTCTTCCGCATGGGCGACTTCTTCGAGCTGTTCTTCGACGACGCGGCGCGGGCGGGCGAGGCGCTGGGGCTGGCGGTCTCGCACCGGGGCGAGCATCGCGGCGTGCCCGTGCCGATGGCCGGCGTGCCCGTGCATGCCATGGAGAACTACCTGGCGCGGCTGATCCGGCAGGGCTTCCGCGTCGCCATCTGCGAGCAGCGGGAGACGCCGGAGCAGGCCAAGGCGCGCAAGGCGCCGACCATCCGGCGCGAGGTGGTGCGGCTGGTCACGCCGGGCACGGTGACGGAGGAGGCGCTGCTCGACGGCGCGCGGCCCGCCTGGCTGCTGGCGCTGGCGCGCGCCGAGGGGGAGTGGGGTGCCGCCTGGGCCGACCTTTCCACCGGCGCCTTCGCCTGCGAGACGCTGCCGGTGGCCGAGTTGCCGGCGCTGCTGGCGCGGCTCGACCCGGCCGAGCTGCTGGTGCCGGAGGAACTGGCCGAGCTGGCGGCGCTGCGGCCCTTCGCCGAGCGCCTGAGTTATCTGGAGCCGGCGCGCGACCCGGCGGGGCGGCTCGCCAGCTTCTTCGAGGTCGCCACGCTGGAGGGGTTCGGCAGCTTCACCGAGGCGGAGCTCACGGCCTGCGCGCTGGCGCTCGACTATGTCCGCCGCACGCAGGGCGAGGCGGCGCCGCGCCTGCGGCCGCCGGAGCCGCAGGGCGGGCGCGCGACGCTGCGGATGGATGCCGCCACCCGCCGCTCGCTGGAGATCCTGAAGAGCGAGCGCGGCGAGACGCGGAACTGCCTGCTGGCGGCGGTGGACCGCACGCTGACCGCCGCCGGCTGCCGGGAACTGGCCGCGCGGCTCGGTGCGCCGCTGACCGAGGCCGGGGCCATCGCCGCGCGGCACGACGCGGTGCAGGCGCTGCTGGAAGCGCCGCCGCTCGCCGCCGGGCTGCGCGCCGCGCTGAAGGGGGCGCCGGACATGGCGCGGGCGCTGGCGCGGCTGGCGCTGGACCGCTTCGCGCCGCGCGACCTCGCCGCCATCCGCGACAGCCTGGAGCGCGCCGAGATGATGGCCGACGCGCTGGCCGAAGCCGTGCCGCTGCCGGCGCTGCTGGAGGGTGCGCGCGCGGCGCTGCTGCCGGGGGATTCGCCGCGCGCCGAGCTGGCGCGGGCGCTGGCCGCCGAGCTGCCGGCGCGGCTGGAGGACGGCAACATCGTCGCGGCCGGCTATGACGGCGAGCTCGATGCGCTGCGGCGGATGCGCGACGACGCGCGCGGCGCCATCGCGGCCATGCAGCTCGACCTGGCGCAGGCCTGGGGCGTGGCCAGCCTGAAGATCCGCCACCACCAGCAGTTCGGCTACCTCGCCGAGATGCCGGCCGCCGCCGGCGAGAAGCTGCTGCGCACGCCGCCGCCGAAGCTGGCCGGCACGCCGCAGGCGCCGGTGCACCGGCAGACCATGGCGAATGCCCATCGCTTCACCTGCGCCGCGCTGGCCGAGCTGGACCGCAAGCTGGCCGCCGCCGGCGAGCAGGCGGCGCGGCGCGAGGCCGCCGTGGTGCGCCACCTGCGCGACCTCTGCCTGCGCGCGGCGCGCGGCATCGACGCCGCCGCCGCCGCGATGGCGGAGGTGGACATCCACGCCGCCGCCGCGGCGCTCGCCGCCGATGGCGGCTGGTGCCGGCCGGAGATGGTGGAGCGGCCGGAGTTCCGCATCCGGCAGGGGCGGCACCCCGTGGTCGAGGCGGCGCTGGCGCGCAACCGGGGGCCGGCCTTCGTGCCGAATGACGCCGACCTTTCGCCGGGGCAGCGGCTCTGCCTGCTGACCGGGCCGAACATGGCGGGCAAGTCCACCTTCCTCCGGCAGAACGCCATCATGGTGGTGCTGGCGCAGGCCGGGCTCTTCGTGCCCGCCACCGAGGCGCGGATCGGGCTGGTGGACCGGCTGTTCTCCCGCGTCGGCGCGGCGGACGACATCGCCGGCGGGCGCTCGACCTTCATGGTGGAGATGACGGAGACCGCCGCCATCCTGAACCAGGCGACCGCCCGCTCGCTGGTGGTGCTGGACGAGGTGGGGCGCGGCACCGCCACCTGGGACGGGCTGGCCATCGCCTGGAGCGTGCTGGAGGCGCTGCACGACCGCATCCGCTGCCGCGCCGTCTTCGCCACGCATTTCCACGAACTGACCGCGCTCGGGGGCAAGCTGCCGGAGTTGCAGCTCGCGCATATGAAGGTGCGCGAGCATCGCGGCGAGGTGGTGTTCCAGCACCTGGTGGGGCCCGGGGCGGCGGAGAAGTCCTGGGGGCTGCATGTGGCGCGGCTGGCGGGGGTGCCGCGCGCCGTGGTGCAGCGGGCGGGGGCGGTGCTGACCGCGCTGGAGGAACGGGCGCGCGGGCTGGAGCCCCTGGCGGAGGAATTGCCGCTGTTCAACGGCGCTTCGGCGGCAGGGCCGGCAACCAACCCACAACCGGAAGCCGCATCGCATCCTGTCCTGGACGCGCTTGAGTCGCTGGACCCCGATTCACTCACGCCCCGCGAGGCGTTGGAGGCGCTTTATCGCCTGCGTATGCTGCATGGCGGCAATGATTCGGCCAAAAGGGCTCACGAAGCTGTTGCCGCAGCGCACAGCGCAGTATCATCCGTCAAATGAGAAGCTCCGGCGACCTGCCAGATGCCCCTGTCGCTGCCATCGACGCGATCTCCGCCGCGCCGATGCGGCCGCTCCCCGACGTTGCCCTCGATCTGATCCCCCGGCCCGGCGCGCCGGTGCCGCGCGAAGCAGCCCTGCTGTTGCTGCGGCGGCAGCTTGGCCGGATCCAGTCCCGCGTGCAGGAGGCCTTCGAGGCGCATGCCCTCTCCGGCCTGACCGCCGCGCGGATGCTGGGCGAGCTGACCGACGGGCTGATCTTCGCCATCCACGCCTATACCCTGGCGCAGGTGGCGCCGGCCCCGCGGGCCGTGGAGGGCGAGGCGGAGGCCAATCCCTTCGCGCCCCCCGAGCCGCCCTTCGTGCTGGCGGCGACCGGCGGCTACGGGCGCGGCGTGCTGGCGCCCTATTCCGACATCGACCTGCTGTTCCTCTCCGACGCGCCGCTCGGGCCGCGCGGGCGGCGGGCGGTGGAGTTCATGCTCTACCTGCTCTGGGACCTCGGGCTGAAGGTTGGGCACGCCACCCGCAGCATCCGCGAATGCCTGGAGGATGCGCGCGCCGACGCCACCATCCAGACCGCGCTGCTGGACAGCCGCTTCCTGGCCGGGGACGCCGCCGTCTTCGACCGTTTCGAGACGGCCTTCACCGAGGCGCGGCAGGACTGGGGGGTGGGGCAGTTCCTCGCCGCCAAGCGCGCCGAGCGCACCGCCCGCCACCACCGCTACGGCGACAGCCCCTATCTGGTGGAGCCGCACATCAAGGAGGGCCGCGGCGGCCTGCGCGACGTGCAGACCATGTACTGGCTGGCGCGCTATGCCTTCGGCGTGAAGCGGATGCCGGAGCTGGTCGGGCCGGAGAGCCCCGGCGGCGGGCTGCTGATGGCGCGCGAGGCGCGCGCCTTCAAGCGCGCCTGGGACTTCCTCTGGACCGTGCGCTTCCACCTCCACTACGTCACCGGCCGGGCCGAGGAGCGGCTCACCTTCGACCTGCAGCCCGTGGTCGGCGCCCGCATGGGCTATACGCGCCACGGCAAGCAGGACGGTGTGGAGCGCTTCATGAAGCACCTCTTCCTGACGGTGCGGGACGTGGTGCGGCTCTCCCGCCTGCTGGAGCCGGCGATCGAGCGCGCGACGCTCGGGCCGCCCGCGGTGAACCGCGCGCCCGACCCGGCGCTGGCCAGCGCGGGCGTGGCGGTGGCCGATGGCAAGCTGCTGATCATGCCCGACCACGACGTCAGCGCCGATCCGGCCGTCATGCTGCGGCTGCTGCGGGCGGCGCGGGACCGTGCGATCGAGCTGCACCCGCTGGCCTATCGCGCGCTGATCCGCAACGCGCCGGCCGCGCAGCGGCTGCGCGGCGACCCGGCGGCCAGCACGCTGTTCCTGGACCTGCTGACGGGGCGCGATTCGGCCCGCTGGGTGCGGGTGCTGAACGAGGTGGGCTTCCTCTCGCGCTTCATCCCGGACTGGGCGCGCATCGTCGGGCTGATGCAGTTCGACACCTACCATGTCTTCACCGTGGAGGAGCACACGATCGAGGCGATCGCCGTGCTCAACCAGCTGGAGGCGGGCGGGCTGGACGAGGCGGCGCCGGTGGCCAGCGAGCTGGTGGGCCAGGTGCATTCGCGCCGCGCGCTCTATGTCTCGGTGCTGCTGCACGACATCGCCAAGGGGCGCGGCGGCGACCATTCGGAGCTCGGCGCCGGGCTGGCGCTGGAGATCTGCCCGAAGCTCGGCCTCAGCCCGGAGGAGACGGAGACCGTCTCCTGGCTGGTGCTGAACCACCTGCTGGTCAGCCAGACCGCCTTCAAGCGCGACATCGACGACCCCAAGACCATCCTCGACATCGCCGAGGTGGTGCAGTCGCCCGAGCGGCTGCGGCTGCTGCTGGTGCTGACCGTCGCCGACATGCGCGCGGTGGGGCCGAAGGTCTGGAACGGCTGGAAGGCGACGCTGCTGCGCGAGCTGTACTGGCGCGTGGCCGAGGTGCTGGCCGGGGGGCTCTCGGTGCCGGAGCGGGACGTGCGGGTGGCGCGCGCCAAGCAGGCCGCCGCCGCCATGCTGCAGGACCAGCCGAAGGAGGCGGTGGAGCATTTCCTCGGCCTCGGCTATCCCGGCTACTGGCTCTCCTTCGACCCGGAAAGCCATGCCCGCCACGCCGCCATGATCCGCGAGGCGGAGGCGCAGGGCATGCCGCTTTCCATCGCCACCCGCGTGCTGGAGGCACGGGCGGTGACGGAGGTGACGGTCTACTGCTCCGACCATCCCGGCCTGTTCAGCCGCATCGCGGGCGCGCTGGCGGTGGGCGGCGCCAGCATCGTGGATGCGCGCATCCACACCATGACCAACGGCATGGCGCTCGACACCTTCTGGGTGCAGGACGCGCAGGGCGGGGCGCTGGACGCGCCGCACCGGCTGGCGCGGCTCTCCGTGCTGGTCGAGCAGGCGCTGTCCGGCCGGCTGAACCTGGTGCAGGAGATCGGCAAGGTCCGGCGCGAGCCGGCGCGGCTGCGCGCGGTGCAGGTGCCGGGGCGGGTGGTGATCGACAACTTCGCCAGCAACACCCACACCGTGATCGAGCTGAACGGGCGCGACCGGCCAGGCCTGCTGCACGACGTGACGGCCGCCATCTCGGCGCAGGGGGTGCAGATCGCCTCGGCGCACATCACCACCTATGGCGTGCGGGCGGTGGACGTCTTCTACGTGAAGGACGTGTTCGGGCTGAAGATCGAGAACGAGCGCAAGCTGGCGGCGCTCCGGGCGGCGCTGCTCGCGGCGCTGACGCCGCCGGGCGGCGAGGACTCCGACGGGGCGTGATTCGGGCCGGGGGGCAACCTTTCCCCCGCGCCGCGTTTAAATCCGTCATCGGCGCGACGCAAGACCGCGCCGCCCTAACGGAGAAAACCCTATGCGCACGTCCTATGCCCTCGTTGCCGGCCTTGCGCTGGCGCTGGCCACGCCCGCCTTCGCGCAGACCGCTGGCACCGGCACCCCTTCGACCAGCGGCACCTCCACCAAGGCCGGCCAGGCGCATGGCACCACCGCCCATCGTGCCACGCCGCCCCACCGGGCTGGCAGCACGGGTTCGAGGCGGCACCACATGGCGCAGAGCCAGGGCGGACAGAGCCAGGGCGGACAGAGCCAGGGCGGGCAGTCCCGTGGCGGCATGACGAGCGGCACGACCGGCGGCGCGGCGGGCGGCACCACCAGCGGCGCCCCCCTCAACCCCTCCGGCAGCCAGAGCGGCAATCCCGCCACCGGCTCCGGCGTCGGCGGCCCGAACAGCACCGGCATCGGCACGCCGAGCCCGGGCGGCCAGGGCAGCGGCAGCAACTCCGGCGGCTCGGGCGGCAGCGGCGGCGGCCAGGGCGGCGGCAGCGGCGGCTGAGTGGGACAGGCAGCCCGCCCGAGACCCTAAGGCCGGGCGCGGAGGCGGGCCGCCGCGCCACGGCCGGGCTTCATCACGCGCCTGCCGGGCATGGCCTGGCAGGCGCCGTGCTTTCCAACGGGTGAATGGCCGGCAGCGGCAGGTGGCCCTTCCGCATGGCCCGTTCCCCTGGCCCGTCCCGCTGGGCCCTTCCCTCTCGGGGGTTCTTCCCCCTTGAGGCCCTCCCTCCTGCTTCCCCTCCACAGCAAGGAAGAGAACAATGCGCCTCTCGCATGCCTTGATCGGCAGCCTCGGCCTCATGCTGGCGGCCTGCGGTCCGATGCAGCCCGGCGGCGGCAGCCGCGCCGACGGCACCACGGCACCGACCGGGGCCAGCGGAATGTCGACCCGCGGCTCTAGCACCAGCAGCGTGGTCCCGATTCAGGGCCAGGATGACGTGGGGCCGGCCGTCGGCGGCCGGCCGTGACGGCCCGCCGGGCGGGCGGTCGCGGCCAAGCCGGCGAATGCGAAGGCGCAACCTTTCCGATCAAAGGGATTTAGTCCTCCGCCGACGCGGTCCTGGCCGTGTCCTCACAGCGGAGAATGCAGATGCGCACGACCTACGCCCTGATCGGTGGCCTGGCCCTCATGCTGGCAGCTTGCGGCGAGTCGCAGACAGGAGCCCGTCAGGCCGGCCCGATGGGCGGCGACATCGCGCGCGGCACCACCAGCGGCGTGCCCCTCAATCCTTCCGGCAGCCAGGCCGGCAATCCCGCCACCGGCTCCGGCGTCGGTGGCCCGAACAGCACCGGGATCGGCACGCCGAGCCGCGGTGGCCAGGGGGCCGGCAGCAATTCCGGCTCGGGCGGCGCCGGCGGCGGCTACTGATCCCATGTGGGCGGGCCAGCGCGCCCGCCAAGCGACCCAAGACGGGGCGCGGCGGCATGGTGGAGACGCATGCTGCCGCGCCGGCAAGACTCACGCGAGGCCTGCCGGCATCGACAGGCTTCCTGGCTTTCCTGCGGATGCGCGTCCGGCGGAGGCAGCCCACCCCCTTCTCCCTGCCTTGCCCGGGGGCCTTCGGCCTGATGTTGGCGCCCTGCGGATCGGTGCAGCCTGACGGCACAAGCAGCCGCGCGGACGGAAGCGCGGCACCTCAATGAAAACCGGAATGAGAGCCTTACCTGGCCCGCCACTGCGCCCCTGAGGCGTATGGCCAAGCTGACGGATGCGAAGGCGCAACCTTTCCGATCGGAAAGATTTAGTCCTCCGCCGGCGCGGCCTCCCCCGCGTCACCACAACGGAGAATGCAGATGCGCACGACCTATGCCCTGATCGGTGGCTTGGCCCTCATGCTGGCAGCCTGCGGCCAGTCGCAGACGGGCGGCGGGATGTCGGGGGGCCAGACGGCACCGATGGGCGGCGGCGCGCCGACCGCCGGCACCGGCACCATCTCGCCGATCCAGGGCCTGGATGACCAGCCGCCCCGCCCCGGCCGCGGCGTGCCGACCGCCGGCACCGGCACCATCTCGCCGATCCAGGGCGAGAACAGCGTGGCGCCGACCCGCCCCGGCCGCGGCGGCTATACCGCCGGCACCGGCACCATCTCGCCGATCCAGGGCCAGGACGATGCGGGCCGCAGCAACGTGACGCGCCCCTGAGGCAGGGCAGCGCGGCGGCAGGCTCCCCCCTGACCGGCCGCGCCGTTCCCGCTACAATCGGGTGACGTCCGGAGGAGTTCTCGCCCGTGCACGTCACCTCGCCCGCCTTCAAGTCCAATGCCGCCCGCGCCATGGCCGATACCGGCCTGCAGAAGGCGCTGAGCCGCTCCGGCCCCTCCGCCCATGCCAAGCGCAGCCGCGCCGTCGCGGCCCTGCCCGAGTTCGAGCGGCTGCGGGAGATCGGACGGGACATCAAGAACCACACCCTGGCGAATCTCGACTTCTACCTGGAGGCCTATGCCGCGAAGGTGGAGGCGGCGGGCGGACATGTGCACTGGTGCTCCACCGCCGAGGAGGCGCGGGCGGCGGTGCTGGAGATCTGCCGCAAGGCCGGGGCGCGCACCGTCACCAAGGGCAAGTCGATGATCTCCGAGGAGCTCGGGGTCAACGAGCACCTGGAGGCGAACGGCATCGAGCCGGTGGAGACCGATCTCGGCGAGTACATCCTGCAGCTCCGCAAGGAGCCGCCGAGCCACATCATCGGCCCCGCCTTCCACCTCAACCGCGAGGACTGGGAAGACACCTTCCGCAAGTCGCATATCGACCTGCCCTTCGACCGGAGCTTCGCGCAGCGGCGGGACATCCTGGAGGAGGCGCGCGGACGGCTCAGGGCGCGCTTCCTGGCGGCCGATGTGGGCATCACGGGCGCCAATTTCCTGATCGCCGAGACCGGTTCCTCCGTCATCGTGACGAATGAGGGCAATGGCGACCTGACGCAGACCCTGCCGCGGGTGCATGTGGTGCTGGCCAGCATCGAGAAGGTGGTGCCGACGCTGGAGGACTGCACCTCGCTGCTGCGGCTGCTGGCGCGCTCGGCCACCGGGCAGGATTTCTCCGTCTACACCACCTTCTCCACCGGCGTGCGGCGGCAGGGCGACCTGGACGGGCCGGAGGAATACCATGTGGTGCTGGTGGACAATGGCCGCTCCAACATGGTCGGCACCGAGTTCCAGGACATGCTGCGCTGCATCCGCTGCGCCGCCTGCATGAACCACTGCCCGGTCTATGGCGTGACCGGCGGGCATGCCTATGGCTGGGTCTATCCGGGGCCGATGGGCAGCGTGCTGACGCCCTCGCTGGTCGGCGTGGACAAGGCGGGGCACCTGCCCAACGCCTCCACCTTCTGCGGGCGCTGCGAGAGCGTCTGCCCGGTGAAGATCCCGCTGCCCAAGCTGATGCGGCACTGGCGCGAGCGGGAGTTCGAGCGGCACCTGACGCCGCCCACCCAGCGGCGGGCGCTACGGCTCTGGGCCTGGCTGGCGAAGCGGCCGGAGGCCTACCGGCTGGCGATGCGGATGGGCATCGGGGCGCTGGCGCGCTTCGGCCGGGGCAAGGGAGCCTTCAGCAGGCTGCCGGGGGCCGGGGGCTGGACCGAGGGGCGCGACCTGCCGGTGCCCGAGGCGGGCGGCACCTTCATGGACCGCTACCAGCGGCAGCAGCGGGGGCGCCGGGCATGAGCCGCGAGGCGATTCTCGGCGGCATCCGGCGCGGGCTGAAGCGCGGCGCGTTGCCGGCGGACCAGCAGGCGATGCTGCGGCACCGGCTGGAGAGCCATCCGCGCCACCTGATCCCGGCGCGATCACGAGTGCCGCATCCGGCGCAGGTGGAGTTGTTCATCGCACGGGTGGAGGCGGAGTTCGGCACGGTGGAGCGGGTGCCGGAGGCCGCGCAGGTGCCGGCGGCGCTGATCGACTACCTGGCCGGACAGAACCTGGGGCCACGCGTGGTGATGGCGCCGCACCCCGAGCTGGAGGCGCTGCCCTGGGCCGGACAGCCGCTGCTGATGCGGGAGCAGCGCCGCGCCGAGGGGAGCGACCTGGTTTCGGTGCAGCATGGCTATGCCGGCATTGCCGAGACCGGCACGCTGATGCTGCCCGCCGCGCCCGGCCGCCCCACCACGCTGAACCTGCTGCCCGAGACGGAGGTGGTTGTGTTGCGCGCGGACCGGGTGGTGGGCGCCTATGAGGAGGCCTGGGACCTGCTGCGGGCCGAGAACCACGACGCGCTGACCGGCGGCTTCATGCCGCGCAACGTGATGCTGGTGACGGGCCCCTCGCGCAGCGCCGACATCGAGTCGACGCTGGAGCTGGGCGCGCATGGCCCGCGCCGGCTGCATGTCATCCTCGTCGGCTGAGGGGTGCTGGCGCCTGGACCGGCCCTGGCTTCCTGACTAGAGGGAGGTGCAGGAACCTCAGGTTCCTGCCGGGGGTTTCAGGGGGCAGTGCCCCCTGACCTTCATCGCCCTTTCCAGCGCAGGACCGAGATGCCCCGCCGCGGCCGCAACCTGACCGAGCAAGAGCGTGCGCTGTGGCGGGCCTATGTCGCCGCGGTGACGCCGCTGCCCGGTCATGCGCTGCCGGCCGTTCCCGCCGCTCCCACCGAGCCGGCGCCACCCCCTCCCCCGCCGCCATCGCCTGCCGCGCCCCCGGCGCCGAAGCCCGCGCTGAAGCCCTATGCGCCGGTGCTGCATGTCGGTGTGCAGCCGGGCGGGGTGGACAGCCAGCGCTGGAAGGACCTGCGCCGCGGCCGCACCCGGCCCGAGCGGACGCTGGACCTGCACGGGCGGCGCGCGCAGGACGCCTGGCACGCGGTGCGCGCCTTCCTGCACGCCGCGCAGGCCGACGGGCTGCGCTGCGTCGCTGTTGTGACGGGCAAGGGGCCGATGCCGGATGGCGGCGTGCTGCGGCGGGAGTTGCCGCACTGGCTGAACGCGCCGGACCTGCGGCCGCTGGTGCTGGGTGCCGTTCACCCGGCGCCGAACCAGGGGGCGGTGCACCTGCTGCTGCGCCGGCGCCGGTGACCCCCTTCGGCGCCCGGCTGCGCGCGCTGCGGCAGGCGCGCGGGGTGACGCTGAAGGAGATGGCAGGCGCCCTGCAGGTCTCGCCGGCCTATCTCTCGGCGCTGGAGCACGGACGGCGCGGGCGGCCCAGCGTTGGGCTGATCCACCAGGTGAACGAGTTCTTTGGGCTGATCTGGGACGATGCCGAGGAAATGGCGCGGCTGGCGCGCCTCTCGCACCCGAAGGTGACGCTGGATACCAGTGGGCTTTCGCCGGAGGCGACCGAACTGGCCAACCTGCTGGCGGGGCGAATCCGGCGGCTTCCGCCGGAAGTCATCAAGGAAATGCGGCGGCTGCTGGGGGAGTGAAGGAAGGGGCCTTGGACAAGGCTGGGGGAAGGAATTCCCCCAGGCCCCCTTCTTTTTTCTGTCAGTTTGGCGCGCTGTTGGTGGGAGGCTGCCTCGGCGGCCGGAACACGCTCCGGCTCAGCGTGAAAGCCATGGTCAGAAGAGCCGGAATGGGGGGGGAAGCCGACCTCAGCGAATGGTCCTGGCTTTCACGCGATCCGGGTACCAGCCGGTGAACTTGATCGCTCCAACGAGCGCCAGGACGATCGCAGTGATGCCAACGCCTCGCGGCACGCCGGGCAAGGTGAGGAGGGCCAGCTCGGCGGCAACCATGATGGCGAAGGCCAAGGCCCAGACCGCCGTTATCACGTAGTTGGTGCGGACGAATTCCGGCGCCTTCCAGTGTTCCGGCGAAACCTGCTCGCGGGCATATTGCAAGGTGAACGGGCGGCCCAGCGCAATCGAGGCGAGCACGATCACGAGCAGGCCCGCATCCACAGCGAGCCTCACGCCGATGACCGACCATGTCGGTTGTCCCAGCAGGGCATAGAGCACCAGTCCCCCGAACAAGATGGTGGTGCCGATCTCGAGAATCTTGGCCGTTCTGCCGCCAAGAAGGTCGCGCAGGAGCAAGCCCGCAGAGACCACGGCACCCGCGACCAGTCCTTCTGTTGATCCGACAAGCCTGTCGACCAGAGCAAACGCGATGAATGGCGCAAACGCCAGGAGAATGCCCATAGCCCCCTCCGACACCGTTCCGGAATGGTAGCTTAGCCTCGGATCGGACACACGAACTCTGACCCGAATCTCCGGTGTGTATCGAAAACAGACCTTCCTGATCGGCTTTCCTCTGTGTCCGGGCGCAACGGCTGCCCCAAGCGCAACCGCGAACTGACAGAAAGAAAAGAAGTGGGGGTCCGGGGGAGAATTCATTCTCCCCCGGTCTCAGACCTCGCCGATCGGCGGCACGGCCTGGGTCATGTCGGCCAGCACCTCGGCCACGTGGCGCACGCGGACGGCGCTGCCCTGGCGCCTCAGGCGGCCGGCCATGTTCAGCAGGCAGCCCATGTCGCCGGCCAGGAGGGTGTCGGCGCCGGTGGCCTCGATGTCGCGCGCCTTGTCCGAGACCATGCGGGTGGAGATCTCGGGATACTTCACGCAGAAGGTTCCGCCGAAGCCGCAGCACAGCTCGGGCTCGGAAAGCTCCTTCACCGTCAGGCCCTCGACGCTGCCGAGAAGCTGGCGCGGCTGGGCGCGCACGCCCAGTTCCCGCAGGCCGGAGCAGCTGTCGTGATAGGCCGCCACGCCTTCATAGCGGGCGCGGACGCCCTTCATGCCCCGCACATCGGCGAGGAAGGCGGTCAGCTCGTGGGTGCGGGCGGCGAGGTCCTCGGCGCGGCCGCGGTAGTTGGGATCGTCGTCGAAGAGGGCGGGGTAGTGCTTCGCGATCATGCCGGCGCAGGAGCCGGAGGGCGCCACCGTGTAGTCGTAGCCCAGGAAGGCGTCGATCACCGGGCGGGCGAGATCGCGGGCGGTGGCGCGGTCGCCGCTGTTGTAGGCGGGCTGGCCGCAGCAGGTCTGCAGGTGCGGCACCTCCACCGTGCAGCCGGCCTGCTCCAGCAGGCGGATGGCGGCGAAGCCGACCGTGGGCCGGTAGAGATCCACGAGGCAGGTGACGAAGAGCGCGACGCGCGGCTTTGTCGGGGACATGCCGGCGACGATAGGCCACGGTCCGCAGGATGCAAGGAGCTGGCCGGGATCAGGGCGCGGCGGGCTCCAGCACGTAGAGGGTGGTGGGCTCCTTCATGCGGCCGGCGGCCTCGGCGGCGGCCTCGCCCCAGCCCCAGAAGAGGTCGGCGCGGGCCTCGCCCTTGATGGCGCCGCCGGTGTCCTGCGCCAGGAGGAGGCGGCGCATTGGGGCGCCGGTCAGCGGGTGGCGCGTGACGATCCAGACGGGGCTGCCGAGCGGGATATGGGCACGGTCCACCGCCACCGAGCGCAGCGGCGTCAGCGGCACGCCGAGCGAGCCGGTGGGGCCCTGCTCCGGCCGGGCGGGGGTCTCGCGGAAGAAGACGTAGGAGGGATTCTCGTCCATCAGCGCCTTGGCGCGGGCGGTGCCGGCCTGCTCCAGCCAGGCCAGGATGCTCTGCATGGAGACCTGTTCGCGCGGGATCTCGCCACGGTCGGCCAGCAGGCGGCCGATGGGGACGTAGCGGTGGCCGTTGCGGGCGGCATAACCGAGGCGGCGGACGGAGCCGTCCGGCAGCACCACGCGGCCGGAGCCCTGGATCTGCAGGAAGAAGGCCTCGGCCGGGTCGGCGGCCCAGAGCAGGACGGGGGCCCCGGTTGCGCCGGCCTCGATGGCGGCGCGGGCGGGATAGGGGACGAAGGCCCCCTTCTCCACCCGGCCGACGATGCGGCGGCCCTTCAGGTCCTCGGCGAAGCGGCCGAGATCGACCTCCATCAGGTCGTCCGGGCGGCCGAGCAGCGGGGCGGGGTAGCCGGGGGCGGGCGTGAGGGAGCCGCGCAGCTCGGGCTCGTAATAGCCGGTCATCAGGCCCTCGCCGGCGCGGCGCAGGGTGAAGCGGCGCTCGAAGAAGGCGCGCGCGGCGGCATCGTCGCCCGGTGGCAAAGCGGCGGCCTCGGCGCAGAGGGGAGCCGGAATGGCGGGCGGGCGGCAGCCGGCCAGGAAGGGCGGGATGGCCTCGGCGAGGCGGTCATCGCCCCAGCCGGGCAGGTCAGACACCTGCCGGGGGGCGGGGGTACAGGCCGCGAGCAGCCCGAGAAGGGCAAGGAACAGGAACGGCCCCGCCAGGCGGGGCCGCGCGCGTCGCCGGGGCACGCGCCGCCTCAGGCGGCGTGCGTGCCGACCAGCTTCCAGGTCGGGTCGCTGCTGCGCAGGTCGCGCTGGAAGGTCCAGATATCCGTCACCTCGGTCACCGCCTCGGCGCCGGCCACCACCTCGCCCTTGGCATCGGTGGTCACGTTCACCTGCTCGGAGACGAGGCGCACCGTGATCTCGGCGGTGCTGCCGCGCAGCTCGGCGCCGGTGATCGCCGTCTCCAGGACGGCGCGGATCTCGCTGCGCTGGCGCTCGCCGGCCTCCTCGCGGGCGAGGATCGCGTGCTCGAAGCCGGCATAGGTCTCCTCCGAGAGGAGGTCGCGCAGGGTGGCGCGGTCGCCGCTGGCGAAGGCGGTGACGATCATGCGGAAGGCGCCCTCCGCCCCGGCCAGGAAGGCGTTGGGGTCGAAGCCGGGGTCGGTCTGCTGGATGCCCTGCAGCGCCTGCCCGGCCGGCGTGCGCGGCTCCGGCACCACCTGGTGGGTGCCGCTGCCGCCGGCGGGCGGGGGCATCGGTTGCAGCTCCGCCTCGCGCAGGGGGGGCGTGCCGGGCGCCGTCGCCGGCCGCTGCTGCCGGGGTGGCCGTTCGAAGCCCTGGCGCCGCCCCAACACGCTGCGCAGGCGCAGCACCAGGAAGGCCGCGACCATGCCGAACAGGATCAGATCGAGCGGGAAGCCGCCGGACATTGCAATCTCCTCATGTCCCGACACTTAAGCGCGCGCACCCCGTATCGCAACGGGCCCCGGGGCGCCGGATGCGGGCAGATGCCCTGTCCGGCACACGAAACCGCCAGCGCCGGACGGGCGGCCGGGCCGCCGGCTTGCGATGGGGCCGGCCTGCCGGTACTGCGCTGGGGCGCCGCCCTGCCCCACCTTCCGGAGTCTTGCGATGATCCTGCTGCGTCATGGCCAGAGCGAGTTCAACCTCCACTTCACCGCGACGCGGCGCGACCCCGGCATCAAGGACCCGAAGCTCACCGTGCTCGGCCACCACCAGGCCGAGCAGGCGGCGCAGGCGCTGGCGGGGGAGGACATCCGCCGCATCATCGCCAGCCCCTATACCCGCGCGCTGCAGACGGCGGCGCCGCTGGCCCGGCGGCTCGGCCTGCCGGTGCTGGTGCACCCCATGGTGCGCGAGCGCTACGCCTTCACCTGCGATGTCGGCTCGCCCCGCACCGCCCTGGCGATGGAGTGGCCGGAGCTGGAATGGTCGCATGTCGAGGAGGTCTGGTGGCCGGCGACCGAGGAGCCGGTCGGTCAGGTGGAGGCGCGGGCGCGGCTGTTCCGTGCCGAGATGGCCGCGCTGGAGGACTGGCAGCACACCGTGGTGGTCTCGCACTGGGGCTTCATCCTCTCCATGACCGGCGAGTCGGTCGGCAACGGGCAGTGGCTGCGCTGCGACCCCTGCGCGCCGGGTCCGGCGGAGATTTCCTGGCACCACCGCTGAGGCGGCGCCCCCTGGACGGCAGGAGGATGAGGCGGCGCCTGTGACAGCGCGGGCGGGCCGTGCTACCCCGCGCCCCGGAACCGGAACCAGACTTCAGGGGCTTGCATGTCCGACACCAGCCTTCCCCCCAATGGCAACCAGGCCCCGAACGGCGGCGCGCAGCCGCCCCAGGGCCAGCCCCAGGGCCAACCGCAGGGCCCGTTGCTGCTGAACCTGCAGTACACGAAGGACCTCTCCTTCGAGGTGCCGGGCGCGCCGGAGATCTTCACCACGCTGCGCGAGCAGCCGCGCATCGACCTGGCGCTGGACGTGCAGGCCCGGCCGCTGCAGCAGGGCGGCAACGTCTATGAGGTGGCGCTGCAGATCCGCGCCGACGCGCAGGCGAACGGGCCGGACGGCAAGCCGCAGACGGCCTTCATTGCCGAGCTGGTCTATTGCGGCATCTTCACGCTGAACGTGGAGCAGAACCTGGTCGAGCCGCTGCTGCTGGTGGAGTGCCCGCGCCTGCTCTTCCCCTTCGCCCGCAACATCCTGGCCGATGTGACGCGCGACGGCGGCTTCCCGCCCGTGCTGCTCTCGCCGATCGACTTCGTGGCGCTGTGGCAGAGCCGCCGCGGCCCCGACGCCGCCGGGCAGCAGCCCGCCAACGCCTGAGCAAGGCCGGGGGAATGAATTCCCCCGGACCCCCTTCCTTTTTCTTCGAGTCTGAAGCGCGGCCTGCGAACGGGCGCTGGAACTGACAAAAAGAAGATGGGGGGTTCGGGGGGGAATTCTTTCCCCCCGATCTTTTTCCTCCTCCCGGCAGGCGGCCCTGCGATGCTGCGCAACATCCTGACCATCGGCAGCTGGACCTTCGCCAGCCGCATCCTGGGCTTCGCCCGCGACATGCTGATCGCCGCCACGCTCGGCGCCAGCCCGCTGGCGGATGCCTTCTTCATCGCGCTGCGCCTGCCCAACCTGTTCCGCCGCCTGTTCGGCGAGGGCGCCTTCAACGCCGCCTTCGTGCCCGCCTTCACCGCCACGCTGACGCTGGAGGGCCCCCGCCGCGCGCGCGAGCTGGCGGCACGCATGTCCACGCTGATGGCGCTCTGGCTCGCGCTGATCGTGGGGGTGGGCATGGTCTTCATGCCGCAGATCATGGCGGTGCTGACGCCCGGCCTGCGCGACGAGCCGCTGCGCTTCGACCTGGTGGTCGAGCTCTCGCGCATCACCTTCCCCTATCTGCTGTTCATCTGCCTCACCGCGCTGGTCAGCGGCGTGCTGAACGCCATCGACAAGTTCGCCCTCGCCGCCGGGGCGCCGCTGATGTTCAACCTCTTCGCCATCGTCTCGCTCTTCGCGCTGACGCCCTTCGTGGCGACGCCGGCGCATGCGCTGGCCTGGGGCACCATGCTCTCCGGCGTGGCGCAGCTCGCGGTGGTGGTGGTGGCCTGCCGGAAGGTGGGGATGGGCTTCAGCCTGATCTCCCTGCCCCGCCTGACGCCCGAGACGCGGGAGGTGCTGCGCCGCATGATGCCCGGCGTGCTCGGCGCCGGGATCACGCAGATGAGCCTGGCGATCGACGTGTTCATCGCCTCGCTGCTGCCGGCGGGCGCCATCAGCTACCTGACCTATGCCGACCGCGTGGCGCAGCTGCCGCTCGGCGTGGTGGGGGCGGCGGTGGGCACCGCGCTGCTGCCGGTGCTCTCGCGCCAGCTGCGCGGCGGCAAGCCGCTCGCGGCGCATCGCAGCATGAACCGCGCGGTGGAGCTTTCCCTCGCCCTCACCATCCCCGCCGCCGCGGCGCTGATCGTGATGGCCGACCCGATCATCCTCACGCTGTTCCAACGCGGGGCGCTCAGCGTGGAGGAGGCGCATTCGGTGGCCTGGGCGCTGCGCGCCTATGCCTGCGGCCTGCCTGCCTTCGTTCTGATCAAGGCCTTCTCCCCCGGCTTCTTCGCGCGCGGCGACACCGCCGCGCCGGTGAAGATCGGCATCATCGTGGTGCTGGTGAACCTGGCGCTCAGCCTGCTGATGACGCGCATCCTGGCACATGTCGGCATCGCCCTGGCCACCGCGATGGCGGCCTGGTGCAATGCCGGGCTGCTCTTCGCCCTGCTGGCGCGGCGCGGCCACTTCCATGCCGACCGGCGGCTGCGGCGCAACGGCTGGCGCCTGGTGCTGGCCGCGGCGGTGATGGCCGGCGTGCTGGCGGTGGTGAACCCCTGGGTCTTCCCGGCGCAGGGGGTGATGAAGCTGGTCGGGCTGGCCGTGCTGGTCACGCTGGGGCTGACCGTCTATTTCGGCGCCACCCAGGCGCTGGGCGCGCTCGACCTGCGGGACCTGCGGCGGCGGCGCTCCTGACCCGGGAGAGCGACCCCGCCTCTTCCCGCCGCCGCGCAGCGCGCTATCCTGCGGGCATGACCCAGACCACGGATTTCGGCTTCCGCGAAGTGCCCCGTGACGCCAAGGCGTCGATGGTGCGGCAGGTCTTCGACAGCGTCGCCCCCAAATACGACGTGATGAACGACCTGATGTCGCTCGGCCTGCACCGGGCCTGGAAGCAGGCCTTCGTCGCCGCCATCGGCGCCGGCCCGCGCGACACGCTGCTCGACCTCGCCGCCGGCACGGGCGACGTCGCCTTCCTGGCGCGCAAGCGCGGCGCGGGGCGCGTCATCCTGGCCGACATCAACGCCAGCATGCTCGGCGTCGGGCGGGACCGCGCGCTGCAGAAGGGGCTGATGGACGGGCTCTCCTTCGCCTGCTGCGACGCCGAGCGCCTGCCCTTCCCGGACCGCAGCGTGGAGAAGGTCTCCATGGCCTTCGGCCTGCGCAACTGCACGGACAAGGACGCGGTGCTGCGCGAGGCCTTCCGCGTGCTGCGCGTCGGCGGGCGGATGCATGTGCTGGAATTCTCCCGCCTGGAGATCGACGCGCTGCGGCCGCTCTATGACGCCTGGTCCTTCAAGGCACTGCCGGCGATCGGCGCGCGCATCGCCAAGGATGCGGAAAGCTACCAGTACCTGGCGGAGAGCATCCGCATGTTCCCCGATCAGCCCACCCTGGCCGGGATGATGGAACGCGCGGGCTTCGAGCGGGTGAAGTGGCAGAACCTCTCGGGCGGGGTGGTCGCCATCCATACGGGATGGAAGTTCTGAAGGGTCATGCCGGGGGAGAATGAATTCTCCCCCGGCCCCCCTCTTCTTTTTTTCTGTTCGTTTCATCGCGCTGGCGGCGCGCGGCCGCGCCGGGACTGGAACAGCCCCGGCGACTGCGAACCTGCAGAAGAAAGATGGGGGTTCGGGGGAATTCCTTCCCCCGACCTTTTTTCTAGCCGCGCGCAAAGGCGATCAGATCGGCGTTGAGCCGGGCCTGATGGGTCAGGAAGAGCCCGTGCGGCGCGCCCTCGTAGATCTCCAGCCGGGCATCGGGCAGCAGCGCGGCGGTGGGGCGGGCGGTCAGGTCGGGCGGGCTGGTCATGTCGCGCTCGCCATGCAGCAGCAGCACCGGGAGGCTGATGGCGCGCGCCTCGGCGCGGAAGTCGGCGGCGGCCAGGGTGCGGTGGCACTCCAGCAAGGCATGGAGGGAGCTGCGCAGCGCCATGTCCCGCACCCAGTTGCGCAGGCCGGCGGGTGTCTCCGGGGTGACGAAGGGCTCCATGTGGGCGTCGATCCAGCCGGGGAAGTCGCGCATCAGCCAGTCCCGGCGGAAGCTTTCGAGCAGGGCGGGGTCGAGGCCGTCCGGGTTGTCGGGCGCGCGGGTCAGCAGGGGCGTGGTGGTGCCGATCAGCACGGCGCGGGCGACCCGGCCGGCGGCGCCATGCCGCGTCAGGGTGCGCAGCACCTCGCCGCAGCCCATGGAGAAGCCGACCAGCGTGACGTCGCGCAGGTCGAGCTGGTCGAGGAGGGCGGCGAGGTCGTCGGCCAGGGTGTCGAAGTCGTAGCCGCGGCCGGGATCGTCCGAGCGGCCATGGCCGCGGCGGTCATAGGCGATGCAGCGGAAGCCGGCCTCGGCCAGGGCGAGCATCTGGTAGGCCCAGGAATCGGAGGGCAGCGACCAGGAGGCGACGAAGACCACGGACGGGCCAGAGCCCCCGTGGGAGCCCCAGTCACGATGGAAGAGCGTGACGCCGTCGCGCGTGCGGATGGGGGCGGGCATGGCGATCAGGCTTCCCCAGGCAGGCGGTCGAGGAAGCCGGCCACCGTGTGGAGGCGGCCATCCTCCGCGAGCTGCGCGAAGTCGGTGCCGGCAACCACGACCTCGCCGGAAGCGGGGCCGAGGGTCCAGGAGAAGCGCAGCCGGTCGGCATAGCCGTCGGGGCGGCCGGCGAGGGCGAAGCGGAAGCCGGGAAAGCGGGCCTGCACGCCCTCGATCAGGGCGGCGATGCCGGCATGGCCGGTGCCCTGCATCAGGGGGTCCTGGTAGGTGGCGTCCTCGGTCCAGAGGGCGGCGAGAAGGGCCTGGCGGCGGGTGGGGTCGGTCTCGTTCCAGGCGGCGATGTAGCGGGCGGCGAGGGCCTGGGCTTCGGTGGCGGTCATCGGTCGGGCACTCCCTGCGGGATGGTGGGGACGGCCGCAGTGTTCCGCGGGAGGCGCGGCGGCGCGATTACCTCGCAGGTCATGGGCGGGCAGCGGCGGGGCGGGATAGGCTGGCGCCATGTCCCTCTCGCGGCCCTCCCCCTCCCCTCCTTCCATCGGCGCCCTGCTGCGCGGCTGGCGCCAGCGGCGGCGGCGCAGCCAGCTTGACCTGGCGCTGGATGCGGAGGTCTCGCAGCGGCATCTGAGCTTTGTGGAGAGCGGGCGGGCGGCGCCGAGCCGCGAGATGGTGCTGCGGCTGGCGGAGCAGCTTGAGGTGCCGCTGCGCGAGCGCAACGCCCTGCTGCTGGCGGCGGGCTATGCCCCAGCCTTCGCCGAGCGGCCGCTCGGCCATCCCGCCATGGCCACGGCGCGGGCAATGGTGGAGCGCATCCTGGAGGCCCATGTGCCGCATCCCGCCCTGGCGGTGGACCGGCACTGGCATCTGGTGGCGGCGAATGCGGCGGTGGCGCCGCTGCTGGAGGGGGTGGCGGAGGCCGCCCTGCTGGCGCCGCCGGTGAACGTACTGCGGCTCAGCCTGCATCCGCGCGGGCTGGCGCCGCGCATCGCCAACCTGGCGGAATGGCGCGCGCATCTGCTGGAGCGGCTGCGGCGGCAGGTCGCGGCCAGCGCCGACCCGGCCCTGGCCGCGCTGCTGGCGGAGCTGGCGGCGCTGGAGGCACCGGCAGGGGCGCAGGGCGCGGCGGGGGAGCGTGCGGGAGAGGGGCTGGCGGTGCCGCTGGAGCTGGAGAGCCCGGCGGGGCGGCTCTCGCTGCTCTCGACCACCACCGTCTTCGGCACGCCGGTGGAGGTCACGCTGTCGGAGCTGGCGATCGAGGCCTTCTATCCGGCCGATGCCGCGACCGCCGGGCGGTTGCGGCGGCTCGCGGGCATGAAAAAGGGGGCCGGAGCCCCCCCTTCTGCGTCATCCTGAGGGCGATCAGCCCTGCGGGTTGGCCGAGACGTCGGCGGTGGGGGCCGGCGTATAGACGATGTCGTTGTTCTCGCCCTGGTTCACGAAACTGGCGATCTCGCCACGCTGCGCAGGCGCGTCCGGCGCATAGATGTAGCGGGCGTTCTCGTTGCGGCCGATCACCTTCACCGGGCCGCCGCCAACGATGTTGCCGCCATCGTTGGAATAATCGACGGCGAAGTTCTCACCGGTTCCAAGAACACGGATGCTGCTCTCCTGCGCGGCGGCAGCACCGATCACGCCGAAAGCCAGAACAGTCGAAAGAATAGCCTTGCGAATCATTTTGCGTTCCCCTGTGCAGAAGTAGGGGACGTCCTTGCGTCCTCTTACTGAACGCTAGATGGCGCTGGCAGCACGCCAGCGCCAATCGCTTCCCCGGATACCTAGCATCCGTCCGCATGATGACAACGGCATGACAGGCGCGGCTTCCGGCGGCGGCCCGGCCGGTCTAGCCTGCGCGCCATGCTCGCGGACAAGCGCATCCTCATCATCGTCGCCGGCAGCGTCGCCGCCTACAAGGCGCTGGAACTGACCCGGCTGCTGCGCAAGGCGGGGGCGCGCGTCACCCCCGTGCTGACGGCGGGCGGCGCCCGCTTCGTCACGCCGCACGCGCTGCAGGCCATCGCCGGCGAGGCGGTGCACCAGGAGCTTTGGTCACTCGCCTCCGAGGCGGAGATCGGCCATATCCGCCTCGCCCGGCTGCCGGACCTGGTGGCGGTGGTGCCGGCCTCGGCCGACATGCTGGCGAAGATGGCGCATGGGCTGGCCGACGACCTCGCCACCACCCTGCTGCTGGCCACCGACCGCCCGGTGCTGGTGGCGCCGGCGATGAACTGGGCCATGTGGGGCCATCCCGCCACCCGCGCCAACATGGCGGCGCTGGTGGCGCGGGGCGTTGCCGTGGTGGGGCCCGGCGAGGGCGCCATGGCGGAGGCGGAGAGCGGGCCCGGGCGCCTCGCGGAGCCGGCGGAGATTTTCGCCGCCATCGAGGCGCTGCTGGGCGCCGCGCCGCGCCCGCTGGCGGGGCGGCACGTGCTGGTCACCAGCGGGCCGACGCATGAGCCGATCGACCCGGTGCGCTACATCGCCAACCGCAGCAGCGGGAAGCAGGGCCATGCCATCGCCGCCGCGCTGGCGGCGCTGGGGGCGCGGGTGACGCTGGTTTCCGGCCCGGTGACGATCGCCGATCCGGCGGGGGTCGCGGTGGTGCGGGTGGAAAGCGCCAGGGACATGCTGGCGGCCTGCGAGGCGGCGCTGCCGGCCGATGCGGCGGTCTGCGCCGCCGCGGTGGCGGACTGGCGCGCCGCGACGGCGGCCGGGCAGAAGCTGAAGAAGGTGCCGGGCGAGGGGCCGCCGCCGCTGGCGCTGGCGCTCAACCCCGACATCCTGGCGACGCTCTCCGCCCATGCGCGGCGGCCCCGGCTGGTGGTCGGCTTCGCGGCGGAGACGGAAAACGTGGTGGCCAATGCCGTGGCGAAGCGGCAACGCAAGGGATGCGACTGGATCGTGGCGAATGACGTGTCGGGCGACGTGATGGGCGGCGCAGAGAATGCCGTGCACCTGGTGACCGAAGGCGGGGTGGAGGACTGGCCGCGCCTGCCCAAGGAGGAGGTGGCGCGGCGGCTGGCCGCGCGGCTGGCCGAGGCGCTGGCCGGGGAGAAGATGGCATGAGCAGCGCCGAGATCGTCGTCCGCCGCCTGCCGCATTCCGAAGGGCTGCCGCTGCCGGAATACGCCACCGCCGGCGCGGCGGGATTCGACCTGCTGGCGGCGGTGACGGCGCCGCTGGTGATCGCGCCGGGGCAGCGGGTGCTGGTGCCCACCGGGCTCAGCATCGCGCTGCCGGCGGGATACGAGCTGCAACTGCGGCCGCGCTCGGGGCTGGCGCTGAAGCATGGCATCGTGCTGCCCAACAGCCCCGGCACCATCGACGAGGACTATCGCGGCGAGCTGCAGGTCATCGTGATGAATGCGGGCGAGGCGCCCTTCACCGTGGAGCGCGGCACGCGGATCGCCCAGGGCGTGCTGGCGCCGGTGACGCGGGCCACCTGGCGGGAGGCCGATTCGCTGCCGGAGACGGCGCGCGGGGCGGGGGGCTTCGGCAGCACGGGGCACTGAGGCTCCAGGGCGCGCGGCGGGCCATGGCAGCCATGCCCTGGCCCGCGGCCGCTGCCTCCACCGCCCCATTGCGCCGGGCGCGCCCCCTCGCCCATATGCCCGACATGGACCTCGATTTCTCCGAAGCCGAGCTGCACCGCTATTCCCGCCACATCCTGCTGCAGGAGGTCGGCGCGGTGGGGCAGGCGAAGCTGCGCGCGGCGCGCGTGCTGGTGGTCGGCGCGGGCGGGCTGGGCTCGCCGCTGGCGCTCTACCTCGCCGCCGCCGGGATCGGCACCATCGGGCTGATCGACGACGACCACCTGGAACTCTCCAACCTGCAGCGGCAGGTCGCGCATGACACCGGGCGGATCGGCCGCAACAAGGCGGAGAGCGCGGCGGAGACCATCCGGCGGCTCAATCCGGAGGTGGCGGTCGAGGTGCATGCCCGCCGGCTGGACGCCGCCGCCGCGCAGGCAATCATCCCGCGCTACGACCTGGTCTGCGACGGTACGGACAACTTCGCCACCCGCTTCCTGCTCGGCGACGCCTGCCACCTGCTGGGCCGCACGCTGGTCTCGGCGGCGGTGCTGCGCTTCGAGGGGCAGCTCTCCGTCTTCAAGTCGCATCAGGGGCATGCCTTCCCCTGCCAGCGCTGCCTGCATCCCGAGCCGCCGCCGCCCGGCCTGGTGCCGACCTGCTCCGAGGCGGGAGTGCTGGGCGCCGTGACCGGCGTGATGGGCACGCTGCAGGCGACCGAGGTGCTGAAGGAGATCCTGGGCATTGGCGAGAGCATGGCCGGACGGCTGCTGCTGTGGGACGCGCTCGACGCCCGCTTCCGCACGGTGAAGCTGCGGCGCGACCCGGCCTGCCCGCTCTGCGGCGATGCGCCCAGCATCCACGACCTCTCCGGGCACGACACCGCGCCCGCCGCCTGCGCCCTGCCGGCATGAGCGCGCCGCTCGGCATCCTGCTCCGCTCGGCGGGGCACGAGCCGGCGCATTACGCGCTGGTGCTGGCCACCGGCGCGGCGGCGATCGGGCGCGAGGTGGTGCTGTTCGCCACCAATGCCGGCTGCCGCCTGCTGTTGCGCGAGTCGCCGCTGCCGGGGGAGCCGCGCGAGGCGCTGCTGCGCGAGCGTGGCGTGGCCGGCATCGCCACGCTGCTGGAAGCCGCGCAGGAGCTTGGCCTGCGCCGCATCGCCTGCGAGGCCGGGCTGCGCGCCGAGGCTATCGAACCCGAGGCGCTGGCGCCGGGGGTGGAGGTGGCGGGGGTCGTCACCTTCCTGAACGCGGTCGGCGAGGGGCAGATCGTTTCGCTATGACGAAACTCGCCATTTCATTGCAGTGCGGCGCTTGACCGCGCACCCGGCTTGCGGGCCAGATCAGGCCATGGCTTGGCTTCGTCTCGCATCCCCGCTGCTGCTTCTCCTTCTCGCCGCGCCGGCGGCCGCCCAGTCGGCCCTCGGCTCCTCCAGCCTGGGCGCCCCCTCGCCCTCGCTGCCGCAGCCGGTGCCGCCCGGCGGCGCCCATGTGCTGCGCCCGCCGCCCGGCATGGTGCCGCAGCGGCCGGCGCCCTCCTCCGCGCCGGCCGCCACATCCCCGCCGCCCGCCACTCAGGCGCGGCCGGCGCAGAGCCAGCCCTCGCCCGCCACGCCCCGGCCCGCCCAGCGCCCGGCGGCCGAGCCGCGCCGCCCGGCGAAGCCGGCGGCGCCGCCGCATAGCGCCGCCAACGCGCCGACCCAGGCCGCCCCGCCGACGCCGGTGAAGCAGCGCCCGCGCAGCGGCGGGACCGCCGGCGCGGCCGCGGCCGGAGCCGCCGCAGGGGCAGCTGCGGGGGCGGCGGCCGAGGCCGCGCCGCCCGCCTCGCCCGCGCCCACCCAGCGCGAGCTGGAGGACCCGAATATCGGCAGCGTCACCGGCCTGCCGGTGCCGCGCTTCGTCTCGCTGCGCAGCGACGAGGTGAACCTGCGCATCGGGCCGGACACCCGCTTCCCCATCGAGTGGACCTATCAGCGGCGCGACCTGCCGGTGCAGGTGCTGCGCGAGTACAACCAGTGGCGCCGCATCCGCGACATGGAGGGCACGGAGGGCTGGGTGCACCAGTCCACCCTGGCCGGGCGCCGCACCTTCCTGGTGCGCGGGCCGCAGGAGCACGTCCTGCACAACAGCGAGGGCGATGCGAGCGGCGTTGTCGCCAAGCTGATGCCGGGCGTGGTGGGGCGCATCCGCAGTTGCCGCAGCGGCGGCACCTGGTGCGAGGTGCAGGTCGGCGGCTATCGCGGCTACCTGAAGCGCAGCGAGATCTGGGGCGTCAACGCGGATGAGGAAGTGAACTGAGCCGCCCATGGCGGCGGGCGGGGTGGAAGAGGCACCCGGCGCCCGCTGCCGCGCGGCTCAGTGCAGGCGCTGGCGCAGCTCCACCGCCATGGCGCGGGCGCGCTGCGCCGCCTCGCCCTCCGGCACCAGCGCCAGGAAGCGATCCAGGCAGGCCAGTGCGGCACCGATGCGGTCGAGCCGCTGGTTCATCAGCGCCGCCTCGCGCCACAGCGCCGCCGCATCGGGCGCCAGCCGCAGCATGTCCTGCGTGCAGGTCAGGGCGCCCTGCAGGTCGCCGCCCCGCAGGCGGCGCAGCTTGATGTTGTTCTGCAGGCGCAGCAGCACCGCACGCTTGCCCACAACGGTCAGGAATTCGGGCCGCAGTTCCGCCTGCGGTCCCTGCACGCCCTTGAGGATGGCGCGCAGGTCGGGCGCCTCCAGTGGCCGGGCGGGCTGGAAGGGGTCGATCACGGCGGCACCGTGGCTGCCTTCGATGCCGAGCAGGAAGTGGCCGGGGAAGTCCAGCCCCCCGGCGCCCCAGCCGGCGGCCTCCGCCGCGTGCAGCCAGAGGATGCCGAGCGCGACCGGCAGCCCGCGCCGCCGCTCGGTGACGCGGATCAGGTTGGCGTTCTCGGGGGCCTCGTAGGTCTCGGTGTCGCCGGCATAGCCGAACTGGTCCTGCAGCACGCGGCGCAGGACCTCGGCGCGGCGGCGGCCGTCGCCGGCATCGGCCGCGGGATCGGCGGTGGCGGCGGCGACGGCGGCGCGGGCCAGTTCGGAGAGGTGCTGCGCGGCCGCGCCCCAGTCGGCCTCCGGCGCGCCGATGCGCGCGAACTGCAGGGCCACGGAGGCGAGGTCCAGCTCGGTCTCCGGCAGCTGGCCGGCGGCCTCCAGTGCAGCGCGGGCTTCGGCCTCGGAGGTGATTTCGGTCATGCCTTCTGGATGGCGATGCGCCGCGGCCCGATCAAGGGCCGCGCTGCCTCAAGGCTCCAACAGCATGGGGCCGAGCGGGCGGCCGCCGAAGATATGCACGTGGAAATGCGGCACCTCCTGCCCGCCATCCGGCCCCATATTGGTCAGCACGCGGTAGCCTGGCCCCTCCAGGCCAAGCTGGCGGGCCACTTGGCCGACCGCGCGCCAGAAGCCCGCCACCACCTCGGCATCCGCCTTGGCCGAGAAGTCGGCCACCGAGACATACTCGCCCTTCGGGATCACCAGCACATGGACCGGGGCACGGGGCGCGATGTCGTGGAAGGCCAGGGCGTGCTCGTCCTCATAGACCTTCCTGGCCGGGATCTCGCCGCGCAGGATGCGGGCGAAGATGTTGCCGCCGTCATAGGGCGGCAGGCCGGAGACGGGCATGGCGATCCTCCTTCGGGGTTGCTTTCCCAGGGGGTATTCCCCTCAGGGCAGCTTGGTGGTCTCGGCGGCGCGCAGGATGGCCTTCGGCCGCGCCGCCTTCTCGGCGATGCCGGAGATACCCTCGCGCCGCACCAGCTCGGCCCATACTTCCTCCGGCCGGATGCCCGCGTCCACCCAGACGACGATCAGGTGATAGAGCAGATCGGCGCTTTCCATGATGGTGGGCTGGCGGTTGCCGAGCGTCGCCTCGATGACGCATTCCACCGCCTCCTCGCCCAGCTTCTGCGCCACCTTGGCGGTGCCGCGCGCCATCAGCCGGGCGGAATGCGAGTTGGTGGCGTCCCCGGCGCGGCGGCGCGCCTCCACCGTTTCCCAGAGCCGGCGCAGCACCTCGATATCGCCGGTGGCGGGCACGGCAAGCGGCGCCAGGTGCCGCGCCTCGGCCTTCAGCGCCCGCTTGCGCGGCTTGGCGGCGACGGGCAAGCCCGGCGGCGCGGGCAGGACGGCCAGCGAGGCCTTCGGCTTCGCCGTTTTCTTCGTCACCGCCTTCTTGGCGGCCACCTGCTTGGCCTTCACCGGCTTCTTCTTCGCGTCCTTGCCCATCAGTTTCAGGCTGCCTCCCGGAGGGGGTTGGGGCGCACCGGCAAGCCGGCGGCGGCCAGCGCGGCCTTGGCCTCGCCGATCCGCATCTCCCCGTAGTGGAACACACTGGCGGCCAGCAGGCCGGTCGCGCCGGCCCGGGCCCCCTCGACGAAATGCTGCGCCGTGCCGACGCCGCCGGAGGCCACCAGCGGCAGCCGCACCCGCTGGCGCAGCGCGCGCAGCAGGTCGAGGTCGAAGCCGGACTTGGTGCCGTCGCGGTCCATCGAGGTCACCAGCAGCTCGCCGGCGCCGAGGGAGGCCATCCGCTCGGCCCAGGCGAGCGCGTCGATGCCGGTGGCGCGGCGGCCGCCATGGGTGAAGATCTCCCACTTCCCGGGCGCCACCGTGCGGGCGTCGATGGCGACGACGATGGCCTGGCTGCCGAAGGCCTCGGCGGCGCGGCGCACCAGGTCGGGGTCGGACACGGCGGCGCTGTTGATGCTGGCCTTGTCGGCACCGGCCAGCAGCAGCTTGCGCACGTCCTCGACGCTGCGCACGCCGCCGCCGACCGTCAGCGGGATGAAGACCTCGGCGGCGGTGCGCGAGACCACGTCGTACATGGTGTCGCGGTTCTCGTGGGTGGCGCCGATGTCGAGGAAGGTGATCTCGTCCGCGCCCTCGGCGTCGTAGGTGCGGGCCTGCTCGACCGGATCGCCCGCATCGCGCAGCGCGACGAAGTTGACGCCCTTGACGACGCGGCCTTCCTTCACGTCCAGGCACGGAATGACGCGGAGGGCGAGCATGGCGGATGAACCTCCTGCAGAACGGGCCAAGGGCGATGCGCCGGCTGGGCGCCGCGGTCAAGAGCTTGTCGTGCACCGGGGGGCAAGCCCGAAAAGCAAACCGCAGAGCAGCCGGCGCGTTGCGTGAGCCGGAACGGGACGGGCATGGCCGGTCCCGGCAGCATGTCCGGGTCTCACCGCGCCCCTGCCGGGCAGGGCGCGGCGCGCATGCTGCCGAAGCCCCAGGGGGGAAAGGCCGCGACCATGGTGCTGTTCGAGAATATCCTGCTCCTCGTCCTGGTCGCAATCCTGGTCTTGCAGTTCTCGCGGCGGTTGGTGGTGCCCTATCCGGCGGTGCTGGCGACCGCGGGCGTCGCCGTCGCCGCGCTGCCCTCGGCGCCGGAGATCGCCATCGACCCGCAGCTCGCGCTGGCGCTGTTCATCGCGCCGGCCCTGCTGGATTCCGCCTTCGACATGCCGCCGCGCGACATCCGCCGGTTCTGGATGCCGCTGGTGGCGCTGGCGGTGGTGGCGGTGGTGCTGACCACGGCGGCGGTGGCCTGGGCGGGGGTGGCCTGGGCCGGGCTGCCGCTCGCCGCCGCCGTGGCGCTCGGTGCGCTGGTGGCGCCGCCGGATGCCGCGGCCGCCGCCGCCATGCTCGGGCGCCTGGCGCTGCCGCGCAGCACGGTGACGGTGCTGAAGGCGGAGAGCCTGTTCAACGACGCGGCCTCCCTGCTGCTCTTCACCGCCGCGCTGGAGGTGGTGATGGCGCCGGAGCAGAGCCTATCGGCCGTGCTGCTGCGGCTGGCGCCCGCCGCGCCGGGCGGCATCCTGCTCGGCATCGGGCTGGGCTGGATCCATATCCGCCTCTCGGCGCGGCTCGCCGGCACGCTGGGCGGCACGCTGTTCGAGTTCGTGGCGACCTTCGGCACCTGGATCATCGCCGAGCGCCTGCACCTGTCCGCCATCCTCGCCGTGGTGGCCTTCGGCATGACGGTGGCGCAGCTGATCCCCGGCCGCCGTTCGGCGGGCGACCGCGTGCACTCCTACTCGGTCTGGGAGGTGGCGGTCTTCGTGCTGAACGTGCTCGCCTTCTTCCTGATCGGGCTGCAGGCGCGGGAGATCGCGCGGCGGATGCCGCCGGAGCGGTTCTGGGAGACGCTCGGCGTCGCGCTCGGCGTGCTCGCCGTGGTCATCCTGGTCCGGGTCGCCTGGGTGCTGCTCTACAACCGCGCCATCAACAGCACGGCCCGGCTGCGCGCGCTCTCCGGCGCGCCGAGCCTGCGGCAGGGGGTGGTCGTCTCCTGGTGCGGCATGCGCGGGCTGGTGACCCTGGCCGCCGCCCTCGCCCTGCCCGCCGACTTCCCGCAGCGCGACCTGATCCTGATGAGCGCCCTGGTGGTGGTGCTGGGCACGCTGGTTCTCCAGGGGCTGACCCTGCGGCCGCTCATCCGCTGGCTGGGCTTCGCGCCGGACGAGAGCTTCGGGCGGGAGATCACGCAGGCCCGCACGGCGCTGATCGACGCGGCCCTGGCGGGGCTGGAAGGCGAGCGCGACGAGGCGGCCGAGGAGTTGCGGGGGGAATACCGCGCCGCGCGCGAGGTGGCGGCGGCCGGGCGGCACCCGCGCGCGGTGCGCAGAATCGACGCGCTGCGCCGGGAGGGCATCGCCGCCAAGCGGCGCCGCCTGGCCGAGCTGCGGAACGCCGGCACGATCGGCGAGGACGTCTTTCAGGCGCTGGAGCAGGAACTGGACTGGGCGGAACTGGCGGCCTCGCCGCCTGGCCGGTTCGAGATCGTGGAGGGGTAGGCAGGAAACCCGATCAGGAAGGGATGTGATGGGTGGGAAGGGGACTCCTATATGTTGTCCTCTCAGGATCCAGCGTCCTGTGCGAAACGTAAGGGTGTGGCTTCATGCCCTTGGACCGCGATCGGGGCGCAAGGAAAGCCAGAAGGTGATTGCGCACACACTTCCAGCAAAAGCGCACACATCAGGGGAGTACATCCGCCTAATTTCGGCATCCATAGAGGATAAGCCAAAGATGTTATCCAAGACGAGGAGGCCAGTGACACCGGTTATTGCTCCAGCTGCTACATAGGTCTTCCACCCTGAAGCGCGGCCTATAACGAGCATAAGATGAACGGTAAGACCCACTACGATGACGGGTGCAGATACCGAGAACAGGAAGTATAGAAGCGATACCAGAACGAGAACATTGATATGGTTTATCCAGAACGTAAAATCGTTCAACGATGCATATAGGATGACAGCGGCCGTCCAGCCGCTTAATAGTCCAAAGCTGACGGAGCGAGCGAGAATGCCTAAGCTCCCACCTGTCCAACGCTGAAACATTGAAGCGTTAGCAGATGTCATTCCAGCTTCCTTTCCAAGTCTACGGTTCTTCTACTTTATCATTCCCGATCCGATAGGGGATCCACAGCCACCATGAACGGGGCAGGTGGGAAGCGGACCGTCCGCTTTGGGTCGGAAGCAGTCCTCTCCGATAGGTGCCACGCTGGAGCGCCCCTGTGGCAAAAGCTCCCTCCTTGGCTTGCGGGTGGCCGCTGCCGGGACTGCGTCAGTTGCGGCGCGAGGGCGTGCCACCGGCGCGGCAAGCTGACAGAAGAAGGAGGGGGTTTGGGGGAGTTCCCTCCCCCAACCTGTAAGGACAGGCCCGGAGTTCTTCCTTCCGGAGATGCGCCTTAGTTCAGCGTCACGCTCACCGAGACGGGCTTCTCCAGCAGGCCCGTGTAGGTGACGGTGTAGGTGCGCCCGGCCTCCGCCGGCAAAGCGGGGGAGAAGCCGCCGAGCGAGATCAGGTCGCCCGCCTTCAGCGCCGTGCCGCGCGCCTTCAGGTCCTTCACCAGCCAGGGGATGACGTTCAGCGGGTGGCCGAGCAGCGCGGTGCCGGGGGCGGTGGCCAGTTCCTTCTGGTCGGTGGCGAAGCGCACGCTCATGCTGCCGAGGCGCTTCGCGAAATCCTCCGTCGCCTCCGGGGCGATCGGGTCGCCCACCACGCCGAGCCGGGCGCCGACGCCGATGGCCAGCAGGTTGGGACCGTCCATCCGCTTGAGGTCGGCCAGGGCCAGGTCGGGCAGCTCGATGAAGGGGATGACCTGGTCGATGTGCTTCAGGATGGCGAGGTGGTCCTCCCCGGCCTGGTTGATGCCCTCGTCCTTCACGCGGACGATCAGGTCGGCCTCGGCCACCGGCACGGCGGCGAAGTCGGCCGGCAGGGTGTCGCCGGAATGCGCCTTCACCGTCGCCTGGTAGATCGGGCCGGCGAGCGGGTGGTCCACGCCGAAGCGCTTCTGCGCCGCCTCGTTGGTGAGCCCGACCTTCCAGCCGACCACGGGGCCGAGCTGCTTCTCCATCGCCGTGACCAGCTTGCCCTGGGCGCAGAGCGCGTCCGCCAGGGTCAGGCTGCGGCCGAAGGGCTGGACCGGCGCCTTGGCCAGCAGCGAGGCGGCGAGCGCCTGCATGGCGGCCTCGTCCGGGCAGGTGGGCGCGGCGGCGGGGGTCGGCGCGGGAGAGGCGGGAGCAGGAGCGGCCACGGCTCCACCGGCCAGCGGGAGCAGCAGGGCGGCGGCGGTCAGGGCTCGGCGCATGGGCGGGCATTCCTCCGGGACGGGACGGGAATGCTAGCGGGGGAAGCGCCGGCGTTACAACGCGTGCTGGCGCGGGGAGCGGGCGAGCCCCCTCCCCGCGCCGGGCGGCAGGTCAGTCGAGGCTGGCGCCGGACTCGGCGACGAGCTGCTTCCACACCGATTCCTGCGCGCGGATGTAGTCGCCATAGGCGGCCGGGGTGGCATCCACCACGGTGGTGAAGCCGTTCGGCTCCATCTTCGCGCGGAACTCCGGGGTGTCCACGACGCCCACGATCGCCTTGTGCAGCAGGGCGATGCGGTCCGCGGGCGTGCCGGCGGGGACGTTGATGCCGTACCAGGACTGCATGTCGACGCCGGAGCCGGGCAGCAGCTCCTTCATCGCCGGCACGTCCTTCAGCTCCGGCGCGTAGGTCACGCGCTCGGCGCTGGCGGCGGCCAGGACGCGCAGCCGGCCCTCGCGGATATGCGCCATGGAGAGCGGGATGACGTCGAACATCATGTCGATGTTGCCGGCCAGCAGGTCCTGCAGCGCCGGGGCGCCGCCGCGATAGGGGACGTGCGTGATGTCGGCGCCCGTCACCTTGCAGACCTTGGCGATGGTCAGGTGGCTGATGGTGCCGGTGCCGGAGGAGCCCATGGTGAGCTTGCCCGGGTCCTTCTTCGCCGCCGCGATGACCTCCTGGAAGGTCTTGTACGGGCTCTTGGCGTTGACCGTCATGAACACCGTGCCGGTGGTCACGCGCGTCACCGGCGCCAGGTCGGTGATCGGATCGAGCGGCATCGACTTGGCGTAGAGGAACTTGTTGGCGGCCAGGATCGAGGCGGAGCCGAGCAGCATCGTGTACCCGTCCTTCTCGGAACGGGCCGCCTCCGAGGCGCCGATATTGCCGCCGGCGCCGCCACGGTTGTCCACGATGACGCTGTGGCCGAGAACGGGCTCCAGCATCTGCGCCATCAGGCGCGCGGTCATGTCGACCGAGCCGCCGGCCGCATAGGGTACGACGATGCGCAGGTTGCGGGAGGGGAAGGTTTCCTGCGCCCGCACGACCTGCGGGGCGAAGAGCGCCGAGGCGGCGGGGAAGGTGGCGGCGGCACCGAGCAGGGTGCGGCGGCGGAGTGTCATGGTTTTGGGAGCCTCCGGTTGGGTCCGCAGCGGGTTCTGATCGCTTCGCGACGGGGGGGCAAGCCCTGCGTGTCTCCGTTACAATTTCGCCATCAGACTGTACATCAGCACGGCCGCCGCAACCGACACGTTCAGGCTTTCCACCAGTCCCGAGCCGGGCAGCGTCACCCGCGCGGCGCAGGCGGCGATGGTAGCCTCCGGCAGGCCCTGCTCCTCGTTGCCCAGCACCAGCGCCACCGGGCGGTCCGTCGGCAGGGCGGCGGGCGGCACGCCCTCCCGCGCCACCGCGGCAACTGTCAGGTAGCGGGCGGAGAGCCGCCGCAGCGCCGCCGGCAGGTCGGGCGCGCGGTAGAGGGCCAGCGCCTCCAGCCCGCCCTCGCTGGTGCGCCAGGCGGCGTCCGACAGGCCGGCCTGGCGCGGATCGCCGGAGAGCAGCATCGCCTTGCAGCCGAAGAAGGCGGCCGAGCGGGCGATGGCACCGAGGTTGTGCGGGTTGCCGATGCCGTCCAGCACCGGCAGCAGGCCGGGCGGCAGCGCTTCCGGCGCCGGCAGGTCGGGCACCACGCGGCGCGTGGCGATGGCGACGATGCCGCCATGATGGGTGGTGCCGGCGATGCGCGCCAGTTCCTCCGGCGGCACCTCGCGATAAGGCTTCCGGGCACGGGCGAGCTGGGCGCAGAAGGGGCCGGCCTCGGCCCGGCGGGCGGCGACATAGAACAGCCGCAGCACCGCCTGCGGCCGCTGCGCGAAGGCGGCGGCGACGGCGGCGGGGCCGCAGAGGCGGTCAGGCTCGGGCTGCAGCGGACGGGGCGGTCTCATGCGGCAGGGCAAGTAGCGCCCGGGGCGGGTTGGGGGAAGGCGTTGCGGGCCTCAGGGGTGGGCAGGGCCGGGAGAGAACGAGGGTGTTCTCACATTCGTGGCTGAAGCAAAGGTTGGGGGAGCGAACTCCCCCAAACCCCCTCCTTCTTCTGTCGGTTTTCAGTTGTGCCCTGGCGAGGGCAGTCCCACCCGCCCTTTGCGGAGGCAGTCGCCGGAGCGGCTTCCGCCCCGGCCTGGGCGCGTGCCGCTGGCGCACCCAAATCGACAAAAAGAAGAAGGGGGTTCGGGGGAATTCATTCCCCCGACCTTCCCTGTGTCAGCCGGCTTCGGCGAGGCGATGACGGTTGCGCTCGCGCAGGCGCGCCGCTGGCTCGTCGTAGAGGAAGGGCAGGAAGGCGTAGCGCCGGCCGCGCGTCACCGGCCGCACGGCATGCAGCAGCGAGCAGGAGAAGGCGATGGCGCCGCCGGTCGGCGCCCGGTAGGTGCGCGGGCCGAATTCGGGGAAGCACAGCTCGCCGCCCTCGTAGTTCCCGGCGTTGAGGTTGACGGTGACGGCGAAGCGGCGATGCGCGGTGGCGGAGGTGGTGTTGTCGCGATGGGCGCGGAAATGCCCGCCCTCGGCGGCATCGTAGCAGGCGACGATGTAGCGCTCGATGCGCGTGGCCTCGAACTGGAAGGCCCAGCGCAATGCCGGCACCAGTTGCGACGCGAGGCGCTGGCGCAGGCCTTCGAGCAGCGCGGGGTCCGCGATGGTGAGGTCGGCGCGGCGCTTGTGGGCAGGGTCCCGCACCAGCACCGTGCGGCCATCCACCTCGCGCATGAAGCCGGAGGGCGTGCCGCCCTGCGTCTCGTGCAGGGCGATCAGCCGCTGGCAGAGGGCGGGCTCCAGCAGGCGCGGCAGCACCAGCACGGGGGCCGGCACCTCCATGCCGGCATGCCGCTCCGGCGGCGGCAGCGCGGCGAGCCGCGCCAGCAGGGCCGGGGCGCTCTCCAGTGGCGCCGCCTCCAGCACGCGCAGCATGGGGTCGAGCAGCAGCAGGCCACCCCGCTCCGGCAGGAAGCCGCAGGCGGCGAAGGCCGCCCCTTCGGGCGCCGCCAGGGCGCGCAGGCCGGGGAGCTGGTCGCGCAGCCGGCCCTCCGCCAGGTCCTCCGCGCGGGGGGTGATGAGGAAGAGCGCGGCATGCGCGTCGTCCAGGCGGGCGCGGTGCGGCGCCAGTGCGGCCTGCAGCGCCTCCGCCGCGCCGGCCCCGGGCAGGAAGGCCAGCAGCAGCCAGCGGCCGGCGGCGATGTCCAGCACGTAGCGCGGATTGGCGGCACTGCGCAGCGGCAGCGGCGGCAGCATGGCGCCCGGCGGGAGGCCGCCGCCGGGACGGGCCTCGGTTACCGGGGCCGGGGTGTCTGGGTGCATCGGATGCGGAGCCCTTCAGGGCGGCGTGAAAGGGTGGACTCGGCCCGGTGGCGCGGGCGAGACGGACATCCTGCCGCAGGGAGGATGACCATTGTCTCAACGGCAACCGGGAAGCGCCCCGGCCGATTTGGCACCCGCCGCCGGCGGGCCTAGGGTGCGGCGCGGCAAAAGACCTTGGAGGAATCCGCGCCATGAACCTTGCCCGTTTCCCGCGCATCCGGCTCGGCCATCTGCCGACGCCGCTGGAGCCGATGGAGAACCTCACGCGCCACCTCGGGGGCCCGCGCCTCTGGATCAAGCGGGATGACGCCACCGGCCTCTCCACCGGCGGCAACAAGACCCGCAAGCTCGAATTCCTGATGGCCGAGGCGCTGGCGCAGCAGGCCGACACCGTCATCACCCAGGGTGCCACCCAGTCCAACCACGCGCGGCAGACCGCCGCCGCGGCGGCCAAGCTGGGGCTGGAATGCCACATCCTGCTGGAGGACCGCACGGGCGACCACAGCCCGGCCTATGCGCAGTCCGGCAACGTGCTGCTCGACAAGCTGCACGGCGCCAGCATCTCCCGCCGCTCCGGCGGCGCCGACATGCAGGCGGAGATGGAGGCGCTGGCGGAGGAGCTGCGCGCCAAGGGCAAGCGGCCCTACGTGATCCCCGGCGGCGGCTCCAACCCGGTGGGCGCGCTCGGCTATGTCAACGCGGCGCTGGAACTGGTGAACCAGGCGGCCGAGATGGGGCTGCGCATCGACCATGTGGTGCACGCCACCGGCAGCGCCGGCACCCAGGCCGGGCTGGTGGCGGGGCTCGTGGCGCTGAACAGCGGCATTCCCGTGCTCGGCATCGGCGTGCGCGCGCCGCGCGAGAAGCAGGAGGCGAACGTGCTGGCCCTCGCCCAGCGCACCGCCGACCATCTCGGCCTGCCCGGGATCGTGAAGGCCGAGCATGTGGTGGCGAACTGCGACTATGTCGGGCAGGGCTACGGCATCCCGACCGAGGGGATGGTCGAGGCCGTCAAGCTGCTGGCGGAGAAGGAAGGCATCCTGCTCGACCCCGTCTATTCCGGGAAGGGCATGGCCGGGCTGATCGACCTGATCGGCAAGGGACGCTTCGGCAAGGACGAGAACGTGGTGTTCCTGCACACCGGCGGCTCGGTCGGGCTGTTCGGCTACCCGGACGCCTTCGGGGTGTCGAAGGACTAAAGGCGGGGGAGAAGGAATTCTCCCCCGCACCCCCTCTTCCTCTTTCTGTCAGTTTTGCCGCGCGGGCGGCACGCGCCCAGGCCGGGGCGGAAGCCGCTCCGGCGACTGCTTCCGCAAAGGGCGGGTGGGGCTGCCCTCGCCAGGGCACAACTGAAAACCGACAGAAGAAGGAGGGGGTTTGGGGGAGTTCCCTCCGCCAGTCTTCCTGCACTTTTCCGCATCCCGCCGCCCTTCAACTCGGCATCGAGGCGTGCCACTCTCCGCCTCTTCCGTTGCAGCAGGGAAGGAGATCTCTCCATGGCGGGCGTCTTTTGGCACGACGGCAGGTGGATGACCGAGGAGCCGAAGGTGCTCGGCCCGATGGACCATGCCTTCTGGCTGGGATCGATGGTCTTCGACGGCGCGCGCGCCATCCGTGGCCTGGTGCCCGACCTTGACCTGCACTGCGCGCGGGTGATCCGCAGCGCCGAGGCGATGATGATGAAGCCGACGCTGGCGGCGAAGCGCATCGAGGAGCTTTGCCGCGAGGGCGTGGCGAAGATGCCGGCCGATGCGGAGCTCTACATCCGGCCGATGTTCTTCGTCCGCCGCGGCATCGGCGCCGCCTTCCCCGATCCGGACAGCACCGAGTTCATCCTCTCGATCTATGACGCGCCGCTGCCGGACGTCTCGAAGGGCTTCTCGGCCTGCCTGGTGCCGTTCCGCCGCCCGGCGGCCGACATGGCGCCGACCGACGCCAAGGCCTCCTGCCTCTACCCGAACTCCTCGCGCGCCGCCGCCGCCGCCCGCGCCCGCGGCTTCGACAATGCCGTGCTCTGCGACTTCGAGGGCAATGTGGCGGAGTTCGCCACCTCCAACATGATGCTGGTGAAGGACGGCGTGGTGATGACGCCGGCCGTCAACGGCACCTATCTGGCCGGCATCACCCGCTCGCGCGTGCTGACGCTGCTGCGCGAGGCCGGCATCGAGGCGCGCGAATGCATCGTGACGCCGCAGATGCTGCGCGAGGCGGACGAGATCTTCGCGACGGGCAATTTCGGCAAGGTGCAGTACTGCACGAACTTCGAGGGCCGGGCGCTGCCGGTCGGCCCCATCGCCCAGAAGGCGCGCCAGCTTTATTTCGACTGGGCCGAGCGCACCAGCCGGATGCTGCCCAAGGCGGCCTGACCTTCCCGGGGGCGCCGGCCCTCGCCACCCTGTCCCGGGACTCCTGTGATGGGAGATCCAAGAACCTCAGGTTCTTGGCGGGGAGAGTTTGAGAGGGGCGGCGCCCCTCTCAAGATCCTCCTGCAGACCGATTCGGTGCTGATCATCGACAAGCCCGCGGGCCTGCCGGTGCATGCCGGGCCGCGCGCCGGCCGCAGCCTGGAGGATTTCCTCCCCGCCCTGGCCTTCGGCAAGAAGCGCCTGCCGCAGCCGGCCCATCGGCTGGACACCGACACATCGGGCTGCCTCGTGCTCGGCCGCACCAAGCCGGCGCTGGCGGAGCTGGGCGCCCTCTTCGCCGCCGGCCGTGCCCGCAAGACCTACTGGGCGGTGGTGCAGGGCGGCCCGGCCGCGCAGTCCGGCCGCATCGACCTGCCGCTGCGCAAGGTGAGCAGCGCCGCCGCCGGCTGGCGGATGGAGACCCATCCCGGAGGCCAGCCCGCCCTCACCCGCTGGCGGGTGAAGGGCCGTGGCGAGGGGCTCACCTGGCTGGAGCTGCGCCCGGAGACCGGCCGCACCCATCAGCTCCGGGTGCACTGCGCCAGCCAGGGCTGGCCGATTCTGGGCGACCCGCTTTACGGAAAAGCAATCCCGGCAGGGCTGCATCTCCTGGCGCGCGCCATCGTTCTGCCGCTGGCTTCGCCGATTGAGGCAACAGCCCCGGTGCCGGAGGCCCTGCGGCCGGCCTTCCGCGCCTGCGGCTGGAGAGAAGAGTGAGGCGATGACCCCGATCCACCGCTGGCTGCGCCGGCGCTTTTCCGTCCCCTGGCGCAAGGCCGTGCGAGAGACCGAGCTGGGCATTCTCGGCCTTGGCGTCGCGGCCGGCGCGGCCAGCGGCCTGGTGGCCTCGCTGATGGGCCTGGCCGCCAAGGGGCTCCATGCCGTGCTGTTCGGCCCGGAGAGCCAGCATGGCCTCAGCGCCCTGCGCGATGCCGACCCGCTGATCGTGCTGCTCTCCCCCGCGGTGGGCGGCCTGCTGCTGGCCCTGTTCGGCCTGGGACTGACGCGCTGGTGGCCACGGCAGCCGGTGGACCCGATCGAGGCCAATGCGCTGTATGGCGGCCGCATGTCGGTGATCGACGGCGTGGTGGTCGGCGTGCAGAACCTGCTTTCCAACGGTTTCGGCGCTTCGGTCGGGCTGGAGGCGGCCTATACCCAGGCCGGCGGTGGCGTCGCCTCGCGCCTGGGGCGGGCCTTCGGGCTGCGGCGGCGCGACCTGCGGGTGCTGGTCGGCTGCGGCGCGGCGGGGGCCATCGCGGCGGCCTTCCAGGCGCCGCTGACGGGCGCCTTCTACGCCTTCGAGCTGGTGATCGGCACCTACGCCATCGCGCAGCTCGGGCCGGTGGTGGCGGCGGCGGTGGCGGGCACGGTGGTGGCCCGCGCGCTGGGCGGCACCACGCCGGTCTTCTCCGGCGGCATCGCCCCGCCCGACTGGGATGATGGCCTGACCGCCCTGTTCATCGGCCTGCTCTGCGGGCTGGCCGCCATCGGGCTGATGCGCGGCGTCACCCTGGCCGAGGCCGTGATCCGCCGCGTGATTCCCTGGAGCTTCCTGCGCCCGGCGACCGGCGGGCTGATGGTGGGGGCCCTGGCGCTGGTGACGCCCGCCGTGCTCTCCGCCGGGCATGGGGCGCTGCACCTGACCTTCGTGGTGGAGGGCTCGGCCATGCCGCTGCTGGTGCTGCTGCTGCTGAAGGCGCTGGCCTCGGCCATCTCGATCGGCAGCGGCTTCCGCGGCGGGCTGTTCTTCGCCTCGCTGCTGCTGGGCGCGCTGTTCGGCAAGCTGCTGGCGGTGCCGGTGAACTGGGCCGGCTTCGGGGTGGACCCGCTGCTGACCGCGGTGGTCGGCATGAGCGCCTTCGGTGCCGCCATCATCGGCGCGCCCTTCGCCATGACCTTCATCGCGCTGGAGACCACCGGCGACTTCGCGGTGGCGGGGGTGACGGTGGCGGCCGTCATCGTCTCCTCCACCACCGTGCGGCGCCTGTTCGGCTACTCCTTCGCCACCTGGCGCTTCCATCTGCGCGGCGAGGCGATCCGCAGCGCGCATGACATCGGCTGGCTGCACGACCTGACCGTGGGCAAGCTGATGCGGCGCGAGGTGCGGACGGTGAAGACCGACATGCGCATCTCCTCCTTCCGGCGGGACTTTCCGCTGGGCTCCACCACCCATGTCATCGCGCTCGACCAGGCCGACCGCTATGCCGGGCTGATCCTGGTGACGGAGGCGCATGCGCCGGAAGTCTCGGAGAACGACACGGTGGCGACCATCGTCCACCTGCCGGACAAGGTGCTGCTGCCCGCACAGAACGCGAAACAGGCCATGGCGCTCTTCGACGCCACCGACGCCGAGGCGCTCGCGGTGGTGGACAAGCAGGACACCTCCCGCGTGCTCGGGCTGGTGAAAGCCTCCTACCTGCTGCGGCGCTACAGCGAGGAACTGGACAAGCGGCGGCAGGACGAGCTGGGGATCATGCCGGCCTAGCAGGAGAACAAGCGCGCGTTCCCGTACCCTCGCTGAAGTAAGGTTGGGGAAGCGAACTCCCCCAAACCCCCTCCTTTTTCTGTCAGTTTCCGGTTCCGCTATGGTGAGGGCCGTCCATCGCGCTCCAGTCGCCGGGGCGGCTCCCGCCCCGGCGCGACCACGCGCGGCGAGCGCGACAAAACTGACAAAAAGAAGAAGAGGGGGTCTGGGGGAGAATTCATTCTCCCCCGGTTCCGCCGCTGGGCGGATTTGAGGACAGGCCGGACTTCTCCTTCCGGGGTTTCCCCTTTGTCCTACGGCTGATCTTGCCGCCCCGGAGGCCGCGGGCAGCGACACCGACCGCCAGGAGAAGCGAAGGGCCTGGAGGCGCTCACCGCCTCCGATCATTCCCGGTCCCCTCGTTCATACACCGGCAACAGACCTCTCGTTAGCGTGAGCTTCCGCGCCGGAGATGGCCGGGCCAGCGGGCAGCACGGGACGCCGGGAACAGGAGCATGCGCTATTCGGAGCAGGCGGGAACGGAAGCCGAGCTGGACTACGCGATGGGCTTCGCCGAGCGGGGTTTCGCCGCAGAGCCGCCGGAGGCACGCCTCACCACGCTTTGCCTCATGGCCGTCATCGTCTCGCGCTATCCGCCGGGCCCCTGGCAGGAGGAGGCGGAGGACCGGCTCGCCGCGCTGCTGGGCCAGGCGTCGCTCAGCCCGGAGGAGCTTTCGATCCTGCGCCAGTTCCGCGCGCACGGATTGCGGGTGGACCCGCGCAAGGTCCAGCGGCGCCTGGCGCGGGCGGCGCTCACGCCTTCGGCTTCCCTCCGGGAACCCAGAGCACGTCGCCACCGGCATTGAGCGCGCGCGACAGCACGAAGAGATGGTCCGAGAGGCGGTTGAGGTAGCGCAGCGCGGCGGCGTTGACCGCCTCGGAGGCCGCGAGCGCCACCACCACGCGCTCCGCCCGGCGGGCGGCGGTGCGGGCGAGATGCGCATGCGCCGCCGCCGGCGTGCCGCCGGGCAGGATGAAGGAGCGCAGCGGCGGCAGGCCGGCATTCATTTCGGCGATCTCGGCCTCCAGCCGGGCGCACTGGGCGTCGGTCACGCGCAGGCGGCCCTCGGTCTCGTCGCCGGGCATGCAGAGGTCGGCGCCGAGGTCGAAAAGGTCGTTCTGGATGCGCGCGAGCATGGCGTCAGGCGCGCCGGAGGTTTGCAGGCGGAGCAGGCCGAGCGCGGCGTTCACCTCATCGACCGCGCCGATCGCCTCGATGCGCAGCGCGTCCTTGCGCAGGCGGGTGCCGTCGCCGAGCGAGGTCTCGCCGCGGTCGCCGCCGCGGGTGGTGATGACGTCCAGCCTGACCATCGGATGGGTCCCCTGCCCTAGAGCACCAGCACGCCCTGGTGCTTCGCCTTCATCTCCGGCTCCACATGGATGGTGATGACGGCGGCGCCAAGCTCCGCCTTCAGCGCCGCCTCCACCCGGTCGCAGATGTCATGCGCCTCCGCCACGCGCATCTCGCCGGGCACGACCAGGTGGAACTCGACGAAGGTGGTGCTGCCGGAGTGGCGGGTGCGCAGGTCGTGCGCCTCGATCGCCCCTTCCGCCTGCTGGGAAACCAGGCTGCGGATGCGGCCGAGCAGCTGCGGCTCCACCGCCTCGTCCATCAGGCCGCCGACGCTCTCGCGCATCAGTCGCCAGCCGGAGAAGAGGATGTTCACTGCCGTGAGGGCGGCCAGCAGCGGGTCGAGCCAGAGGATGCCGGTCAGCGCCACCGCGCCGACGCCGACCACCACGCCGGCGGAGGTGACGACGTCCGAGAGCAGGTGCCGGGCATCGGCCAGCAGGGCCGGCGAGCGCAGCCGCCGCCCGGCGCGGAAGAGCAGCCAGGACCAGCCGCCGTTCACCGCCGTGGCGACCGCCGAGATGGCGAGGCCGGTGGCCGGCAGGTCCGGCGCGTGCGGGTTGCGCCAGGCGTGCCAGGACTCGTTCAGGATCAGCAGGGCGGCGACGACGATCAGCGCCCCCTCCAGCACCGCCGAGAAATACTCCGCCTTGGCGTGGCCATAGGGATGGTTGGCATCGGGCGGCGCGGCGGAGAGACGGATGGCGAACAGCGCGGCGAGGGCGGCGGCGACGTTGACGATGGACTCCAGCGCATCGGCCATCAGCGCCACGCTGCCGGTCAGCCACCAGGCCACCGCCTTCAGGCCGAGCACCGCCACGGCCACGCCCACACTGCCCGCGGCGAGCGAAGTCGCTCGGCTCATCCAGTTCACTCCACGCTATCCGGTAGAGGGGGTTCTAAGGCAGGGGGGGGCAGGGTGGGAAACCCGAAAACGCCGCGCATGTGCCGCGCGGTGGCCGCATGAAAGGTCGGGGGAATGAATTCCCCCGAACCCCCTTCTTTTTTCTGCCAGTCTGGCGGCTTTCCCGCCGCCGGCGCGGGAGACCCGAAGAAAGAAGATGGGGGTCCGGGGGAAGGACTTCCCCCAGACTCTTTCCTTATACCGAGAAGTACTTCGCGCGCGGGTGGTGCAGCACGATGGCGCTGGTGGACTGCTCCGGGTGGAGTTGCCACTCGTCGCTGATCGAGACACCAACGCGCTCGGCCCGCAACAGCTTCAGCAGCGGCGCCTGGTCCTCCAGCCGCGGGCAGGCGGGATAGCCGAAGGAGTAGCGGCCGCCGCGATAGCCCTGGGCGAGCATCTTCTCCATGTCCCGCTCGTCCTCGCCGGCGAAGCCCCATTCGGCGCGGATGCGCTTGTGGACGTATTCCGCCATGGCCTCGGCCATCTCCACCGAGAGGCCGTGCAGGTAGAGGTAGTCCTGGTAGCGGTTGCCCTCGAACCATTCGCGGGCGACGTCGCTGGCCTTCTGGCCGACGGTGACGACCTGGAGGCCGATGACGTCGCGCTTGTCCGGGCCGTCATCGATGTCGCGCACGAAGTCGGCGATGCAGTCGCCATCCTGCTTGGGCTGGCGCGGCAGGGTGAAGCGGGCAGCCTCGGTGACGCCATCCTCCTCAAAGAGGACGACGTCGTTGCCCTGGCCGGCGCATTTCCAGTAGCCGTAGATGGCCTGCGGCCTGAGGATGCGCTCCTGCTCGGCGAGGGCGAGCATGCGCTTCAACACCGGGCGCAGCTCCTGCTTGGCCCAGCCGATGAAGTCCTCCAGGCTGCGGCCCTGCTTCCGGAAGCCCCACTGGAACTGGTAGAGGCTGCGCTCGTTGACGAAGGGCACGATCGCCTTGGGATCGGCCTCCATGATGCGGGCGCCCCAGAAGGGCGGGGTGGGCACCGGCTCGTCCCGCGTCAGGCGGTGGCGGCGCTCCTGGGCATAGTTGACGTCCACCGGCGCGAAGCCGCGCGGATCGGCGGTGCCGAGGGTGCGCGCGGTGTTGCGCGACCTGCCCTCGCGCTTCTGCTGGACGGTGGCGAGGTAGCCGTCGAAGTCGTTGCCCATCACCTTGTCCATCAGGTGCAGGCCGTCGAAGGCGTCGCGCGCATAGGCGACGCGGCCGGAGGCATAGGCGCGGACGCAGTCGTCCTCGACGAAGTTGCGCGTCAGCGCGGCGCCGCCGAGCAGCACCGGCACCTCGACGCCGAGGCGCGACATCTCCTCAAGGTTGTCCTTCATCACCACGGTGGACTTCACCAGCAGGCCGGACATGCCGATGGCATTGGCGCGGTGCTCGCGCACGGCGGCCACCATGTCGTTCAGCGGCACCTTGATGCCGAGGTTGACCACGCGGTAGCCGTTGTTGGTGAGGATGATGTCGACGAGGTTCTTGCCGATGTCGTGCACGTCGCCCTTCACGGTGGCGAGCACGATGGTGCCCTTCTCCTGGCCCTCGATCTTCTCCATGTGCGGCTCCAGGAAGGCGACGGCGGCCTTCATGGTCTCGGCGGATTGCAGCACGAAGGGGAGCTGCATCTTGCCGGCGCCGAACAGCTCGCCCACCACCTTCATGCCATCGAGCAGGATGCCGTTGATGATGTCGAGCGGGCGGATGCCCTTGTCCAGCGCGTCCTGCAGCTCGGCGTCGAGGCCCTTGCGGTCGCCGTCCACGATGCGGTCCTTCAGGCGGCCCTCGACCGTGTCGGCCTTCTTCTTCGCCGCCGCGTCCGCCGCCTTGCGGCCGGCGAAGATCTCCAGCAGCTTCTGGAGCGGGTCGTAGCCTTCGCTGCGGCGGTCGAAGATCAGGTCCTCGGCGACCTTCACCTCCTCCGGCGGGATGGCGTGCAGCGGCTTGATCTTGCTGACATGCACGATGGCGCCGGTCATGCCGGCCTTCACCGCGTGGTCGAGGAAGACGCTGTTCAGCACGTGCCGCGCGGCCGGGTTGAGGCCGAAGGAAATGTTCGACAGGCCGAGGATGATCTGGATGTCCGGGAACTTCTCCCGGATCATGCGGATGCCTTCCAGGGTCCAGAGGCCGAGCTTGCGGTCGTCCTCGTTGCCGGTGGCGATGGTGAAGGTCAGCGGGTCGATCAGCAGGTCGCTCTGCGGCAGGCCGTGCTTGTTACAGGCGAAATCCACCAGCCGCTCGGCGATGCGGAGCTTGTCCTCCGCGGTCTTCGCCATGCCGACCTCGTCGATGGTCAGCGCGATGACGGCGGCGCCGAACTTCTTGGCGAGCTTCAGGCGGTCGGTCGCGTGGCCCTCGCCGTCCTCGAAGTTGATCGAGTTGATGATGGGCTTGCCGCCATGCAGCTTCAGGGCGGCCTCGATCACCGGGGTTTCCGTGGAATCAATCACCAAGGGCGCGTTGACCGACCCGGTGAAGCGGCGGACCACCTCGCTCATCTCGGCCATCTCATCGCGGCCGACGAAGGCGGTGCAGATGTCGAGCGAGTTGGAACCCTCGCCCACCTGCTCGCGGCCCATGGCGACGCAGCCGTCCCAGTCATGCGCCGCCTGCCGCTCACGCCAGGCCTTGGAGCCGTTGGCGTTGCAGCGCTCGCCGATGGAGAAGTAGCTGTTCTCTTGCCGCAGCGTGGTGGCGCCGTAGAGGCTGGCCACCTGCGGCACCCAGTGGACGCTGCGCTTCACCGGCGCGGGGCGGAAGCGGCCGCCATCCACCCGGCGCAGCATGGCGTCCAGCGCCTGGATGTGCGGCGTGGAGGTGCCGCAGCAGCCGCCGACCAGGTTCACGCCGTCCTCGGTGATGAAGCGCTCCATCCAGAGCGCCATCTCCTCCGGGGCGAGGGGGTAGTGCGTCTTGCCGTCCACCAGCTCGGGCAGGCCGGCATTGGGCTGGCAGGAGAGCAGGCCCGGCCAGTTCTGCGCGAGGTAGCGCACATGCTCGGCCATTTCCTGCGGGCCGGTGGCGCAGTTCAGGCCGATCAGCGGCACGTCGAGCGCCCGCACCACGGTCGCGGCGGCGGCGATGTCGGCGCCGACCAGCAGGGTGCCGGTGGTCTCCACCGTGACCTGCACGAAGATCGGGATGTCCTTGCCGGCCTCGCGCAGGGCGGTCTTGGCCGCGTTGACGGCGGCCTTGATGAAGAGCGTGTCCTGGTTGGTCTCGGTCAGCAGCGCGTCGGCGCCGCCGGCGATGAGGCCGCGGCACTGCTCGGTGAGCGCCGCTTCCAGCGTGTCGTAGTCGATATGACCGAGGGAGGGCAGTTTTGTTCCCGGGCCGATATCGCCGATCACCCAGCGATCGCGGCCATCGGCGAAGGTTTCAGCCGCCTCGCGGGCCAGCTCGACGGAGAGCTTGTTGATCTCGAAGGCGCGGCTGCCGAGCTCGAACTCCTCCAGCGTGATCGGCGAGCCGCCGAAGCTGTTGGTCAGCACCATGTCCGAGCCGGCCTCGTAGTAGCCGCGATGGATCTCGCGCACGAGGTCGGGGCGGGCGAGGTTCAGCACCTCGGTGCAGTTCTCCTTGCCCCAGTAGTCCTTCTCGATGTCGAGGGTCAGGGCCTGGACGCGGCTGCCCATGCCGCCATCGCAGAGCAGGACACGGTCACGCAGGGCATCGAGCAGGGTGGGGCGGGCCATGGGCAGGGCCTTCCTTCAGAAGTTCAGCGTGGTTTCAGGCAGCGGCGCGACCGGCACGGCCAGGCGCCGCGCGGGCCAGAGGCGAACCGGCAGGGGGCCGGCGATCTCGACGGAGGGCAGCGGCGCGCAGCCGGCGGCGCCGAACCAGCCGGCCATGGCGGCGTCGTCGAAGCCGGGCCAGCGATGGGCGTTGCGCGCCAGCAGCTCCTGCCGGGCATGGGGCGCGAGGTCGATCACCACCAGCAACCCGTCCGGGCGCAGCAGGCGGGCGGCCTCGGCCAGGGCGGCGGTGGGGTCCTCGGCATAGTGCAGCACCATCTGCAGCGTGATGGCATCGAAGCCGGCATCGGGCAGCGGCAGGCGGTACATGTCGGCGAGGCGCACGGAGGCGTTGGCGATGCCGCGCTCGCCGAGGCGCGCGCGGGCGAGGGCCAGCATCTCGCGGCTGGCATCCAGGCCGAGCACGGATTGAGCGCGGGGGGCCATCACCTCCAGCAGGCGGCCGGTGCCGGTGCCGATATCGGCCACCCGGCCGAGGCGGTCGGGCAGCAGCGCCAGCAGGGCCATTTCGATGGCGCCGGCGGGCAGACCGAGGGCGCGCATCTCGTCCCAGTCGGCGCCGTCACGGCGGAAGGCTTCCGAAGCCGCACGCGCGCGCTCGGCGGCGATGCGGGCGGCGGCGCGGCGGTCGGCGGCGATGGTGGGGTCGTCCTCCGGCAGGCGGGCCAGGATCTGGCGGGCGAGGTCGGCCATCGGGGGGAGCTGGAAGTAGACGTTGGCGCCCTCGGGCAGGCGCTCCAGAAGCCCCGCCTCCACCAGCAGCTTCAGGTGGCGCGACAGGCGCGGCTGGCTCTGGCCGAGGATGGCGCACAGCTCGGACACGCAGAAGGCGCCGCGGGCGCAAAGGGCCAGCAGGCGCAGGCGGGTCGGTTCGGCGGCGGCGCGCAGTTGCGCCAACAGGGGCTCCATGGGCTTGCAGATGACATAAAGACTTCTTTATGTCTAGTGGATGAGCTGGTCCCTCGATGCCCGAACGCCCGTCCGTTCCCTGGATGCCACCGAATGCCCGCCCGGCGCAGTGGTGCTGGCGGAGGATGGGGCGTCCCTTCCCGCCGGTGCTGCGCGGGTCGAGCGCTTCGCCGCGCCGCCGGTTGGGGCGCATCCGATCGGCTGCGCCTGCTGCCAGCCGCGCAACCCGGTGGCCATCGCGCTGGACCGGCTGTTTCTCGCCCGCGCACGCGGGGATGCGCCGTGGTTCAACGAGGTGGTCGCCATCACACGGAGCGAGGCGGGGCGGCAGGCGCTCGCGGCCTCGCTGGAGGGGGACAGCGTGACTCAAGCGCGGTTCCGGGCGGGGTAGCGCCGCCAGGGGGCGCCGCCCCTGACCCCCGCTGGGGGGACAGTATCCCCCCAGACCCCGCCATCAGGCGCTCTTTCCGCGAAATGCGCCGGAGGGCGAGAGCCCCGGGTGCAGCGCGGAGGCCGCCACGGCGCGGCTCAGCAAGGTAGAGGCCGTTGAGATGTTGCCTCTTGTTGAGCCTAGGGCGACGGGATGGCCGACAGCACAGCGTCCCGGAGCACTTCAACTGGCTTGGCTCCATCCAAACGGAGGATGGGCACCCTTATCCCTGCGAGCCAAGCCTCGTGGCTGACGCGGCTCCGCTGTTCTGAACCAGCGGTGTCATACGCGGCGGCCCAGGCCAGGAATGCCGCGCTGCTTTCCGCCATGTCGCCGCCCGCCTCGATGCGGTGCCCGTAGCGCAGCCGTTCACGCTGGCGCAGCCGCTCCATCCGCACGTCCGGGTCCACGGTGAGAAAGACGACGACGTCGTAGCGGGGGATCAGCGCGTCCCCCCACTTGAGGGTTGAGCCTTCCAAGACCCAGCTTTCGTGCGCGTCCAACTCTCCCACCAGCAAGGACATCCGCTCCTCCACAGGGCGTGGCGTCGTGAAGGGTGGATCTGTCGGCAGCCAGTAGAACTGGTCGACGTCGAAATGAGGCACGGCAAGAGCCGCCGCAACCGCCGCCCCAAGAGTGCTGGTTCCCGCGCCAGAGGCGCCCAGAATGAAGATGCGAGGCATGGACCATCCCATCGTGGCGTCGTTTCAGGGAGCCGTGCGCCTGCACGTCTCCCGAAGCCACGGCAGTACACGATCCCGCCGGAAGCGAAAGGGCGGCGGCCGCGCCGCGCTGCGGGCGAGCGGAAGCACTGGGCCGCCCTGCGCCCGGTTCAGCCCTCCTGATGAGGTTTAAAGCTAACGGATGGCGGGGTTCGGGGTGACAGTGTCACCCCGGCGGGAGGGGTCGGGGGAGGGCGGCGCCCTCCCCAGGGAATGAGCCCCCTTCCCTTTCGCGTGCCGACCGGGCAGCCTGGAGGCGGCTGTTTGTGCAGAGGCGCGGGTCGGGCCCGCCGGCTTCCGGATGGCCATCCCGAAGCTTTCCGCAGGAACGTCCTTCCATGTTGTTGCTCATTCCCGGTCCCGTGCAGACCCGTCCCGAAGTGCGGGCTGCGATGGCGGTGGACATCGCCCCCTGGGACAATGACTTCGCCCCCGAATACATCGCCATCCGCGAGAAGCTGCGCGACGTGGCGGGCGGCGTCGCCGGGCGGCATGTCTGCCTGCCCTTGCAGGGCGCGGGCCATTTCATCACCGAGGCGGCCGTCCGCACGTTTCTTCCCGCCGCGGCGGCGGGGGGCGGCAAGCTGCTGATCCCGATGAACGGCACCTATGCCGAGCGCATGGCGCGGCTGGCGCGCGAGGCGGGGCGGACGGTGGTGGAACTGCCGACGCCGGACAGCCGCGGCGTCGCGCCCGAGGCGGTGGCGGCGGCGCTGGCGGCGGACCCGGCGATCTCGCATCTCGGCGTGGTGTACTCCGAGACGGGCAGCGGGCTCGTCAACGACGTGCCGGCGCTCGGTGCCGTGGTGCGCGCGGCGGGGCGGCGGATGATCGTCGATGCCGTCTCGGCCTTTGGCGCGTTGCCCTTCAGCCTGGAGGCGCAGCCGGAGGTGGATGCGGTGCTGTTCACCTCGAACAAGTGCATCGAGGGGCTGCCGGGCATCGCCTTCGCGATCAGCCCGGTGGAGCGGGTGGAGGCCGCGGCGGGGAATGCGGGGTCCTGGTCCTTCGACCTGGCCGACGTGTACTTCACCGCGCAGCGCGCGGGCTGGGGGAGCTTCCGCTTCACGCCGCCGGTGCAGGCGCTGCATGCCTTCGGCGTGGCGCTGGATGTCTTCATCGCCGAGGGCGGGCAGCCGGCGCGGCTCGCGCGCTATCGCGAGAACTGCCGCATCCTCTACGAGGGCGGCAAGGCGCTGGGGCTGCGCCCCTATCTCGACTGGGAGAACCAGGGGCCGATCATCGTGCTGTTCCACCAGCCTGAGCACCCGAACTTCACGCTGCAGGGCTTCGTGGACGCGCTGAAGCGGCGCGGCGTGCTGATCAGCAATTTCTACAACACCGAGGCACCGACCATGCGCATCGGCTGCATCGGCCATGTCGGGCCGGACGAGATGCGCTTCGCGCTCGGCGCGATGCGCGGGGCGCTGGAGGAGCTGGGCATCCGGCAGCGCAACGCGGCCTGAGAGCAAGCTTGAGGAGGCGCTGCCCCCTCAAGCTCCCCCGGCAGGGGACACGGTCCCCTGCACCCGCCATTCCTTGCCGCAGCACCACGCGATTCAGGGCGGGACGTGGAGCAGCGCCGACCCCAGGGAACGGGTTTCCAAAGGCCTCAGGCCTTTGGCGGGGTGGGTCCGGGAGGGGCAGAGCCCCTCCTGGGCCTCACTCGACGGAGATACCGGCGTCGCGCACCAGCTTGGCCCAGCGCGTGCGCTCATCCGCCATGAAGCCGCCGAAGCGCGTGCCGCCCAGGCGGGAGGGCTCGGCGCCTTCCTCGTGCAGGCGCTGCACGACGGCGGGGTCGGTCAGGCAGTCGGCGATGGCGCGCTCCAGGCGGGTGCGGATTTCCGCCGGCGTGCCCTTCGGCGCCAGCACGCCGTACCAGGCGGAGCTGCGGTAGGCCGGCAGGGCCGCCTCGGCGACCGTGGGCACGTCCGGGAGGGCGGCGATGCGGGCCTCCCCGGTGACCGCCAGAGGCCGCACCAGCTCGCCCTGGATCAGGCCGAGCACGGAGGGCAGCGTGGTGATCATGAAGGGGATATGCCCGGCGACCACGTCGTTCAGCGCCGGGCCGGCGCCGCGGAAGGGCAGGTGCTGCGCCTCGATGCCGGCCATCTGGAACATCAGCGCCGCCGCCAGGTGGCTGGCCGAGCCGTTGGAGGCGGAGGCGTAGTTGAAGTCGCCCTTGGCGGCACGCGCCTCGTCGAGCAGCCCGGCCAAAGTGCGCGCCTTGCTGCCGGGGCCGACCACGGCGACCAGCGGGGCGTCGGCCAGCAGGGCGACCGGCTCCAGTGCCTCCAGCGGGTCCACCTTCATGTTGGGGAAGAGGGACTGGTTGACCGTCATCGGCCCCTGGTTGCCGACCAGGAGCGTGTAGCCGTCGGGCTTGGCGGCGGCGACGGCGTCGGTCGCCAGGTTGCCGCCGGCGCCGGGGCGGTTCTCCACCACCACGGGCTGGCCCAGCGTGCCCTGCAGCCGGGCGGCGACCACGCGGGCCACGTTGTCGGTGCCGCCGCCCGGGGCATAGGCGACGAGGAGGCGGATCGGCCGGTCGGGCCAGGCCTCCCCGGCCCGCGCCGTGCCGGGCAGCGCGGCGGCAAGGGGGGAAAGGGCGAGCAGTTGCAGCAGGCTGCGGCGCGAGGTCATGGTTCTGGTTTCCGTCCCGTATGAGGATTGTCGTGCCGGCGGGTTCAGGCCGCGGCGGCGATTTGTCGTGTGCTGGCCAGGGCAGTAGCGGGCAGCAGCAGGTGGCCCTCGAAGATGCGGCGCGCGGTGCGCAGCACGCTGGCCCAGCGCACCGCCTCGCCCTCCAGCGAAAGGCCGATTTCCAGTTGGCCGGCGGGGTGGGCGATGCGCACGGTGCCTCCCCCTGGGCCCTCGCCCGGCGTGGCGAGCCGGTGGGCGAGCGTGCCCGGCAGGCGGGCGGCGATGGCCAGGGTGATGCCGCCGGTCACCGCCATGGCGCGGTGCACCGCATGCGGCGTCAGGTAGCGGGCGGTGAGCGTGGCGCCGTCGCGGCCGGGGCCGAGCAAGGCAGGCTTGGGCACGACGCTGTCGGTGACGTCGCCGAGGCCCATGCGGCGGCCGGCCTCGCGGCGCAGCGCCTCGATGCGGCGGAGCAGCGCGGTGTCGGCCTCGATGGTCTCGGGGGGCAGGGTGGCGTCGGTGCCGAGGGCGGCGGCGTCGAGCAGCAGCATCGGCATGGCGCCGTCGATCAGCGTGGCGGGGGTGCCGTCGAGGATTTCCTGGCGCAGGCTGGTGGGGAAGAGCGTGCCGGTGCGGCTGCCGGCGACGTCGCGGAAGCGCAGCTCGACGGGGGCGGAGGTGCCGGGCACCCCGGCGATGGCGGCGGCGCCGTCATAGGTGACCTGGCCGTCGGGCGTTTGCACCACGGCCTCGATCAGCGCGCCGGTGTTGCGGTTGCGGATGCGCACCAGCGTCTCGGGGTGGCGTGGCGCCACCAGTCCAGCCTCGATGGCGAAGGGGCCGACGCCGGCGAGCATGTTGCCGCAGTTCGGCTTGGTATCCACCACGCCGCGGTCGGTGGCGACCTGGGCGAAGAGGTATTCGACATCGGCCGCCGGCTCATTGGCGGGGCCGACGATGGCGACCTTGCTGGTGAGGCTGTTGCCGCCGCCGATGCCGTCGATCTGCAGCGGATGCGGCGAGCCGAGCGCGGCCAGCAGCATCGCGTCGCGCCGCGCCGGGTCGGCCGGCAGGTGGCTGGCGAGGAAGAAGGGACCGCGGCTGGTGCCGCCGCGCATCAGCACGCAGGGGAGGCGGATCTGCATCGACGTTTCCGGGCTTTGATCTTGCGGAGCAAGCTCTGCGCCCGAAACGCCTCTTGCTGAAGTGCAAAGATCGGCAGAATTCTTGCGTGAGATGCAAGGATGCCGTTGCCATGGCCATCGACCTCGACCAGCTCCGCACCTTCGTCGCCGTGGCCGAGGCGGAGAGCCTGACGCGTGCGACGGAGACGCTGCATCTCTCGCTACCGGCGGTGTCGCGGCGGCTCTCGGCGCTGGAGGAGGAGCTGGGCGTGGCGCTGCTGGCGCGCTCGACGCGGCGCGTAGCGCTGACGCAAACGGGGCGCGAGTTCCTGCCGCGCGCGCGGCGGCTGCTCGATGAACTGGAAGAGAGCCTGCTCGGCATCCGCGAGACGGCGGCGCGGCGGCGCGGGCTGGTCACCATCGCCTGCATCCCCACCGCCGCCTACTACTTCCTACCGGCGACGCTGGCGGATTTCGCCCGCCGCTTCCCGGCGGTGCGGGTGCGGGTGATGGACCTCTCGGCCGATGGCGTGGTGGATGCGGTGGCCAGCGGCGGGGTGGAGTTCGGCATCGGCATGGAAGGCGCGGGGCAGCCCGAGGTGGAGTTCCGGCCGCTGCGGCGCGATCCCTTCGTGCTGGCCTGCCGGCGCGACCATCCGCTGGCGCGGCGGCGCAGCCTGCAATGGGCGGATCTGGCGGGGGAGAAGCTGGTGGGGGTCTCGCGCCGCTCGGGCAACCGGCTGATCCTGGACCGCGCGCTGCTGCCGCAGGGCATCCAGCCGAACTGGCACTACGAGGCGGAGCACCTTTCGACCAGCCTGGGCCTGGCCGAGGCGGGGCTGGGGCCGGCGGTGGTGCCGCGGCTGGCGCTGCCGCGGGCGCCGCATCCGGTGCTGGTGGCGCGGCCGATCAGCGGGCCAAGGGTGGAGCGGGCGACGGGGGTGGTGCTGCGGCGTGGCTCGGCACCCGGCCCGGCGGCCCGCGCGCTGCTCGACCTGCTGGAGCGGCGGATGGCGGCGGGGTGAGGCCCGCCCTCAGGAGGGGCGCCAGCAGCACGCCCCTGGAAGGCGGCCCCTTGCGCGGAGGCCGGTCAGGATCCGCCACGGCGCCGCAAGGACCACCGGCGCGCGCAGCACGCCACCGCCCGGGCTATGCAGGCTGGCGCACTGGCCCCGGCATGCGGCGCCTTACGCGCGCCGCACGCGGTCGCCACCCCGCGCCACGGGTGCGGTGGCCACAGCTCCGGCCAGTGCCACCTTGCGCCGCGGCAGCACGCCGTTGAACAGCAGCCGCAGCGGTGCGCTGTGACGGACGAGCAGTTGGTGGAAGGCCACTGAAAGAAGCGTGCTGGACACGACCAGCAGGACGAATTGCAGCAGCGCCGGAACGCCACGGCCCAGCAGCAGCAGAATGCCGAACACGAGGAAGACCTGGTGCACCAGATAGACCGTGAAGGACGAGGCGACGACGGTCTGCACCAGCGTGTTGGCGCTGTTGAAGTAGGTCCGCATCCCCGACATCAGGATGTGGCCGAACAGGATTCCCACGACGGGCATCAGGAAGTAGGTCATGGCGCGGAAGACGTCCTCCTCCCGCCACTGCACGGCAGCCAGCACCGCCGCGAGGACCAGCCCCGCCGCCCACATGCCCCGGTGGATGCGCGTGAAGCGGTCCAGCCAGTCAGGGCGCAGCGCCAGGGCGGTGCCCCACAGGAAGACCGGCAGGTACGCGCAGGTGCGCGCCAGCACCAGCATGCCGTAAAGTACCCAGTTGAGGTGCGGCACGCTCAGCGCCACCACCATGCCCAGCGCCGCGACGCCGCTGGCCAGCACCAGGCCGGGCACCGCCCACCAGCGCGAATCGACCAGCGCGGCGACCTTCCCATATCCGCGTGCCAGCACGGGCAGCCGCCGCAGGCGCCACAGCACGACCAGGATCGACGAGTAGATGAGCAGGTCGGTCAGGAACCAGAGATGCGAGACCCAGTGCTCGCCTGGCGTCGTCAGCAGGGCGAGCCAAACGTCCATGGCCTGGGCGGTTCCGCCGCGCCAGAGCGCCGTCGCCAGCATGGTGAGCGGGTTGATCAGGACGGTCGCGGCGACCAGCGGCACGCCGAGGCGGACCATGCGGCTGCGCCACCAGGCTCCCGCGTCCCGCCGGCAGAGCATCATGGCGAAGAACCCGGCGATCAGGAAAAAGGCGGGCATGCGGAAGGTGTGGCTGTATTGCGCGATCCAGCTCAGCAGGACCGAATCCCGGTTCGCCTCGACGATCCAGTCCTGGTGGATCGAGAAGGCCAGCGCTGCGTGATAGGGAATTCCCAGCAGCATCAGAATGGCGCGCAGATGGTCCAGGTAGTGCAGGCGCTCGGGCTTGGAGCGTGCGGACGCGGTGCTGCCCATGACGTGCTCAGCGGCCAAGCGGCGGGCGCGTGGTTTCGTGCATCGGGGAGCTCTCCTCAGCAGGGCGGAAAGGGGTGGCGCGCGGGCAGCCGCGGCGGCACCTCGTCCAGGTACGCAGGCGGCCACGCAGCCGGTCGGCTGCGGAGCGCCGTCGCGCTGGCAGGTTCTGAAAGCTGCGAACCTGTCCGCCGGAGAGGCCGCAAGATGGATGTGCGAGGCCCGGTTGCCAGCAGGCGGCCGGCTAGGCCGCTTCCTCTGGCAAGACGCGTGGAAGGATGGCTAGGGTGAAGCCATCACGACAGGCCCGCGCGCCGGGAAATATGAACAAAGCATGGAGGTCTTCTAACCCCACGGTGCGCGCGAGAGCAATGTCTTGCTCACGCTGCCGTGGCCGCGCGCGACCTGCCTTTCAACGGGCGCCACGCCTCCGACATCGCGCAGCGCGCCACCACTGGCTGCATTTCGGGGCGGCCCAGGCATAAGCAGAAGCGAGAGAGCGCGATGGCGGCGCGCGCATCACAATCGCGCAAGCAGGGGCCAGGCGGGGCGAGGCGTGCCACCGCGGCCGGCACGATGACCTTGAGGCGCTGAGGGAGGGGGCCGCTCGGGCCGGGCTAGAACAGCCAGCCGAGCGCCCGGAGGCCCATCCAGCACAACGCCAGCAGCACGCCGCTGGCGAACAGGCAGCCGGCCAGGGTGACCAGGAGGCCGACGGCGGTGACGCGGCTGTCCTGCTCCACCACGCCGAGCGCCATGATGATGGTGCCGAAGGCCGGCGGCCCGTTGGTGCCGGGACCGGGCAGGATCAGCATCAACGCCGCATAGACCGTCAGCCAGCCGACCATGCGGTCGCCGAGCGGGGTGGTGCACCAGCCCGGGCGGGGACGCACGAAGCGCTCGACGAAGCGCAGCCCGCGTGAAGAGGCGGAGGCGAGGCGCAGCAGGTCGGTGCGGCGGACGGTCTTGCGTGCCAGGAAGCCGGGCAGTTGCGGCTGGCGCCAGCCAAGGCCCATCTGCAGCCCCAGGAGCAGCATGGGCAGGCCGAAGACGCTGGCCATGCCCGGCAGCAGGCTGGGCAGGCAGAGCAGCAGGATCAGCAGGCCGAAGCCGCGGTCGCCGAAGGCCTCGGCCATCTCGCCCAGGCTGATGCGCTCGCCGGGGAAGGTGGCCGCAACCTCGGCGATGATGCGGGTGATCGGCGCCCCCTCCCCCGCGCCATGCGGCGGCGGGTCCTGCTGGGCGGTCTGTCGCCGAAGCGTGTCCGGTCCGGTTCGCGACACCGGCGCACCGGCGGTTCCATCCATCATCCTGCCTCGTTGCCTCGCGCCGCCGGGAATGCGCATGCGCAAAAAAGAGCAGCTTTCCCTCCGCTCCTGCAAAGGGAACCCGCCCTGCACCGCGCGCCTACCCCCGAAGAGGCAGGGCACGGCCCTCGGAGATGAGGGTGCGGCGGGCCGGATCAATGGGGCGTGCGGAAGTTTGCGCCGGCACCGGTGCGAAGGGCGCGCCGCATCGGATAGATCTGCCCTCGCGCCTTCGCCCTCCCGCAGGAGAGAACAGCCCATGCAGCCGGTTGACCTTGCGCTCTGTCTCGCCGTGGATGTCTCGGCCAGCGTGGATTACGACGAGTTCGGCCTGATGATCGGCGGGCTGGCGGGCGCCTTCCGCGCGGCAGACATCGCCGCCGCCTGCGCCGCCGGGCCGCATGGGGCGGTAGGGGTGGCGCTGCTGTTCTGGTCCAGCGCGCAGGAGGTCGCGGTGCCCTGGATGCGGATCGGCGATGCGGCAGAGGCCGGCGTGGTGGCTGACGCCATCGAGAACGCGCCCCGCCTGCCCGCCCCCGGCGCCACCGCCCTCGGGCCCGGCATGGCCGCCGGGCTGGCGCTGCTGGGGCGCTTCCCGGCCGAGGCGACGCGGCTGGTGCTCGATGTCTCCGGCGACGGGGCGCACAACCAGGGACGCCCGCCCGCTCCGGTGCGCGACATCGGCGTGGCCGCGGGCGTGACCATCAATGGCTTGGCGGTGCTGAACGAGGAGCCGGACCTGCTCGGGCACTACGAGAGCCAGGTGATCGGCGGGCCCGGTGCCTTCGCCATGCATTGCGCCGACTATGCCGACTTCGCCGAAGCCATCCGGCGCAAGCTGCGGCGGGAGATCACGGGCGGGATGGTCGCCTGAGGCGCTGCGGGCCACAAGACGGGGGAGAATGAATTCTCCCCCGAACCCCCTCTTCTTCTTTTTGTCAGTCTTGTCGTGCTGGCCGCGGGGGCTCGCGCCAGGGCGGGAGCCGCTCCGGTAAAGGTCGCCGCAAGGGCGATCGGGAATGCCCCCCGCTGCCGCGGAGCCGAAAACTGACAGAGAAAGGAGGGGGTTTGGGGGGTCCGAGGCACTGCCTCGGACAACTCCCCCAACCTGCTGCTCAGTTCCCCGAAGCCATGGCGCGCTCGCCCGCCCAGGCGGCATCTTTCGGCAGGCGATCGATCTCCGCGCGCTGGCGCGGCAGGGCACCCGGATACTCGGCCTGCAGCCAGGCGATCATCTTCTCCCGCACCTCGCAGCGCAGGTCGAAGGCGCGGCCGGCGCTGGTGGCGGAGACCAGCATGCGCACCTCCATGACGTTGGGACGGAAATCGGTGACCTGCAGGTTCACCACCCGGCGGTCCCAGAGCTTCGAGGCGCGGGCGACCTCCTCCAGCTTGCGCCGCATGGCCTCCACCGGCGCGGCGTAGTCCACGTAGAGCATCACCGTGCCGATCAGCGAGGAGCTCTCGCGCGTCCAGTTCTGGAAGGGGTGTTCCATGAAGTAGCTCAGCGGCAGGACCATGCGGCGCCAGTCCCACAGCCGCACCACCACGTAGGTGGAGGTGATCTCCTCGACATTGCCCCATTCGCCCTCGACGATGACGGCGTCCTCCAGGCGGATCGGCTGCGTCACGGCGAGCTGGATGCCGGCGATCAGGTTCTTCAGGAAGGGCTGCAGCGCAAGGCCGACGACCAGGCCGGCGGCGCCGGCGGAAGCCAGCAGCGAGACGCCGTATTGGCGCACACTATCGAATGTCATCAGCGCCGCCGAGGCGGTGACGACGACGATCAGCGTGCCCGCCACCCGCTTCAGGATGCGCGACTGCGTGGCGTGCTTGCGCGCCAGCAGGTTGTCCTCGGAATCCAGCTTGAAGCGCCGCAGATAGACCGTGGTCCAGATGTGCAGCGCGATCAGCGTCAGCCAGCCGACCAGGCAGATGAAGCAGATCGCCAGGATATGGCGCAGCAGGCCCGCCTGCTGCGCGCTCAGGGGCGCGATCGTGGCGGCGACGCTGAGGAACAGCACGATCAGCCCGAGCCGGCTCAGCCCTTCCGTCCGCTGCACCAGGGAACGCCAGAACAGCGGCCGGTTCTGCACCATCCGGTTGAGCACCCGGTAGGCGACCCGGTTGACCGCGACGGCCAGCAGCAGCGCAGCCGACAGGATCAGCAGGCTGATCAGCCAGGACGGCGCCCAATCCAGCGAGGCGACAACCTGCCGGGCGGTCGTGTCGAATTGGTCGAGCAAGAGCCTCTCCCTTCCCGCACTGCTTGCTGCAATGCGCAAGGCGGCGAATTGTTTCCGCCGTTCCGCAGCCGGAGCGGGAAGATGAGGCTCTAAGTTCCTGTCATGGAAGCGTCTTGTCCCCCACGCCGAGGCTGCGCTGCATGTAGACCACGTCCAGCCAGCGGCCGAATTTCAGCCCGGCGCTGCGCAGCAGGCCGACCTGGCGGAAGCCGAGCGAGAGGTGGAGGCCGATCGAGCCGACATTCTCGGAATCACCGATAACGGCAAAGATCTGCCGGAAACCCGCCTGTTCCGCGCGCTCCAGCAGCCCCGCCACCAGGCTCTTGCCCAGCCCCTGCCCATGCACGTCGTGCCGGACATAGATCGAGTCCTCAACCGAGAAGCGATAGGCCGATCGTTCCCGCCAGGGACAGAAATAGCCATAGCCCAGCACCTCCCCCTGCTCCTCGGCGACCAGCCAGGCGCAGCCGGCCTGCCGCACGCCCGCCATGCGGGCAGCGATCTCCTCCTGGCCCGGCGGAACCTCCTCGAAAGTGCCGGTGCCGGTCAGGACGTGGTGGGCATAGATCGCGGTCATGGCCGGCAGGTCGGCAGGGGTCGCTTCGCGCAGCGGCATTCAGGGGCTCTCCGCAGGGGGAACTCGTCTCTTGCCCCTGGGGTTACGCGGGGCGGCGGAACCCGGCAAGCGGCGAGAGGAGTCTCCCACGCGCCGCCATGGCTCCGCTTCCCGGGGAACCCGCGGCCCCGCACGAAGGTTGCCGGCGCCGCGGCCTCCGGCTCAGCGCGCGCGCAGCAGCTCGGGCACGTGCAGCAGGACCAGCTCGTTGTCGTCGGCGCGGGTCAGGTGGCGCCCGGCGCTGAAGGGCAGGTTGTTGTCATTGCCGAGGATGATGTGCTCCTCGTCCACCTGCGCCACGTTCTCGATGGTGAAGAAGGGGAAGGTGAAGCGGTCGCGCCGGGCATCGGCGGCGCGGTCGCCGTGCTGGCGGGCGATCCCCTCGGGGTCGCGGATGTCCAGCAGGTCGATATGCGCGAGCTTGGCGACGAAGCCTTCCGCGTCGGGCGCGCCGAGATCGACCAGGGAGACGCGCTTCAGCCGCGCGGGGGTGGCGAAGCAGCCCGGCGGGTTCTGGCCCTCGCGGCAGGCCAGGGAGGCGTCGCCCTCGCCATTGTCGCGCTCGATCACGAGGGCGCGACGATCGTCGATGAAGTTGAAGTCGCCGATCGCCGTGGCCCCCGGCTCCAGGCGCAGCTTCAGGCTGCGGCCGGTCCAGTCGCCCTTCTGCGTGTCGAACTCCAGCATGCGGAGGAACGGACCCTCGGGCTGGTCGGAGCCCTCGCGGTAGAGCGGCTGCTCCAGCAGGGCCCAGAGTCGGCTGCCATCCGGCAGCATGGCCATGCCCTCGTAGCCACCCGAGCGGCGGACGCGGAAATCGGCGCCGGCGGTGGGCGTGGCGCCGACGGAGAGCGCCGGATGGTCGGGGCCGCGCAGCGGCTTGCCGTCCAGCTGCGTCTCGACCACGCGCTGCACCCGCCCCTCGGCGTCGACGCGCAGCAGGAAGGGGCCGAGCTCCTCGCCGATCCAGAAGCCGCTGCCATCAGGGGCAGGCTGGATGCTCTCGGGGTCGAAGTCGGCCCCGGTCAGGTAGCGCGACTCGGTGCCTTCATAGGCGATGCGGAAGGGCAGCTTGCGTCCGGGGTCGGAGAGGAAGACGGTCCTCTCCACCGCCACCTGGCCGGAGGCGAAGTCGGGGCGGATCTTGCGGAAGGCCAGCAGGGCGTCGCCGCTGTTGCGCTTGTTGCCGAAGCCGTTGTCGGTCAGCACCCAGTAGGCGCCCGGCTCGCCCTCCACCGGCTTGATGCCGGAGAAGCCCTGCACGGGCTGGCCGACGAAGGGCAGCGCGATGCCGGTGGGGCGGCCCGCGGGAGCGGGACCGGTGCTGCCGGGAAGGCTGCCCGGCTGGTCCTGCCGCGCGGCGCCGGTGAACTTGCCGGAGACCAGCGCGTCGCGCGGGGCATCGGCGGGCGGCAGGGTCATGCTGTAGGCGGGCAGCACGGCATGGCCGGCGAGCTTCGCCTCCACCGCCCGGTCCTGGGCATGGGCGAGGCCGCCGAGGGCGAGCAAGGTGGTGGTGGCCAGCAGGAGCGCACGCATGTCCGGTTCTCCATCATTCCGATGGAGTCGGCTGTTACGGCCGCCCGGTTTCAGGCGCGTGACGAGCACATGACGAAACCGGGGCAGCAGGCGCCTGGGAAAGTCAGCTCCTGGCCACCGTATCCGCCATCTGCGCGCCGCGCCGGCCCATGCGCTGCTCCGGGCCGGTGGTGGTGTCGCGCGCCGTCTGGTGCTCCATCTCCGCGTTCAGCTCCGCCCCGAACAGCACCACGATGCCGGAGAGCCACATCCAGGTCATGAAGCCGATGACGGCGCCCAGCGAGCCGTAGGTGGCGTCGTAGTTGCCGAAATGGCTGACATAGAAGGAGAAGCCGGCGGAAAGCAGCGCCCAGGTGATGGCCGCGAAGGCGCTGCCCCAGGTCACCCAGCGCCAGCGCGCCTTCTCCCGGCTGGGGCCGAAGCGGTAGAGCGCCGCCAGCAGCACCGTGATGCCCAGCAGCAGCAGCGGCCAGCGGGCGATCCGCAGCAGCCATTCCGCGGAACTGCCGAAACCGATGAAGTTCAGCACCACGGGCAGCACCACGATGGCGGTGACGGCCAGCAGCATGAACAGCAGCGCGCCCAGGGTGAAGGCCAGGGTGATGAACGTACGGTAGATGAAGCTGCGCTTCTCCTCCTCCTCGTAGACGATGTTCAGGGCATCGAACATCGCCTTGGTGCCCTGGTTGGAGCTCCAGAGCGCCGCCAGCAGGCCGGCGATGGCGCCGAACCCGAGCGCGCCGGTCTGGCTGGTGGTCACGCGCTGCAGCTGCTCATTGATGATGTCCATGCCGCCGCCGGGCACGAAGCCGGCCAGCATGCTGACATGCTCCTGCACGGTCTGCGGGTCGGCGAAGAGGCCGTAGATCGAGACCATCGCGGTCAGTGCCGGGAACAGCGACAGCAGCGCGTAGAAGGTGATGCCGGCGGCCTCGGTCATCACCCGGTCGTTGTTGGCCTCGATGGCGCTGCGCTTGAGGATGCTCCACCAGCCACGCGGCGGGATCTGGGAGGGTTCGCGGGCGTTGCGCCCTTGCTCCTGGCGGCCCTCCCGGCTTTCCGCCGCGCCGCGCCGCCCGGCCGGTTCTCGGGAATTCGAGTGGGATGGTCCGCGAGTGGTCTTCGACCGGCTGAAGAAGGACATGGCAAGGGGCCCCGGCGCTGAAGGGCGGTGGGCGCCGTCCTGGCGCGCCACCGTAACGTTGGCAGTGCAACGGCGCAGGTGGGCCGAAGTTCCCGCGCCGCAGCAGCCGAACATCAGCCTGTGAGCGGCCCCGCGCCCCCGCCGGCACGGAGGGGCTGCCGCGCCACGCCGTTGTGGTCGAAGTTGGCCTCCGCCAGCCAGGCGGCGATGGCGTCGCGCCGGGCGGGCCATTCGTCCTCCAGGATGGAGAACCAGGCGGTGTCCCGCCGGCGGCCCTTCACCACCAAATGGGCGCGGTGCAGGCCCTCCGGCACGAAGCCCAGCCGCGCCGCCGCCCGCTGCGAGGGGGCGTTCAGCGCGTTGCACTTCCAGACCAGGCGGCGGTAGCCGAGGTCGTCCATGGCGTGGCGCATCAGCAGGAACATGGCCTCGGTCGCGGCGCGGGTGCGCTGCAGGCGCGGGCCGAACCAGATGTTGCCCAGCTCGATCGCGGCATTGGCGGGCTGGATCTCCATCAGCGTCAGCCAGCCGGAGGCGCGGCCGGAGACATGCGGCCGCACCGCCCAGGCCATGGGGTCATGCGTGCTGGCGAAGCCGGCGATGAAGCGGCGGAAGCCAGGGAAGTCCGGGAAGGGGCCGTAGCCCAGATAGGCCCAGCTCTCGTCGGCGCCGCGGGTGGCCTCCCACAGCTCCTCGGCATGGCGGATGCCGAGCGGCTCCAGCGTGACCGAGGCGCCGCGGTGCGGGAGGCGGGCGGGCAGCGGGCGCGGGGTGGGATCGACCTCGGGGCCGACCGGAGGTTCCGTTGGAGGGGCCTGGGGTGTGGCGTCAGGGGTGGCTGTCATGATAGGCGAGGCTGAACCGCAAAGGCGCCGCGGCGCAAGCCGCGCCCTTCCCCCCACCTCCCCTTTTACCGCCGCGGAGGCGCTTGTTCCGCGCGCGGGCGAGACAAATCTTTCCGCCGATGAACGCACCCGCCCCCAACGCCGCCTTCTTCACCGAGACGGTCGAATACGTCCACCACTGGACGGACCGGCTGTTCACCTTCCGCTGCACGCGCGACGGCGCCTTCCGCTTCCAGGCCGGGCAGTTCGCGATGATCGGGCTGATGGTGGAGGGCAAGCCGCTGCTGCGCGCCTATTCCATGGTGTCGGCGCCCTACGACCCCTATCTGGAATTCCTCTCCATCAAGGTGCCGGACGGGCCGCTGACCAGCCGGCTGCAGCACATCCAGCCCGGCGACCAGGTGCTGATCGGGCGCAAGTCGGTCGGCACGCTGCTGCCGGACAACCTGCTGCCGGGCCGCACGCTGTGGATGTTCGGCACCGGCACTGGCCTCGCGCCCTTCATGTCGCTGGTGAAGGACCCGGAGGTCTATGACCGCTTCGAGCGCGTGGTGCTGGTCCATGGCGTGCGCGAGGTGAAGGAGCTGGCCTACCAGGACTGGCTGAGCCGGGAGCTGCCGCAGCACGAGCTGCTGGGCGAGCTGGCGCGGGACAAGCTGGTCTATTACCCGACCGTGACGCGCGAGGCCTTCCGCAACCAGGGCCGCGTGACCGACCTGATCGAGAACGGCAAGCTCTGCGCCGATCTCGGCCTGCAGCCGATCTCGGTCGAGCAGGACCGGGTGATGCTCTGCGGCAGCCCGGAGATGCTGGCCTCGATGAAGGCGCTGCTGGAGGCGCGCGGCTTCGAGGAAGGCTCGAACAACCGGCCGGGCCATTACGTGATCGAGAAGGCCTTCGTCGAGAAGTAGCCGCCACACTCCGTTGCGAAGCGTGCGACACAGTCACGTCCTGGCGCGTTAGCCTCGCTGGAGGAGGGCCAGCCCATCCGGCCCTCCCGAGAGCGAAGGGAGAACACCATGCGCAGGATGCTGATTCCGGTCGTGGGCGCTGCCTGTCTCGGGCTGGCCGGCATGGCCGTCGCGCAGCCCGCCCCGCCACCGCCGGCCGCCGGTCCGGGCAGCCCGCCGGCCGCCGGCAACGAGGCGCCTCCCGGCCCGCCGATGCGCGGACCCCGGGGCCCGGATGGTCGGCCGGGGCCGGAGGGGCGGATGATGATGGGTCCGCACCATCCGCCGCCGCCGCCCGGCGCCGCCTTCATGCTGCGGCGCGGCAACGATTCCATCGCCATCCACTGCTCGGAGCGCGAATCGATGCAGGCCTGTGTGAATGCCGCCTCGGCCATGCTCGACAAAATGGGCAGCGCCCTGCGCTGAGCAGGAAAAAGGCCGGGGGAAGGAATTCCCCCAGGCCCCCATCTTTTTTCTTCGAGTTTTCGGGCGGGCGGGCAGCGCAGTCCGCAACCCAAGCAGCGGACGCAGTCGCTGGGGCGGCTTCCGCCCCGGCGTGGGCGCGTGCGGCCAGCGCGGCAAAACTGACAGAAAAAAGAAGTGGGGGTCCGGGGGGAGAATTCATTCTCCCCCCGGTTCCGCCCCTGGGATCTTCAGCCCTGGAAGGCGGGGAAGCTGGACGGCGAGAGCTGCTCGATGTCCCGCCCGGCCCAGTCGCGCTCCTTCATGCCGTTCCACATGGCCTCCGCGCCTTCCTGTACGGCGCGGCCGAGTTCCACCGGGTCGTAGCCCGGCACCACGCCGTCCCGCATGACCACCTTGCCGTCGATGATCGAGGTTTCGAGGTCCTCCGCCGTGGCGGAGAAGACGAGGTTGCGGATCGGGTCGCGCAGCGGCGTCATGAACATCGAATCCGCCTTCCAGATCAGCAGGTCGGCCTTGGCGCCAGGGGCGATGCGGCCGAGGTCGTCGCGGCCCAGCGCCCTGGCGCCGTTCAGGGTGGCGGCGTTGAAGACGTCGGCGGCGGTGGCGACCTGGGTGCGGCGGTCCACGATCTTGCTGACCACGGAGGTCCAGCGCAGCGCCTCGATCATGCTCTGCGGGCAGGTGTCGGTGGCGAGCGTCATGTTCACGCCGCGCGCCTGGTAGCGGGCGAAGCTTTCCATGGCGATGCCGCGGCGGGCGAAGACCCAGACGGCATGGGCGACGTTGGCGCCAGTATCGGCCAGGATGCCGATGTCGTCGGCCTGGTAGTTGGCCCAGGTGCTTTCGCCGGGGATGATGCAGTGGCCCAGGATGCAGTTGGAGCCGAGAAAGCCGATCTGGTTCAGCCACTCGATCGGTGTGCAGCCGTTGCGCCGCGTCATCTCGTGGAACTCGGGGACGGACTGCGAGACATGCAGCGCCAGCGGCACGCCCATGGCGCGGGAGGCCTCGGCGGAGCGGCGCAGCAGCGCCTCGGAGCAGGTGTCCACCTGCATGGGCGTCAGGAAGCCCTTGATGCGGCCGTTCTCGCGCCCGTCCACCTGCTCGATGAAGCGGATGGCGGCGTCCATGGCGCCGAAGCCGTCATCCTCGGACCATTCGTATTCCACGGCGCGGCCATTGGCGGTGAACCAGCGGCCGGAGCGGTAGCCCTGGCCGATATAGGCGCGGATGCCGCAGCGCGCGGCGTGCTCGGCCACCACGTCGCCATGCCAGCCGATCTCCATGATGGTGGTGGTGCCGGTGCGCAGCAGCTCGGGCATGGAATAGGCGATGCAGGCGCGGCGCGCCGCCTCGGTGATGGCGCCGTCCCGCGCCGAGAGGAACTCGAACAGGCCGGAGAGATAGAACTGCCGGGGGCCGCGATCCTCGACGAAGCTCTTGTCGAGCGGGCTTTCGGAGAGGTGGGCGTGGGTGTTGATGAAGCCGGGGGTGACGACCTTGTTTCCGGCCTCGATGACCGTGTCCACGGGGCCGTCGAAGTCGCGGCCGACATGCAGGATGCTGTCGCCTTCCAGCACCACCACGCCGTCCCTGAGGTGGCGGTGGCCGCCATCCTGGTAGGCGATGATGTGCGCGGCGCGGATCAGGGTGCGGGCCAAGGCTGGTCTCCTCCGGGAGCGGCTGACGGTCTCGTCCGATGCCGCCAGCCTTCCCCAGGCCCCTGCCCCGGTCAACCGGTGGTGGCGCGCTCAGTCACCGCCGAGATGCGCCAGGGCAAAGGCCAGCAGGAAGCCCGCCACGGTGATCAGCCCGGCATCGTCGTGCGCCGTCTCGAAAGCCGCCGGGATCATGGTATCGGCCAGGATGGCGCCGGCGAGGGCCAGGTTGCCGGCCAGGGCGGCAAGGCCCGAGGCCAGGGCGATGCCGCCGAGCAGGCCCCAAAGGCCGGCCTGGCGCGAGAGTGGCACCGGTGGGGGCTCGCTGAAGCGGCAGCTGGCCGGTGAAGCGGGAGAGGACAGGACGGTTGCCCGCACCGGGGCGGGGCGCACGCCCTTGCGCGGCATGGCCGCAGCCAATTGCGGCCATGGCCCGGCGCCGACTGGCGGGCCGGTCCCGCTGCCCTTATGTTCCCGCCAGTTCTGCTCCCATCGTCCTGCCCCATCACGGGAAACCAGCCATGCGCGACCCGAACCTGACGCAATACACCCCGAAGGCGCTTGCCGGCGTGACGCCGGAGGAGCTGATCGAGGTCCGGAGCCGCGTGGTGCCCTGCGACGGCGGCGAGGGAGCGCTGGGCCATCCTCGGGTCTTCCTGCGCATCGAGGACCGCCAGGTGACCTGCCCCTACTGCTCGCGCACCTACGTCCTGGCCGAGGGCGCGGGCGACGATGGCCACCACTGAGGCGGCCAGCGTCACCCCCGAGATCCTGGCGGAACCGCCGAAGGAGGCCGAGCCGCACCTGATCCTGGTGGACGGCTCGGGCTACATTTTCCGCGCCTTCCATGCGCTGCCGCCGATGAACCGGCCGGACGGGACGCCGGTGAACGCCGTCTTCGGCTTCACCAACATGCTCGCCCAGTTCCTGACCAAGCATGCGAGCACGCATATCGCGGTGGTGTTCGATGCCTCGCGCATCACCTTCCGCAACGCGATCTACGACCAGTACAAGGCGCACCGGCCGGAGGCGCCGCCGGAGCTGGTGCCGCAGTTCGGGCTGATCCGCGAGGCCACCGCCGCCTTCAACGTCGCCTGCGTCGAGCTGGAAGGCTATGAGGCGGACGACCTGATCGCCGCCTATGCCCGGGAATTCGAGGGCAAGGGCGGGCAGGTCACCATCGTCTCCTCCGACAAGGACCTGATGCAGCTCGTGCGCCCGGGCGTGCAGCTGCTGGACCCGATCAAGCAGAAGCCGATCCGCGAGCCGGAGGTGCTGGAGAAGTTCGGCGTCACCCCGGACAAGGTGGTGGACGTGCAGGCGCTGGCCGGCGACAGCACGGACAACGTGCCGGGCGTGCCGGGCATCGGCATCAAGACCGCCGCGACGCTGATCACCGAATATGGCGACCTGGAGGGCCTGCTGGCCGCCGCGCCGCAGATCAAGCAGCCCAAGCGGCGCGAGGCGCTGATCGCCAATGCCGAGCTGGCCCGCATCAGCAAGCGGCTGGTGACGCTGGACGCCGCGGCGCCGCTGCCCCATGCCGTCGATGACCTGGTGGCCAGGCCGCCCGAGCCGGGGCGGCTCGCCGGCTTCCTGCGCGAGCAGGGGTTCCGCTCGCTGCTGCACCGGATGGGGCTGGATGGCGACGCGCAGCCGGAGACGGCGCCGGTCAGCCGGCCGCGCTACAATGCCCCTGCCCCGGCGGCGCCGGAGCCCGAAGCCACGCCCGCCGCCGATGCGGCCCCCTTCGGCGGCTACGAGACGATCACCGAGGCCGCCGCCCTCACCTCCTGGATCGCCGCCGCGCGCGAGGCGGGGGTGATGGGGCTCGACACCGAGACGGACAGCCTGGACGCGCTGCATGCCAAGCTCGTCGGCATCTCGATCGCCGTGGCGCCGGGCAAGGCCTGCTACATCCCGCTCGGCCATGGGGCGCCGCCGGGGAATGGCGACATGCTGCAGGAGGCGCCCGCCGCGCCGGTGCAGATGTCCCAGGAGGAGGCGGTCGCCGCGCTGAAGCCGCTGCTGGAGGACCCCGCGGTCCTCAAGGTGCTGCACAACGCGAAGTATGACCTGGAGGTGCTCTGCCGGGCGGAGAATGGCGGCATCGCCGTCGCGCCGGTGGATGACACCATGCTGATCTCCTACAGCATGGATGCCGGGCGGCATGGGCACGGGATGGACGAGCTTTCGCTGCGCCATCTCGGGCACCGGCCCATCACCTATGACGAGGTGACGGGCACCGGGCGCGCCCGCATCCCCTTCGGCCAGGTGGCGCTGGACAAGGCCACCGCCTATGCCGCCGAGGATGCCGACGTCACGCTGCGGCTGTGGCAATTGCTGAAGCCGCGACTGCGCACCGACCATGCGCTGGCGCTCTACGAGCAGGTGGAGCGGCGGATGGTGCCGGTGCTGCGCGACATGGAGCTGGCCGGCATCAAGGTGGACGGCGCCGAGCTGGCGCGCATCGGCGAGGACTTCTCCCAGCGCATGGTGGAGCTGGAGAAGCAGATCCACGAGCTGGCCGGGCGGCCCTTCAACATCGGCTCGCCCAAGCAGCTCGGGGAGATCCTGTTCGACGAGCAGAAGCTGCCGGGCGGCAAGCGCGGCAAGGCCGGCGCCTGGGGCACCGACGCCTCGGTGCTGGAGGAGCTGGCCACGCGCGGCCACGAGCTGCCGCGCCGGGTGCTGGACTGGCGGCAGCTCGCCAAGCTGAAGTCCACCTATGTCGAGGGGCTGGCGGCACAGATCGACCCGCGCGACCGCCGCGTGCACACCGACTTCTCCATGGCGGTGACCTCGACGGGGCGGCTCTCCTCGACCGAGCCGAACCTGCAGAACATCCCGATCCGCACCGAGGAGGGGGCGCGCATCCGGCGGGCCTTCGTCGCCGAGCCCGGGCATGTTCTGCTGGCCGCCGACTATTCGCAGATCGAGCTGCGGTTGCTGGCGCACCTGGCCGACGTGCCGAGCCTGCGCGATGCCTTCGCCAAGGGGGAGGACATCCACAGCCGCACCGCCGCGGACATCTTCGGCCTGGCGCCGGACAAGGTGGACCGCGAGGCGCGGCGGCGGGCCAAGACGATCAATTTCGGCATCATCTACGGCATGTCGGCCTTTGGGCTGGCCTCCCGGCTGGGAATTCCGCCGGCCGAGGCGCGCAGCATCATCGACGCCTATTTCTCCCAGTATCCCGGCATCCTGGAGGAGATGGAGCGGCTGAAGTCCGAGGCGCGGGAGAAGGGCTACGTGCTGACGCCCTTCGGCCGCAAGCTGTGGATTGACGGCATCCAGGCCAAGGAGCAGGCGCGGCGCGGCAATGCCGAGCGCGCGGCAATCAACGCGCCTTTCCAGGGCGGGGCCGCCGAGATCATCAAGCGCGCCATGGTGCGGATGCCGCGCGCGCTGAAGGAAGCCGGCCTCAGGGCGCGGATGCTGCTGCAGGTGCATGACGAACTGCTGTTCGAAGTGCCCGAGGGCGAGGTCGAGGCCACCGCCGAATGCGTCCGCACCGTGATGGAGGGTGTGGCGGAGCTGCGGGTGCCGCTGAAGGCGGAAATCGGGCACGGGGCGAATTGGGGCGAGGCGCACTGAACCCTCGGCCAGGGCCAAGAGGGGCGCTGCCCCTCTTGGATCACCCCGCCGGGGGCATTGAATGCCCCCGGACCCCCACATTCTCCGCCAGCGGAGATACAGGGCGCGGCTCGCCCCTTTTCGGGCTAGCTCCTCTGGCTGCCGCGTGACCCTGCCCTGCGCGGCTTCCGGTTGAGCCGCGCGCCGCGAGGGTCTATCCCGCGCGCCAGGAGACTGCTTGGAAGGCTCGCCCGCCATGGCCGACATCGTGACCATTCGCCGCGCCCTGATCTCGGTGCATGACAAGACCGGATTGCTGGACTTCGCCCGCTTCCTGGCAGGCAAAGGAGTCGAGATCCTCTCCACCGGGGGCACCGCGCGGATGTTGCGCGAGGGCGGCATCACGGTGGTGGACGTCTCCGAGCATACCGGCTTCCCCGAGATCCTGGACGGGCGGGTGAAGACCCTGGTGCCGCAGATCCATGGCGGCCTGCTCGGCCGGCGCTCGGTGCCGGAGCATGTGGCGCAGATGGAGCAGCACCGGATCGCGCCGATCGATCTGCTGGTCTCCAACCTCTACCCCTTCGAGGCCACCGTGGCGAAGGGCGCCTCCTACGAGGAGACGGTCGAGGAGATCGACATCGGCGGGCCGGCCCTCACCCGCGCGGCGGCCAAGAACCACGAGGACGTGGCGGTCATCACCGACCCCGCGCAGATGGCCGGGGTGCAGGCCGAGATCGAGGCGCAGGGCGGCACCACGCTCGCCACCCGCAAGCGCCTCGCCGCCGCCGCCTTCGCCCGCACCGCCGCCTATGACACGGCGATCTCCACCTGGTTCGCGCAGAAGCTGGAGCAGGACTTCCCGGCGCGGCTTTCCGTCGCGGGCGCGCTGAAGCAGACGCTGCGCTACGGCGAGAACCCGCACCAGCAGGCCGCCTTCTACACCGACGGCTCCGGCCGGCCGGGCATCGCCACCGCGGCGCAGGTGCAGGGCAAGGAGCTGTCCTACAACAACCTGAACGACACCGACGCCGCCTTCGAATGCGTCGCCGAGTTCGAGAACCCGGCCATCGTCATCGTCAAGCACGCCAATCCCTGCGGCGTGGCGGAGGGCGGCTCGCTCGCCGCCGCCTGGGACCTGGCGCTGCGCTGCGACCCGGTTTCGGCCTTCGGCGGCATCGTCGCCGCCAACCGCAAGCTGGACGCCGCCGCCGCCGAGCGGATCTCCGCCATCTTCACCGAGGTGGTGGTCGCGCCGGACGCGGATGAGGAGGCCAAGGCCATCTTCGCGAAGAAGAAGAACCTGCGCCTGCTGCTGACCGGCGGCCTGCCCGACCCGGCGGCGCCGGGGCGGATCATCCGCTCGGTCTCCGGCGGCTTCCTGGCACAGTCGCGCGATGCCGGCCGCATCACCGAGGCGGCGCTGAAGGTGGTGACGAAGCGCGCGCCCACCGAGCAGGAGATGAAGGACCTGCTCTTCGCCTTCCGGGTGGGCAAGCACGTGAAGTCGAACGCGATCGTCTATGCCAAGGGCGGCGCCACCGTGGGCATCGGCGCGGGGCAGATGAGCCGGGTGGATTCCGCCCGCATCGCCGCCTGGAAGAGCGCCGAAGCCGCCAAGGCCGCCGGGCTGGAGGCGCCGCTGGCGCATGGCTCCGTGGTCGCCTCGGACGCCTTCTTCCCCTTCGCGGACGGGCTCCAGGCCGCCGCCGCCGCCGGCGCCACCGCGGTGATCCAGCCCGGCGGCTCGATCCGGGACAAGGACGTGATCGCCGCCGCCGACGAGGCCGGGCTCGCCATGGTCTTCACGGGGATGCGGCACTTCCGGCACTGATGGAAAGCCGGGGGAGAATGAATTCTCCCCCGGAACCCCCTCTTCTTTTTTCTATGCGTTCCTGCCGCGCTAGCGGCGCGCGCCTGCGCCGGGGCTGAAGCAGCCCCGGTGACTGTGGCGGTCAGGACGGCGCTGTTCGCGGACGTCACTGGAAAACTGTCAGAAGAAAGATGGGGGTCTGGGGGAATTCATTCCCCCAGCCTTTTGTACATGAAGGTCGTGCTGACGTCCGACCCGTCATTGTCCAGCGCATAGCCGGGCACCTGCCCCGCGGGCCTCCAGCCGAGCGAACGGTACAGCGCCTCGCCGGCATCGCCACTGCGGGTGTCCAGCACCAGCAGGGAACGGCCGAGTTCGCGGGCGAGCGCCTCCAGGGCCAGCATGACGGCGCGGCCGAGGCCCTGACGGCGAGCCTCCGGGTGGACCATCACCTTCGAGACCTCCGCGCGATGACGGCCGTTCGGCATTCCGGCCAGGGCGAGCGCCCCGGTGCCGAGGATGCGGCCGCCCTGCCGCGCCACCAGCACGCGGCGGGTTCCTTCGCGCAGCGCAGCCTCCTGGCCGCGCCAGAAAGCCTCGGCCTCGCCCGCGCGCATCGGCAGCAGGAAGCCGATGCTGGCACCATCCCGCACGCAGGCGCGCAGCAGGGCAGCGAGTTCCGGCACCGCCGCCGGCAGGGTCTCCGCGGTGAGTTCCTCGATCATCGGCACCCCTAGGGTTGGCAGAGGGCCAGGACGTAGCGCGCGGAAGCGCCGCCCGGCGGGCAGTGGAAGCGCGTCGCGCCATGCAGGCGGTAGCGCAGGCAGTCTCCTGGCAAGAGGCGGTGCGTCACGCCCTCGACGGTCAGCTCCAGCCTGCCCTCCAGCAGCCAGAGATGGTGCTCCAGCCCGGGCTGGGGCGAATCCTCGTAGGCGATGGTGGCGCCGGGCGGCAGGCGGCCCTCCAGCATCTCGCCGCGCAGGCCGGGGCCGGGCGGCGAGACGGTGCGGCGGCGGAAGCCGGTCTCCGGGTCGGTCCAGCAGGGCTGGGCGGCGGCGGGGATGAAGGGAGGTGCGGTCTCCTCGACCTCCCGCATCAGCCAGGAAAGCGTACGGCCATAGGCGGCGCAGAGGCGGCCGAGCATGGCGGCGGTCGGGCTGGCCTCGCCACGCTCCAGGCGTGAGAGGGTGGCACGGCTGATGGCCGTGCGCTCGGCCAGCGCCTCCAGCGAGAGGCCGTGGTCGGCACGCAGTTGGGCAAGCCGGCTGGCCAGCCGGATCTCCAGGGGATCAGGCGCAACAACTTCTCTCATCAGAGATATTTTCTCTTCACAGGGAAATTTCGTCAAGCGCCCCGCTTCCGGGCGGCGCGGGAGCGGGGAAGAATGAATTCTCCCCCGGAACGCCCGCACCGCGGGTGAACCGAAAACTGGTAGAAAGAGGAGGGGGTTTGGGGGAGTTCACTCCCCCGACCTTTCCGCGGACCCGCCCTCGCCGCCTGGAGCCCTGAATGCCCGATTGGATCCTGCCGCTTGCCTGCGTCGCCGTGCTGATCACGCTGGGGCTGCTGGCGCTGGCCTTGCGGCGGCGCCCGGGCGGCGATGACGGCGTGACGATGGAGGGCTTCGCCATGCTGGCCGGCAAGCTGGAGGCGCTGGCCGGCACGCAGGAGCGGCTGGCCAGCATGACCGCCGACCGGCTGGCCCAGCAGGACCGCCTGCTGGCGGAGCGCCTCGCCGCCGCCACCGAGGCGCTGAACCGCAGCATCCTCGCGCAGAACCAGCGGCTGGACACCGCGCTGGCGACGCAGAACGAGCGGTTCGCGCGCAGCCTTTCCGACTCGGCGCAGCGGGCGCAGGAGACGGCGGGGCAGATCCAGGAGCGGCTGGCGGTGATCGACGCCGCGCGGCAGAACATGGAGGCGCTGGGCAGCCAGGTGAGCACGCTGGCCGGCATCCTCGGCAACAAGCAGTCGCGCGGCGCCTTCGGGGAGATGCAGCTCCGGCAGCTCATCGAGGACCGGCTGCCGCCGGACGGCTTCGCCTGGCAGCACACCCTCTCCACCGGCGTGCGCTGCGATTGCCTGATCCGCCTGCCCTACCCGCCCGGGCCGGTGGTGGTGGACAGCAAGTTCCCGCTGGAGGCCTGGCAGGCGCTGCGCGACGCCGAGGACGCGCCGGCCCGCACCGTCGCCGCCCGCCAGTTCAGCGCCGACATGCGCAAGCATATCGACGACATCGCGCGAAAATACCTGATCCCCGGCGAGACGGCCGAGGGCGCCATCCTCTTCGTGCCCTCCGAGGCGGTCTTCGCGGAGTTGCACACCGGATTCGCCGCGGTGGTGGACGAGGCGCAGCGCAAGCGCGTCTACGTCGCCTCGCCCACCACGCTCTGGGCCATGCTCTCGGCCATGCGGGCGCTGATGCAGGACATCCGGATGCGGGCACAGGCCGGGCGCATCCAGGAGGAGGTCGGCAAGCTGATGGGCGATATCGGCCGGCTGAACGACCGCGTCGGCAAGCTGAAGACGCATTTCACCCAGGCACAGGACGACATCCGCCAGATCGACATCAGCACCGACAAGATCCTGCGCGCAGGGGCGCGAATCGAGGCGGTGGAGATCGAGGAGGAGGCCGAGGCCCTGCCCGCCGGCGAGGGCAAGGGGCAGCCGCCGGCGCTCTGGTCGGCCGGAGCCCGCGGCGCCGCCTCCGAGTGATCCCTGCGGCAACTCTGCCGGGGGGCCCAGGCCCCCCGCTCTGCCAGGGCGAGAGTTGGCAACGGAACCGCCGCGTCCATGTTTTCTGGACGCGAGAAGGAGGTTCGGATGCCCCTGGAGCCAGACATGCAGGGCCGCCGCGACGCTGGCGCCCCCCTGGGGAGCCGTTGAGCATGGCCCTCCGCATCGAGGATTACGCCCTGATCGGCGATACCGAGACGGCCGCGCTGGTGGGGCGGGATGGCTCGGTGGACTGGCTCTGCTGGCCCCGCTTCGACAGCGGCGCCTGCTTCGCCGCGCTGCTCGGCTCGCCGGAGCATGGCCGCTGGCGCATCGCCCCCGCCGCTCCCGAGCCCCAGGTGCGGCGCGCCTATCGCGACGGCACCCTGATCCTGGAGACCACCTTCGAGACGCCGGACGGCGCGGTGATGCTGGTGGACTGGATGCCGGTCCGCCGCGGCGCCCCTTTCCTGGTCCGCACGGTGATCGGGCAGCGAGGCCGCGTGCCCATGCAGATGGACCTGACGTTGCGCTTCGACTACGGGCGCGACGTCCCCTGGGTGACGCAATTGCCGGACGGGAGCGAGGGCATCTGCGCCATTGCCGGGCCGGACATGGCGGTTTTGCGCTCGCCGGTGCCGCTGCGGGGCGAGGACCTGCACACCCGGGCCGAGTTCGCGGTCGACGAGGGGGAGACGCTCACCTTTACCCTGGCCTATGGTCCATCGCACCTCCCGCTGCCGCCGCCGCTCGACACCGACAAGGCGGCGGCCGAGACGGAGGCGGTCTGGCGGGACTGGGCCGGCCGGGTCGAGGAGGCGGGGCCCTGGACGGAGGCGGTCCAGCGCTCGGCCGTCACCCTGAAGGCGCTGACCTACCGGCCGACCGGCGGCATCGTCGCCGCCCCCACCACCTCCCTGCCGGAATGGCCGGGCAGCGAGCGCAACTGGGACTACCGCTACTGCTGGCTGCGGGACGCGACCTTCACCCTGCTGGCGCTGCTGCGCACCGGCCATGTGGAGGATGCCCGCGCCTGGCGCGACTGGTTGCTGCGCACAACAAAGGGCAGCCCCTCCCAGGTGCAGATCATGTATGGCATCGCCGGCGAGCGGCGGCTGTCCGAATGGGAGGCAGACTGGCTGCCGGGCTTTGCGCAGTCAAAGCCTGTCCGCATCGGCAATGACGCGCACCGGCAGTTGCAGCTCGACATCTATGGCGAGCTGATGGACGCGCTGCACCAGGCGCACCGGCGCGGGCTGGCGATCACCCCCGCGGCCTGGGACCTGCAGCGGGCGCTGATCGAGCACCTGGAGAGGATCTGGGAGGAGCCGGACGAGGGGGTCTGGGAGCCGCGCGACCGCCGCCGCTGCTTCACCCATTCCAAGGTGATGGCCTGGGCCGCGCTGGACCGCGCCGTGCGCGGCATCGAGGCCTTCGGGCTGGAGGGCCCGCTCGACCGCTGGCGCGCGCTGCGCAAGACCATGCATGCCGAGATCTGCGAGAAGGGGTACGACAAGGACCGCGGAAGCTTCGTGCGCAGCTACGGCTCGCGCGAGGTAGATGCGAGCCTGCTGCTGCTGCCGAGCGTCGGCTTCCTGCCGCCGGAGGACCCACGCATCCGCGGCACCATCGCCGCCGTCGAGCAGGACCTGCTGACCGACGGGCTGGTGCGGCGCTACCGCACCGAGCATGTCTCGGACGGCCTGTCCGGCCGCGAGGGCGCCTTCCTCGCCTGCAGCTTCTGGCTGGTCGATGCCTATGCGCTGACCGGGCGGCGGGCGGAGGCCATCGCGCTGTTCGAGCGCCTGCTGACACTCCGAAACGATGTCGGCCTGCTCTCTGAGGAATACGACGCGCAGGCCGGGCGGATGCTGGGCAACTTCCCGCAGGCCTTCTCGCACGTCGCGCTGGTGAACGCCGGCTACACGCTCGCCGCGACCGAGGCCGATTCGCGCCGGCTGCGGACCGGGACGCCGGCTGGCCCAGACCCCCAGGCGGGCCGCTCCAGCCAGTGAGGAGTGCGGCACGGAGAGCATCCCGCGGCGCCGGGCGCCGTTAAAGCACGGTGGGAGACGCCGCCCACCGAGCGAGAGGGATACAGGCCATGGTCGACACCACGCTGATCCGGGAACACATGCCGGTGCTGGACTGCAATGGGCAGAATATCGGCACGGTGGACAAGCTGGATGCCGGACGCATCAAGCTGACGGCCTCGGGCAGCCGGGACGGACAGCACCATTTCCTGCCGCTTTCCGAAATCTCTGCCGTGGACGAGGAAAAGATCACGACGCAGCTCAGCCGTGACGAAGTGTTACGCCTGATGCAGGGTGGCGAGCAGCGCAGGCACACCGAAGCGTAATCGCCCAGCGCGGAACCCCGAACACATCCGCCGCTTCCTGTAAGCAGCGGGCCGTCCCTGCCCGCCGCTTACACGCAGTTCTTTCGCGTTCCGAAACCATGAGTTGCATTATTCCCGTGCGAAGCACGCAGAATGCGCAAGGAATGCAAATAGCAATGCTGAATCCCTGTCAGCAACCTGTGATCGCCCGGCTCCACGCCTTGCCTCAGCAAGCGCAAAGGACGAAGAATGCGCCCCGCGGCGCAAAAGCTGCCGATTGTTGAGAAACCTGACCGATGCAAGGTGGTTATAGCAGGCACTCTTCCGGGGTCGGCTGCAAAAAATGACTTCCTTGCAGCGAAGAAGATAGCAATCAGAAATTGAAAATCACGCTAGGACAATCAACCGCAAATACAAACCAGCGGTTGATGAATGATGCTTTGGAACACGCCACTCCGACGCGGACGCACGGATAATTTATAAGACTTGGTTAACTAATTGCAAATTCGTTCTACCAATCGTTTTTTCCGTGTGTATTTTGAGACGTCATCACACGGATCTTCCAAGCCGCCTGTGACCGGAGTCCCTCTATGACCCATACAAACTGGTTGAACAATATCCAGATCGACAATGCGACGAGTCTGGAACAAGGCCTGTATGGATCCACTGCTCCGACACGGCCGGGGTGGCACCATGTCGGCAAGCGTGTTCTTGATGTGACGGCTTCGGGCGCGGCGCTTCTTGTTCTGGCGCCTCTCTTTATTCTGCTCTCCCTCATCATCATGCTCGATGGTGGCTCTCCCGTCTTTGGCCATGAGCGCATCGGCCGCAACGGCCGCTCCTTCCGCTGCCTCAAATTCCGCAGCATGGTGCCCAATTCGGCCGAGGTGCTCGCGAAGCTCCTGCGCGAGGATCCGGAGGCGGCGCATCTCTGGGCCACGACGCGCAAGCTGCCGAAGGACCCGCGCGTCACCTCGATCGGCCGCTTCCTGCGCGCCACGAGTCTCGACGAGTTGCCGCAGCTGATCAACGTGCTGCGCGGGGAGATGAGTCTCGTCGGCCCGCGGCCTGTCGTGCAGGAGGAGCTGACGGAGCATTACGGCCTCGCCGCCGTCAGCTATCTCTCCGTGCGGCCGGGCATCACGGGCCTTTGGCAGATCAGCGGCCGCAGCGACACCAGCTACGCTGAGCGCGTGGCCCTCGACTGCCGCTACGTGCACGAATTCTCCTTCTGGTCCGACCTCAACATCCTCTGGCGCACCATTCCCGCCGTGCTGGCCGGTCGCGGCGCCTACTGAGGGGCGACCATCTGGAATATCCGTTCTGCAGACCCCGCCGTGATGGCGGGGTTTTGCATTTCGGGGGACTCTCTATTCTGCTCCGCCTTCCGGCACGAAGGCCATCATGCCGAGGCCACCGAAGGAATCACGGAACCGATGTTCGCGCGCAACGTCCTGGCCAACCTGATCGGCATGGCGGTTTCCATCGGCGTGCAGGCCGGGCTTGCGTTTGGCGGCTATCGCCTTGCGGGCGCCGAGCAGTACGGGCTGATCGGCTTTTTCACCGTGCTGCTGATCGCCGCAGCGATCTTCGACAACGGCCTGGGGCAGACCGTCACCCGGGCCGTCGCCCGCAACCAAGTGGAGGCGCCCGCCAGCACCGGCGCGCTCGTCTTCAACTTCTCCCTGATCTATCTCGGCCTCGCCGCCCTGCTGATCCTGGCGATCTGGGCGCTCTCCCCGCTGCTCGCCGCATACTGGCTGAAGCCGCAGCACATCAGCACGGCGGAGGTGCGCACCTGCGTGGTCCTGATGGGCTTCGCCATCGGCATCCAGCGCCTGCGCGGCATCTTCCAGGCCACGCTGGAGGGACTCGAGCGGCAGGTGCTGAGCAACTTCCTGCTCTCCCTGACCGGCCTGCTGCGGCTCACCTTGGGACTGGGCGCGCTGGCCTTCGTGGCACCGACGGCGGAAGCCTTCTTCTGGGGGCAGATCCTGGCCAGCCTCTGTGAAATCCTGATCTTCGCCGCCGTTGTCGGACGCGTCGTTCCAGACGCCTTCCGTCCGCAGCGCCTGGAAGGCGGACTGATCTGGCAGAGCCTGCGCTTCGCGGGCGTCAACATGGCGGCCGCCGCCACGGGAACGCTGGTGCAGATCGCCGATTCGCTGGTGATCAGCGCCATGCTGCCGCTGGCCGTGTTCGGCAAATACTCGCTCGTCTCCACCATGTGCTCCGCCATGGTGCGGCTGACCGCGCCGCTGATCACCGCTGCCTTCCCCCGCATGGCCGCCTATGTGCGCGGCGAGCGCACGGCCGAGCTGCGGCAGCTTTTCTTCAGCGCCTCGCAGGCGACCTTCGCGCTGATGCTGACCGCGGCCGGCGCGCTCGTCTTCTACGGCGAGGCCTTCCTGGAACTGGTGAGCGGCGACGCGGCCGCGAGCGCCGACTTCGCGCCTGTGCTGGCGGTCCTTGCCATCGCCTACGCGCTGAGCGGCCTCTGCCGCCCCTCGCATGCGCTGCAGATGGCCGAAGGCAATCCGGCCACAGCGCTCCGCATCAACCTGGTGACCGGCGCGCTATACCTGCCCGCGATCCTGCTGCTGACGCCACGCTTCGGCGTGATCCTGCCCGCCATCTGCCTGATGGGCGCCAACCTGCTGGCCTTCGCGCTGTTCACCGCCACGGCCTTCCGTGGCCGGCTGCAGGGCGAGGCGCTGCGGTGGCTATGGAGCAGCATTCCGCCGCAAGCCGCCGCGATTGCCGCCGCCTATGCCACCCTGCGACTGCTGACCGGAGGGGAACTGCCGTTGTCCATGCGGCTGGCGATGGCCGTTGCCGCCTCCGGCGTGGCGCTGGGAGCGGCGGTGCTGGTCAGTGGGCATCTGCGGCCACAGCTGCTGCATCTTGGGCGGCGGCTGCATGCGCGCCTGCGGCCTGGCCGCCCCCGCGCCTCCGCCACCGCCTCCTGAGCGCCTCCCGGCCAGCCGGCGACACCCCAAAGGCAGCGGAGGCCGGTGGATCGCTCCACCGGCCTCCGCAGGCGCCAGGGCAGTATGGCCAGCCGGGCGCAGACCCTCACATGGGGTGCGGCTGACTGCTGCCCCCGCGCTGGCGAGCCCGGGCGCGCTCGAACTGCGCGAGCGCCCGGACCACCGGCGCCATCATGGGCAGGCGGTACTTGGCATACATCAGCGACTGAATCGCGTTGCGGCGCAGGATGGCAGCGCGGCAGGCGCGCCAGACCTCCGGCGGCAGCCGGCGGCGCAGCACCTGCGTCATGGGCAGATGCGGGAACCAGCGATAGAGCGCCTTCGACTGGTTGCGGACCAGCGTGCGGTGGTAGTGGTCCTCGGTGTGCGCCTCGCGGGTGAGCAGGACCTCCGGCATTTCCAGATGCTCGCCCTCCAGCAGGTTCAGCGCCATGACGATCCAGTCATAGCCGAAGACGTCGATATCCGCGGGGAAGCTGCGCTTCAGCGCCTCGGTGCGGAACACGCCGTAGAAACGCGAGACCTCGCCCGGGTCCCAGAAGAAGCGGCCCAGGCGCTGCTGCAGATCGCCCTGGAGGGCGAAGGTGCCGTTCGACATTTCCTGCGGCCCGTCGGGCATCGCCATCACGACGCGCGAGGTGCTCATGACGGCGGCGGGATGGGCCAGCAGATTGTCCAGGTTCTTGCGGATGAACTCCGGCGCCCAGACGTCGTCGTGGCAGGCCCACATGAAATACGGCGATTCGGCCTGCATCAGGACGAAGCGGAAATTGCCGCAGATGCCGAGATTCTGCGGCTGGCGCACCACCGTCACGCGGGCATCCTCGCGCGCGTAGGCGTTGCAGATTTCGACGGTGTCGTCAGTCGAGCAGTTGTCGGAGATGACCAGGCGCAGGTTCCGGTGCGTCTGAGCAAGCAGCGAATCGATAGCCACTCTGATCTGGTCACCACCGTTGCGAACGGGCATGCCGATCGTGACTAGCGGTTCATCCATCATGCTGTGCATCCCCGGTCGGGCAGTGGTTGATCAAGTTCTGCCATCTGTGGCCATCTCACAGGGCCGCAACATAGTGTAAAAAAAACCGCTCTATGCACGCTAAAATAATACAACTTTTTGAGATTTCGCGTGATCTCAGGAGAGATTTGGGGTTTGAGCAGCTTACTACCATAGGACGGGCAGTGGCTCACGGGGCGGCGCCCCTATGACAGCTTGGCGAAATTTTGAAAATCACAAAGCAGTTGTAGTAACCAATCAGTGATAAGGATCATTCTGTACAAAACGCGAATTACAAACCAGACTGAGAAACTGTCGCGGGAATAAGACGCATTCCCACAATATTAGTTCGCCCCAGAGCAAGGGTTCGCAGGATGAAGGCAGTAATCTTGGCCGGTGGACTTGGCACCCGGCTTTCGGAAGAAACGACCGTGCGGCCGAAACCGATGGTTGAGATTGGTGGCCGCCCAATCCTTTGGCACATCATGAAGATCTACAGTGCCCATGGCATCAACGATTTCATCGTGTGCCTGGGGTACCGGGGCAATGTCATCAAAGAGTATTTTAAAAATTACTTCATGTACATGTCGGATGTGACCTTCGACCTGCGCGAAAACCGGGTCGAAGTCCACAATGCCCGTGCTGAGCCCTGGCGTGTTACCCTCGTCGACACGGGCGAAGACAGCATGACCGGCGGCCGGATTAAGCGTGTACTTCCCTATCTGCGCGGCGAGGATGCCTTCTGCCTGACCTATGGCGATGGGGTTGGCAACATCGACATCGCTGCAACCATTGCGTTGCACAAGCGGGAGGGCCGCCTGGCCACCATGACGGCCACGCAGCCGGCCGGGCGCTTTGGCGCGCTGCGGATCGAAGGCAACCAGGTGAAGGCCTTCAAGGAAAAGATCCACGGCGATGGCGGCTGGATCAACGGCGGCTTCTTCGTGCTGAGCCCGCAGGTCGGCGACTATATCGAGGGTGACGGCACGGTCTGGGAGGACGCCCCGATCGAGCGCCTCGTCGCCGACAACCAGATGAGCGTGTACCAGCACAACGGCTTCTGGCATCCGATGGACACCATCCGCGACCGCGCCCATCTCGAGGGCCTCTGGGCCTCGGGCAAGGCCCCCTGGCGTATCTGGGAGTGCTGACCGCCATGCGTATCCTCATCACCGGCAACATGGGCTATGTCGGCCCCGTTCTCGTGGCGCATCTGCGCCGCGTCATGCCGGAAGCTTATCTGGTCGGTCTCGACCGCGGCTGGTTCGGCCACTGCCTGACCACGCGCGACCCGCTGCCCGAGACCCTGCTCGACGAGCAGCGCTTCGGCGATGTGCGCGACATCGGCGTGGAGGAGCTGCGCGGCTTCGACGCGGTGGTGCATCTCGCCGCCATCTCGAACGACCCGATGGGCCAGCGCTTCGAGGCGGTGACGGACGCCATCAACCACCAGGCCAGCGTGCAGGTGGCCAAGGCGGCGGCCGAGGCGGGCGTGAAGCATTTCGTCTTCGCCTCCAGCTGCAGCGTCTATGGCTTCGCCTCCGAAGGGCGCGCCCGCGTCGAGAGCGACACGCTGAACCCGCTGACCGCCTATGCGCGCTCGAAGATCGATACCGAGACGTCGCTGCGCGCGCTGGACAACAGCGGCATGGTGATCAGCTGCCTGCGCTTCGCCACCGCCTGCGGCATGTCGCCGCGCCTGCGGCTCGACCTGGTGCTGAACGATTTCGTCGCCGGCGCGCTGGTCAACAACGAGGTCAGCGTGCTGAGCGACGGCACGCCCTGGCGGCCGCTGATCCATGTGCGCGACATGGCGCGCGCCATCGAATGGGCGATCCAGCGCCGGCCGGAGAATGGCGGTGCCTTCCTCACCGTCAATGTCGGCAGCGAGCGCTGGAACTATCAGGTGCGCGACCTGGCCGAGGCGGTGGGCCGCGCCATGGAAGGCGCCAAGGTCTCCATTGCCACCTCCGCGCCGCCGGACAAGCGCTCCTACAAGGTGGACTTCTCGCTCTACGAGAAGCTGGCGCCGAACCATCAGCCGCAGGAGACGCTGGAAGGCGCCGTCGCCGAGCTGCGCGACCGCCTGCGCGAGCAGGGCTTCGCGGACCGCGACTACCGCAAGTCCGCCGCCATCCGGCTGGTCACGCTGGAGAAGCTGATCGCTTCCGGCGCGGTGGACGGCAACCTGGAGCCGGCGGACGCGCGGCGCGAGCTGGAGCGGGGAGTGGCCGCATGAAGTTCCACAAGGCGCCCTTGCAGGATGCCTATGTGATCGAGATGGAGCCGCGCGGGGATGAGCGCGGCTTCTTCGCGCGGGCCTATTGCGAGAACGAGTTCCGCGAGGCGGGGCTGGTCAGCCACTATGCGCAGGTGAACAACTCGCTCAGCGTGCAGAAGGGCACGCTGCGCGGCATGCACTACCAGCTCCCGCCTGCCGCGGAGGTGAAGCTGGTGCGCTGCCTGCGCGGCGCGCTCTACGACGTCATCCTCGACCTGCGGCCCGATTCCTCCACCTACGGAAAGTGGTTCGGCATCGAGCTGAGCGAGGACAACCGCACCATGCTCTATGTGCCGCGGGGCTTCGCGCATGGCTTCGTCACGCTGCGCGAGAACACCGAGGCCTTCTACATGGTGAGCGACGCCTACATGCCCGGCGGCGAGCGCGGCCTGCGCTATGACGATCCGCAATTCGGCATCGAATGGCCGATCCCGCCAGAGGTCATCTCAGAGAAAGACGAGAACTGGCCTGCGTTTGACCCCGAGTTCCACGCCGTTGAACGCCTGCGCGGCGTCCGCTGAAGGCGCGAGAGAATATCCATGATCTACGATAGGCTGCTCCGCGAGCGCGCCCAGGCCGGCAAGCCGGTGCGCGTCGGCATGTTCGGCGCCGGCTTCATGGCCCGCGGCATCACCAACCAGATCCTGAACTCCGTGCCGGGCATGGTGCTTTCGGTGATCTGCAACCGCAGCCTGGAGCGCGCCCGCGCCGCCTATGAGCAGGCCGGCGCGCGTGAGGTCGAGGTGGTGGAGACGGCGGCGGCGCTGGCGGCCTGCATCCGCGACGGCCGCCCGGCCATCACCGCGGACCCGATGCTGCTCTGCGAGGCCGAGGGGCTGGACTGCCTGGTCGACGCCACCGGCGCGATCGAGTACGGCGCCATGATCAGCCTGGCGGCGATCAAGAACCGCAAGCCGATGGTCTCGATGAATGCCGAGCTGGACGGCACCGTCGGGCCGCTGATCAAGCGCAAGGCGGACGAGGCGGGCGTCATCTTCACCGGCGCCGACGGCGACCAGCCGGGCGTGCAGATGAACCTCTACCGCTTCGTCGTCTCGATCGGGCTGACGCCGCTGGTCTGCGGCAACATCAAGGGCCTGCAGGATCCTTACCGCAACCCGACGACGCAGGAAGGCTTCGCCAAGCAGTGGGGGCAGGACCCCTATATGGTGACCAGCTTCGCCGACGGCACCAAGATCAGCTTCGAGCAGGCCATCGTCGCCAATGCCACGGGCATGACGGTCAACAAGCGCGGCATGATCGGCGCCGACCACCGCGGCCATGTGGACGAGCTGACCCAGGCCTACGACATCGACATGCTGCGCGAGAAGGGTGGCATCGTGGACTATGTGGTCGGCGCCAAGCCCGGCCCCGGTGTCTATGTGCTGGCCACGCATGACGACCCGAAGCAGAAGCACTACCTGAACCTGTACAAGCTCGGCACCGGGCCGCTCTACAGCTTCTACATTCCCTACCACCTCTGCCATTTCGAGGTGCCGATCTCGGTGGCCCGCGTGGTGCTGTGCCAGGATCCTGTCATCCAGCCGATCGCCGGCCCGCGGGTGGACGTGGTGGCCACCGCCAAGGTCGATCTCAAGGCCGGCGACGAGATCGACGCGCTGGGCGGCTACAAGACCTACGGCCAGTGCGAGACCTATGCCGAAACCCGCGCCGGGCGGCTGCTGCCGATCGGCATCGCCGTCGGCTGCAAGGTGAAGCGGGACGTGCCGAAGGATGCGGTGCTGACCTATGACGACGTGGAGATCCCGGCCGGCCGGCTGATCGACCGGCTGCGCGCCGAGCAGGACGAGGTCTTCCCGGCCTGACCGCGGGCCGCCCCTTGCCGGGCGGCCTGCTCCCCCCTCCCCCGAGAAGCCCGCCGGCCAGGCAGGCGCGCACAGACCCCGGCGCGCCCCCCGCCTTCCCCCGAAGGCCGGCGGACCCGATGCCGCGCTCCCGCATTCCCCCCCGCGGGGCGCGGCATCACCATGGCAGAAATCCCACAAGTGGCGGCTTCCTGCCTGCGGTTTCGCCGGACAGTCTTGATTAAGTCGCTTTTCATGAGACAATTCGTTGCCGCGTCCATTCCGGTGCGGGTCAGGGGCAGGATCGGATAAGGTCGCCATTATGTTTCTGCGAAACGGTTCCGCTGGGAAAGAAACGAATCCCGCCACCCGCGACCGCGCGGAGCTCCCTTCAACCCGTAACTGCTCCCACGCCCTCCGCCTTGCCCTCGGCCTGCCAGGCGCCCTGCTGCTGCTGCCGACCCTTGCCGCCGCGCAGACGACGCAGAGCATTGGTCCTGAGGCGACAGTGCGCGGCGTCACCGTGCAGACCCGCCCGCGTCCGGACTATGACCCGGCCGGCGTGCGCCTGGGCGCCTTCCGCATCGACGGCGCGGTCGAGGCGGGCATGGGCTATGACGACAACATCCAGCCCACCCTGGAGAGCGAGCCTTCCGACGGCTTCTTCACCGAGCGGCTGAACGCCTCGATCGCCAGCCAGTGGACGCGCCACGCGCTGGGCCTCAACGTCACGCAGGATACGCGCCAGTACCTCCAGTACAACGACCTGAACTGGAACGATTACAGCGTCGGCATCAGCGGCCGTTACGACATCGGCCGCGCCTCCTCGCTGAACGCGAGCTACACCCATCTGCGCAACCACCTCGATGTCGACGACTTCGACGTGCAGCGGAGCAACATTTCCCGCCCCCTCCCTTACGACAGCGACATCTTCCAGGTCGGGGGCACGGCGACCTTCAACCGCCTCGCGCTGTCCACCTCGCTCAACTACACCACCGTCCGCTACGACGACCAAAGCGACAACGGCGGAACGGGCACGGTAGGGGACTACGACTCGAAGGGCGCCGAGTTCCGTGGCGAGTACAGCCTGGTGCCGGGCCGGCGCATTGTCGGCCTGGTCCGGCTGCAGGACATCAGCTACACGGAAAGCAGCCAGCGCGGGGGCGACTCCTTCACCTGGGAGACGCAGGGCGGCTTCGACTACGATTTCGACGGGGTCTGGCAGGCGCGCCTGCTGGTCGGTTATCGCCAGCGCGACTATGAGGAGCCGGGGCGCAAGTCGCTGACCGGCCCTGCCTTCGAGGGCCAGCTGATGTGGATGCCCACGCAGCTCACCACCACCACCCTCGCGGTTCAGCGCACCATCGAGGAATCGATTCGCCAGAACAACGTGAGCTATACCCGCACGGCGGCGAGCCTGACGGTCGACCACGAATTGCGGCGCAACATCATCCTCACCGGCAGCCTGCGGGCCGAGCATCGCGACTATCCGGAGGAAGGCACGGTGACGGACGGCATCGTCCTGGTCGGCGCGCAGTTCCTGCTCAACCGGCACATGGCGCTCACGGCAGACTATCAGCACACCGAGCGGCTGAGCGCGCCGGAAGGCTTCCGCGAGTACGGCATCAACCAGGTGGCGGTGCGTCTGCGCTTCGCGCTGTAACGATTTGGCGAATTCGCCTGGCCGCCTGAACCCTTCGCGTTCACGGCCAAGCTTCGCTCGGCTACAATCTGTTGGCTTGTCCAAAGATTTAATCTCCGGGGGTTCGCCCATGTCCCGTTTTCGTTCCCTAGCGTCTGTCGCACCGGCGACACTGCGTGGAGTGGCACTGGGGGTTTCCCTCCTGGTGGCCGCCTGCGCCTCGCCGGGCGCCGGCCTGCCGCCGCTGCCCCACACGGCCAGCAGCGGCAACACCGCCACCTACAAGCTGGGGGCAGGCGATCAGGTCCGCATCACGGTCTTCAACGACCCGCGGCTGACCGGCGAGTTCCGCGTCAGCGATTCCGGCGTGATTGCCCTGCCGCTGGTCGGAGCGATCCAGGTCGCGGGCCGTACCACGGCCGAGGCGGAGCACTCCATCGAGCGCGCGCTGCGCAGCCGTAACCTGTTCAACGACCCGTCGGCGGCGGTGGAAGTCATCCAGTACCGCCCCGTCTTCGTGCTCGGCATGGTGGAGCGCGGCGGCCAGACGCCCTATCAGCCCGGCATGACGGTGCTTTCCGCCGTCGCCACCATGGGCGGCTTCAACTATCGCGCCATCGACGACTACGTCTCGATCACCCGCCTCGACGAGAAGGGCGTGCCGCAGGAGTATCGCGGCGAGCGCGACTCGCTGCTGCAGCCCGGCGACGTCATCAACGTGTTCGAACGCCGCTTCTGAGTCCGCCGTTCCCGGCGGGGCGGGCTTGAAGGGCTGGGGAGAGATCCCCGGCCCTTTTTGCTTGTGCCCTTCCTTACGCGCCATCCTCGAAGGTTACGCCGCCAGCCGGCACGAAGCGGCGGAAACATGGTGATGGCGGAGGCAACGCCGCCCCGGCCTTCCTGCCCCACCTCGGACTTCTCCCCCCGGGCGCAGCCTAGGATGAGGCCTCCGCGCTGTGGTTGGATTGCGCGAGATGAGAGGCGGGTGTGCTGAGGTGACTTCCAGCCCCAGGGTCAGGGGGCCGTGGCTTGGCGGCGCCTAGAGCCTCTCACGTCATCACGCGCTGACGAAGAGGTGGAACGCTTCTCCGTCAGGCGGTCCCTCGCCCAGGTGACAGCCGCAGTGCAGACGGGCCGTCATGGAGGGGGCTCAACGCAAAGCGGGGGAAGATTGCTCTTCCCCCGCTTCGGCAGCACAGGCCAGGCGGCTGATGATCAGGCCGTCGGGGCCGGCAGGCGCTTGAGGTCGGGGGCGCCGCTCTTCGCATAGCCCTCGTAGTAGCCCAGCGGGTCCAGGCGGCCCGGGCGCACCCGCGTCATCACCGTTGCCACGCGAGCCCGCATGGCACGCGGCAGGCGCCGCATCGCCTCCATCACGACGGTACGGGAGGCACGCTCCCAGCCCACCGCGAAGAGCACGGCATCGCTGTGCTGCGAGAGCACCACGGCATCGGCCACGCGCATAATCGGCGGGCTGTCGAGCACCACCAGACGGTACTCGCGGCGGGCCCGGCTCACCAGTTCGGCGAACTGGCGCGACTCGATCAGTGCCTGGGGGTTGTTGGAGGAGCGGTCGGAGAGCAGGACATGCAGGCCCGAGCGCTCATCCACCTGCACGGCGTCCTCGAAGCGGGTCTCTCCGTTCAGCACGGCCTCGATGCTGCGGCCGGGAGGCGGCGCACCGAAGTAGGAGGAGAGCTGCGGGCGCCGCATGTCGGTCTCGATCAACAGGACGCGCAGCCCGTCCGCGGCGGAGAGCCGCGCCAAAGAGGCGGCGACGGTGCTCTTGCCATCGCCTGCCTCGGAGGAGGTGACCAGCACCGTGTTGGCGGGGCCGCCGCCGGCGACGGCCTGCATGCTGAGGCGGAGCGCCCGCAGCGTCTCGGCGATGCCGGACTGGCCCTGGTCCAGCACCACGGCCGGCATCCGGTTTTTCCGGCCGCGGCCGAGCGCCGGCAGGCTGCCGACATTCTGCACGCCGGTGATGTTCACCAGATCCTGCACCGAGTTGATCGTGCCGTGCATCAGGCGGCGCAGCACCAGGAAGCCACCCACCAGGAAGAGCGCGGCGAAGCCGGTGAAGGCGGCGACGACGGAGGCGGGCGGGCCGCTCGGGCGGTAGGGCGCCACGGCGGGGGAGATCACGCGCGCCATCGGGAACTGCGCCGAAGCGAGACGGGTCTGCTCGGCGCGCGTCAGGAAGGCCTGGTAGATCTGCCGCTTGGCATCGGCCTCGCGCTGGAGCTGCATCAGGCCGACCTCGGCCGCGGCGCCGCTGCGGGCGGTCTTGATGGAGCTGTCGAGAGAGGCCTGCGCATCGGCCAGCCGGTCGCGCGCCGCGTCCACGTCCCGCCGCAGCGAGGCGACGATCTTGCTGATCTCGGAACCGATCTGCCGGCGCACGTCGCGCAGCTCGGCCTCCGCGGCCAGCCGGTCGGGATGGCGGGAGCCGAGGCGCTGCGCCAGGCTGGCCGCGCGGGAGCCGATCTCGGCCTCGCGGTCGCGCAGGCTCTGGATCACGTTCGAGCTGAGGGTCTCGCTGGCGGCATTGCCGCCCTGGCCGGACCGCAGGGCGCTGTCCAGCGCCGCCTGGGCACGGGTCAGTTCCTGGCGCGCCACGGCCACACGGCCCTGCTGCTCGCTCACCTGCACGCTGGTAACGGCGCCTTGCGCAGTCTCAAGCACGCCGGTCTGGCGGCGGTAGTCCTGCACCTTGCGGTCGGCGGCCTCGACCTCCTCGCGCAGCGCGTTCAGGCGTTCGGTGAGCCAGACGTTGGCCTGCAGCGTGGTGTCACGCTTGGCCGTCACCTCCTGCGAGATGTAGCGGTCCATCAAGGTATTGACGACATCTGCCGCTTCCTTGGGCGAATCGGCGAGATAGCGCACCGCAACCACGTTGCTGTTCTCCGTGGTGCGGATCTCCATGTTCTTCTGCAGCTTCTCGACCACCACGCCGACCCGGTCCATGGGGCGCGCGGGCTCCTCCGCGGCGGCGCCGGGGGGAGCGGAGGTGCCAAGCACCTCGCCCGCCCAGGCGTTCACCGAGGTGACGGCGCCATGCACCCAGGCGACCACGGGCGCCATCAGGTTGGCCATCATGCCCGGCGGCTCGTCCGGCTCCTGGTCCAGCCCCAGGGAGCGGACCACCTCCTCGGCCAGCTGGCGCGAGCGCAGGATGTCCGCCTCGGTGCGGACCCGCTGCGGGCCAGGAGCATTGAGCGAGGCGACCTGGTTCAGCTCGGGGATGGTCTGGTCGCGGCTTTCCACCAGCAGCAGGCCCTCGCTGGCGTAGCGGTCGGGCAGCGACTTCGTCACCACGAAGCCGAGCAGTCCGGCGACCACGACGGAAAGGGCAAGCGCGAGCTTGCGCCGCCACAACAGACTCAGGAGATCAGTCAGGCGCATATCGTTTGCCTCATGAGGCCACTTCGACAATCTCGGTGCTGGTCACCCGGGGTCGTGCAGAACAGCCATGCGGGGCACGGCAGGGCACAGCCAGGGATCCTGTGTTTTTAGTAAACATGAACAGAGCAGGCCTGTCCAAATAATCATCCCTCGCTCACACGAACGTGGCTGGAGATCGAAAAACTGCCTCGGTACACAACCAGAGGCGTGCTCAAGGATCACGGGCCGGCTTTTCTTCGCTTGTTTGCGCTGTCTGCAACCAGGCTGCCGTTCAGTGCGACAAAAGGAAGTAGCCCTGGTGCTCCGAATGCCTGGAGGACGGAATGCTCGTGTTCTTGGCTGCGTTTCCGTTACACGAGACGCGGTTCTCCCCCCATGGGCGGAGAGCCCCGCTTCATCAGCCGACTTTGCAGGCTGAGGCGGGCTGAGGCAATGGCACCTCACGCAACTTTTGGTGCGGCAGGACGCGCAATTCGATGATGCCACCCCTCGCCGTTGACGGCGCCGAGTTCCGCCAGGGCCTTTCCGCCGATGAAGGCGAGGCGGCCGTGGTGCGGCGATCCCTGATCGTCGCGCTCTTCGCCTCGATCTTTCTGCAGCGCTTTGCCCTGCCGATTGGCGAGGACGGCGTGGCGATCAATCTGCTGGTGACCGTCTTCGCCTTGATGGTGATCGCGTTGCGCGGCGCGCTCACGCTCGACCCCGCGCGCACCGTTCTGTTCTTCCTGCTGGCGGCGGCGGCCTCGCTGACCACGGCCATCAATGCCGGCTTCGCCTCGGTGCCGTCGCTGGCGCTGTTCCTGCTGATCTACGCGCCCTACATCTTCTCCCTGCGCAACAGCGAGGGCATCTTCGAGGCCTGCGTACGCGCCTTCCAGGTGATGGTGCTGATCTGCGCGCTCTTCGGCATCCTGCAGTTCGTCACGCAGTTCGTCATCGGCAACCCGATTCCTTTCAGCTTCAAGGGGATCGTGCCGGACTGGCTGCTGCTGCCAGGCTTCCACACGCAGAACCCGCTGACCTGGAACTCGCCCTACTTCAAGAGCAACGGCTTCTTCCTCGTCGAGCCCTCGACCTTCTCGCAGTACCTGGCGATGGCCGTCATCCTGGAGCTGCTGTATTTCGGCGTCACCTGGCGGCTGCTGGTCTACGGCCTGGCGCTGCCCACCTCCTACTCCGGCACCGGCCTTGTGCTGCTGCTCTTCATCCTGCCCTGGCTGATGCTCCACCTGCGCGCCTATGGCGCCATCGTCGGCGGGTTGGTGCTGGTCGTGGTGGCGATCGTCACCGGCAGCATGTGGAACCTGGACGCGCTGCTGAGCCGGGTGAACGAGTTCGGCTCGGAAGGGTCGAGCGCGAATGCGCGCTTCATTGCCGGCGCCTGGGTGGTAGGCACCTTCCTGCTGGACTCGGCAAAGGACGTGATCTTCGGCTTCGGCCCTGGCTCCTATCCCCAGTACGTCAAGCTGGTGCCCTATGAGGCGCATGATCCGGCCTGGGTGAAGATGATCTTCGAATACGGGCTGCTTGGCTCGGCGATCTTCTGGCCCTTCTTCCTGCTCTCGCTGTTCCGCGGCAGCCCCTCGCGCTGGGTCGCATGGTCCGTGCTAATCGGCTATCTCACCTTCGGCGGCATGCTGCTCGACCCACGGCTGCATGTCTGGATCCTGATTTTCTGCGTTCTGCCGAAGCGCCCGGCCACCGTGCCCGCCCAGGCGCGCGACGACTGGGCATCCCCTCTCCTGCGGCCGGTATCATGACACTCCCCAACATCTTTCTCGGGCAGCGCAGCGGGCTCCAGGCCTCCGCCATCGGCCTGGGCTGCAGCCGCCTCGGTTCCACCCTGAGCGGCTGCACCGGCGCCGCGGCGGAGCAGCTCGTGCGGCATGCGCTGGACTCCGGCGTGACGCTGTTCGACACCGCCGACATCTATGGCCAGGGCGAGAGCGAACGGCTGGTCGGCGCGGGGCTGCGCGGCCGGCGTGAGGAGGCCGTGATTGTCACCAAGGCGGGGCAGCGCTTCACCCCCGCGCAGCGGATGGTGGCGCTGGCCAAGGCGCCGTTGCGGCAGCTCGCGCGCCGCCTGCCCGGGCTGAAGGAGGCCATCGCCAGCCGCCGCGCCGCGCCGCTGCCGCGCGACTATTCGCCGGCGCATCTGCAGCGCGCCATCGAGGGCAGCCTGCGCCGCCTGCAGGTGGAACGGATCGACCTGTTCCTGCTGCACAGCCCCGCGGCCGACACCGTGGAGCGCGGAGAATTCTCTGAACTGCTCAACCGCATGGTTCAGCAGGGCAAGCTGCGCGCCTGGGGCGTCTCCTGCGACGACGCCGCATGCGTTCGCGCCGCGCTACGCCGGCCCGAGGTGGCGGCGCTGCAGGTTCCGCTGGACGTGGCCGAGGCCATGCGGCCCGAGCTGGAGGCGGCGGCGCAGCGAGGCGTCGGGCTGATGCTGCGCGAGATCTTCGCCGGCCGGCCTGTCACCGCCGCCGGGCGCGAGGCGGCGATCCGCGCGGCCCTGACCTTTCCGCAAGCCCTCGCGCTGGTCGGCACCACCTCGGCCGCGCATCTGGACGAGGCGCTGGGCTGCGCGCAACGCACCAGGACGGTGGAAGCTGCATCGTGATTCTTGACGCTCTCTCCCTCGCCCCCGGCGCCGTGCTGGAGGCGGATCTCTGCATTGTCGGCGGCGGTGCGGCGGGGATCTCCCTGGCCTGCGCGCTGGAGAATTCCGGCCTTTCCGTGCTGCTGCTGGAGGCGGGCGGCCGCAAGTTCGACCCCGCCCTGCAGGAGGGGCTGAACGGGGAGGTTGCGGAAGGCAGCGCGCATTCCCCGCCGCATATGTACCGCCGGCGCGTGCTGGGCGGTGCCACCTCGATCTGGGGCGGCCGCTGCGTGCCCTTCGACCCGATCGACCTGGAAAAGCGCGACTGGGTGCCGGAGAGCGGCTGGCCGATCGGCTGGGAGGCGCTCAGCGCCTACTACCCCAAGGCGCAGGACTACTTCGAGGCGGGCGCCTATGCCTATGATGTGCCGGAGGCGCTGGGACCGGATGCGCCGCCCACCGTCGCGGGATTTAGCGACCCGGACATCACCGCCACCCGCATTGAGCGGTTCAGCCGGCCGACCGATTTCGGCAAGGCGAATTTCGCGCGGCTGACGGCCTCCTCGCAGACGCGCGTGCTGCTGAACGCCCATGCGGTGCGGCTGGTGGCGGATGGCGGCCCGGTGGAGGCGCTGGAAGGCGCCAGCGCGCCGGGGCGCGGCTTCACCGTCAAGGCGCGGCGCTATGTGCTGGCCACCGGCGGGCTTGAGGTGCCGCGGCTGCTGATGGCCTCCGATACCTCCCGCCGCGGCGGGCTGGGCAATGAGGGCGGCGCGCTCGGCCGCTACTACATGTGCCATGCCGAGAACACGCTCGGCCGCCTGCGCCTGCTGCCCTCGGACCGCCCTGTGGCGCTGGACTTCGAGGTAACGGCCGACGGCACCTATGTCCGCCGCAAGTTCGGCCTCTCCGAGGCGGCACAGCGGCGCGAGGGGCTGCTCAACACCATCTTCCGCCTGCATTATCCGCTGATCGCCGATCCCGCGCATGGCAGCGGCGTGCTCTCCGCCATGTATCTGGTGAAGGACGCGATCCTGCCGGAATATCGCCGCAAGCTGGCGACCATCGAGATCGCCAACCGCGGCCGCATGACGCGCGATGCGCGCTTCTGGTTCGCGCATCTGGGGAATGTGCTGCGCGATTCGCCGGGGGTGCTGAATTTCGGCCAGAAGTGGCTGCGCAAGCGTACCTTCGCCAGCCGCAAGCTGCCCTTCGTGGTGGTGCGGGCCCGCGACGGCAGCTATCCGCTCGACGTCAATGCCGAGCAGGTGCCGAACGCGGACAGCCGCGTTACCCTCGGCAGCGAACGGGATGCCTTCGGCCTGCCGCGCCTGCGGGTGGACTGGCGTCTGCATCCGGCGGATGTGGACAGCCTGGTGCGCACGATGCGCGTGGCGCGCGATGCCTTCGCCCGCTCCGGCGTGGCGCGGCTGGACTTCGACGACGCCACCATCGAGGCCGAGGTGCGCGCCTCCACGCCCGTCGGCGGCCACCATATCGGCACCGCGCGCATGGCGGAATCGCCGCGCCATGGCGTGGTGGACGCCAACTGCGCCGTGCATGGCGCGCCCAATCTTTACATCGCCAGTTCCGCGGTGTTCCCGACCTGCAGCCATGCCAACCCGACGCTGACCATCGTCGCCATGGCGCTGCGGCTGGCGGACCACCTGAAGGCGCGCGCGGCGCAGGATGCCGCGCCGGCCTCGGGGCGGCTGGCGGAGTTCGCCGAATGATCCGCTGTCTCTGGCTTGCCCGCACCCTGCCCTTCCCCTGGACGGCGGGAGATCGCATCTACACCGCCAAGCTGGCCGGCGCGCTGGCCGGCGCCGGCGTGGAGGTCACCTTCGCCGGCTATGCCGCCGAGGTGCCGCCGCAGCCGATGCCGGGCATCACCTGGCACACCGTGCCTAGCGGGCCGCGCCCTCGCCTGCCGGCGCTCGCCAGTCGCATGCCACTGGTCGCCGCGCGGCACGACACGCCGGCCTATCGCGCCGAACTGGCGAAGCTGGCGCAGCAGGGCCCCTGGCAGGCCGTGGTCGTGGACCAGTACGGCATGGGCTGGGTGCTGCGGCACCGCCATCTCTTCGCCGGCAGCAATCCCGTCTTTGTCTTCGTCACGCATGACCACGAGGAAAGCGTGACCGAGATGCAGTGGCGCGATTCCGGCAACTCCGCCGGCAAGCGGCTCTATCTCGCGCAGAACTGGCTGAAGACGCGCTGGTTCGAGCGCTGGATCGCGCGGCAGAGCGACCTCGTCACCACCATCACCCAGGCGGATGCCGATCTCTTCGCCGCCAACGCGCCGGGCGTGCCCATGCTGCCGCTGGTGCCGGGCTATGACGGCGTGCGGGTGGCCGAGCGCGAGATCACGCCGGAGACGCCGCGCGCGGTGGTGCTGTTCGGCTCCTATCGCTGGTCGGCCAAGCAGGCCAATCTGCGCATCTTCCTCGACAAGGCCGATCCGGTGCTGGCCCGCGCGGGCGTGGCCATCCAGGTGGTCGGCGACATGCCGGATGACCTGCGCCGCATGCTGGAAGGCCGCTACAAGGCGGCGCGCTTCACCGGCTTCGTGGACGATCCGGCGCCGCATCTGGCCGGGGCGCGCATGGCCGTGCTGGCCGAGCCGATCGGCGGCGGCTTCAAGATGAAACTGCTGGAATACGTCTTCAACCGCGTGCCGGTGGCCGCGCTTTCCGTCTGCGCCAGCGGCCTGCCGGATGCGGTGCAGGCGGAGATGCTGCTGGAGCCCGAGATGGACGGGTTGCTGGAGCGTGTCCTGCAGCGGATCGACGACATGCCGGCGCTCAACGCGCAGCAGCAGCGGGCCTTCACCGCCGCCGAGCACGCCTTCGACTGGCGAGAGCGTGGCCGGCGCCTTCGTGATGCCATCCTCTCGCGGCAGGGAGGTGCGCAGGCGGAAGCCGATGCTGCCGCAAGCCTCCAATCCGCCCCCGCCCTCACCCAGGAGATGGTCAGCGGCGAACGAGCCTGATCCCGCCTTCGACAGGATAAAACCGCAATGACGGAACCGAGGCCCGAGCTGGTTACGCATGCCAAGCGCCCGGCAATCGGCGTGCGGCCATGAGCGGCGCGCCCCTCACCGATCCCGCCCTCTCCGCACTGGCCGCCCTTTCGGCGCGCCTGGGGGTGGACCGCAACCTCATCCAGGGTGCCGGCGGCAACACCTCGCTCAAGCGCGAAGGCCGGGAGCTGTGGGTGAAGGCCTCCGGCACCTGGCTCGCCCATGCGGCGCGGCAGCCGATCTTCGTCGGCCTGGATCTCTCCGAGTTGCGGCGGCGCATGGCGGCGGACGAGGCGGAGCCGGCGCTGCCGGCGCGGCTCGATCCGGCCGGCACGCTGCGCCCCTCGATCGAGACGACGCTGCACGGGCTGCTGCCACATGCCGTGGTGGTGCATGTCCATTCGGTGAACGCCATTGCCTTTGCCGTGCGGCGGGACGGGCCGGAGCTGGTGGCGGAGCGGCTGGCGGGGCTGCGCTGGGCCTGGGTGCCCTATGCCAAGCCGGGCCTGCCGCTCACCCGCGCGGTGCAGGCGCGGCTGCAGGAGGCGCCCGACGTCCTGGTGCTGGGCAACCACGGCCTGGTGGTCGGCGCCGATAGCGCCGAGGCCGCGGAGGCGCTGCTGATGGAGGTCGAGCGCCGGCTGGCGGTTCCCGCCCGCGCGGCCCCGCCGCCGGACCCGCCGGCCCTGGAGCGGCTCGCGGCACGCTCGGGCGGACGCTACCGTCCGGCTCGGCTGGCCGAGGCGCATGCCGCCGCCACCGATCCCGCCAGCGCCGCGGCCGCGGGGCGCGGCGCGCTCTACCCGGACCATGTGGTGTTCCTGGGCCCTTCGCCGCTCCCCGTGCTGCGGCCGGAGCAGGCGGAGCCCTGGCTCGCCGCCGCCACGGCCGGGGCGGACATGCCCGCGCTCCTCTTGGTTGAAGGTGTCGGCGCGGTTTTGCGCGCCGATCTCGGCGCGGGTGCCGAGGAAATGGCCGCCTGCCTCGGGCTGGTGCTGCCACGGCTTGACCCGGAGGCGCCGCTGGTCTTCCTGAGCGCCAACCAGGAAGCCGAGCTGCTGGACTGGGACGCCGAAAAATACCGCCAGTCGCTCAACACGGCAGAACAGTGACGGAATCCTCTCCCATGCAGATCGTCATCCCGATGTCCGGCTTCGGCGAGCGCTTCCGGCGCGCGGGCTATGCCGTGCCGAAGCCGCTCATCGAGGTGGATGGCAAGCCGATCATCGCCCATGTGCTGGACCTCTTCCCGGGCGAGACCGACGTCACCTTCATCTGCAACGCCGACCATCTCGCGGAGCCCTCCTACCGGATGGAGGCGATCCTGCGGGAGTTGTGCCCGACGGGGCGCATCCTCGGCATCGCGCCGCACAAGCTCGGCCCGGTGCATGCCGTGTTGCAGGCGGTTGACGGGCTCGACCCGGACCGGCCGGTGGTGGTGAACTACTGCGACTTCACCTGTTTCTGGGACTGGCAGGATTTCAAATCCTTCGTGCAGGAAACCAACTGCGCCGGCGCCATCCCCGCCTATCGCGGCTTCCACCCGCACTCGCTCGGCTCAACCTTCTACGCCTATCTACGCGAAGAGAATGGCTGGGCGCAGGATATCCAGGAGAAGCAGCCCTTCACCGACCAACCGATGGCTGAGTACGCCTCCAGTGGTACCTACTATTTCGCCTCGGCCGCGCTGATGCGGAAATACTGCGAGGAGACGCTGCGGCAGCAGATCCAGGTGAACGGCGAGTACTATGCGAGCCTGGTCTACAAGCCGATCTTCGCCGACGGCCTGCCGGTCGCGGTCTATCCGCTGCAGCACTTCATGCAATGGGGCACGCCGGCCGACCTCGAGGAGTACCAGCGCTGGTCGCGCGCCTTCGCCGACCTGGTGGACGCGCCGATGCCGCCCGCCCAGGAGGGCACCGTGCTGGTGCCGATGGCCGGCGCCGGGCAGCGCTTCAAGGATGCCGGCTACGCCGAGCCGAAGCCGCTGATCGCCGTCTCCGGCCGCCCGATGGCGGTGCATGCGGCGGCCGACCTGCCCTTCGCGCCACGCACGCGCTTCATCCTGCGGCGCGACCTGCCGTTCCTCGACGCCATCACCGCCGCCCTGGCGGCCGGCGTGCCAGGCAGCGAGACGGTGCTGCTCGACCGGCTGACCGACGGCCAGGCGCGCACCTGCCTGGAGGGGATGGAGGGGCTGAACCTCGACCGCCCGCTGACCATCGGCGCCTGCGACAACGGCGTGCTGTTCGACGCCGACGCCTTCGCCGGGCTGATGGTCGAGGGCGGGCCGGACGTGCTGGTCTGGGGCGTGCGCGGCCATCCCGCCGCCAAGCGCCGCCCGACCTCCTATGGCTGGATCGATGCCGATGACACCGGCCGCATCCGCCGGGTGGCGGTGAAGGAGCCGCTCAGCGACCCCGCCACCGACCCGATCGTCATCGGTGCCTTCACCTTCCGCCGCGCGCGCGACTTCGTGGCGGCGGCGGAGCGGATGATCGGCCGCGAGGCGCGGGTGAACGGCGAGTTCTACATCGACACCTGCATCAACGACGCCGTGGCGCTCGGGCTCGACTGCCGCCTCTTCGAGGTGGCGCATTATCTCGGCTGGGGCACGCCGGACGAGCTGCGCACCTTCGAATACTGGCAGTCCTGCTTCCACAAATGGCCGCAGCACCCCTACCGGCTGAAACGCGACCGGCGCGTGCCGGCGCCGGCCGTCGCGGCGCTGGAGGCGCGCTATGCCGCCACCCGGCCGCCGCGTCCGGCGCGCGCGCCCGCCTGGTGAGAAGCCCGACCACCGCGCCGCAGCCGGAGCACGACCGATGATCCTGATCGCCCATCGCCGCAACACGCTGGAGCAGCTCGCCGAGACGCCGACCGAATACGGCGTGGAGGTGGATATCCGCAGCCAGGGGCCGAAGCTCATCATCCACCACGATCCCTTCGTGGCGGATGCGCTGGACTTCGAGGAATGGCTCGCCGCCTACCGGCATGGCACGCTGATCCTGAACGTCAAGGAAGAGGGGCTGGAGGACCGGCTGCTGGCGCTGATGGCCGAACGCGGCATCGAGGACTTCTTCTTCCTCGACCAGTCCTTCCCCTTCCTGGTGCGCACCGCCAAGCGGGGCGAACGGCGCTGCGCGGTGCGCGTCTCCGAATTCGAGTCGATCGACACGGCGCTGACGCTCGCCGGCAAGATCGATTGGGTCTGGGTGGACTGCTTCACCCGCTTCCCGCTCGACCGGCGCGACGCCGAGCGGCTGCGCGAGGCCGGGCTGAAGCTCTGCCTGGTGTCGCCCGAGCTGCAGGGCCGCACCGGGGATGACGAGATTCCCGCCCTCCGCGCGCTGCTGGCGCGCGAGGGGATCGCCGCCGAGGCGGTCTGCACCAAGCGTCCCGAGCAGTGGCGTTGATCCCGACCGATCTCCGCCGCAATCCCTGGTTCCATCTCGGGCTGGCACTGCGGATCGCGGCCATCCTGCTGCTGGTGCCGGCGTTGCAGGCCGGCTGGTACACGCCCTTCATGGCGCGCAGCCTCGCCGCGCCGACGCTCGACCCCTGGACCTGCTACCTGGAACGGACGGGCGAGCTTCCCGCCTTCTTCGCCGGCCCGGTGATGTACCTGTTCCACGCGCCCTTCGTGGGCCTGGGCATGTTGCTCGACTGGGCGGCAGGCAGCGGAGCGGCGCTGGCGCAGATCGGCCTCGGCCTCAGCCTGCTGGTGGCGGATTACGGCCTTCTGCTCGCCCTGCGGCAGATGCAGCGGGGCGCGGAGGACCGCCTTCTCCTGGCCTACTGGCTGTCCCCGCTGGTGCTGTTCATCACCTACTGGCATGGCGACACCGACGTGGTGCCCACCGTGCTGATGGTGCTCTCGCTGGTGCTGCTGCGGCAGGGCCATCCAGGCCGCGCGGGCGTGCTGCTCGGGCTCGGGGTCGGCGCCAAGATCAGCATCCTGGCCATCCTGCCCTTCCTGGTGGTGTTCCTCTGGAGCCACCGGCGCCACCGCGACACCCTGCCGCGCTTCCTGCTGAGCACCGCCATCGTCTCGGTGGCGCTGGTGGGGCTGCCGCTGCTGTTCTCGCCGGCCGTGCAGGAAATGCTGCTGGTGAACCCGAAGCTGCTGATCGCCAATCCCGGCATGATCTCGATCCTCGACGTCGACATCACCGCAGGCGCCGGCCACAAGCTCTACATCATGCCTGTCTTCTATCTGCTTGGCCTCTACGGCGCCTGGCAGGTCGGGCGGATGAACTTCAACCTGCTCTACACGGTGCTCGGCGTCGTCTATCTCTCCGTGCTGCTGCTGACGCCCTCGGCGGTGGGCTGGTACATGTGGGTGGTGCCCTTCCTGGTGGCCTACCGCCTGCGCGCCGGCCGGCGGGGCGCGATGCTGGTCATGGCCTTCGCCGCCGCCTTCATCGTGCACAAGCTGATCGTCACGCCGATGCCGGGAATTCCGCTGCTCGGCCTGGCGCCCGGGCTGACGCCGCTGATGCCGGACGACCCAACCTGGGCGCTCCGGCTAACCTCCTTCGCCTTCTCCGTGCTGACCGGCATCGGCATCGTGCTGGCGCTGAACATGCTGCGCCGCGGACTGGAGGAGAACGACTTCTTCGGCCTCTCGCAGCGCCCGCTCGCCATCGGCATCTCCGGCGACAGCGGGACCGGCAAGGACACGCTGGCGCTGGCCATGGCCGGGCTGTTCGGCGAGGGCGCCGTCACCGGCATCTCCGGCGACGACTACCACCTGTTCGAGCGGCGCGGGAAGCTGTGGCAGGCCTTCACCCATCTCGATCCGCGCGCCAACGACCTGGAGGCCTTCACGCGGGATGCGCTGCAGCTGATCGCCTGGCGGCCGATCCTCTGCCGCCATTACGACCACGCCACCGGCCTCTTCACCCCGCCGCGGCGCATCCAGGCGAGCGACGTGGTGATGGTGACCGGGCTGCACGCGCTCTACCCGATCGCGCTGCGCGAGCGGCTGGACGTCGCCATCTATCTCGACATGGACGAATCGCTGCGCCGCTTCTTCAAGCTGCGGCGGGACGTGCTGCAGCGCGGCCACAGCCAGGAGAAGGTGCTGGCCTCGATCGAGCGGCGGGTGCCCGACTTCCAGGACTTCGTGCAGCCGCAGCGGGAGCATGCCGACGTCGTCTTTTCCCTGCTGCCCGCCGATCCGGCGACCATCGAGGACCCCGGCTATCTCGGCCCGGTGCCGCTGAAGCTGCGCGTGCAGATGCGCCGCGCCACCAACCTTGACCGGCTGGCGCGCTACCTGATCGCACTCTGCGGCGCGCAGGTGGACGTGTCGCAGGCCAGCAGCCAGGGGCTGGCGGAGCTGGTGGTGGACGGCACCGACGTGCAGCCGGAGGATATCGACATGACCGCCCGCCAGCTGGTGCCGGAGCTGGAGGAGCTGCTCGCCCGCAACCCCACCTGGCAGGCGGGGATGACCGGCATGATGCAGCTCATCGTCCTGCTTCAGCTCGCCGAGCTGACGCCGAAACGCCGCTGAGGAACGAGGATGCGACTTCTGAATCCCGACGCCACCCGCGAAAGGCCGCGGGCCATCCTCTTCGACCTCGATGACACGCTCTACGCTTATCGCGAGCCGCATGAGCGCGCCATGGTGGCGGTGCGCATCAAGGTGGAACGCTCGCTGCGTGTCACGGCTTCGCAGTTCAACGAGGCCTTCGCCCAGGCGCGCAAGGGGGTGAAGGCCATGCTGGGCGAGACCGCCAGCTCGCACAGCCGGCTGCTCTATTTCCACCGCACCATCGAGATTCTCGGCCTGAGCAGCCAGCCCGCCATGGCGCTCGACCTGGAGCAGACCTACTGGCGCACGCTGCTGACCAGCGCCCGGCTCTATCCCGGCGCCGAGGAGACGCTGATCGAGCTGCGCGCCGCCGGCCTGCCGCTGGCGCTGGTCACCGACCTCACGGCGCAGATCCAGTTCCGCAAGCTGATCTATTTCGGTATCGACCGATATTTCGACGTCATCGTCACCTCGGAGGAGGCTGGCGTGGACAAGGCCGGGCTGAAGCCCTTCGAGATCGCCGCCAGCAAGCTCGGGATCAGCCGGGAGGACCGGGTCTGGTTCATCGGCGACGCCGAATGCGACGTGGTGGCGAGCAAGCAGGTTCTGAACGCCGCCACCTTCCAGAAGGTGCACGACCGCGGCGGCCATAACCACTTGCACGAGGGCATCGACGGCACCTTCCACGCCTTCACCGACTTCCGTGACTGGGCGCGCGGCATCGTCGGTCCGGCCTGATGGAGGGCAGGCATGCGGTCGTCCCACCCAGCGCGGAGCAGAAGCTCATGAGGGAGTTCGTCGTCACCGGCCGTGAGGACCTTTACCGGCTCAAGGCGATGCATGGGCTGTCACGCGTGGTGGTCGAGACGCGGCGCCTGATCCACCGCAACCTGCTGCCGCACGCGCTGAAATACGCCGCCTGGGCGCTGGTGCCCGGCGGCACGCTGCTGGTGCGCGACGCCTCGCCCAATGTCTTCGACCTCTGGCCGCGCTTCGTCTCGTCGAAGATGGTCCGGCAATGGACCTTCAAGCTGCTGGCCGGCGAGGCCGAGCTCGTGCGGCTGGACAGCGCCGCGGGCGAGATCGAGCTGCGCCGCACCCGCCTGCCGACGCCGCCGGGCTGGAGCGCGGGGGTGGTCTTCTCCGGGCAGGAGGCGGAGCTGCCACGGCTGCGCCAATGCCTGGACGCGCTGCTGCGCCAGCCCGAGCTGAGCCCGGAGCGCGAGGGCGAGATCGTGGTCTGCGGCCCGGCCGCGGCGAGCGACTCCATCGCCGGCTACCGCCAGGTGCGCTACCTGCCCTACGAGATGCCCCCGGGGCCGCGGGTGATGATCTGCGGCAAGAAGAACGCGCTGATCCACGCCCTGCAGGGGCCGCGCGTGCTGGTGCTGCACACCCGTGTGCTGCTGGCGCCCGACACGCTCCGGCACGTGCCGGAGGAGTTCGAGATCATCACCCCGCGCGTCTTCGCCGACGGGCCGGCCGGGCGAGAGGACTATCTCTCGCTCGGCGTGCACGACCCCAGCCTGCCCGGTCAGGCACCGCGCCTCACCCCCTCCAGCCTGCGCCGCGTGCCGGCCGAGCGCTATCTCGACCTCTACGCCCAAGGGGCGCCCTATGTGGATGGCGGGGTCTTCATGGTGCGCAAGGACGTGCATGCGCGCTGCCCGCTCAACGAGGACGTCGCCTGGGACGAGGTCGAGGACCTGGAGTGGTGCACCCGTGCCCTCGCCGCCGGCTTCCTGATCGATCTGGCGCCGGAGGCAACCGCCACCTCGGTGGTGGCCAAGCTGCGCTCGCCGCCCCTGCCGCCGCAGGTGATCCGGCTGCTGCGCAGTGGCAAATTCGCCGCCCTCGCCGGGCGCCACCGCCTGCGCGACCAGATCGAACGTCTGCTGGAGCGTCGCTGATGCTGAGCAAGAAGGCGGCCCGCAAGTCGCTCACCTTCTTCATCCTGAAGGCCGCGAACACGGGTCTCGCCACCCTCTGGAGCTTCCTGCTCGCCTATAGCCTGGTGCGCATCGTGGGCCTGGAGAGCTATGCCTTCTTCGCCACGGTGATCGCCTTCGCCTCGCTGATCCTGCAGGCCGATCTCGGCATCTCCATCCGCCTCTTCGGGCAGTTGCGGGAGAACTACCTGCATCCCGAGAACAGCTCGCGCGCCGATCTCGGCAGCGCGGTGGCGGCGGCACTCTGGTCCTATGCGGCGGTGGCCGTGGCGGCCACCGGCATCTTCGCCGCGGCGATCTGGGGCTTCGGGCTCGGCGACGCCCAGTACCGCCCCATCTACCTGCTGCTCTTCGCCGGCTCGGTGCTGCCGCTGCCCTGGATGATCCTGCGTCTCGCCGCCAATGCCTTCGACGCCTATGTGCTGACCGAGGCGATCGACTGCGTCCGCCGCACCCTGCTGCTGGCGCTGACCGCCGCACTGGTGGTCGGCCTGCCGCTGATGGCCTATGCGGCGAGCTTCGTGGTGCTCTGGCTTTCCGGTCTGGTGGTGCTCTTCGTCATCGCGCGGCGGCGGCTTGGCTTCCTCACCGGCGCGCGCATCAGCCGGGGCTTCAAGGCGCTGCGGGCGGACCTGCACGGCATCGCCGCCTCCGCCGCGCTGTCCTTCTCCGAGTTCCTGATCCTGATCTTCCCCTACTACGCCATCCCGCTGATGCACGGGGACGCGCTGGCGCTGGTCGCCTTCGACATGTTCTACAAGGTGACCCGCTTCGCCACGACAGCCTACTTCACCGTCACCGAGACCATGCTGCCGCACCAGACCCGCGCCTGGCACGCCGGCGACGCGGCGGCGCTGCGCCGCTGGACGCGCATGGCCTTTGCCATCGGCGCCGTGCCGGCCCTGGCCGGCGGCGCCGTCATCGGGCTGTTCGGGGACCAGTTCTTCGGCGTGCTGCTCGGCCATCCCGGTGTCGTCTCGCCGGGAATGCGGGCAGCCATCTGCGTCATGCTGGCCCTGATGCTGGTGCAGGTGTCGAGCGGCATGGTGCTGGCCGGCATCGGCCGCCTCGCCGCGCTGGCCCGCCGCGCCTCGCTGACCCTCGTCGCCATGCTGGTCTTCTCCGTCATCACGGCGCTGCAGGGCTGGTCCATCGAGCGCTTCATCGCCGGCTACGTCTTCCTCTACGGCTGCGAGGCCTTCTCCTACCTGCTGCTGCTGCGGCGGATGTTCCAGGAAGCGGACCGGATGCCAGAAGCGGTGCCGCAGCAGGCCTGAGCGGCGGAACCGGGGGAGAATGAGTTCTCCCCCGGTGCCCCCTCTTCTTTTTTCTGTCAGCTTGGCGGCGCTGGCGGCACGCACCCTGGCCGGGGCTGAGCAGCCCAGGCGACTGCGCCCGCGAACTTGCAGAAAGAAGATGGGGGTTCGGGGGAATTCCTTTCCCCGAGCTTTTTTCCACCCTCTGGCGAAAAAATCCGGTTGCCGCCGCGTGGGTTTCCGCGTTCATCCCCGTATCAGGGGCACGAAGCGAGCCCCATGCTGAACGCCCTGACCCTTTCCTTCCGCCCCCTCATCCTCTGGGAGGCCCCCATCGCCGAACGGTCCACGCCTGCTCCGGGCGCCGACGCCCCGCTGGCGCGCGACCTGTCGGGGGCGGAGGATGCGACGCTGCTCGGCTGGGCCGCCGCGGGGGACCGGCGAGCCTTCGATGCGCTGGCGGCGCGCCACCTGCCGCTGCTCTACCGCGTGGCCCTGCGCGTCACCGGCCAGCCGGCCGAGGCGGAGGAGGTGGCGCAGGAGGCCATGCTGCGGCTCTGGCAGAACGCCGCGAAGTTCGACCCGGCGCGGGCGCAACTCGGCACCTGGCTCTACCGGATCACCGCCAACCTGGCGATCGACCGCGCCCGCCGCACCCGCTTCCAGCCGATGACCGAGGCCGCGGAGGCGCCGGACCCGGCGCCCGGCCCGGAGGCCGCGCTCGATGCCCGCCAGCGCCGCGCCCTGCTCGCGGCGGCGCTGGAGGAACTGCCGCCGCGCCAACGCGCCGCGCTCGCCCTCTCCTATGACCAGGGGCTGAGCGGCGCGGAGGCGGCGGCGGCACTCTCCGTTTCGACCCGTGCCCTGGAGGGGCTGCTGCGCCGCGCGCGCCGCTTCCTCGCCGCCCGGCTGCGCGGGGAGGAGGAATGATGCCGATGCGGCTCGACGACTTCGCCCGGCTGCTGGACACCCATGGCGCCGACCCCGCCCGCTGGCCGCCCGAGACCCTGGCCCCTGCGCGGGCGTTGCTGGAACGCTCCGCCACCGCGCGCGGGCTGCAGGCCGAGGCCAGGATACTGGACGAGACGCTGCGCGACAGCCTGCCCGGCCCCAGCCCGGAGGCGCTGGCGCGGATGCGCGCCAATGTCGCGCGCGCCGTGGCCCGCGCGCCCCTGCCGGCGGCTCCCGAGCGCGGCGGAATGCTGCAATGGCTGCGGCCCTGGCTGCCGGCGGGCTGCGGCGCGCTGGTGACGCTCGCGGTCTGCGGCCTCTGGCTCAGCCGCATGCCGCAACCGGCGCCGGAGGCGGTGCTCGGCGCGCCCCGGCTGCTGGCCATGATGGAAGCGCCTGAATGATCCGTAGTCCTGCCCCCTCCGTGCTGCTGAAGGGGCTTCTCGGGGCGTCCCTGGCCCTGAACCTGGTCCTGGGCGGCCTGCTCTGGTGGCGGGCCGCGCCTCCCCCGCCCCCGGTCGGCCGGATGCAGGCGCATATCGAGCGCCTCCTGCCCGAGCTGGACCGCGGCACCTTCCACCAGGCGATGGAAGCCGGACGGCCGCGCTTCGAGCCGGCGCAGGACGCCCTGCGCGACAGCCAGGCGGCGGTGCGCGCCGCCCTGACCCGCGAGCCCTTCGATCCCGCCGCGCTGCGGGCCGCCATGGCGGCCTCCCGCGAGCGCTGGGGCGAGTTCGGGCGGCTTTTCGAGGACAGCCTGGCGGCGGGGCTTTCCGCCATCTCGCCGGAGGGGCGGCGGCTGATCGCCGAGGACATGGCGCGCGACGGACGGCGCCGCAGGGGTGACGGGACGAGATGATGGCTTGCTCAAGGATGGGTGCGGCGCCGCGCGGGCGGGCCGGATGGGCGCTGCTGCTGCTCGGCGCCCTGGCCGCCTGCGGGCCGCGGCCCGATCCGGTGCTTTCCGGGCTCGACGCCGGCGCCCGCTTCCGCAACGCCGATGCCGCCGCCCCCGCCCACTGGCCCGACCCGGACTGGTGGACCAGCTTTGATGCGCCGGAGCTGAACCGGCTGATGACGGCGGCCATGGCGGGGAATTTCGATCTGGCCGCCGCCGCCGCGCGGGTGCGGCAGGCCGATGCCCAGCTCCGCATCGCCGGGGCCTCGCTCTTCCCGAATGTCGGGCTGGACGCGGGCGTCACCCAGCAGCGCAGCGTGGCGAGCAGCTTCGGCGGACGCAAGCGCAGCTCGACCGGCTACGACGCCACCCTCTCGGCGAGCTACGAGGTGGATTTCTGGGGCCGCATCCGCTCGCTGACGGAGGCGGCGCGGCAGAACCTGCGCGCCAGCCAGTTCGACGTGGGGACGGTGCGGCTGACCACCGAGGCCTCGATCGCCAACACCTATTTCGAGGTGCTGGCCGCCCGCGAGGAGCTGCGGGTGCAGGAGCAGAACCTGGCCGCCGCACGGCGCATCCTGGAGGTGATCCGCCAGCAGGTGCGCTTCGGCACCGCGACGGGGCTGGACCTGGCGCAGCAGGAGACGGTGGTGGCGCAGCTGGAGGCGGCCATTCCCAGCCTGCGGCAGACCGCCGAGCAGGGGGCGAATGCCCTCGCCACGCTGACCGGCCAGCCGCCCAGCGCCCTGACACTCGCGCCCGATGCCTTCGACCGGCTGCGCATCCCCGCCGCCGCGCCGGGGCAGCCGCAGGAGTTGCTGGCGCGCCGGCCGGATGTGTGGGCGGCCGAGGCGAGCCTCGCCGCCGCCAATGCCGATGTCGCGGCCGCCCGCGCCGCGCTGCTGCCGACCCTTTCGCTCAGCCTCTCGGGCGGCGTGCAGTCGGCGGCGCTGGGTTCGCTGCTGCTGCCGGAATCGCAGTTCTACTCCCTGGTGGCCGGGCTGGCGCAGACCATCTTCGATGGTGGGGCGCTGCGCGGCCAGGTGGCGCTCAGCCGCGCCCAGGCGGAGGAACTGGTCGTGGAGTACCGCCGCGCCATCGTCACCGCCCTGCAGGATGTGGAGGACGCGCTCGTGGCCCTGCGCGAGACCACCGCGCAGGAGACCCTGCGCGCCGAGGCCGCCGCCCGTGCCCAGCGGGCGCAGGACATCGCCGAATCCCAGTTGCGGGCCGGCACGATCACGCTGATTACCCTGCTGAACAGCCAGCAGACCCTGTTCTCCGCCCGCGTCAGCCTCGTGCAGGCGCGGCTCGCCCGGCTGCAGGCCGCCGTCGCGCTGTTCCGCGCGCTCGGCGGCGGCTGGCAGCCGCAGCCCCAATGACCCGGATCGCATGATGGCCCGCTCGCGCACCCTGCTCGTCACCCTCACCGTCCTGGCGCTCGGCGCCGCGGCGGGAGCCTATGTCTGGCAGCAGCAGCATCCGGAAGCCGCGCCGGCCGGGCGCAGCGCCGCGCAGACCACTCCGGGACAGCCGGGCGGCCGCGGCCGTGGCGGCGTGGCGGTGCCGGTGATGGTGGCCGCGGCGGCGCAGCGGGACCTGCGGCTCACCCTCGACGCGCTGGGCACGGTGCAGGCGCTGAACAGCGTCACCGTGCGCTCGCAGGTGACCGGCCAGCTCACCGAGGTGCTGTTCCGCGAGGGGCAGGAGGTGAAGGCCGGCGAGGTGCTGGCCCGCATCGACGACCGCACCTATGTCGCCGCTCTCGCGCAGGCACAGGCGAAGAAGGCCTATGACCAGGCGCAGCTGGAGAATGCCCGCACCGACCTGAAGCGCTACCAGGGGCTGCTCGCCGCCAATGGCGTGACACGCCAGCAGGTGGACACCCAGCGCGCCCAGGTGGCGATGTACGAGGCGCAGGTGGCGCAGGACCAGGCCAGCATCGACACCGCGCAGACCCAGCTCGACTACACCACCATCCGCGCGCCGATCGACGGACGCGTCGGCCTGCGGCAGGTGGACGCGGGCAATCTGGTGAGCACGGGCGACGCCACCGGCATCGTCACCCTGACGCAGATGCGGCCGATCGGGGTGAGCTTCACCATCCCGCAGGCCGAGCTGCCGCGGCTGCGGCGCGCCATGGCCGCCGGGCCGGTGGCCGTGGAGACCGTCCCCAGCAGCGGCGGCACCGCCAGCCAGCCGGTCAGTCAGGCGGAGGCGCCGGCGCGCGGCACGGTGATGACGGTGGACAACCAGGTGGACCCCGCCACCGGCACGGTGAAGGTGAAGGCCGTCTTCCCCAATGAGGACACGCGGCTCTGGCCCGGCGCCTTCGTCAGCCTGCGGCTGCAGATCGAGACGGTGCCGGACGCCACGGTGGTGCCGCTGGTGGCGGTGCAGCAGGGGCCGAACGGCGCCTTCGCCTTCGTCGCCAAGGCGGATGACACGGTGGAGCAGCGCCCGCTGGTGCTGGGCGCCGTAACCCGCAGCGAGGCCGTCATTCGCGAGGGGCTGCAGCCCGGCGAGCGGGTCGTCACCTCCGGCGCGCTGCGGCTGAACCCGGGCAGCCGGATCGCCGTCGCCGACGGCAATGCGCCCGGCGCCGTCCCACCGGGCGCGGGCCAGCCGGGCGCGGGGCAGCCGGGCGCGCAGCCCGGGCGCGCGCGGCAGCGGCAGGCGGCGGAAGCCGGCCCGGAGAGCAGGCCGTGAACATCGCCGCCCCCTTCATCGCCCGGCCCGTCGCCACCACCCTGCTGGCCATCGCGGTGCTGCTGGCGGGCGTGATGGGCTATCTGCGCCTGCCCGTCTCCTCCCTGCCGGAGGTGGACTTCCCCACCATCGAGGTGACGACGCAGCTTCCCGGCGCCTCGCCCGACACCGCCGCGCTGCTGATCACCGCGCCGCTGGAGCGGCAGTTCGCGCAGATCTCGGGATTGCAGGTGATGTCCTCGGTCAGCGGGCCGGGGGTCAGCCGCATCACCCTGCAGTTCCGGCTCGACAAGAGCATCGACGAGGCCTCGCAGGACGTGCAGGCGGCGCTGGACGCGGCGCGCGGCACCCTGCCCTCCACCCTGCCCTACCCCCCGGTCTATTCCAAGGTGAACCCGGCCGATCCGCCGGTCATCACCCTGGCGCTGACCTCCGATACGCTGCCGATCATGCGGCTCTCGGACACCGCCGACACGCTGCTGGCGCAGAAGCTCTCCCAGGCGACCGGCGTCGGCCGCGTCACCGTGCAGGGCAACATGCGGCCGGCGGTGCGGCTGCGCGTCGATCCGCTGCGGCTGGCCGCCTACGGCATCGGGCTGGAGACGGTGCGGACGGCGATCACGGCCGCCAACCAGAACTCGCCGAAAGGGTCGCTGGACGGGCCGCGCCAGGCCTCCTCCATCCTGGCCAACGACCAGATCACCACCCCGGCCGAGTTCGGCGACATCATCCTGACCTGGCAGAACGGCGCCCCGGTGCGGCTGCGCGACGTCGGCGAGGCGGTGGAATCGCTGGAGAACGAGCGCAACGGCGCCTGGTTCAACGGCCATCCCGCCGTGCTGATCGACGTGCAGCGCCAGCCCGGCGCCAATATCGTGCAGACGGTGGAGCGCATCCGCACCCTGCTGCCGCAGCTGGAGAGCGCCGTCCCCGCCGGGGCGAAGCTCACCGTGGTGTCGGACCGCACGGAGACCATCCGCGCCTCGGTGCATGAGGTGCAGTTCACGCTCGTGCTCTCGGTCGCGCTGGTGGTGGGGGTGATCTACTTCTTCCTCGGCAGCGGGCGGGCGACGCTGGTGCCAGCGGTCTCGCTGCCGCTCTCCATCATCGGCACCTTCGGCATCATGGCCGTCATGGGCTACTCGCTCGACAACCTCTCGCTGATGGCGCTGACCATCGCGACGGGCTTCGTCGTGGACGACGCCATCGTCATGATCGAGAACATCGTCCGGCTGATCGAGAAGGGCGAGAAGCCACTGGCGGCGGCCTATGAGGGTTCTCGGCAGATCGCCTTCACCATCGTCTCGCTGACGCTGTCGCTGATCGCCGTCTTCATCCCGCTGCTGTTCATGGAAGGCGTGGTCGGGCGGCTGTTCCGCGAGTTCGCGGAGACGCTGACCGCCGCCGTGCTGGTCTCCATGGTTGTCTCGCTGACGCTGACGCCGATGATGTGCGCGCTCGTGCTGCGTGCCGAGCACAAGCCGTCCCGCTTGGCGGCCGGCTTCGAGCGTGGCTTCGAGCGGCTGCGGCTGGCCTATGGGCGGGCGCTGAACGTGACCATGCGGCATGAGGGTCTGATGCTGCTGGTGGCCGCCGGCACCCTGGCGCTGACCGCCTGGCTCTATGTGGTGATGCCCAAAGGCTTCCTGCCCGTGCAGGACACCGGCCTCATCCAGATCATGACCGAGGCGCCGCAGGACACCTCCTTCCCGCGCTCGGCCGAGATCCAGCAGCAGGTCGCCGCCGTTGTGCAGGCCGACCCGGCGGTGGCCGCCGTCACCGCCGTGGCCGGCGCGGGCGCGCTGAACCCGGCGCAGAACACCGGCCGCATCACTGCCGTGCTGCGCCCGCGCGGGGAGCGCGACCTCGATGCCCAGGGCGTGATCGCCCGGCTGCAGCCGAAGCTCGACGCCATTCCCGGCGCCGTGGCCTATCCCGTGGCGGTGCAGGACATCCAGATCAGCCCGCGCGTCAGCACCACCCAGTACCAGTACACGCTGACCGACGCGGATGCGGCGACGCTCTCCCTCTGGGCGCCGCGCGTGGTGGCGCGGCTGCGCGCGATCCCCGGCCTGCGCGACGTCGCCACCGACCAGCGCGAGGACGGCGTGCGGCTCGCCATCCAGGTGGACCGCGACCGCGCGGCGCGCCTCGGCGTGACCATGCAGGCGGTGGACAACGTGCTCTACAACGCCTTCGGCCAGCGGCAGATCTCCACCATCTACGGCCAGAGCAACCAGTACCGCGTGGTGCTGGAAGCCTCCGACCGGCTGCGCGAGGACCCGACGGCGATCGGCCAGCTCCGCGTCGCCGGGGCGGACAACGCGCAGGTGCCGCTGGCCGAGATCGCCCGCTTCACCCGAACCAGCGGCCCGCTGCTGGTGACGCGGGAGAACCAGTTCCCCGCCGTGACCATCAGCTTCAACCTGGCCAAGGGCATGTCGCTCGGCCAGGCGGTGGAGGCGATCCGCGGCGCCGAGCAGGAGATCGGCCTGCCGGAGAGCGTCGCCGGGCGCTTCGCCGGGGATGTCGCGGAGTTCAACGCCTCGCTCGCCGGCCAGCCCTGGCTGATCCTGGCGGCGGTCGTCGTGATCTACATCGTGCTGGGCGTGCTCTATGAGAGCGTCATCCACCCCATCACCATCCTCTCCACCCTGCCCTCGGCCGGCATCGGGGCGCTGCTGGCGCTGCAGCTCTGGGGGCTGGACCTTTCGGTGGTGGGGCTGATCGGCATCATCCTGCTGATGGGCATCGTCAAGAAGAACGCCATCATGATGATCGACTTCGCCCTGGAGGCGCAGCGCGACCACGGCATGGCGCCGCGCGAGGCGATCGTCGAGGCGGCGCTGCTGCGCTTCCGGCCGATCATGATGACCACCGCCGCGGCGCTGCTCGGCGCCCTGCCGCTGATGCTGCAATCCGGCATGGGGGCGGAGCTGCGCCTGCCGCTCGGCGTCTCCATCGTCGGCGGCCTGCTGCTCAGCCAGCTCGTGACCCTGTTCACCACCCCCGCCATCTACCTGGCGCTGGAAGCGGTGCGCGCGCGGGTGCAGCGCTGGTGGCATGGCCGCGACCCGCACGCCGCGCCAGCGGAGTAAGGGAGCGCAGGCGATGTTCTCGATCTCCGCGCCTTTCCTGCGACGGCCGATCGGCACCATGCTGCTGGCCATCGGCCTGGCGCTGGCCGGGCTGGTGGCGCTGCGGCAGCTTCCCATTTCCTCCATGCCGCGCGTTGATATCCCGACGCTCTTCGTCAGCGTCAGCCAGCCCGGCGCCAATCCGGAGACGCTGGCGGCGACGGTGCTGGCGCCGCTGGAGCGGCGCATCGGCGAGGTGGCCGGCATCACGGAGATGACGGCCAACGCCTCGACCGGCAGCGGCAACATCATCATCCAGTTCGACATCTCGCGCAGCCAGGCGGATGCGGCGCGCGACGTGCAGGCGGCGGTGAATGCGGCGCGCGAAGACCTGCCCTCTGGCATGCCCAGCCCGCCGCAGGTGCGCAAGATCAACCCGGCCGATGCGCCGGTGCTGATCCTGGCCATGACTTCGGACACCCTGCGCTCCACCGCGCTCTACGACGTGGCGGACAGCATCGTGGCGCAACGGCTCTCGCAGGTTTCGGGCGTGGCGCAGGTGCAGGTGGGCGGCGCCGACCAGCCGGCGGTGCGCGTCGCCGTCAATCCGGACGCCGCCGCCGCCGCCGGCGTCTCGCTGGACGATATCCGCACCACCATCACCAATGCCAATGTGACGCAGCCGGTGGGCAGCATCGAGGGGCCGGAGCAGTCCGCGATGCTCTCGGTGAACGACCGCATCAGCCGCGCCGAGCAGTATCGCACGCTGGTGGTGAAGAGCGCCGATGGCAGCATCACCCGCCTCTCGCAGCTCGCCGATGTGCGGGACGGCACGCGCTCCAGCCGGCAAGCGGCCTGGTTCAACGATCGCCAGGCCATCCTGATGATGGTGTTCAAGCAAGCCGACGCCAATGTGCTGGATGTGGTGGCGGGGGTGAAAGGGCTGCTGCCGCAGTTGGAGCGCTGGGTGCCGGGCGGCGTGCACCTCTCCATCATGAGCGACCGCTCCGGCACCATCCATGCCAGCGTGGAGGAGGTGGAGTTCACGCTGCTGGTCACCATCGTCCTGGTGATCGGCGTGGTGGCGCTGTTCCTGCGCCGGCTCGGCCCCACGCTGGCCGCCAGCGCCACCGTGCCACTCTCGCTGCTCGGCACGCTCTTCGTCATCTGGATGATGGGCTATTCGCTCAACAATTTCTCGCTGATGGCGCTGATCATCTCGGTCGGCTTCGTGGTGGACGACGCCATCGTCATGATCGAGAACATGGCGCGGATGCGCGAGCGGGGCATGCCGCCCTTCGAGGCGGCGCTGGAGGGTGCGCGGCAGATCGGCTTCACCATCGTCTCGATCACCGTCTCGCTCATCGCGGTGTTCATTCCGCTGCTGGCCATGCCCGGGCTGGTCGGCCGCTTCTTCCGCGAGTTCTCCGCCACGCTGGCCATCGCCGTCGGCATCTCGGCGGTGCTGGCGCTGACCCTGACGCCGATGATCGCCGCGCATCTCGATCCGCCCGGCGAAGAAAGGCCGCCCGGCCGCTTCGGCCGCGCCTTCGAGGCGGTGATGGATGCCGTGGTGCGCGGCTACATGCGCTCGCTCGGCGTGGTGCTGCGCTTCCGCTGGCTGATGCTGCTGGCCAATCTCGGCTTCATCGCGCTCACCGTCTGGCTCTACATCGTGGTGCCCAAGGGCTTCTTTCCAGAGCAGGACACCGGCCTGCTGGTCGGCAATGCGCAGGCGGCGCCCGATACCTCCTTCGCCACCATGGAGCGGCTGACCAAGGAGGTGACACGCATCATCCAGCGCGACCCGGCGGTGGCCAGCGTCGGCGCCTCGATCGGCGGCAGCTCCTGGAATGCCGGCACCAACTCGGCCAGCTTCTACATCGCGCTGAAGCCGCGCACGGAGCGCGACGCCTCGGCCAATGACGTGATCGCCCGGCTGCGCGCGCCGCTCGGCCGCATCCCCGGCGTCAACGCCTTCCTGCGCGCGCAGCAGGACATCTATATCGGTGGCCGGCCCGGCAACGCCTCCTACTCCTACATCCTGCTCGGCACCGATCTTGACGAGCTGCGCCAGTGGACCAACACCATGGTCGAGAAGCTGCGCACCGTGCCGGGCCTGGCCGACGTCTCCAGCGACCAGGAGCGCGCCGGGCTGGTCAACCGCGTGGTGATCGACCGCGACGCCGCCGCCCGGCTCGGCGTCGGCATGGACGATGTCAGCACGGCGCTGAACAACGCCTTCTCGCAGCGGCAGGTCTCGACCATCTACGGCAGCCGCAACCAGTACAAGGTGGTGCTGGAGATCGACCCGGCGCTGCAGCAGGCCTCCACCCAACTCAACCGCATCTTCGTGCCCGCCAATGACGGCACGCAGGTGCCGCTTGGCGCGCTGGCGCGGGTGGAGCGGGACGTGGCGCCGCTGCGCGTCACGCATCGCGGGCAGTTCCCGGCCACCACCATCACCTTCAACCTCGGCGAGGGCCTTGCCCTCAGCGACGCCACCGAACTGGTGCAGCAGGCCGAGCGCGAGGTGATGCTGCCGGGCACGATCCGCTCGCAATACGGCGGCAACGCCGCGGCCTTCAACGAGTTCAGCCGCTCCCAGCCGCTGCTGATCCTGGCGGCGCTGGTCTCGATCTATCTGGTGCTTGGCATCCTCTACGAGAGCTTCATCCACCCGCTGACCATCATCTCCACCCTGCCCACCGCCGGCCTGGGGGCGCTGCTGGCCTTGCTGGCGACCGGGACCGCCTTCTCGGTGATGGCGCTGATCGGCGTCATCCTGCTGATGGGAATCGTGAAGAAGAACGCCATCATGCTGGTGGACTTCGCCCTGGAGCACGAGCGGACCGAGGGGCTGGGCAGCACCGCCGCCATCCTCGCCGCCTGCCGCGACCGCTTCCGGCCGATTCTGATGACCACGCTGGCCGCGCTGTTCGGCGCCGTGCCGCTGGCGCTCGGCACCGGCACGGGGGCGGAGATGCGGCAGCCGCTCGGCATCACCATCATCGGCGGACTCGTCGTCTCGCAGTTGCTCACGCTCTACACCACGCCCGTCATCTTCCTGGCGCTGGACCGGCTGCGGCGGCGGCGGCCTCCAGTGCCGGCGGCCGCAGAGTAGGGGGAGCACGGCTTGCCCAGCTCCAATAGCCGATAAGGCTGAAGGCAAGGTTGGGGGGGGGTGAACTCCCCCAACCCGTTTTTGCTGTCGGCTTTCGGCCTCGCCTGCGGCCAGCGGGGACAAAGCTGACAGAAAGAGGAAGAGGGGGTTCCGGGGGAATGAATTCTCCCCCCGCTTCGCCGAAACGTGTCCCCCCGTGGACACCTCAACCCTCACGCGCGTTCCCGAATCGGGAAGGCATGGCGGAGCCCGCACGGGCTTGCACTCCATTCGCAGCCATCACAGAAGTTGTCTCGACATTTCCGCTCATGCCCCTTGCCGGGCAATGATCCAGAAAGGCGATTTTCCTCATATTTCGGCCTCGCAGAAGCGCACACAACTTGGTAAATTCCTGGTGAGAGTTGTCCCGCACCAGAAGGTCCGCCTGGATGAGCATCGCTTCGGAAAGGCCCACCGTGACCATCCAGCTGAAGGAAGACCGTGTCATGCGACCGATGCCCCTTCCCGATATGCCCTCCCGTGGCGCCGGGCAGGCGGCGGGCACTCCCCTCACGGAGGTGATGCGGCACCTGCGCCGCTTTGCCGAAGGTCGCCCCTCGCCGGCGCGCGGGTTGGTCTTTGGCCTCTTCCTGTCGGTGCTTCTCTGGGCCGCCATCATCGGCTTCCTGCTCGCCCTTTGACCGTGCCGCGGCTGTCCAATCTGTGACAGCCGTGCGCCATTTTTCGACAAGGCCAGGCTGGCCCTGGACGGGACTTGTCCGGTAGAGCCTCCCGATCAGGAGGCAGACCGACCATGTCCGTCGCTACACCCGCGCAGGAGCGTGAGCTGATCACGCTGGCCGTTCCCGTCCTGAACGAGGAACATTACATCGGCCCCTGCCTGGATTCCCTGCTGACGCAGGGCGATACCCACCGGCTGGAGATCCTGGTGCTGGACGGCGGCAGCCGTGACCGCACGGCCGAGATCGTCCGCGAAATGGCGGCCGCCCATCCGGAGATCCGCCTCGTCGAGAACCCGGCGCGGCTGCAATCCGCCGCCGTCAACCTGGCCGCACGGGTCGCGGCGCGCGAGTCGCGCATCATCCTGCGGGCCGATGCGCATGCCTGGTACCCGCCCGGCTTCGTCACCGGCGTCGTCGCGGCGCTGCGCACGCAGGAGGCGACCTCGGTGGTGGTGCCGATGCTCACCGTGGGGCGGGAGGGGATGCAGCGCGGCATCGCGGCGGCGCAGAACAGCCGGCTGGGCAATGGCGGCTCGGCGCACCGGCTCGGGCTGCGCTCGGAATGGGTGGACCATGGCCACCACGCCGCCTTCGACCGCGCCTTCTTCCTCTCGATCGGCGGCTATGACGAGAGCTTCACCCATAACGAGGATGCCGAGCTGGATCAGCGCGCCCGCGCCGCGGGCGGGCGCATCTGGCTCTGCGCCGATCATCCCGTGACCTATTTCCCGCGCAAGGATCTCGCCTCTCTGGGCCGGCAGTACGTGAAGCACGGCGCCGGGCGGGCGCGCACCCTGCTGAAGCACCGGCTGCGGCCGAAGCCGCGGCAGATGGCGCCGGTCATCGCCCTGCTGGGCAATGTGGCGGCCCTGCTGGTGGCGCCCTTCTGGCTGCCCGCGCTGCTGGTGCCGGCCCTCTATGCCGCGCTCTGCCTGGGCTGGGGCGCCGCCCTCGCCTTCCGCAAGCGCGATCCCTGGCTGGCGGGGGCGGGCCCGGCGGCCATGGTCATGCACACGGCCTGGGGCATGGGCTTCCTGCGCAGCCTGATGCGGCATCGCGGCCAGCGCGGCTTCGCGATGCCGGCCTCGGCGAGCTGAGGCCGGCAGCGGGCGCTCCGGTCAGCCTTCCGGCGCTGCGCCGGGAAGGCGGCGCCCGTCGGAGGCCGTTTCCCCACGCAGGTCGAGCGTGACGCCCAGCCCGCGCCCTTCCGGCCCCTCGACCAGCGTCACGCGGCCGCCATGCAGCCGCGTCACCGCCGCCACCAGCGCCAGGCCCAGCCCCGTGCCCGGCGTGTTGCGGCTGCGGTCGAGCCGGTAGAAGCGGCGCAGCACGCGCTCGCGTTCCTCCGACGGAATGCCCGGGCCCTCATCCGCCACGGCCAGCACCGGGCCGGGCCGCAGCGCCACATGGATGGTGCCGCCGCCATGGCCCAGCGCATTGTCCAGCAGGTTGGCCAACGCCTGCCGCAGCAGCGCCGCGCTGCCGGGCAGGGTTTGCCCCGGCGCCACTTCCGCGCGCAGCGCACGTCCGGCTTCCTCCGCGACCGGCCCATAGACCTCCACCACGCCCTCGACCAGCGCGGAGAGGTCCACCGGCGCGAAGCCCTCCCGCCCCGCCCCCGCCTCGGTGCGGGCGATGCGGAGAAGCGCCGCGAAGGTGGCGAGGATCTGGTCCAGCTCGGCGACGGCGCCCTCCAGCACGGCCGCATCGGCTTCCGGCGCGCGGGCCTGGGCCAGCGCCGCCTCCAGCCGCTGGCGCAGGCGGGAGAGCGGCGAGCGCAGGTCGTGCGCCACGTCATCCGTCACCTGCCGCACCTCGGCCACCAGCGCCTCGATGCGCGCCAGCATGGCGTTGATGGTGGCGGCGAGGCGGTCGAACTCGTCGCCGGTCCCGTTTACCGGCAGACGCCGGGCGAGGTCCCCCTCCATGACGGCGCGGGCGGCGGTGCTGATGCCGGCGAGGCGCCGTTCCAGCCGCCGCGCCACCAGGAAGCCCAGCACCAGCGCCAGCAATGCCGCCAGGCCGCCGGCGATCGGCGGCGTCCAGGCCAGGGCGGTGGCGGCGCGGTCCACCAGCGCGAGGTCGGTGGCGACGATCAGGTTGCTGCCATCGGGCAGGAGGGCGCCGAGCGCGCGCAGCCGGCCCTCGTCGGCCTGCGGCGGCAGGGTGGCGAAGCCGCGCAGGCGGGCCGGGGCGCCAGGCAGGCGTCCGGCGATCGGGTGGCCGTTCGGCGCCAGCAGCAGCACGCGCAGCGGCCCGCCGCGCCGGGCATAGACCGCCGCCGCATCCGCCAGGCCGCGCAGGCCGTAGGTCTCATAGTCGCGCAGCAGCCCCTCGGCATCGGCGGCCAGGACGAGGTCGAGCTGCCGCCGCAGCGCCTCCTGCGCGCGCAGCCAGCCCCAGCCGGCGCCGAGGAAGGAGGCCACCAGCACCACGGCGCCGACCAGCAGCGCCACGCGTGGCGCGAAGCTGCGTGGCCAGAGGGCTGGCCAGAGGAGGGCCGGCAATCAGTTCGCCTCCGCGCCGGGGGGCGCCAGGATGTAGCCGGCGCCGCGCACGGTGCGGATCATCGGCGCCTCGCCGCCCGCCTCCAGCTTGCGGCGCAGGCGGCTGACATGCACGTCCACGACATTGGTGGTGGGGTCGAAGGAGAAGTCCCAGACCTTCTCCAGCAGCAGAGTGCGCGTGAGCACCTGGCCGGGATGGCGCATCATGAACTCCAGCAGCCGGAACTCGGTGGGGAGCAGCTCCACCGCGCGGCCGCCGCGGGTGACGGCGCGGCGCAACAGGTCCATGCGCAGGTCGCCCACCGCCAGCTCCGTCACCTCGGCCTGCGGCGCCGGGCGGCGGGCCAGGGCGCGGACCCGCGCGCGCAGCTCGGCGAAGGCGAAGGGTTTCGCGAGATAGTCATCGGCCCCGGCCTCCAGCCCCTCAACCCGGCGGTCCACCTCACTGAGCGCCGTCAGCATCAGCACCGGCGTCGTGATGTTGGAGGCGCGCAGGGCGCGCAGGATGGCGAGCCCGTCCGGCCCCGGCAGCATACGGTCGCTGACGATGACGTCGAAGGACTCGTTCAGCGCGAGGTAGAGCCCGTCCCTGCCGTTGCGCGCGACATCGACGACGTAGCCCTCCTCCCCCAGGCCCTTGGCGATGTAGTCGGCCGTCGTGGCGTCGTCCTCGATCACCAGGATGCGCATGCCGTCACCTCAGGCGGCGAGGCCCTTGGAGACCTTTTCGTAGGTCCCCTTGGACAGGCCCGGCCGCGCCAGGATGCGCTGCAACTCGGCGCGCATCAGGGCGCCGCGCGCCGCGTCCTGCCGCTTCCACAGCCCGAGCGGCGAGACCATGCGGGCCGCGACCTGGGTGTTCACGGCGTCCAGTGCGATGACCATGTCGGCCAGGAAGCGATAGCCCGCGCCCGAGGCGTCGTGGAAATGCGCCGGATTGCCGGCGGCGAAGGCCCCGACCAGGGACCGCACGCGGTTGGGATTGCGGATGTCGAAATCCGGGTGCTGCGCGAGGGCGCGGACGGCCTCCAGCGCATCCGGCCGCGCGGCGATGGCCTGGATGGCGAACCACTTGTCCAGCACCAGGTCGTCATGGCGCCATTTCACGTGGAACGCTGCCAGTGCCGCCCCACGCGCCGGGCTGTCGGAATCGGCCAGCACGCGCAGCGCGGCGAGCACGTCGGTCATGTTGCGGCTGGCATTGAACTGCCGCTCGGCGCGGGCGAGGCCCTCGGCGCCCGCCCTGCCCTCGGCCCGCGCGAGATAGGCGAGGCTGGCATTGCGCAGCGCCCGCCGGCCGATCGCGGCGCCGTCGATGCGGTAGGGGCCAGTCTCCTCCAGCGCGCCGTGCAGTTCGGCGAGGCGCGGCGCGAAGCGGGTGCCGAGCGCGCTGCGCAGGAACTGCCGCATGGCATGGATGGCCTCCGGGTCGGCCACCGTCATCTGGTCGGCGACGAAATCCTCCGAAGGCAGCGCCAGCGCCTCGGCGGCGAAGGCGGGGTCCTCCAGGGCGCGGTCGAGCGCGGCGCCGAAGATGGCGGCCAGCCCTTCCGGCAGGGCGAGCGGCTTCTGGCTGCGGACATCCTCGACCAGGCGCAGCATCTCGGCCGTGGCGTATTGCTGCGCCGAATCCCAGCGGACGAAGGGGTCCGTATCATGCGCGGCGAGGAAGCCGAGCTGCTCCAGGGAGAGGCCGGCGAGCTTCACCGGCGCGGAATAGCCGCGCAGCAGCGAGGGCACCGGCCTGGCCTTCAGCCCCTCGAAGGTGAAGTCCTGCTCCGCCTCCTCCAGCAGCAGAAGGCGGGCGTCGGGGAGTTCCGCGCCGTCGGGGCCGATCAGCCCCATGGCCACCGGGATCGGCACCGGCTGTTTCTCGGGTTGGCCGGGCGTCGGCGGGGTGGATTGCGCGAGGGTCAGGGTGTAGCGGCCGCTCGCTTCGTCGAAGGCGTCGCGCACGCGCAGTTGGGGCGTGCCGGCCTGAGCATACCAGCGGGCGAAGCGGGAGAGATCCGTCCCCGAGGCGTCCTGCATGGCGCGGACGAAGTCCTCGATCGTCACGGCCTGGTTGTCGTGCCGGGCGATGTAGAGGTCCATGCCCTTGCGGAAATTCGCCTCGCCGATCAGGCGGCGCATCATCCGCACCACCTCGGCGCCCTTCTGGTAGACCGTGGCAGTGTAGAAGTTGTTGATTTCGACGTAGGAATCCGGGCGCACCGGATGCGCCATCGGCCCGGCATCCTCGGGGAACTGCGCGGCGCGCAGGCGGCGGACATCGGCGATGCGCTTCACCGCCGCCGAGCCCTGGTCGGCGGTGAAGTGCTGGTCGCGGAAGACGGTCAGCCCCTCCTTCAGCGAGAGCTGGAACCAGTCGCGACAGGTGACGCGGTTGCCTGTCCAGTTGTGGAAATACTCATGCGCGACGACGGTCTCGATGCCCTCGTAGTCGGCATCCGTCGCCGTCTCTGGCCGCGCCAGGATGTACTTGGTGTTGAAGACGTTGAGGCCCTTGTTCTCCATCGCCCCCATGTTGAAGTCGGAGACGGCGGCGATGTTGAAGACGTCGAGGTCGTATTCGAGGCCGTAGGTGTCCTCGTCCCACTTCATCGAGCGCTTCAGCGAGTCCATGGCATGGCCGCAGGCATCCTCGTCGCCGCGGCGGACATAGATGCCGAGCGCGACCTCGCGGCCGGAGCGGGTGGTGAAGCTGTCCCGCACCGCCACGAGATCCCCCGCCACCACGGCGAAGAGGTAGGAAGGCTTCGGGTGCGGATCGACCCAGCGCGCCCAATGGCGGCCATCGGGCAGTTCGCCGGCGCCCGCCGGGTTGCCGTTGGAGAGCAGCACCGGGCAGGCGGCGCGGTCGGCCTCCAGCGTGGTGGTGTAGCGTGCCATCACGTCCGGCCGGTCGGGGAAGTAGGTGATGCGGCGGAAGCCTTCGGCTTCGCACTGGGTGAAGTAGTTGCCGCCGGAGAGATAAAGGCCGGAAAGCTCGCTATTGGCCTCGGGCGAGATCTCCACCTCCGTCTCCAGTGTGAAGGCCGCCGGCACGCCGGCCACGCGCAGCCCGCCACCGGGCAGATGGTCCAGGCGGTCCTCGCCCAGCGCGGCGCCGTCCAGCCGGGCGGCGATCAGGGTCAGGGCCTCGCCATCCAGTTCCAGGTCGGCCGCGGCCTTGGCCGCCGGGTTGCGGCGCAGGGCCAGCTTCGCCTTCACCCGCGTTGCCCTGGGGTGCAGGGCAAGGTGCAGGTCCACCTGCTCCACCAGGAAAGCGGGCGGGCGGTAGTCCTCGCGGCGGATGGTGGGCGGCGGGGATTGCGGTTCGGACTCGGCCATGGCTCGCCCTCAGGTCACGCGGGGAAGGCCCGCAATATGGCCCCGCCGGCCTTCCGCGCCCAGGGCCGGGCGGCGGGGCGCGCATTCTCACCCTTCCCGCAACGCCATCCGGCATGGCACCGTTTCCATGGTGGCCTGCGGAGACCTGCGATGATGCGCCTGCACGATTTCCGTGTCCTGACCTTCGACTGCTACGGCACCCTGATCGACTGGGAGAGCGGCATCCATGCCGCCCTGCAGCCGCTGCTGCGGCGTGGCGGGCTGGACCTCTCGCGCGATGCGGTGCTGGAGGCCTTCGCCCACCATGAATCGGCTCAGCAGGCCGAGACGCCGGCCATGCGCTATGCCGAGCTGCTCACCCAGGTGCATCACCGCCTCGCCGATGAATGGGGCATCGAGCCAGACGAGCCGGGCGCCGCGCGCTTTGGCGCCTCCGTGCCGGACTGGCCGGCTTTCCCTGACTCCGCCGGGGCGCTCGCCTATCTCAAGCGGCACTACAAGCTAGCGATCCTCTCCAACGTGGACCACCAGAGCTTCGCCGGCAGCCAGAAGCGCCTCGGGGTGACTTTCGACGCCGTCTACACCGCCGAGGAGATCGGCAGCTACAAGCCGGATCCGCGCAACTTCCAGCACATGCTGACCAAGCTCGGCGCGCAGGGCTTTGGCCGCGGCGAGGTCCTGCATGTGGCGCAGAGCCTGTTCCACGACCACGCACCAGCCAAGCGGGTTGGCCTCGCCTCCGCCTGGATCGACCGGCGGCACGGCCAGGAGGGGTGGGGCGCCACCATGCCGCCCCCTTCCGGCGCGGGCTACGAGTTCCGCTTCACCTCCCTGGCCGAGCTGGTGGCGGCGCACCAGGCCGACGCCCTGGCCTGACCGGCGGGGGGATTCTGTCCCCCGCCCCTTCCGCCTATGCTTGGGCCATGTCCCTCTCCGACAGCAGCGCGCAACTGGCGCAGCGCCTGAAGGCCGAGCGCGAGGCCCGCAACTGGTCGCTGGCCGAGTTGGCGGAGCGTTCCGGCGTCTCCAAGGCGATGATCAGCAAGATTGAGCGCGACGAGGTCAGCCCGACCGCGGCGCTGCTCGGCCGCCTTTCCGGCGCCTTCGGGCTCAGCCTGTCGCAGATGCTGGCGCGTGCCGAGCAGGGCGGCGGGCGACTGGCGCGCGTGGCGGAGCAGCCGGTCTGGCGCGACCCCGAGACCGGCTTCACCCGCCGCGCCCTCACCCCCGCCGGCGGACCGCCGACGCCGTTGGAACTGGTCTGGGGCGAGCTGCCGCCCGGACGCTCCGTGGACTACCCGGCCGCCGCCTTCGCCTTCATTCAGGACCAGCAGATCGTGCTGCTGGAAGGCGTGCTGCACTTCACCCAGGGCGCGGCGCTGCACGAGATGAGCGCCGGGGACTGCCTGCGCCTCGGGCCGCCCGAATCCTGCCGCTTCCACAATCCCGGCGACACGCCTTGCCGCTACCTCGTGGTGCTGCTGCGGCGGTAGCCTGAGGCCCGGCGGCGGAAGCGGGGGAGAATGAATTCTCCCCCGGACCCCCTCTTCTTCTTTTTTATCAGTTCGGCGGTGCTGGCCGGAAGGCGCTCACGCCGGGGCTGGAGCAACCCCGGCGACTGCAGCCGTGAGGGCCAACTGGCAGAAAAAAGATGGGGGTCTGGGGGAATTCCTTCCCCCAGCCTTTCCCATCACTTCAGCGGAAAGCCGAGATCCCGCAGCGCCGCCTTGAGCCCGTCCCGCCCATGCAGCGCGGAGATGCGGCCGAGCCGTGCCAGCACGCGATCGGTCCAGCGATAGGCCTTCATCTCGTTGCGGGCGCTGAAGTCGGCCAGCGCGGCGTCGTAGAGGGCGCGCGCCTCGGTCTCGGTGCTGGCATCGTACTGCTCGCGATGCAGGATGGTGTTCTGCGGCAGGCGCGGCTTCACCTCGGCGCGGGCCTCGGGGTCGGCATAGCCGATGCAAAGGCCGAAGACGCCCACCACGCCCGGCGGCAGCCCCAGTTCCGCCGCCACGCGCCGCACGTCGTTGCGCAGCGCGCCGATATAGACAGTGGAGAGGCCCAGCGACTCGGCGGCGACCGTGGCGTTCTGCGCCGCCAGCGCGGCATCCAGCGCCGCGACCAGGAAGGTTTCGAAATAGGGCAGCGCCTCCAGCGTGGTGCCTTCCGCCTCGGCCAGGCGCGCATTGCGCGAGAGGTCGGCAAGCCAGACGAGGAAGAGCGGGCACTGGGTGATGTGGCGCTGGTTGTTCGCCACCTCGGCGAAGACCGCCTTGCGCGCCGGATCGGTCACCGCGACGACGGACCAGGTCTGCATGTTGGAGGAGGTGGCGGCGGATTGCGCCGCCGCCACCAGGGTCTCCAGGGTCCCCTCCGGCAGCGGGTCGGGGCGATAGGCGCGGACGGAGCGGTGCTGCATCAGCGCCGCGATCACGTCGTTCCAGGGGCCGGCGGGTGGCAGGGCGGCCGCGCCGTAGCGGGCCAGGAGGGCATCATGCTGGTCGGTGCTCATGCCCGCCATTCTGCGGCCATCCCGCCTACGTCGGAAGCCGCCCTCAAACCGCCGGCGGGTTCAGCCGGGCGAAGGCCGCCTGCCGCCGGTAGGGAAAGTAGGGATAGGGCGCGGTGACGGCGCTCGCCGCGTCCAGCCTGGCGACCTGCTCCGCCGTCAGGGTCCAGCCCACCGCCCCAAGGTTCTGGCGGAGCTGCGCCTCGTCGCGGGCGCCGATGATGACCGAGGACACGGTGGGGCGCCGCAGCAGCCAGTTGAGCGCGACCTGCGGCACCGAGCGGCCGGTTTCCTCGGCGACGGCATCGAGCGCATCCACCACGCGGTAGAGGTGCTCCTCCTCGACCGGCGGGCCGAAGGCGGCGGTCTCGTGCAGGCGGCTGCCGGCGGGCAGCGGCGCGCCGCGCCGGATCTTGCCAGTGAGCCGGCCCCAGCCGAGCGGGCTCCAGACCATGGCGCCCAGCCCCTGGTCGAGCGCCAGCGGCATCAGCTCCCATTCGTAGTCGCGGCCGACCAGGGAGTAGTAGACCTGGTGAGCGACGTAGCGCGGCCAGCCATGGCGGTCGGCCGTGGCCAGCGACTTCATCACCTGCCAGCCCGAGAAGTTGGAGACGCCGACATAGCGGAGCTTGCCCGCGCGGATGAGCTGGTCGAGCGTGGAAAGCACCTCCTCCACCGGCGTATGGGCGTCAAAGGCGTGCAGTTGCAGCAGGTCGATATGGTCGGTGCCGAGGCGGGCCAGCGCCTCCTCCACCCCGCGGATCAGCCGGGCGCGGGAGGTGCCGGCCTCGTTCGGCCCCTCGCCCATGGGCAGGCCGAGCTTGGTGGAGATCAGCACTTCGCCGCGCCGGCCCTTGATGGCCTCGCCCAGCACCCGCTCCGAGGCGCCGTCGGAATAGACGTCGGCGGTGTCGAAGAGGTTGACGCCGGCCTCCAGGCAGATGTCCACGAGGCGGCGGGCCTCCTGGCTGTCGGAGCGGCCCCAGTGGCCGAAAAGCGGGCCGGAGCCGCCGAAGGTGCCGGCGCCGAAGCTGAGCGCCGGGACCTGCAGGCCGGAGGCGCCGAGAGAGCGGTATTCCATGGTGGTCGTCCTTTGTGGGGGTGGTGGCGGTCAGGCGGCGGCGGGCGCCGGGGCGCGGCCGGCGCGGATCGCGGCCAGCGCCACGGCAATGGCCAGCAGCGGAAAGAGGGCGGCGGCGAGCGGCACCAGGCCGAGCCCCGCGCCTTGGCCGATCACCGCCCCGCCGGCCCAGGCGCCGATGGCGTTGCCGAGGTTGAAGGCGGCGATGTTGAAGCTGGAGGCGAGGCTGCGCCCGGCCTCCCCGGCCTGGCCGAGCACCCACATCTGCAGCGGCGCCACCGTGGCGAAGCCCGCCGCGCCGAGCAGCCCGACGAAGAGCACCGCGGCCCAGCGGTCGTGCAGGGCGAAGGTCATCAGCGCCAGGACGAGGCCGAGCGCCGCGAGGGTGCCGAGCACCGTCGCCACCAGGTTCCGGTCGGCGAGGCGCCCACCCAGCAGGTTGCCCACCACCAGCCCGCCACCGAAGACGAGCAGGATCGGGGAGACCGCGCCCTCCGGGAAGCCGGCAATGCCGGTCAGCATCGGGGCGATGTAGGTGAAGACGGCGAAGACGCCGGCATAGCCCAGCACCGTGGTCAGCAGCCCCAGCAGCACGGGGCGGCGGGTGATGGCGGCGAGGTCGGCGCGCCAGTCGGAGGCTTCCGGCGCGGCGCGGTCGCGCGGCACCAGTGCCGCGATGACGGCGAGGGCCAGGGCGCCCACCAGCGCCACCGCCCAGAAGGTGGCGCGCCAGCCGAGCTGCTGGCCCAGCCAGGTGCCGAAGGGCACGCCGAGGATGTTGGCGACGGTGAGGCCGGTGAACATGACGGCGATGGCCGAGGCCTTGCGGTCGGCAGCGACGAGCCCCGTCGCCACCACCGAGCCGACGCCGAAGAAGGTGCCGTGGGCGAGCGCGGTCAGCACCCGCGCGGCCATCAGCGCGGCGTAGTTCGGGGCGAGCGCGCAGGCGAGGTTGCCGAGGGTGAAGACGACCATCAGCCCGAGCAGCACGCGCTTGCGCGGCCAGCGGGCGGTCAGGGCGGTGAGCAGCGGGGCGCCGACGACGACGCCCAGCGCATAGCCGGAGATCAGCAGGCCGGCGGCGGCGATGCTGACCTGGAATTCGCCGCTGACCTCCAGCAGCAGTCCCATGATGACGAATTCGGTCACGCCGATGCCGAAGGCTCCGGCGGTGAGGGCATAAAGCGCCAGTGGCACTGGATTGGTCCCGTTTGCAGGTGAATGCGATGGGACGGAAGCTATGGAGTGGCCAGCCGGTGCTGTAGAACCGGCGCCGGAACAGCATTTGTGAGATGAAGTCCAGAATGGCGCGGCTGGAGGTCAACCGTTCGGGCGAGATGGAGGTCTTCGTGCAGGTGGTCCGGCTCGGCGGCTTCTCCCCGGCCGCGCGGGCCTTCCGCATGACGCCCTCCGCCGTCAGCAAGCTGGTCGCCCGGCTGGAGGCGCGGCTTGGGGCGCGGCTGGTCAACCGCTCCACCCGCCGGCTGGAGCTCACCGCCGAAGGTTGCGCCTTCTATGAGCGCGCCGCCCGCGTCCTGGCCGAGCTGGACGAGGCCGAGCGGCAGGCGGGCACGGGCGAGCGGCCGGCCGGCCGCATCCGCATCAGCACCAGCGCCTCCTACGGCACGCATGTGCTGTCGCGCTGCCTCGCCGGGTTCCTGGCCCGCTATCCCGAGATCAGCCTGGAGATCGTGCAGACCGACATCGTGCTCGACCTGCTGGCCGAGCGCGTGGACGTGGCGGTGCGGGCGGGCCCGTTGAAAAGCTCCAGCCTCATTGCCCGCAAGCTGGGGGAGACGGCGATGATGGTGGTCGCCGCGCCCACCTATCTCGAACGCTTCGGCACGCCTGGGACGCTCGCCGGGCTGGAGGGCCATGTCCGGCTCGGCTTCGGCTATGCGCGTGCGGTGGATGGCTGGCCGTTGCGCGAGGGGGAGGGCGGCGGAACGGTCGTGGTGCCGGTCTCCGGTCGCGTCCAGGCCAGTGATGGCGAGGCGCTCCGGCATCTCGCGCTCGGCGGCGCCGGCCTCGCGCGGCTGGCCGCCTTCACCGTCCGGGAGGATGTGGACGCCGGGCGGCTGGTGCCCGTGCTCGAACACCTGAACCCCGGCGACCGGGAAGCCTTCCACGCCGTCTTTCTCGGCCAGGGTGGACCGCTTCCCTCCCGCATCCGCGCCCTGCTCGACTTCCTGGCCGAGGAAGGCCGGGTGAGCTGACGCCGCGCGGGGAAAGGGCGCGGCGCGCCTCTTCCCCGGGGCCGCTATTCGATGCGGATGCCGGCGTGCTCCACCAGCGCGCCGTAGCGCTCGGCCTCCTGGCGCACCAGCGTCGCCGCGTCCTCCGGGCTGCCGCCGCCGGGAAGGAAGCCCGCTTCTTCCAGCCGCTTGCGGATGTCGGGCTCGGCCAGGGCCTCGTTCATCGCCCTGCTCCAGCGCTCCACGATCGGCTTGGGTATGCCGGCGGGGCCCAGCAGCATATACCAGACGGTGATGGCGTAGCCGGGGAAGCCGCTCTCCGCCACCGTCGGCACCTCCGGCAGGGCGGCGACGCGCTGCGCCGTGGTTACCGCGAGGGCGCGGGTGGCGCCGGCGCGGATATGCGGCAGGTGCGACGGCATGGTGTCGATCGCCAGGTCCAGCGTGCCGCCGATCAGGTCGGTCACCACCTGCCCGGTGCCGCGATAGGGCACATGGGTCATCTCGACGCCGGCGGCCTGGCAGAGCATCTCCGCCGCCAGGTGCTGCTGCGTGGCCACGCCGGAGGAGGCGTAGTTCAGCTTGCCCGGGTTCTTGCGGGCGTATTCGATCAAGCCCTTGAGGTCCTTGTAGGGCGCATTGGCCGGCACCAGCACCACAAGCGGCACCGTGCCGGCGAGGGTGATCGGCGTGAAGTCGCGCATCTGGTCATAGGGCGGGTTGCGCATCAGCGGCGCCACGACGGCCTGGGTGCTGACCGTGCCCATCACCAGGCTGTAGCCATCGGGCCGCGCGCGCGCCACCGTGGCGGCGGCAAGGGTGCCGCTGGCACCCGGGCGATTGTCCACCGTGACCGGCTGGCCCAGCTTTGCCTGCAGCGAGGGCTGAAGCAGCCGGGCGATGATGTCCGTCCCGCCGCCGGGAGCGAAGCCCACCAGCAGCGCGATCGGGTGGTTCGGGTAGTCGGCCTGCGCCTGCGCGGCGCGTGGGGCGAGCCCGAGCGCGGGACTCGCCGCCAGTGCGCCAAGCCAAGTGCGGCGTGTTAGCATGGACTTCCTCCGGCGCGGGGTCGTTGCCCCGGCGCGATTGTTGACAGTGGACAATGGAAGCCTGCCCCCAAGCCGCACCGGGCGCCAAGAGGTTTTCTCGCCTGGCGGCCTCAAGGCGGGGCGAAATGATCGTATCGTTACAACCGGGCCACGCCCTGGAATGATCGAAGCGAGGCCCGGCATTCATGGTCCGCGGCGCCACAAGGAAGGTTGGGGGGAATGAATTCCCCCCAAACCCCCCATCTTTTTTCTGCCAGTTTGACGCAGCCCTGCCGGCGGGGGCGCAAGAACCGGCCTGCGGTCGCCGGGACTGCTCCAGCCGCGGCGCGAGCGTGCCCCGCAAGTGCTGAAAACGAACAGAGAAAAGAAGAGGGGTTCGGGGGGAGAATTCATTCTCCCCCGGCTTCACCCCAGGCGGACTGGCGCAGCGCCGCCGCCGGGTGCGGCGCGCCCAGCAGAGGTCCGGCGCCGAACAGCTTCTCGCGGTAGGTACCGGGGGCGTAGGCGCGCTTGTAGGCGCCGCGCTCCTGCAGGACCGGCACCACCAGCTCCACGAAGCGCTCTAGCCCTTCCGGCATCACCGTGCGGGAGAGGTTGAAGCCGTCCACATCCGCCTCCTCAGCCCAGGCGATCAGCGCATCCGCCACCTGTTCGGCCGAGCCGAGGATGGGCGGCTGGCGGCTGCCGAGCACGAAGCGGTCGATCAGCCAGCGCTTGGTGAAGACCCCGCCGGCGGCACGCTTCATCCCCTCGACATTCGACTGGATCGCCTGGGACTCGCCGCCCTCGATCGGCTCGTCCATGCCGTAGCGGGCGAAGTCGATGCCCAGCGAGGCGCTGGCATGGGCCAGGGCGCCCTCGACGCTGGCATGGCGGCGATAGTCCTCCAGCAGGTCCCGCGCCTCGGCCTCGGTCCGGCCCACGAGGGCCGTGGCGCCGACGAAGACCTGGATGGGACGCGGCGCGGCGCGGGCGCGCAGGTCGGCCACCAGCCGGGCCACATGGGGCTTCGCGCCGCCATTGACGAAGACGCATTCCGCATGGCGCGCGGCGAACTGCCGGCCCCGCTCCGAGGCGCCGGCTTGGTAGAGCACCGGCGTGCGTTGCGGCGAGGGCTCGCAGAGATGGATGGCATCCATCTGGAACTGGCGACCGGCATGGCGAAAGGGGCGCACCCGGGCAGGGTCGGCATAGATCCCGGCCGCGCGGTCGGCGCGCACGGCGTCGGGCGCCCAGCTCGCCTCCCACAGGCCATAGACGACGTCCATATACTCGTCGGCGAGGTCGTAGCGGTCGTCATGCGCCATCTGGCGGCTGAAGCCCATGGCGCGGGCGGCGCTGTCCAGGTAGCCGGTGACGATGTTCCAGCCGATCCGGCCCTGGGTCAGGTGGTCCAGCGTGGACATCCGCCGGGCGAAGAGGAAGGGCTGCTCATAGGCCAGGTTGCAGGTGATGCCGAAGCCGAGATGCGTGGTCGCGGCCGCCATGGCGGGCACGAGCATCGCCGGGTCGAGCAGCGGCACTTGCGCGGCGCTGCGCAGGGCGGCATCCGGGCTGCCGCCATGGACGTCGTAGATGCCGAGCACGTCGGCCAGGAACAGGCCGTCGAACAACCCGGCCTCCAGCGTCCGCGCGAGCGAGATCCAGTGGTCCAGCCGGTTGTAGTGCAGGCTGGTGTCGCGGGGATGCGTCCACATTCCCTGCTGGATATGGCCGATGCAGGCCATGTCGAAGGCGTTCAGGCGGATCTCGCGCGGCATGGGCGGCTCCTGCGGATTTCGTCCATCATCCGAGATTTTTGTTTATCATGAAAGATGAAATCACAAGCAGGCCGCGGGCCGCCGCAGGCTGCGGCGGGGCCGGTTGCAATCCGCCGGCCTTGGGTGTTTGTCGCGGCCCAGACAATCAAGGGTGCCGGACACGATGCTAGGCTTCTCCCGACTCCGCCACAGGCGCATGCCCTGGCCGGCCATGGCACTTCTCGCCGCCGTCACCGCCATGGGCCCGGCGCTCGCCGGCCGCCCGGCGTCGGCACAGACGCTGCGCATCGCCATGGCGGGGGAGACCACCTCGGCAGATCCGCACAACTACGCCCTGGGGCCGAACAGCACCCTCTCTCAGCATATCTTCGAGGCGCTGACACGAATCGACGCCGAGCTGAAGGTTGGTCCCGGCTTGGCGACACGCTGGGAGCGGCAGGATGACCGCACCTGGGTCTTCCACCTGCGCGAGGGCGTGCGCTTCCAGAACGGCGACAGCTTCGGCGCGCCGGACGTGCTCTACAGCTACTGCCGCATCCTCAACAATCCGGGCGAGGTGGTGCAGTCCTTCTCGCGCCTGGTGCGGCGGATCGACAGGCTCGAGGTGCTCGACGAGCACACGCTGCGGCTGACCACCAAGGTGCCGGAGCCGCTGCTGCTGAGCGACCTCAGCAATCTCTCGATCCTACCGCGGCGCCTCGGCAACGGCACCAAGCTGGACTTCAGCGCCGGCGAGACCTGCGGCTCCCAAGGGCCCTGGCCAACCCCCGCCCAGTTCAACGACGGCACCGCCGCCATCGGCACCGGCCCCTATCGCCTCGCCAGCTACACCCCCGGTGGCGCCATCATCCTGGAGCGGAACGACAACTACTGGGGCGAGAAGCCGGACTGGAAGACGGTGCGGCTGACCCCGGTCACCGCCGCCGGGCCGCGCCTCGCCGGCCTGCTGGCGGGCGACCAGGACGTCATCGAGGCCCCCGCCACCGGCGACCTGCCGCGGCTGCGCCAGGATGGCGACATCCGCATCGCCAACAAGCAGACGACGCGGCTGATCTTCATCCAGCTTGACGCCGCCCGCAGCCCCAGCCCCTTTGTGCAGGGCGGCAATGGCCCCAACCCGCTGCAGGATGCACGGGTGCGCCAGGCGCTCTCCCTGGCGCTCGACCGCAAGGCGATCGGGCAGCGGGTGATGGACGGCGTCGCCACCCCGGCCACGCAGTTCCTGCCGCTCGGCATGGTCGGCACGATCCCCGGTCTGCCGGTGCTGCCCTACGACGTGGCCAAGGCCAAGGCCCTGCTGGCCGAGGCCGGCTACAAGGACGGGTTCAGCCTGACCTTCCACGCCACCAACAACCGCTACATCAACGACGCCCGGCTGGCCCAGGCGCTGGCGCAGTACTGGAACCGCATCGGCGTGAAGGTGGAGCTGGACACGATGCCGAGCGCCGTCTTCTTCGGCCGGCGCGGCAAGCGGGACTTCAGCGCCTCGATGGGCGGCTGGGCCACCGACGCGGACGAGACGATGCTGTTCTTCCGCTCCTGGCTGATGAGCACCGACCGCGAGCGCGGACTCGGCACCAGCAATTACGGCGGCTGGTCGAACCCGAAGTTCGACCAGCTCGCCGGGCAGGCCATGGTGACCATGGACCAGGAGGCCCGCGCCGAGCTGCTGCAGCAGGCCGGCCGCGTGGCGCTGGAGGAGATGCCGGTGATCCCCGTGCAGTTCGAGAACGCCGTCTGGGCCTTCCGCAAGGATCTCACCTACGGTGGGCGCGTGGACCAGACCACCGACGCGACCGCGATCCATCCGGCGAAGTAAAAGAAAGAAAGCCGGGGGAAGGAATTCCCCCGGACCCCCATCTTTTTTCTTCGAGTCTGGGGCGGAATGGCCCGCCCTCCTGGAGAACGTCCCTGATGAGCTTCACTGAAACCCTGGCGCAGGCGCTGGCCCAGCCGGGCCGCCAGGCCATCCCCTTCACCGACGAGGCCGGCGACCCGACCCGCCCGCTGGTGCTGCACACCTACCGCCCGGCCAATTTCACCCCGGAGGGCCCGGTGGTGATCGTGCACCACGGCATGAAGCGCAACGGCGACGAATACCGCGACTTCTGGATTCCCGCCGCCGACAAGCACGGGCTGCTGATCGTGGCCCCCACCTTCAGCGACGCCGCCTATCCGGGCGCCGAGCTCTACAACAACGGCCATGTGCTGGCCGAGGACGGCACGGTGCGCCCGCGCGCGCAGTGGGGCTATGCCGTGCCGGCGCGGGTCTTTGGACTGCTGCGCGAGGCCGGCGTCACCCGCCGCCAGCGGGCCCACTTCTTCGGCCATTCGGCGGGCGGGCAATTCGGCCACCGGATGCTCTCCACCCAGGCGCCCGACGCCTTCGAGGCGATCGCGGTGGGCAATCCCGGCTGGTACACGCTGCCGACGCTGGAGAAGAGCTTCCCCGAGGGACTGGCGGGCATCGGCCTGGGCGAGGCGGAGCTGCTGCGGCTGCTGGCCTATCCCCTGCTGATCCTGGCGGGCATGCAGGACATCGAGACCTCCGGACCGAGCCTGCCGGCGCAGCCGGCGGCGGTGGAGCAGGGGCCGCACCGCTTCGCCCGCGCGCGCAACTACCTGGCCGCCGGCCAGGCCGAGGCGGCGCGGCGCGGTGTGGCCTGCAACTGGCGCCTGGTGGAGGTGCCACATATCGGCCATGACGGCGCGGCGATGTCCCGAGTCGCGGCCAGCCTGTGGTTCGAGGACCGGATGCCCGAGGACTCGGTCCTGGCGGCCTGGGGCACCGGCCAGGGCGCTCTCTGACGAATGGCGGGGTCCGGGGTGACACTGTCACCCCGGCGGTGGGGGTTCGGAGAAGACAGCGCCTCCCCCGTTACGGATGCCGTTCCCCGAAAATGGCGGTGCCCACGCGCACATGCGTGGCGCCTGCCGCGATGGCGGCCTCGAAATCGCCGCTCATGCCCATGGAAAGAGTGGGCAGTCCGAGTCGCGCAGCCATTCCGGCCATGCGGGCGAAATGCGGCGCCGGGTCGCCCTCCGCCGGCGGGATGCACATCAGCCCTTCCACCGGCAGGCCATGCGCCTCGCGGCATTCGGCGACGAAATCCGCCACCGCGTCCGGGTCGATGCCGGCCTTCTGCGGCTCGCGGCCGATATTCACCTGCACCAGCAGATGCGGGCACCGGTCTTCCTTCGCCATGGCCTCGGCGAGGGCGGCGGCCAGCTTCGGCCGGTCCAGGCTTTCGATGACATCGGCGATGCGCACGGCGTCGCGCGCCTTGTTGGTTTGCAGCGCCCCGATGATATGCAGCCGCAGCGCGGGGTATTCGACGCGCAGCGGGGGGAACTTGGCCGCCGCCTCCTGCACGCGGTTCTCGCCGAAGCAGATCTGGCCGGCGGCGAGGGCGTCCCGCACCGACTCGGCGGGGTGGAACTTCGAGACCGCGACCAGGGTGACGAAGGCCGGGTCGCGGCCGGCACGGAGGCAGGCGCCGGCGATTCGCTCCCGGATGCGCTGCAGATTTTCGGCAATGGAGGGCATGGTGTGCGGACCGTAGAAGCGGCGGCGATGCGGCTCAAGCGGGGATGGCTCCCGAGTCGCGGTCCCCTCCCCCGGCTCTGGCTGTTCAGCGACCCCGCGCGGTTGCCGGACCCGCGGGCGGCGTTGGCCGCCTTGCCACGCGGCAGCGGAGTGATAGCGCGCAGGGTGGCGCCAGCGCTGCGCCCGGCATTGGCCCGGTTGCAGCGGCGCCGCCAGGGCGTTCTGCTGATCGGCGGGGAGGCACGTGCGGCGCTTGCTCTGCACGCCGGACTGCATTGGCCGGACCGCGCCACTTCCTTGGACATCTTGCCTTTTTTGCGCGCCCGGCGCTCCGGTGCGCCCTGGGCGAGGCTTTCCGTCGCGGCGCATGGGCGGGATGGACTGGCGCGGGCGGCGCGGCTGCGGGCAGACCTTGTCTTCCTTTCGCCGCTCTTCCCCACCCCCAGCCATCCCGGGGCGCCGGCGCTGGGGCCATGGCGCTGGGGGGCGCTGGCACGGCGGGCGCGGCGGCCGGTCGTGGCACTGGGGGGCATTGTCGCAGCGACGGCGGGCCGGGTGCCGCCGCCCGCCTGTGGCCTTGCTGCCATCACGGCCCTGTTGCACCCAGGACACAGTGTTTCAATGAAGTCGCGATCACCGCAAGCGGAGCATTGCCCGTCTCAATAAGCATGAACCATAGTCCGCCGCAGGCCTGACAGCCCTGTGAGCTTTGTTCCGCAGGGCCCTGCCGAGGGGGGCAGACAGGCCGCGGGACCAGCCGGGACGCCCCGGCGCGTGAGGAGGACTAGGGATGCGCAAGATTCTGTTGGCGACCACCGCCGTTGCCGCGGCCGCCGTGTTTGGGGCGGCCCCGCTTGCGGCGCAGGAAGCCCCGACCGTTCGCGTGGGCGGCTTCTTCCGTTTCAACTACGCCTTCGTCGATCAGGACTACCAGAACCCGAACGGCACGACCGCGCCGCGCGTGGCGAACCTCGGCAAGTCCGACTTCGCCTCTGACATGGAGATCCATGTCATCGTGCAGGGCAAGGCCGCCAACGGCGTGTCCTACGGTGCCACCATCGAGGTGCAGGACGACTTCAACCGCCAGGCGACCTCCGGCGTGGCGAGCAAGATGCAGCTCGACACCGACGAGATGTACCTCTGGATCTCCTCGCCGCAGGCCGGTCAGCTGCGCTTCGGTGACGAGGACGGCGTGGTGCTCGGCGCGCTGGCCACGGGCTGGATCACCAGCTTCGGCACGGGCGGTATCGACGGTGACTGGCTCGACAACGTCGTCGGCGCCAACAACCGCCCGACCTACCTGGCGGGTGGCTACCTGAACGACAGCACCAAGATCATCTACACCTCGCCGCAGTTCTTCGGCTTCGACTTCGGCGCCAGCTTCGGCTTCAACGACGGCGAAGGCGAGGACAGCGGGTGCGAGGCGCTGGGCACCAACTGCGACCGCTATGACTCCTCCGGCACGGCCGGCTACGTCGTCCGCCGCAAGAACGAGGTGCAGGCCGCCCTCCGCTACCGCGGCTCCTTCGCCGGCGTCGGCATCGCGGCGATGGCCGGTTACATCGGCTCCGGCGCGACCAAGAACAGCAGCGGCACGGGCCTCTCGGCCGATGGCCTGAACGTCGGCGTGATCGGCCTGCAGGCGACCGCCTATGGCCTGACCGTCGGCGGCAACTACGCCTTCGGCCGCGCCAATGGCGGCCTGGCCCTGCTCGAGCAGGGCGTGGACGACCGTGACCTGTCCCAGTGGGTCGGTGGCCTGGCCTACACCATCGGCAACCTGACGGTGGGTTCGAACTTCGCGATCGGCACCAGTGCCGGTAACGTGAACCTCCCGGCCGCCCGCAAGGACAAGATCTGGACGGTGGGCGCCAACTACAACCTGGCGCCGGGCCTGGCCCTGGTTGCCGAGTACGCCAGCGGCTCCCGCCAGGAGCCCGGCTCCAACCTGAACGGTCCGGGCAACGACAAGACCCAGACCGACGTGTTCCTGCTGGGCACCCGCATCGCCTTCTGATCCCACGGGGATCGGTTTGCGAGAGGGCGGCGGGGCAACCCGCCGCCCTTTTTCGTTTTTGCGCTTGCCTGGGTTTGCCAGCCGCCTATCGTGCGCCCGCCATGCGCAAGCTCCTCGCCTTCGGGCTGATCCTCACCGTCACCGCCTGCGGCTACGGCCGCGAGGTGAAGAACGACGAATACTATGACGACAGCAAGCGCGCCCGCGTGCAGGGCCGGCTGGGCGGGTCGGACGGTATCCTGGTCTTCGGGACCGACCGCGCCTCGCAGCAGCAGGGCTCGGAGGAAGGCGGCGGCCTGGGGGTGAACGCCTATCTCTGGCGCGCCACGCTGGACACGCTGTCCTTCCTGCCGCTCTCCTCGGCCGATCCCTTCGGCGGCGTCATCATCACCGACTGGTACTCGCCGGCGGCCACCCCGACCGAGCGCTTCCGCGCCACCGCCTACATCCTCGGCCGCCAGCTCCGCTCGGATGGCGTGCGCGTCTCGGTCTTCCGCCAGGAGCTGCGCAACGGCAGCTGGGTGGACGCGCCGGTGGCGCCCACCACCAACACAGACATGGAAAATCAGATTCTGGCCCGCGCCCGCGAGCTGCGCAGCCAGACCGCAGCCCGCTGAGGCTCCGGCCGCCCCTGCCTCCGGAGCCGAGCGCAGGATGAAGCCGGGGCGGGCGGATGGCTGCCATCCGCCCCGTCGCCCTTTCCTTGCGGGCGCCGAGACCGTATCCCTTCCCTGGAACTCCTGATCGCCCGGTCCGATGAACGACGCTGCCACACCTGCCCGTTATGATTTCGCCAGTGCCGAGCCGCGCTGGCAGCACGCCTGGGACGATGCCCGCTGCTTCAGCGTGCCCGATGTGCCGGATGGCAGCCGGCCCAAGTACTACGTGCTGGAGATGTTCCCCTACCCCTCCGGCAAGATCCACATGGGGCATGTGCGGAACTACACGCTGGGCGACGTGGTGGCGCGCTACAAGCGTGCCCGCGGCTTCCAGGTGCTGCACCCGATGGGCTGGGACGCCTTCGGCCTGCCCGCCGAGAACGCCGCCCGCGAGCGCGGCGTGCACCCGGCCGCCTGGACCTACCAGAACATCGACACCATGCGCGCCGAGCTGAAGCGCATGGGCCTCTCGCTGGAATGGGACCGCGAGTTCGCCACCTGCGACCCCAGCTATTACGGGCAGCAGCAGAAGCTGTTCCTCGACTTCCTGCGGGCCGGCTTCGTCGAGCGCAAGGAAAGCTCGGTCAACTGGGACCCGGTGGACCACACCGTGCTCGCCAATGAGCAGGTGATCGACGGCCGCGGCTGGCGCTCGGGCGCGCTGGTGGAGAAGAAGCGGCTCTCCCAGTGGTTCCTCTCGATCACCAAGTTCGCGCCGGACCTGCTGGAGGCACTGGACCGGCTGGACCGCTGGCCCGAGCGCGTGAAGCTGATGCAGGCCAACTGGATCGGCCGCAGCGAGGGCGCGCGCGTCCGCTTCGCGCTGGAGCAGCCGGCCGCCGGCATCGCGGAGGTGGAGGTCTTCACCACCCGGCCGGACACGCTGTTCGGCATGAGCTTCCTGGCCGTTGCCGCCGACCATCCGCTGGCCACCGCCGCCGCCGAGCGCAGCCCGGAGGTCGCCGCCTTCATCGCCGAGGTGCGCAGCCTCGGCACCTCGGAGGCCGCCATCGAGCAGGCGGAGAAGCGTGGCATCGATACCGGGCTGCGGGTGAAGCACCCCTTCATCGAAGGTGCCACCTACCCGGTCTGGATCGCCAATTTCGTGCTGATGGAATACGGCACGGGCGCCATCTTCGGCTGCCCCTCCGGCGACCAGCGCGACCTGGACTTCGCCCGGAAATATGGCCTGCCGGTGCCGCCGGTCATCCTGCCGCCCGGCGAGGACCCCGCCAGCTTCGCCATCGGCAACACCGCCTATACCGAGGACGGCACGCTCTACAATTCCGGCTTCCTGGACGGGCTCGGCACGGCCGAGGGCAAGCGGGCCGCGATCGAGGCGCTGGAGAAGATCGGCGCCGGCACCGGCGTGGTGAACTGGCGCCTGCGCGACTGGGGCGTCTCCCGCCAGCGCTACTGGGGCTGCCCGATCCCGGTCATCCACTGCGAGGCCTGCGGCGTGGTGCCGGTTCCTGACGACCAGCTTCCGGTGACGCTGCCGGAGGACGTGGATTTCTCGAAGCCCGGCAACCCGCTGGACCACCACCCGACCTGGAAGCACGTCGCCTGCCCGCAATGCGGCGCGGCGGCGCGGCGCGAGACCGACACCTTCGACACCTTCGTGGACAGTTCCTGGTACTTCGCGCGCTTCACCGCGCCCAAGGCCAGCACGCCGCTGGTGCCGGCGGCGGTGAACGGCTGGCTGCCGGTGGACCAGTATATCGGCGGCATCGAGCACGCGATCCTGCACCTGCTCTATTCCCGCTTCTTCACCCGCGCGCTGCACCGGATGGGCCATGTGCAGGTGGACGAGCCCTTCGCCGGGCTGTTCACCCAGGGCATGGTGCAGCACGCCTCCTACAAGTCCCGGGACGGCCGCTGGCTGGCACCGGACGAGGTTGACGTCGCCGCCGATGGCAGCGCCACCGACAAGGCCACCGGCCTGCCGGTGACCGTCTCGCGCAACGACAAGATGTCGAAGTCGAAGCGCAACACCATCGACCCCGGCGCCATCATCGACCAGTACGGCGCCGACACCGCGCGCTGGTTCATCCTCTCCGACAACCCGCCGGACCGTGACATGGAGTGGACGGCGGCGGGCGTCGCCGGCGCCTCACGCTTCAGCCAGCGCCTGTGGCGCCTGGTGAACGGCGCCGCCGCCACCCTGCCGCCGCCGGGCACCGCCCCGGCCGACGGGGCGGCGCGCGACCTGCGCCGCGCCACCCACCGCACCATCGCCGCCGTCACCGAGGCGCTGGAGAGCTTCGCCTTCAACGTCGCCGTCGCGCGCATCCACGAGTTCGCCAATGCCATCGAGGTGGCGGGCGAGACGGATGGCGCCGCGCGCCGCGAGGCGCTGGAGGCCGCCGCCCGGCTGATCAGCCCGATGATGCCGCATCTCGCCGAGGAGCTGTGGTCCATGCTGCGCCCCGGCGAGGGGCTGGTGGCCGACCTGCCCTGGCTGGAATCGGATGCCGGGCTCGCCAAGGCCGACAGCGTGACGCTGGCGGTGCAGGTGCTCGGCAAGCTGCGCGGCACCATCGAGGTGCCGGTCGGCGCCGACGAGCCCAGTGTCTTCGCCGCCGCCGAGGCGGAGGAGAATGTCCAGCGCGCCATCGCCGGGCGCCCCATCAGGAAGCGCATCCATGTCCCGGGCCGGATCGTCAACTTCGTTGTCTGAGCATCCGTTGTCCCGGCACCGGCCCACCGTCGCCCGCCGCCGCCTGCTGACGCTGGGCGCGGCGGGGCTGACGCTGGCCGGCTGCGGCTTCCGCCCGCTCTACGCGCCGCAGGGCGGCGCCGCCTCGGTGAGCGATCCCGGGGTCCGGTCCGTGCTGGCCTCGACCGAGGTGGCGCTGATCCCCGAGCGCAGCGGCCAGCTGATGCGGCGGGCGCTGCAGCAGCGGCTGGGGCGCTTCGGCGCCGCCACGCCGGCGCAGCAGCTGCGCGTCAGCCTGCAGTTCGGCACGGAGGCGGAGGGCTTCCGGCGCGACGGCACGGCGACCCGTGCGCGCCTCACCGCCACCGCGGGCTGGCTTCTGGTCTCGCTGAACACGCCGCCCACCCAGATGGCGCAGGGGACGGAGCAGGCCTTCGACGCCTTCGACATCCCGGACAACCAGTTCTTCGCCGCCGACTTCGCGCGGGACGCCACGGTGCAGCGCCTGATCGACCAGATCGCGGACGACATCGTGCTGCGGCTCTCCGCCCAGTTGCAGGCCCAGCAGAAAACCTGAACCGGGCCACCCAGGGAGCTCTCCCGCCTTGGCCAAGCTCGACCAGCGCCGCATCGCCGCCTTTCTCGCCCAGCCCGGCGCCTGCCGCGTGGTGCTGCTGCACGGCGACGATGCCGGTCTGGTCCGCGAGCGCGCCGAGGCCCTGCAGCAATCCGTCATCGGCGGGGACGACCCCTTCCGCCTGGCCGACCTGCCGCGCGAGGCCGCCGCGAAGCCCGGCGCGCTGGCCGGCGAGATGGCCGCCCTTGCCATGACCGGCGGCCGCCGCCTGGTGCGCGTGCGCGATGCGGCCGACAGCCTTGCCTCCGCCGTGAAGGAGGCGCTGGCCGGACCCGGCGAGGCGCTGCTGGTGCTGGAGGCGGGCGAGCTTCCCGCCCGCGCCAAGCTGCGCACCCTGCTGGAGCCTCATGCCGAGGCCGCCGTCGTTGCCTGCTACCGCGAGCGCGGGGCGGAGCTGGCTGGCAGCATCGCCCGGATGCTGCAGGAGCAGGGCGTGGCGGCCGAGCCTTCGGCGCTGGAATGGCTGGCCTCCCGCCTCGGCGAGGACCGCATGCTGCTGCGCCGGGAGGTGGAGAAGCTGGCCCTCTATGCCGGCGCCGGGGGCCGGCTCTCCGAGGAGGACGTGATCGCCTGCGCCGGCGACGGCTCGGCACTCGACCTCGACGAGGCGCTGGTGGCCGCCACCGCCGGCGACGTCTCCACCGCCGACCGGGCGCTGGATGCCGCCTTCGCCGAGGGCGCCAGCCCGATCATGGTGCTGCGCGCGGCGCTGCGGCATGTGCAGCGGCTGCATCTCGCCGCACTGGGCATGGCTGCCGGGCAAAGCGCCTCCGGCGCGCTGGAGGTGCTGCGGCCGCCGGTTTTCTTCCGGTTGAAGCCGGGCTTCGAGCAGGCACTGCGGCTGTGGAATCCGGAACTGCTGGCGGCGGCCGGCACGGCGCTGTTGGAGGCGGAGAAGCAGGGGAAATCCGGCTCCGCCAACCGGCCCATCCCGGACACGGTGGTGGCACGCGCGGCCGTGCTGCAACTGGCAAGGCAAGCCATCGCGCTGCGTCGGCGAAATGCGGCTTAGGGAAGTGTCTCTTCGCGTTTTTGACTGAAGCAAGGTTGGCGAGGTTGTCCGAGGCAGTGCCTCGCTCCCCCAAACCCCCTCCTTTTTTCTGGCAGTTTTCGGCTCCGCCTGCGGCAAGGGTCTTCCCGGCCGCCTTTGCGAGGACCGTCGCCCGGGCGGCTTCCGCCCCGGCGTGAGCGCCTGCGGCCAGCACGACAAGACCGACAAAAAGAAGAAGAGGGGACCGGACGCATACGTCCGATGGGGAGAATTTATTCTCCCCGGTTCCACCGCTGGGTGGATTTGAGGGCAGGCCCAAGTTCCTCCCCTCTTCTTTCTGCCAGTTTTTGCCCCGGCCCATGGCGCAGCATCCAGGGCGAGCGCGGCGTCCGGCCAGGCTGCGCAGCACCTGTTTCTAGCGGATCATTTCTGACGCCACCTGTTCCCCTGAGGCATGGCGGGCCGGGCAGAAGCCGAAGGCGGGACCGCTTGCGAGGCACGGGCTTTGCACCCAGGCTGGGCAAGGCGCCGCCAGGCCGCCGCCCCGCAGACCGCCAGCAGGACTTGGCCCCGCAATGACCAGCAAGATTGTCATACTCGATCCCATCACCCCGGAAACCGCGCGCCGCATGCGGGGCCTGCTGCCGCCCGGCCTCGAACTGGCGCATGCCGAAGGGCGCGACCGCGCGCACCTGCTCGCCATCGTCGCTGAGGCCGACATTATTGTCTCCGGGCAGATTCCGGTGGATGCCGAGTTGCTGCGCGCCGCGCCACGCGCCCGGCTGCTGCACAAATGGGGGGTCGGCGTCGACAACTTCGACCTGGAGGCGGCCCGCGCCCAGGGGGTGACGGTGGCCCGCACCACCGGCAGCAACGCCATGCCGGTGGCCGAGTTCACCCTCGGCCTGATGATCGCCCTGCTGCGCAACCTGGCATGGGGCCATGCCTCGCTGCGTGACGGCGAGTGGCGCAATACCTCCATGCCGAAGCCGAGCTTCATGCTTTCCGGCAAGACCGTGGGCATCATCGGCTTCGGCGCCATCGGCAAGAATGTCGCGAAGCTGCTCGCGCCCTTCGGCGGCACAATCCTCTACAACAAGACGAGCCGGCTGGACCCGGTCGAGGAGAAGGCGCTCGGCGTCAGCTACGCCACCGTACCGGACCTTCTGAAGGAGGCCGACGTGGTCTCCCTGCACTGCCCTCTGACGCCGCAGACCCAGGGGCTGATCGACCGTGCGGCACTGCAGACCATGAAGCGCAGTGCCGTGTTGATCAACGTGGCGCGCGGCGGCGTGGTGAACGAGCAGGACCTCGCCGATGCCTTGCATGCGCGGGAAATCCTTGGCGCCGCCACCGATGTCTACGAAACCGAGCCGCCGCCGGCCGGCCATCCGCTGCTGGCGCTCGACAACGTGGTGGCGACTCCGCACATCGCCGCCATGGCAGCCGACAACTTCGAAAAGACGATCAACCAGATGTTTGGCAACATCGCATGCTTTGTCAGCGGCAAGGGCGTGCCGCCGAGCGACTTCGTCTGCTGAGGACAAGGGCCGCCCTCAACGTCGCAGAGGCGGAACCAGGGGGGACAAGGACGCTTATCGAATCTTTGGCTGAAGAAGGCGGGGGGGGGTTCGAGGCACTGCCTCGGGCACTTCTCCAGACTCCCTCCGCCTTTCCCTCAGGTCCCGTCTCCACCCTCACCAAGGACCGCACGCCACCATCCTGGTGGCGGCAGTCGCCGGGGCGGCTTCCACTCAGGGGTGAGTGCCCATGGCCATCGCGGCAAAACCGATGAAAAAAGAAGAGGGGTTTCCGGAGGAGAATCCATTCCTCCCCGGCTTTCCCGCCCGGCGGAGTTGCGGACAGGCCCGGATTCCGCACCCTCTCCCCACTTCAGCGAGTTCTCAGAACAGTTGCACCAGACGGTGGGCGGTGTGGCGGATAACCGGCTCGGCGCGCAGCCGCTCCCCGTGCATCAGTCCGACCACCGCCAGAACTGTCACTGCCAGCGCGAAGCGGGAGACCGTGCGCGGCGCCGGCGGCGTCAGGCGGAGCAGCACCACCACGCCGGCCAGCCCGACCAGTCCACCCACGATTACTTCCGGCAGGCTGTGATAGCGCAGCAGGAGCCGCGTCACCGCGATCAGGAGGGCGATACTGCCGGCAAACAGCAGCGCCACGGCACGCCGTTTCAGCAGCAGCACCGCCAGCCCGCCATACAGGATGGCCGCCGCGGCGACATGGCCGCTCGGGCTGTGCAGGTCCAAGGGCGCGAAGACGGCGGGGAAGGCTGAGGTGGCCAGCTTGAGCACCAGCATCAGGCCAAGCGTGGCGGTCACCACAAGCCCCCAGCACAGTGCGCCGCGGCGCCACTCCGTGGCCATCAGCGTCAGCATCAGGGCCAGGGTGGCGGGGAGGACGACCGCCTGGTCCGCAAAGTCGGTGAGGAACTGCATGATGCACCAGCATAGCGCGAGGGGACCGCTGGGGCGTATCAAACTGTGGCTGCGCCTTCACACCTGTGCCAGGGCCGCATCGCTTGCCCTGGGGCGGGCGACCACAAACCTGTGGGGACAGACGGGCTGGAAAAAGGAGTTGAGTGCCGATGACACGTTTCACAGGCTGGCGCAGCCTGGCCCTCGGGGCGCTGGCGCTCTGCCTGCCCTTGGCGGCCGCGGCGCAGACGCGCGTGGGGGAGGTGAGCACCACCTTCCGGCTGGTCGGCCCGAACGACAAGGTGGTGGTCGAGCGCTACGACGACCCGCGGGTGTCCAACGTCTCCTGCTACGTCTCGCGCGCCGACACGGGCGGGCTCTCCGGCTGGGTGGGGTTGGCGGAGGACCCCTCGCGCTTCAGCATCGCCTGCCGCGCCACCGGCCCGGTGACGCTGCCGAGTGGCGTGCCGCAGACCGAGTCGGTGTTCCGCCAGTCTGCCTCTCCTCTCTTCAAGGCGCTGACGGTGACGCGCATCGTGGACACGGAGAAGCGCGTGCTGGTCTATCTCGTCACCAGCACGAAGCTGGTGGACGGCTCACCCTTCAACAGCGTGACCGCCGTGGCACTGGGCGCGCCGCCGGGCTGAAGCCGAGGGGTTCGGCGGGTGGGAGATGAACACCCGCCGCATGCAGAGCGCCCGCTGCCCCCCTCGTTCTTTTCGGTCTGGTTCCAGCCGAGGTCCCTCACCCGCGCGACGGAACTGACGGAGAGTAGAAGGCTAGGTCGGGAGAGTGAACTCCCCCGCCCCCTCCTCCTTTTTCCATCAGTCTTCGGCTTCACGGGAGGCAAGGGTCCTCCTGGCTGCCTGGCAAGGGCCGTTCGCGGGGCGGCTCCCGCCCCCACGCGAGCGCCCGCGTTCAGAACTAAATAATTGATAAAAAAGAGAAAGAGGGGGTTTCGGGGGAGAATTCATTCGCCCCCAGTCCTGTCCGCTGCCGCTCTTTCGGGCGCCAGCCGCAGCACGGTGTCGAGCAGCCCGGGGAAACGCGCCTCCAGCTCGGGCCGCAGGGCGACGATGCAGCGCGTGCCTTCCCGCCGGTGCGTGACCAGCCCGGCCTGCCGCAGCACCTTCATGTGGTGCGAGAGGGTGGAGGGGGCCACGGGCGCGTCGAAATCTCCCCAGCCGCGTTCGTCGCCTGTTGCTAGCGCCGCCACGATCCGCAGCCGCAGCGGGTCGCTCAGGGCGTGCAGCACGTCGGCGAGTTGCACCGTCTTCATCTCCGGGTGCGCGTAGTGCTCTTGCATCCGGTTTCCTCCCTTCCCACACCATGGTCATTCGATATTCATCGAACAACCTTGGGCGCACCGCGCCGCCTGCCGATCCTGGAGACTAGTTCCCATGGCCAGCTTGTTCGACCCCATCCGCATGGGGGCGCTGGAGCTTCCCAACCGCGTCATCATGGCGCCGCTGACCCGCACCCGCGCCACCCCGGACAGCCGCGTGCCGACGCCCCTGATGCGGGACTACTACGTCCAGCGCGCCTCCGCCGGGCTGATCCTCTCCGAGGCCACCTCCGTCACCCCGATGGGGGTGGGCTATCCGCGTACGCCCGGCATCTGGTCGGAGGAGCAGGTCGAGGGCTGGAAGAGCATCACCGAGGCGGTGCATGCCGCCGGCGGGCGCATCATGCTGCAGCTCTGGCATGTCGGCCGCATCTCCGACCCCATCTACCTGGAAGGTGCCCTGCCGGTGGCACCGAGCGCCATCGCCGCACAGGGGCATGTCAGCCTGGTGCGGCCGCACCGCCCTTACGTCACGCCGCGCGCACTGGAGACGGAGGAGATTTCCGGCATCGTCGCCGCCTATCGCAGGGGTGCGGAAAACGCGCTGCGGGCCGGCTTCGACGGCGTGGAGATCCACGGCGCCAACGGCTACCTGCTCGACCAGTTCCTGCAGGATTCCACCAATCATCGCGCCGACGGCTATGGCGGCCCGGTGGAGAACCGCGCCAGGTTGATGCTGGAGGTGACGGACGCCGCCATCGCGGTCTGGGGCGCCGACCGCGTCGGCATGCACCTCGCGCCCCGCGCCGACTCCCACACGATGGGGGACAGCGACCTTCCCGGCACCTTCTCCTACGTGGCGCGCGAGCTGGGGCAGCGCGGAATCGCCTTCCTCTTCGCCCGCGAGCATCTGGGGCCGGACCGCATCGGGCCGCGGCTCAAGGCGGATTTCGGCGGCCCCTTCATCGCCAATGAGCGCTTCTCGCCGGAGGAGGCGATGGCGGATGTGGCGGAGGGGCGGTCGGACGCGGTCGGCTTCGGGCTGAAGTTCATCGCCAATCCCGACCTGCCCCGCCGCCTGCGCGAGGGTGCGCCGCTGAACGAGGTGGACGCCGCGACGCTCTATTCGGAAGGCGCGGCAGGCTACACCGACTACCCCTTCCTGCAGGCGAACGCCGCCTGAATCGGGCAGGCCCGGCAACCCGGCCTGGACGCCCCGCTTTCCTCTCGTGCGGGCCCTCCGGCCTGCACGAGAAAGGAAGGGCAGGACAGGACATGGCCGAGACGAAGCCGCCCCCCACCGGCAGTGCGGCGCGGATGAACAGCGCCGATCCGGCGAGCAAGCGCACCGCCGCGCAGGTGCAGCAGGGCGACACCACCCGGAACCCGGACGCCAAGGTGCCTTCGGACCTCTACCCGAACCCGCCCGGCGTCTCGGACAAGGTGCGGGGCGCGCCGGACGACTGAGGCGGGCCGGGCGGAGCCTTTCCAACGCTCCTGGCGCCTCCGCCCCTTCTTTCGCTTTCTGCGCGGCAGGCCTGCCGGGGTTGAATGGAGCCCCGGGGGCGCCGGACCGACAGCGGCGGGCCCGCTAAGGCGTTGCGCCCCGGCCGGCGGTGGAATCTAGTGTGCTGGCCGCGCAGTCCGCCGGCTTGCCCACGGCTGCAACGGATCGGCAGGCCACTGCGGACAGAGGCGGGTGTCCGGAAGAATTCGGAAGCGGGACACCAAAGGCCAGCAGACAGCGAGGGTGGACCATGGCGCAACCAGACAGGGACGAAGCAATCCCGGCTTCCCTCCAGCCACGGCCGGAGGATTATGGCTACGACCTCGACCGGGCCCTCCGTGCGATGGTGACCCTGCGCGCCCGCGTGCCGGAGGATGCCTTCACCGCCGGCACGCTGGGAACGGAGCGGAGCGGGCATGCGGTCCTGATCCGGGAGGACGGGCTGCTGCTCACCATCGGCTATCTCATCACCGAGGCGGAGGAGGTCTGGCTCACCACGGCGGAGGGGCGCGCCGTGCCCGGCCATGTGGTGGGCTATGACCAGGTCAGCGGCTTCGGGCTGGTCCAGGCGCTGGGCCGCCTCGGCGTCCCGGCTCTGGCGCTGGGGGACTCCGACGCGGTGCGGCCGGGCGAGCGGATCGTCTTCGCCGGAGCGGGCGGCAGGGCCGGGGCACTGGCCGGCCGGGTCGTCTCCCGGCAGCCTTTCGTGGGCTATTGGGAGTACCTCCTGGAGGACGCGATCTACACCGCCCCCGCCCATCCGCTCTGGGGCGGGGCCGCGGTGATCGGCCCGAAGGGGGAGGTCGTCGGCATCGGCTCGATCCAGCTCGGGCACGATCCAGGCGACGGCAAGGTGCGCGTGCTCAACATGAGCGTGCCAGTGAACCTGCTGAAGCCCATCCTCGACGAAATGCTGGCCCTGGGCCGGCCCGACCGCCCGCCGCGGCCCTGGCTCGGTGTGTCGGCCGTCTCGGACGAAGATCGGGTGATCCTGATCGGCGTCGCCCGCAACGGACCCGCAGCGCGGGCCGGCCTGCGGAAGGGCGACATCGTGCTGGCCCTCGGCGAGCAGCCGGTGACCGACGAGGCCAGCTTCTTCCGCGCCCTCTGGGCTCTGGGGGAGGCGGGGGTTGACGTTCCCCTGCTGCTGGAGCGGGACGGGGACCGTTTCGAGGTCAGCGTCACCTCCGGCGACCGCCAGCGCTTCCTGAAGGCCGCGCCGCTGCATTGAGCGGCGGCGCGGCGGCCGTCCGGTCAGGCGCGAGCGGCAGCCAGGTCCAGCAGCGCCGCCGCGGCCGCGTCGAACACGTGGTCCCAGTCCTCCTCGGCGCGGGGACGGAACAGCCGGAGGGACGGATACCAGGGGCTGTTCCGCCCCTGTCCGCTCCAGAGCCAGTGCGCGTTGCGCCCCAGCAGCACCCAGACCGGCCGGCCCAGCGTGCCCGCCAGATGCGCCACGGCGCTGTCCGTCATGATGACGAGGTCGAGTTGCGCGATGGCCGCAGCCGTGTCGGCGAAGTCGCCCAGCAGCGGTGCGAGGTCGATGATCCCGTGTCCGCCGAGTTGCTCCAGCTCAGCCCGCGGCGGCCCCATCTGCAGGCTGTAGAGCTGCACGCCCGGCTGCTCGAAGGCCAGGCGGAAGCGTGCGAGCGGCTGTGCGCGCTCGCCGTTGCGCTTGAAGGTGGTGCTGCCGGACCAGACGATGCCGACCCGCAGCGCGTTCGCCGTGATGGCGGCGCCGAAGCGGGCGAGGCGGGCAGGATCCGCCGGCAGCACAGCGAGCGGCGGGATCGCCGCCACGTCCGGCGTGAAGAGGCCGGGCAGGCTGCACTGGTGGATGTGCCAGTCGGCGACAGGTAGCGCGGCGCCGAGCGGCACCACCTCATCCACTCCCGGCAGGCGGGCGAGCAGCGGCACCAGCTCGGGCTGGCATTCCAGCAGCACCGTTCCGCCCCGCGCCTTCACCAGCGGCACATAGCGGCAGGCCCAGATCGTGTCGCCGAAGCCCTGTTCGGAGGCGATCAGCAGCCGCTGGCCGCGAAACTCCTCCCCGGCCCAGCGCCGGCCCGGCAGCACGCGGGGCGGCACCAGGCCGTTCTCCAGGCGCACCTCGTAATCCCTCCAGCCCTCGGCCAGGCGGTTAAGATGGAGCAGGCTACGCCCCCGGTCCCAGCGCGCCATGCCATGCCGGGGCTCGCGGGCTAGCGCGGCCGTGAAGGCCCGCACCGCCTCCACATGGCGCCCCGCCTCCGCCAGCGAAATGCCGTGGTTGTAGTGGTGCCCGCCGTTGCCGGGCGCCAGCACCAGGGCTCGCGCATGGCAGGCGAGCGCCGTCTCATGCTGCCGCAGAAGGGTCAGAGCATTGCCGAGGTTGGTCCAGAGCGCATCCATCTCGGCGGCGCCTCGCATGGCGCGGCGGTAGCAAACGACCGCATCGGCTGGCCGCCCGAGTCCCGCCAGCGTCACGCCCAAGGCATTCCAGAGAAAAGGATCCTCCGGCCTCTGCGCCAGAGCTTCGCGAAGGCAATGCTCGGCATGATTGAAATTGCCGGCTCGATGCAACCTAAGAACATCTTCAAGAAGTTCTGCAACGGTCAGCACGCGAGCGGTAGCAGGGGATGCAGCTAAAGATGGCATAGCTTGAGTTTTTTTATTTTTACAGAAAATTGTTTGTGAGATGCTGGTGAAGGAGCATTCTTGTTCCTGACTCCAAAGCATTGATTACGATGACTTTTTTGATGCCTTTGCGAAACTCCTCGCAAACTGTTGATTGGTGCGGTAGAACAGCCCATCGGGATGGTAAACCATGGCGGACTCGCCATGCGCCAGAGGTGGTCGCGGGTGCAGGCATTGATCAATCGGCTTTCCCGTTCACGCCGTGCCCCTCGCACGGCAGCAGGGCTTCCGGGCCTGCAACTTCCAGTCGTGGAAGGCCTGGAGCCGCGCCTGCTCCTTTCAGGCACCACCGTGAATGCGGCAGCCCTGCAGGCGCTGCACGACAACTTCGTCCATCTTGAAAGCGTCCTGGCGGGAATGGAGGGCGAAGGGGTCTTCGCCCAGGCCGTCCCGCTCATGAACATCAACGACAGCCATCTCGCCGGCGAGATGCTCGCCTTCTCGAAGATCTTCGGGAGCGACATCGCCGATCCGGTGAAGGCGCTGATCAACGCGGTGCCGGCGGATTCCGGCGCCCTGGCCTCCGCCCTGCAATCAGCGATCAACGGCCTCGCCGATCCCGGCGCGGGCCACCAGGTCCAGGCCCAGGTCACCGACATTTCCGTCGGCGCGGTCATCGGCCTGACCATCCAGGTCTCCGACCTGACGACGCAGAGCTTCTCCATCGACCTGGGCGATACCGCAGCGCCCTACGGCATCCATTTCCCGACCGTCACCGGCACCGCCGATCTCAGCTACGGCTTCACCTTCACGGTCCAGCTGGACACCGCCGCGCTTGGGGCCTCGCCCACCGATGCGCAGGAGGCGGCAGCCTTCGACCTTTCCGCCGCCTCCTTCACCACCGGCTTCCACGCCAAGGCCGACCTGGCCGGCATCGACTTCAGCTTCGGCCTGCTGACCCTGACCGTCGCCCCCGGGGCGGCCGGCATCGACCAGCAGGCGAGCTATGCGGCCGCCATCGCCGACCTCTCCGGCACCAGCCTGCGCGCGGCAGCGAGCGCGATCGAGGGTGGGGACCATTCCGTCCTGCGCGGCGCCGGCGCGCTCGTCACCGCCAGCATCGCCAGCGAGACCGACGGCACGGCGACCCCGCTGCTCGACCTGCCGGTGATCCTGACCGGCAACCACGTCATCCCCGGCATCACCCCCTTCGAGACGCCGGTGCACCTGACGGTGACCGGCCATGCCGCCTCGGGCGACGCGGTGGTGAACCTCGATCCGCTGCTGGATGCGATCCGCGACTCCGTGGGCGACCCGGATTTCGACCCGCGCAGCTTCAACACCTTCGCCGCCAAGGACCTGGTCACCCAGCTCGCCAAGGTCGGCACCTATCTCGGCTATCTCTCCGCCGGCAAGGATCTCGCGATCGAGATCCCCTTCACCGAGGGGCTGACGATCGGCGACGTCATCAACGTCGCCGCTGGCTTCAAGACCGACATCATCGACCCGCTGCAGGCGGTGGTCGCCGTGCTGGGCTTCACCGAGGGCCAGCACAACACGGACGGCGCGAACTTCATGGAAGGCGCGGCGCTGACCGCCGCCAACCTCGCGCACCTGCCCGACCAGATCGCGATGATGGTGACGCTGGACAACGGCAAGTCCGCCTCCCTCAGCTTCGCGCCGACCTATCTCGACGGCAACAAGGTCTCGCACAAGGTCGAGACGGTCGACGACCTGGCGCTCGCCATGAACCAGGCGATCGCGGCGAGCGCCCTGGCCGGCTACCTGCAGGCCAGCAACGATGCCGGCCGCATCGCCCTCACCCTGACCACCCCCTCCTCCGGCACCGCCGCCACCAAGGTGACGGTTTCCAGCGCGCAGGGCGCCACCGTCTTCTCCAACCTGCGGGATTTCGGAATCCTGCTGGCGAAGACCATGCGCCTGCCGGGCTGGGACGACACCAGCTCCGACCAGACCGAGGTGGGCGACCGCCTGCTCACGGCGCTCGGCCTCGCCTACGACGCGGGGACCAATGCCATCACCCTCAGCATCTCGAAAGAATTCGCGATGCCGGAGGTGCTGGCCGATGTCTCCTTCGACCTCGACCTCAGCGGCGTCGCCGGCCTCTCGGTCAGCAATGCCAGCTTCCACCTGACCAGCAGCGTTCTGCTGAACCTGACCGTCGGCTTCAGCCTCGATCCGCTCGGCAGCCATGTGAACCAGCCGGGCGGGCCGCAGATCGGCGACGGCCAGAACGGCACGCCGAGCACGACGGTGGGCGAGCTGCCCGTCTATGTCGCCGCCTCCAATGGCGGCCAGGTGCCGATCACCGCCAACGAGATCGCCGACGCGCGCGATCCCTCCACCACGCACACCAACCTGGCCGACCTGCAGATCATCGGCCGCGACGGCGTGGTGAACACCTTCGTCATCACCCCCGGCATGACGCTGGCGAACCTTGAGACCGCCATCGCCAACGCCTTCGGCCGGGAGATGGAGGTTCGCTTCAACGCCCTCGGCAATGCCGAGCTGGAGATCATCGACACCGAGGCCGCCTATGGCGGCCCTTCCCCCGCCTCCCTGGGCCTGACGGTCGGCACGCTGGCGCAGGCCAATGCGGTGGGCGGCAGCAGCACCAACTACCAGGCGGTGCTGGAGGGCACGCCGGTCGAGGATGCCGACTATTCGGCGGCCTCCAAGTTCATCCTGAGCATCGGCAAGCTGCCGCCGGTGGTGGTGGACGTGGCGGCCGGCTCCGGCAGCGTCGCGGCCTATGCCAATGCCATCAACGCGGCGCTGGCGCAGCTTTCGCTCGACCCCGCGCTGATCGGCCTCTCCAGCGGCGCGCTGCACTATTCCGACATCGTGCGGGCCAGCGTCGGCAGCAACGGCGCGGTGCAGCTCACCACCACCATCTACGACGCCATCGTCAACGCGCAGCACGAGGCGCCCTACCTCTCCACCCAGCGCAGCGCCGTCCGCTACGGCCTGCAGGTGGATGCGGTGCAGCTGACCGTCTCGGCGCTCAACAACTCCCTGCTGCCCGGTCTGCTCGGCCTGGTGGGCAAGGACATCAACGGCGGCGCCGGCGACCAGGCGCTGATCATCGGCTCGCCGCTGCACGGCGAGACGCTGACCGACCGCCTCTTCCTCAAGGACACCGGCATCTCCGCGACCATCGACATGGCGCTGGAGCCCACCGACCCGACGCAGCCCGTGGTGATCACCGGCACGCTGGGCGGCTTCGAGTTCGGCGCCCTGCTCTACGATCCCGAGGACCCGGAGGCCGATCTCGGCGCCTATGTCTCGCTGCGCGCCGCGCTGCTGCTGAACTACGACGGCAATGCCGAGCCGAACACCATCACCTTCGGCCAGCTCAGCGACTCGCTCTCCAACGGCAGCTTCAAGGACATCTGGACCTTCACGCTCGGCTCGGGCCGCGGCGACGAGCCCTTCGCCATGCTGGACATCAAGTCCATCAGCCTGAGCGCGGGCGGCGTGGACCTCGCCTCGGTGGCCAGCCCCGAGGTGGTCATCACGCTCGACGACGCCTCGCAGCTGCTGGAGCTCTCGGTGCCGAGCCCGCATGTCGAGGTGATCGGCCTCGACAGCAAGCTCGTCGTCGCCGACGTGGTGGAGGCGGTGCGCCAAGTCTTCCAGAGCATGAACTCGGACCTGGCGAACCAGACCATCCCGCTGGTGAACGTCAGCCTGGACGACATCCTCGGCTTCAGCAGCAAGTTCCTGGTGGCGCTGAGCGCGGCGGAGCAGGATCCCGACGCGGCGCTGGGCTCGATCCAGACCGCGATCAACGACGCGCTGGGCGGCGACTACGTCCATTTCAGCCTGCAGGACCAGGACCACCTGATCCTCTCGATCGCCTACACGCCGGTCGACGTCCACACCCAGCTTCCCTTCAGCCTCGACCTCGACAGCCTGGCCAATTTCCTGGGCAGCGACGGCAGCGCCCTGCACGACCTGGTCAGCGCCATCGGCAGCATCGCCAGCCTGAGCGCGAGCGGCAACCTGGATGTGAGCGCGGGCGTGAGCCTGGCGCTGACCCTCGGCATCAATCTCGGCGACAACTCCCATGCCGCCGCGCTGAACGAGTCGCTGGCCGCGCTGAACGGGCGAAACGGGCTGCGCACCGGCACGGCCGGCAAGCCCGACCTGCAGTTTACCCTGGGCAGCGGCCGCGCCTTCACCGTGAGTGTCGGCGCGCTCGGCGCCAATGCCACGGTGCAGGACCTGCTCAACGCCATCAACACCGCCGCCGGCCAGACCGACTTCGCCAGCTATGACGAGGCGACCGGCGCCATCGTCTTCCACGACAGCAGCACCAGCCCGGCCAACGGCCTTTCCGACCTCGGTTTCCAGGACGGCCAGACCAGCGTCGATGCCGGCTCCACCTCCACCATCACCGCCGCCGCCGCGGTGACGGACCCGAGCCAGGCCTACAGCTTCGCCATCTCCATCGGCACCGATGTGACGGTCGAGGTCTCGGTAGCGGCCGATGCGGGCCGCACCACCCTTGCCGGGCTGGTGAGCGCGATCCGCTCCGCCCTCGCGACCACCCTGGTCTCCGCCGCCGACCTGCTGCACGAGAATGTCCGCCTGCCCGGCAGCGGCGGCACGATGGAGGGCGATTTCGACGTCGCGCTCGGCCAGATCATCTCGGTCACCAGCAAGGCCGGCAAGCTGGTCTTCAGCGCGAAGGATTCCGTGCTCGGCACGGATGCCGACGGCAACCTGCTGAACACCTTCCGCCTCTCCGAGGCGCAGCCGAAGCTGACCCTGACCGTCGAGTCCATCAACGGCTCCCACATCGCAGAGGATCTCGGCCTCGGCGGCAAGCTGGTCAGCCAGCGCACGACGGTGGACGGCGTGCGCATCCTTACCGGCCATCTGGCCGCGCCCAACTCGACCAGCGAACGCTTCTTCATCGAGACCGGCGAGGACCCGGACACCCACGAGCTGCTGACGGGCATCCGCGCGACCCTCGGCATCGAGGCCACCAATCTCAGCTTCACCGCCGCGCTCGGTCCGGTGAGTGCCACGATCGTCGCCGGCCATGCCGTGCTCGGCGCCGACATCGGCCTGGTGGCAGCCGGGGAGGAAGGCTTCGCGGTCGGCGACATTTCCGTCGCGCCGGCGACCTTCCTCGTCACGCTCAACGATGGCTTCGGCGGCTCGACCGCCGGCGACGGCATCCTCACCTTCGCAGATCTCGCGAAGCTCGGCTCGGCCGGCAATGGCCTCGCCGACCTGATCCATTTCTCGGCCAATGCCGCGCTGGAGGTCTCCCTCCCCGTGGTGATGCTGGGCCAGCAGCTCGGTCCGGTCGAGCTGCAGATCGGCAACCTGTTCGACACCACGGGCGTGGACGGGCTACCGGAGCGCAGCGTCCACACCGCCTTCCCAAGCCTGGACGGCGTCTCGGTCGGCAGCATCCTGAACGACCCGCAGACGGTGATCGACGGGCTGGACGCCTTCCTGTCGAACATCGCCTATGGCAGCTTCGCGCAGGCGCTCTACGGCCTTGACCTGCCGCTGATCGGGCCGGCCCTGCAGGGCATCGGCAACTTCTTCGCGACGCTGCATGACAGCGTGGTCGGCACGCTGCAGTCGCTGCTGGACGACTTCAAGACCGCCCATCCCGGCCAGCCCGCCACCACGCAGAACATCATCACCCAGGGCCTGGAATACGTCCTCACCGACCTGCTGCACCTGCCGGGCGACGTCTATTCCTACATCGACAGCATCGACTCCCCGACGGAGATCTCCTTCGTCTGGCACTTCGACGTCACGCTGCTCAACACCATGGTCAATCTCAGCGCAGACCTGGGCATTCCCGGGCTCGGGCTGCAGATCGAGAACGGCATGGTGAACCTGCTGGCCCAGCTCGATTTCACGATCGGCTTCGGCTACCTCAAGGACAAGGGCTTCTTCGTCTACGACATGGGCGTGCCGGGCGCGCTGGAGCACTTCGCCTCCAACAACGACCCGAACGACGTCTTCGAGGCCGATTTCCGCCAGCTGCACGCGGTGGAGCTGCTGGTCGCGGTCTTCATGCCGACCGACCCGGCCTTCAGCGCGACGCTGAACCTCGGTTTCCTGCGGATGACGGCGACCAACGGCTCGACGCTGTCCTCCACACTGGGGGGGCGCGAGTATCTCGGCACCAGCCTCACCGGCAGCATCTACGTTGATATCGGCCCGGCCGACCACACCGGCCGCCTGCTGTTCAGCAACTTCGCCAAGGGTCCGATCATCCGTTCCGGCATGGAGATGACGCTCAACGTCGATCTCCTGCTCGACTCCGGCTTCGGCATCGGCAGCACCTCGACGGCGCTGCCCTCGGTCGCCACCGAGCTGCTGTTCTCCTATTCCTTCAACAAGGTCTTCACCGGCGCGATCGGCGACGAGCCGGAGAGCGGCATCGTCACGCCGCTGACCTTCCTCGACGTCACGCTCGATGTCGGCAGCTTCCTGAACACCATCCTGAAGCCCATCCTCGACACGGTGGGCGACGTGATCGAGCCGATCCAGCCGATCCTCGACTTCCTGACCGCGCCCATTCCCGGCATCTCGCAGATCATCGGCTCCACCTCGGTGCTGGACCTGGCGCAGCAGTTCGGCGGGCCGAAGGTGCAGGAGGCCGTGCGCTTCATCCAGATCCTGGACGATGTCGCCGGCCTCGTGCGCTCGCTGCAGTCCATGCAGGACTCCGGCGGCATCAAGGTCAATTTCGGCACCTTCGTCTTCGGCCAGACCGACGACCCGAATGCCCATTCGCTGAGCAGCAGCAACCTCGATCCCTTCGCGAGCAAGGTCGCGAAGGCCGATGTCAGCGCCGCGGCCAGCTACTTCCAGAACAGCTCCGCCGGCTCGGCGGCGGCCGATGCCGCGCTCGCTCGTCTCTCGGCGCAGAGCCACAGCAATATCGGCGGGCAGCTGCAGTCGCTGGAGAACGCGAAGGGGGCCGGCGGCAAGGCGGTCTTCGACTTCCCGATCCTTCACGACCCCATGTCGATCGTGAAGCTCCTGATGGGCCAGGTGAACCCGGTCGATCTGGTGCATATCACCCTGCCGACCTTCGACTTCAACTTCAGCAAGGAGCTGCCGTTCCGCTTCCTGGTCGGCCCCGTGCCGGTGACGGTCACCTTCTATGCCTCGGTCGGCGTCGAGATCAATCTCGCCTTCGGCTACGACACGACCGGCATCATCAAGTTCATGTCGAACAACAATCCGCTCATGCTGATGGACGGGTTCTACGTCGACAACACGATCGGCCCGCAGCTCGACTTCTACGCGACCTTCGGCGTCACCGCGGCGGTGAACCTCGCCCTGGTCGCGGCCGGCGTCGGCGGCGAGATCAGCGGCCATGTGACCTTCCAGCTGCACGACAACAGCGGTGACGGCAAGCTGCACGCCTCCGAGTTGCTGACCGCGCTGCTCGACAACCCGTTGCACCTGTTCGACATCGCCGGCGAGCTGGACGCGCTGATCTATGCCTTCGTCTGGGTCGGCATCGACCTGCCGATCGTGGGCAAGATCACGCTGTTCGAGGCCAGCTTCGACATCATCGACATCACGCTGCTCTCCTTCAGCTACAGCTACTCCGAGGTTCACTCCACGCCGGCGCTGGCCCACCAGGAGGCCGACGGCACGCTGACCCTCAACATGGGCAGGAACGCCGATCGCCAGGAAGTCGGCTCCAACCTCACCAACCCGAGCCAGACCTACGAGATCGCCCATGTCGGCGGCACCGCGGGGAACGAGGACATCGCGATCACGGCCAACGGCGTGACCACGGTGTATCGCGGCGTGAAGGTGGTGGTCGCCGATGTCGGCGAGGGCGACAACGTCATCCGCTTTGGCCAGGGCTACCTCGGCAACGTCACCGTCACCGGCGGCAACGGCAACAACATCATCGATCTCGGCGGCGTGGACGGCGATCCGCTGATCCAGCTGGGCAACGGCAACAACGTCGTCTTCGGCGCCAGCATCGACACCACCATCGTCGCCGGCAACGGCAACAACACGATCTTCGGCGGCAATGCCCGCAACACGATCGCCGTCGGCAACGGCCGCAACACCATCGTCGGCGGCTCGGCGCAGGACACGATCACCGCCGGTACGGGCAACAACATCATCTACGGCGGCGCCGGGGACGACGTGATCGTCGCGGGAAGCGGCAACAACACGATCTTTGGTGGCGAGGGCGCGAACGTCATCTCCATCTCCGGCGGCGCAGGTGAGAACATCATCTTCGGCCATGGCGCCAACTCGCTGGATGACGTGACCAGCACGACCGTCACCGCCACCCTGGTCTCCGCCAACTCCGCCAGCGCGAACGACGTCAGCAGCACCATCTTCGCCGGCAGCGGCCGCGACATCATCTTCGGCGGCGGCGGCGACAACACCATCAGCACGGGCGCGGGCGCCGACATCGTCTTCGGCGGCCTCGGCAGCGTCGTCCGCACCGTGCAGGGCCAGCTCATCCAGGCCTCCGACACCAGCGGCGTGGGCGGGCACAACGTCATTACCGGCGGCGCGGGCGACAAGATCCTGTTCGGCGGCGGCGGCGACAACACCATCGCCGGCGGCGGCGGCAACGACATCATCCTGGCCGGCGGCGGCACGGTGGATGGCGCGGCGGGCGGCACCGGCGGCCGCTTCACGATCTCCGGCCTGGCCTTCGGCAACCACAGCGTGATCGATGGCGGCCTGGGCAACGACCTGATCCTCGGCTCGGGCGGCAGCAACGTCATCAACGGCGGCGGCGGCGACGACATCATCGGCGGCCACGCCGCCATCGTGGTGCGCGACGCCGCGACCGGCCGCTTCGCCCACCTGATCAGCGTGCAGACCAGCCTCGAGGGCCTCGGCGGCAACAACGTCATCTCCGGCGGTGCCGGCAACGACATCATCCTGGGCGGCGCCGGCAGCCACACCATCGATGCCGGCACCGGCAGCGATGTGGTGATCGGCCATTACGGCCAGGTGACCGCGACCAATGGGGGCCAGAACCTCACGGTCGAGGGCTGGCACGGCGCGGCAGCCGGCAATGGGGACAACGTCATCACGGCCTACCATAGCGCCGTGATCATGGGTGGTGGCGGCAACAACACCATCACCACCTATGACGCCACCGCTCCGGCCGACCCGGCCAACAACCTGCCCGCCATCACCGCGGCGGACCGTCAGATACTGGTCTTCGGCGCCAACGGCATCGCCAAGGTGGACCTGCTGCTGGCCGGCGGCATCAAGATCCACCAGGCCTATACCGCGGCGGGCGAGGAGAATGCGGGCGGCAACAACCGCATCACCGTGGGTGACGGCAATGACATCGTCTTCGGCGGCGCCGGCACCAACACCATCACCGCCGGCAATGGCAACGACATCATCCTCGGCCATACCGGCTTCGTGGACCTCGACCGCCTCGCCAATCCGGACACCACCGGCCGCTCGCCGGACGTGATCGGCTACGTGCTCGGCCAGGACGGCACGGTGCTGCACGGCACCGGCTCGACCATCAGCACGGGCACCGGCAACAACGTCATTCTCGGCGGCACCGGCAACAACACGATCACCACCACGGGCGCCGGCAACAACGTCATCTTCGGCGCGGCCGGCGCGGTGACGCGGAACGGCGCCGCCGGCAACGCCCTGCTCTACGCCGAGACGCTGGAGGAGAGCCTGGCCGGCGACAACACCATCACGGCGGGGCTGGGCTTCCAGGGCACCAACGTCGTGTTCGGCGGCATCGGCAACAACCGGATCACCGTGGGCGACGGCAACAACGTGGTGCTCGGCCACCTCGGCGTCGTCAACAACGTGGTGTTCTCGGCCTTCACGGATGCCATGCGCGCCGACGGCGCCCGCCCCGACGTGCTGGCCCGCACGGTGCCGGAGCGCGGCACGCTCGGCCACAGCGCGCTCTGGCCGAACGCGACGCTCGACCATGCGGTCGCCTCCACCAGCGCCGTCATCACCGCCGGCCAGGGCAACAACGTCATCCTCGGCGGCGCGGGCGACAACACCATCACGGCGGGGGACGGCAACAACACCGTCTTCGGCGCTTCCGGCGCGGTCACCCGCTACGCGGTCAGCAAGCAGGTCGCCTTCGCCACCACGGTGGAGGAGAGCCTGGGCGGCGACCACGTCATCACCCTGGGCGACGGCGTCAACCTCGTCTTCGGCGGGGCCGGCTACAACCAGATCACCGTCGGCAACCGCGACAATGTCGTCTTCGGTCATCTCGGCCAGGTGAACTATTCGGTGCTGACCGACTTCAGCACAGCGCAGCGGGCCACCGGCAACTATCCGGACCTGATCGGCCGCGTGCTGCCGGCCATCGGCAACAGCCAGCCCTATTCCACGGCGCCCTTCGGCGGGCTCGACCAGCCGATGGCCGAGGCGGGCTCGGTGATCCATGCCGGCAATGGCAGCAACATCATCTTCGGCGGCGCGGGCGACAACACCATCGTCGCCGGCACGGGCTCCAACACCATCTTCGGCGCCGGCGGCGCGGTCACGCGGGATACCTATGCCCGCGCCATCCTCTTCGCCGAGACGCTGGAGGAGACCCAGGGCGGCAACAACACCATCTATGCCGGCGACCGCTCGACGGCGACGCAGGTCGTCTTCGGCGGCCCGGGCTTCAACACCATCCGCGTGGGCGATGGCGCCAATGTGGTGCTGGGCCATCTCGGCTATGTCGATTTCGGCGCTATGCTCTACTACGCCTCGGCGCAGCGCGCTGACGGCTCGCATCCGGACGTGGTCGGCCGCATCGTGCCGGAACGCGGCAACCTGGCGCCGGTCACGCCGAATGGCAGCCTCGGGCTGGATCAGTCGCCGCTCGCCGGCGGCAGCGACATCCGTGTGGGCAGCGGCAACAACGTCGTCATCGGCGGCGCCGGCAACAACCACATCTACACGGGCTACGGGAACAACGTCGTCTTCGGCGCCGCCGGCGCGGTGACGCGCGATGCCCGCTCCCTCAGCCTGCTGCACGCCACCACGGTGGAGGAGACCCAGGGCGGCTCCAACTTCCTGGAGTTGAGCGTCGGCGGCACCGGCAGCGCCATCGCCTTCGGCGGTCCGGGCAACAACACCATCGTCACCGGCTACGGCAACGACATCGTCCTCGGCCATCTCGGCACCGTCTCGGCGAGCGTGCGCTCGACCGGCGCCGGGCCGCAGGACATGGTGATCGGCGAGCGGATCACGGTGACCGGCCGCACCGTGCCGGTCATCGGCAACCTCCAGCCCGCCACCACCGCGCCCTTCGCCGGGCTCGGCCAGCCCCTGCCCACCAGCGGCGCGGTGATCGATGCGGGCGAGGGCGACAACCTGGTCATGGGCGGCGCCGGGGCGAACACCATCCTGGCCGGCGACGGCAACAACACGGTGTTCGGCGCCTCCGGCACGGTGCAGCGCGACCGCAGCGGCGCCCTGCTCTCCGCCCAGGTGCTGGAGGCGGCGCGGGCCGAGCGGGCCGAGCTGATCCTCGGCGGCGGCGTGAACACCGTCTTCAACGTCGCGCCGGCGCCGAGCTTCGCGCCGACGATGCAGACGGCGGTCGCGCCGGCTGGCGGCGTCTTCCTCGTCGCGGGCAACGAGACGCTCTCGAGCGGCTCCAGCCTCGCCGACCTCGCCGCGGCTGCGCAGCTTCAGCGCGGCCAGCCGGCGGAAAGCATGGTGGCGGAGGCGTCTGCCCCTGCCTCCGTGGCCATGGCGGCCGGCGCCGAATCTTCCTCCATCCCCACCGGCTACGTGCTCGACGAGGCGACCGGCACCTGGGTGGCGGATGACGGCGCCGACCCGATGCTGCTCCTGCTGCTCACCGGTGGTGCGGCGCCGGAGCTGACGGTGCAGGGGGCTTCCACCACCGGCACGACGCGTCCGCGCCTCGCCGCCTGATTTGGGCGGGGCGTCATCCTTTCAACGCCTACCAGGGCTGCAAAAGTGGCCCTCCTTCACTGGGACTAAAAACTATGTCCGATGACCGTAGCGGCCTGAAGACCACGATCTCCGGCCAGACCAAGATCAAGTGGGACGACAGCAAGCTCCGCACGACCTACGCGAATGTCTGCAACGTGGCGACGACGCGGGAAGAGGTGATGGTGCTGTTCGGCACCAGCCAGGCCTGGATGGGCTCGACCGAGGAAGTGACCGTCGCCCTCACCGACCGCGTCCTGCTGAGCCCGCACGCGGCGAAGCGCCTCGCGGCGATGCTGAACAAGACGATCGAGGAGTTCGAGAAGGCCTACGGCAGCCTCGGCTGAGCCCCGCGGCACCACGACCGGGCAAGTAAAGTACCATGGCCGAGCCTCTCGTCTCTTCCGATGCTCCCTCTTCCGCCGGTCCGTCGAACGGTCAGGCATCCTGGCGCCAGCTGCTTGGCGCCGGCGATGCGGGGCTGGCGGCGCAGGCCTGGCTTGAGCTGGCCGTCGCCCTCGTCACCCAGGCGGCGCCGGATGGCCCCGCCCCGGTGCAGGGCGCCTTTGTGGCCCTGCGGCAGGACGGCGCGCGCTATGCCCGCGCCGCCAGTTTCGGGGAGGGAGCGGTCAGCTTCCTCCTGGCCAAGGCGGCGGAACGCTGCCTTCAGCTCCAGCGCAGCGTCGTGCAGAACGACGAGGCGGCCGGCGGCACCTGCCAGCTCGCCCTGCCCATCATGGCGGGGGAGAAGCTTGAGGGCGTCGTCGCCTTCGAACTCGCCCGCAGCATCCTGCCGCAGCTCGACCGCGTGACGCGGCTGGTGCAGTGGGGCCTCGGCTGGTTCGGCCGGGCGGGGGCGGCCAACGCCATGCCGGCGCCCCCACAGGCGGCGGAATGGCTCGGCCTGGTCGCCGCGGGCGGCGATACGGATACGGCGATCGAGGCCCTGTGCAGCATGCTCGCGGGTCAGTGGGCGCTCACCCGGGTCAGCATCGGCCTGGGTGGCGCCGGGAAGATGCGGCTGCGCGCCACCTCGCGCGGCCGCCTCTCCACGCTGCAGACGGATTTCGTCATCGCCCTCAAGGCGGCGATGGAAGAGGCGGTGGAGGCCGGCACCGCGCTGGCCGTACCGCCGCCGGAAGGCCAGCTCGCGGCCATCGGCGCGCATCAGCGCCTCTGCCGCGCGCATGAAGTGGCGTGGTCGGCCACGCTGCCGGTGCGCCTGCCCGGCCGCGCCGGCTGGATGGCCATGACCCTGGAAGGCGACGGCACGGCGCCGCAGCCCGAGCAGATCGCCGGCTGGCAGGCGGTCGCGGCGCAGGTCGCGCCGCTGCTGGCACTGCGCCTGCGGGCCGATCGTGGCCTGCTCGGCCATGCCGGCGCGCTCGTGAAGGAGGCGGGTGCCGGGCGCGCCGCCTGGAAGCCGGTCGCCGCCCTCGCCGCCGCGGCGGCGCTGGTGGGCATCGCCCTGTTGCCCGTGCCCTTCCGCGTGAATGCCCGCGCGACCCTGGAAGGCGCCGTGAAGCGCAGCATCGCCGCGCCCTTCGACGGCTATCTGGTCGAGGCCGCGGTGCGGCCGGGCGACCGGGTCGCCGCCGGCACCGTGCTGGCGCGCATGGACGACCGCGAGCTGCGCCTGCAGAAGTTCGACTACGAGGGCCGTATCGCCGAGAGCCGCCGCCAGGCGGACGAGGCGATCGGCCGGCGCGACATGGCCGCCGCCGGCATCGCCACCGCCCGCCGCATGCAGGCTGAGGCCGAGCTGCGGCTGATCGACGCGCATCTGGGGCGCACCAGCTTCGTCGCGCCTTTCGACGGCATCGTCATCTCCGGCGACCCCAGCCAGTCCATCGGCGCGCCGCTGCGCCGGGGCGAGGTGGTCTACGAACTCTCCCCGCTCGACGGCTATCGCGTAGCGCTGGAGGTGGAGGAGAACGACTTCGCCGCCATCAAGCCGGGGCAGGAGGGGCACATGGTCCTCGCCTCCCTCCCCTACGCCTCCTGGCCGGTCCAGGTCACCGGCGTGACGCCGCTCGCCACCGCCAAGGATGGCCGCAACGCCTTCCGCGTCGAGGCGCGGCTGGAGCAGCCGGACGCGGCGCTGCGCCCGGGCATGCAGGGCATCGGCAAGATCGAGGCCGGCACCGCGCCGCTCGCCTGGGTCTGGGTGCGCGGTGCCGTCGCCTGGGCACGGCTGAAGCTCTGGGCCTGGATGCCATGAGCGCTGCCACCGGTACGGCGGAAACCGCGCTGGGCCAGATGGCCCATCTGCGCCCCCGCCTGAAGCCGCATGTGGAGGCCTTCCGCCACCTCTACCGGGGCCTGCCGTGGTACGTGTTCCACGACCGCGCGGCCCATCGCTTCTACCGCGTCTCCCGCAGCGGCGCCGAGATCGTGGGCGCCATGGACGGGCGCCGCACGCTCGGCGAGATCTGCGAGGGCCTGGACGAGGCTGGCCGCCAGCCGGTCGATCCGCAGGCCGCCGCCGGCTTCGTCATGCAGCTCGGCGCGCTCGGCCTGCTGCAGCGCGACAGCACGCCGGACCCCGCGGCGATGGCCGAGCGCAAGGCGCGCGAGCGCCGCCGCCTGCTGGCGGCCCAGCTCCGCACCCCGCTCGCCTTCAAGCTGCCGCTGTTCGACCCGACGCGGCTGGTGGACGCCATCCTGCCCTGGTGCGGCTGGATGTTCGGCCCGGTCGGCGTCGGGCTCTGGATCGCCATGGTGCTGCTGGGCGCGGTGCTCGGCGTCATGCACTGGGGCGAGCTGACCGCCGACTTCACCGACCGGATGTTCTCCGCGCAGAACCTGCTGCTGGCCTGGCTGGTCTATCCGGTCGTCAAGGCGATGCACGAGATGATGCACGCCATCACCTTGCGCCGCGCCGGCGTGGAGGTGCGGCAGGTCGGGCTGCTCTTCGCCGCCTTCATCCCCGTGCCCTATGTGGATGCCACCGCCTCGGCGACGCTGGAGCGGAAGTGGGACCGCATCCTGATCGACGCCGCCGGCATCCTGGTGGAGCTCTTCCTCGGCGCCGTCGCGCTGCTGCTCTGGAGCAGCTCCGAGCCCGGCCTGCTGCGGGCGATCTGCTACAACGTCATCATGATCAGCGGCTTCTCGACGCTGCTGTTCAACGGCAATCCGCTGCAGCGCTACGACGGCTACTACATCCTGGCCGACTTCATCGAGATCCCCGGCCTCGGCACCCGCGCCGCCGCCTATCTCGGCTATCTCTTCCAGCGCTACGTGCTCGGCCGCGCCGAGGCGCGCGCGCCGACGGCGACGCCGGGCGAGAAGGCGTGGTTCGTGCTCTACGGCCCGCTCTCCTTCATCTACCGCTTCGGCCTGATGCTGGTGATCGCGCTGCACGTGGCCGAGCGTTACCAGGCGCTCGGCATCCTGCTCGGTGTCTGGTCGGTGGTCGGCTATGCCTGGCCGATGCTGGCAGGAGCGGTGAAGGGCATCGGCGGCGAGCAGCCGCGCGCGCGCCGCTTCCGCGCCCTGGGCGGCCTCGGAGCGCTCGGCGCACTGATTCTGGTGGTGCTCTTCCTGTTGCCGGCGCCGAACCGCCTGGTCGTGGAAGGCTTCGTCACCGTGCCGGAGGAGAGCATCGCCCGCTCCGGCGTGGGCGCGATGGTCGGCCGCCTGCTGGTGGAGGACGGCGCCACGGTCACGGCCGGACAGCCCCTCGCCCAGCTCGCCGATCCCGCCGTCTCGGCCAAGGTGGAGCGCCAGATGGCCCGCCAGGCCGAGCTGGAGGTCCGCTACACGCGGGAGCTGAGCAATGACCGCGTACGCGCCGCCATCGCCGCGGAGGAGCTGGCCCAGGCGAAGCGCGAGCTGGCCGATGCGCGGCGGGACGAGGCGGCGCTGCTGCTGCGCAGCCCGGCGGCGGGCCAGATTGTGCTCGCCACCGCCGCCGCAGACCTGCCGGGCCGCTTCCTGGTCAAGGGCGAGCAGTTCGCCCTGGTCTACCGGCCCGAGGCCGCCCTGGTGCGCGCCCTGGTGCCGATGAGCGCGATCGACGCGCTGCGCCACCGGCTGCAGGGCATCAGCCTGCGGCCCGCCTATGACACCAGCGCGGAAACCCCGGCCACGCTGCTCCGCATCGTGCCGGCCGCGACCGACATCCTGCCCAGCCCGGTGCTGTCGCTCGACGGCGGCGGCCCCTTCGCCGTCACGCGTGACGGCGGCAACCAGCTCCGGATGGAGGAGCCGGCCTACGAGGTCCAGCTCCGCCCCGATCATCCTCTCCCCGTCACTTACCTGAACGGCCGGGTCTATCTCCGCTTCGACCTGGGGACCGAGCCGTTGGCCTGGCAGCTCTGGCGCGAGCTGCGGCTGGTCTTCCTGAGGCATTTGCATGCGTAAGCGTTATCTTCCCGCGGTGGTCCTGGGCTGGCTCGCCGGCACCACTCTCGCGTCCGCGCAGGACGCCGCCTCGCGTCCCGAGTTCCCCTGCCAGGTCTTCGCCGCGCAGCGCGTCGAGCTGGCAAGCCCCGTCCCGGGCGTGCTGGCCGAGGTGAAGGTGGAGCGCGGCGACCGCGTCACCGCCGGCCAGGTGGTCGCGCAGCTCCGCACCGAGACGGAGCAGGCGCAGCTCACCCTGGCCGAGGTGCGGGCGGGCGCCGATGCGCAGCTCCGCCTCCGGCGCGCCCGCCTCTCGCTGGCCGACCGCACCCTGCGGCGCAACCAGGGCCTGCAGGAAGCGCGGATGATCTCGCCGCAGGACCTGGACCAGATCAAGACCGACCGCGAGGTCGCGGCGCTCGAGGTGGCGACCGCCGCGGAGAACGTCGCGATCGCCCGGGCGGAACTGGAGCAGGCCCGCGCGGCGCTCGCCATCCGCACGCTGCGCAGCCCGATCGCCGGCATCGTCACCGAGCGCAACCTCCAGGTGGGCGAGCAGGTCCGCGACAAGCCGGTCATGGTGATCGAGAACGTCGACAGCCTGCATGTCGAGGTGGCGCTGCCGGCCTCGCTCTTCGGCCAGGTGCGCCAGGGCGCGCGCGGGCGGCTGAGCTTTCCCGGCACCGGCCTGGCCTCGCTGGTCACGCCCATCTCACTGATCGACAGCGTGGTGGACCCGCGCAGCGACATGTTCGGCGTGCGCTTCGAGCTCGACAACCGGCAGCTCCGCATCCCCGCGGGGCTGAAGTGCCGCGCCGAACTGGAGCTGACGCCATGACCCTGCGCCAGCTTCTCTGCGCCAGTGCGGTGCTGCTCTCCGCCATCGGGCCGGCGGCGGCCCAGTCGTCCTCCGGCGGCTGGCAGACCCAGCTCGCGGCACCGCCCGCCGGCCGCGTCATGGCCCAGGCCATGACCGGCCGCACGGAGGTGCCGGCCAGCCGCAGCCCGCGCGACGCCGGGCCCGTGGCCGGCCTCGCCGAACTGGCGGACCGCGCCGATTCCGCGCATCCGCAGGTCCGGCAGGCCGAGGCCGGGAAGGATGCCGCGCGCTACAGCCTGCGCGACGCCTATATCGGCTTCGCGCCGCGCGCCAACATCATCTTCGACAAGGGCAAGGAGCGGCTGAACGTCATCCGTTCCGACAATTTCCTCTACCAGCTCGGCGTCAACAACTTCCGCAACCAGGGCTACACGCTGGAAGTGGTGCAGCCGATCTTCGACCCGCGGCTCTTTGCCCAGCTGCACGGCGCCTATGCTTCGCTGCGCCGCGCGCGGGACGAGCTGACCGCGGCCCGCCAGCGCACCCTCTTCGACCTGATGCAGGGCTACCTCACCACCCTCGCCGCCTATGACGGCTATCAGGTGGCGCGGGCAGAGGAGGAGACGCTCGCGCGCCAGATGGCGGAGGCGCAGACGCGCCAGCGCCTCGGCCTGGTGAGCGAGGGCGATGCCGACGAGGTGGAGGCGAGGCTGCGCGCCGCCGAGGCGCAGCGCATGGCGGCCGCCGCCTCGCTGAACGAGAACTTCGCCTCGCTGGAACGGCGCGCCGGCTTCCGCGTGGGGCCACTGGCACCGCTCGCCGCCCGCATCCCGATGGCGCCGCCCAATCCGGCGCGCGCCGATGACTGGGTGCGCGAGGCGCAGGCGCACAATGTCGACCTTCGTGCGCTGGAGAGCGCCACCACCGAGGCGCGCGCCCAGGCCGAGACGCAGGCGGCGGCGCTGCTGCCGCGGCTGGACCTGCGGCTGACGCAGGACCGTTCCGACAATGGCGGCACCGTCTATGGCGGCGGCTCGACGATCAACGACCGGACGCTGCTCTTCCGCCTCACCGTGCCGCTCTTCAACCCGGACGGGGCGGGCTATCCGGTCTTCGCCGCCCGCGCGCGCTACCGGGCCTCGACCTACCGGCTGGAGGACCAGCGCCTTGAAGTCGAGGAGAAGGTGCGCACCGCCTTCGAGGAGGTCGTCGCCAATACGCGCCGCGACCGCACCCTGGTGAAGGCGCTGGAGGCGCAGACGCGCATCGTGAACGGCAAGCGGGCGCGCTACGCCGCCGGCACCCTGCCGATCAAGGATGTGCTGGACAGCGAGCGGGATCTCTACCAGGCGCAGCGCAACCTGCTGGCGGCCCGGTACAACTACCTGCTCAACCTGATGATGCTGAAGCGGTTGGCTGGCGACTTCACGGAAGCCGACCTCCTCTACATCGATTCCGCGCTCGATCGTCACGCGACGCCGGTCCGCCGGCTCGTGGGGGATGGGCGGGATGACTGATCTGACCGCGCGCCTGCCGGGGGGCACGTGCGCAACCGAACTGACGAAGCGGCGCGGGACGCCAGGGAACATGCGAGACATGACGATGCTGGGGAGTGAGATGGGTGTGGGCCAGCAGCGCGAGAAGCGGTCGCGCCCGGCAGCAGGCCGTGGGCGTCGCCTGGCACAGTGGCTGGTGCTGTTCACCGCCCTGACGCCGGTTGGGCATCTCGCGGCCGCACCGCTGCCGACCGGCACCTATGTGGTGACCCAGGCCGCCGATTCCGGCAACGCCGGCGCCGCGGGCACGCTGAGCTGGGCCATCGCCCAGGCGAATGCCAATCCCGGCTCCACCATCGCCTTCGCCTCGTCGCTGGCGAACCAGACGGTCACGTTGTCGGCGCCGCTGCCGGTCATCAGCAGCAGCGTCACCATCGACGGCAGCGGCGCCTCCGGCCTGACGATCAGCGGCAACAACCAGAACCGCGTGTTCTTCGTGAACGGCGGCACGGTGGCGGTTGCGAACCTCACCATCGCCAATGGCAGCGCCCAGGGTGGCGCCGGCGCCTCGGGCGGCGGCGGCGGCATGGGCGCGGGCGGCGCGATCTTCGTCAATTCGGGCGCGGTCGCGGTCTCCAACGTCAACTTCGCCAACAACACGGCGACCGGCGGCACGGGCGGTGACGTCACACGCGGCGCGGGAACCACGGGCGGCGGCGGCGGCGGCCTCGGCGGCGCAGGCGGGCGCCCGATGGACGGCGCTGGCGGCGGCGGCGGCTTCAATGGCGGCGGCGGCGGCGCGGGCGTCTATGATACGAGCGGCGCCACCACCACTGGCGCGGCCGGCGGCGCGGGCAATGGCGGCGCCGGCGGCGCCGGCGGCGGCGCGGGCCTCGCCGGCAGCGCCGGCGTGAACGGCGCGCCCGGTGGCATCGGCGCTCACGCGGACTCCGGAGGCGGCGGCGGCGGCGGCGGCGCCAATGCCGGCCAGGGCGGCGCGGCCTATAACGGCGCCGCCTGGGGCGGCGGCGGCGGCGGCGGCGGCAATGGCTTCCCGGCCGGTGCGGCCGGCGCCGGCGGCAACGCCTTCACCGCGGGCGGCAACGCGAGCGGCTATGGCGGCGGCGGCGGTGCCGGCCATGCGGGCACCCGCGGCGGCAACGGCGCCGATTTCGGCGGCGGCGGCGGCGGCGCCAATGGCGTGGGCGGCGCGGGCGGCTTCGGCGGCGGCGGCGGCGGCGGTTCGCAGTCCTCGGCCGTGCTGGCCTTTGATGGCGGCGCGGGCGGCTTCGGCGGCGGCGGCGGCAACCGCGCCTCGGGCGGCACCGGCGCCGCCGCAGCCGCCCGCGCCGCCATCAAAGGCCAGCACGGCCGAGGACTGCGAACCGCCCCCGCCGCCGCCGCCGGAGCCGCCCGCGCCG
>Ga0182742_1000096_pt1 | contig 171890 bp, 159 predicted proteins | sample eDN5th37CBELigMG_FD_128880 | JGI IMG/M metagenome (GOLD analysis project Ga0182742, IMG submission 128880) | Enriched Miracle-Growth compost microbial communities from Emeryville, California, USA - eDNA 5th pass 37_C BE-Lig MG (version 2)... ... | reverse complement strand
TTACGCGCTGCGGCTCCTGGCCAGCGGCTACAAACTCAGGAACTGACGTCCATGCTTCCCACTCCCGCGCAAGTCCGCCAATACATCGCGGACGGCCTGCCCTGCGAACATCTCGACGTGCAGGGCGACGGCTCGCATTTCGACGCCGTCATCGTCAGCGCCGCCTTCGAGGGCAAGCGCCTGATCCAGCGCCACCAGCTGGTCTACGCCGCGCTGGGCGACCGCATGAAGGCCGAGATCCACGCGTTGTCGATGCGCACCCTGACGCCCGCCGAATACCAGCAAGCGGGCAAATAATGGACAAGCTACGCATCACCGGCGGCGCGCGCCTGCACGGCGAAGTCGCCGTCTCCGGCGCCAAGAATTCGGCCTTGCCCATCCTGTGCGCCGGCCTGCTGACGGCCGACGCGGTGACGCTGCGCAACGTGCCGCACCTGAACGACACCGGCACCATGCTGCGCCTGCTGGGCCGCATGGGCATGCGCGCCGAGCGCGGCGCCGACGCGACCGTGACGCTGCAGGCCAACCAGGTCGACAATCTCGAAGCGCCCTACGAACTGGTCAAGACCATGCGCGCCTCGATCCTGGTGCTGGGCCCGCTGCTGGCGCGCTTCGGCGAGGCCCGCGTCAGCCTGCCCGGCGGCTGCACCATCGGCCAGCGTCCTGTGGACCAGCACATCAAGGGCCTGGCCGCGCTGGGCGCCGAAATCAGCATCGAACACGGTTTCGTGGTGGCGCGCGCCAAGCGCCTGAAGGGCGCCACCGTGCGCACCGACATGGTCACCGTCACCGGCACCGAAAACCTGCTGATGGCCGCCGTGCTGGCCGAAGGCCGGACCGTGCTGGATAACGCCGCCTGCGAACCCGAAGTGGTCGACCTGGCCGAGCTGCTCATCAAGATGGGCGCGCGCATCCAGGGCCACGGCACCAGCCGCATCGTGATCGACGGCGTGGACCGGCTGCACGGCGCCGAACACCGCGTCATCTCCGACCGCATCGAAGCCGGCACCTTCCTGTGCGCGGTGGGCGCGGCCGGCGGCGACATCGTGCTGCGCAACACCGACCCCGGCATCCTCGGCGCCACGCTGGACAAGCTGGCCGAGGCCGGCCTGGCCATCGAGACCGGCCCCGACTGGATCCGCTGCGCCATGTCCTCGCGCCCGCGCGCCGTGGGCTTTCGCACGCAGGAATACCCCGGCTTCGCCACCGACATGCAGGCCCAGGTCATGGCCCTGAACGCCGTGGCCGAAGGCACCTCGGTCATCGTCGAGACCATCTTCGAGAACCGCTACATGCACGTGCAGGAACTGCGCCGCATGGGCGCCGACATCAGCATCGACGGCCACACCGCCATCGTGCGCGGCGTGCCGCGCCTGTCGGGCGCGACCGTCATGGCCACCGACCTGCGCGCCTCGGCCAGCCTGGTCATCGCCGGCCTGGCGGCCGAAGGCGAAACCCTGGTCGACCGCATCTACCACCTGGATCGCGGCTACGACCAGATGGAAGTGAAACTGCGCGCCCTGGGCGCGAACATCCAACGCGTTACCGGCAAGGAAACGGCATGAAAGAGGCCACGCCCGCCCCCCTGACCCTGGCCCTGTCCAAAGGGCGCATCTTCGAAGAGACCATGCCGCTGCTGGCCGAGGCCGGCATCGACGTGCCCGAGAATCCGGAAAGCTCGCGCAAGCTCATCCTCCCGACCAGCGATCCCGGCCTGCGCCTGATCATCGTGCGGGCCTCGGACGTGCCCACCTACGTGCAATACGGCGCGGCCGACCTGGGCATCGCGGGCAAGGACGTGCTCATCGAGCACGCCAAGGAACAGCCCGGCGGCCTGTACCAGCCGATCGACCTGAACATCGCCAAGTGCCGCCTGGCCGTGGCCGTGCGCAAGGGCTTCGACTACGAAGGCGCGGTGCACCAGGGCGCGCGCCTGCGCGTGGCCACCAAGTACGTGCATTCAGCCCGTGAACACTTTGCGTCCAAGGGCGTGTACGTCGACATCATCAAGCTGTATGGTTCGATGGAGCTGGCGCCGCTGGTCGGCCTGGCCGACTGCATCGTCGACCTGGTGTCCACCGGCGGCACGCTGCGCGCCAACGACCTGGTCGCCGTGGAAGACATCATGCCGATCTCCTCGCGCCTGATCGTGAACCAGGCGGCGCTCAAGACCCGCGGCGCGCGCCTGCAACCGCTGCTGGACGCCTTCGAAAGAGCCTCCGCCCGCAACGCCTGATTTCCGCCCGCCGCGACGCCGCGGCGGCCGCCACCCCGCCTGCCCCATGACGCCATGGCCCTGATCAATCGTCTCGATTCCCGCGATCCCGGATTCCAATCCGCCCTGTCCAAGCTGCTGGCCTTCGAGGCCACCGAGGACGAATCCATCGACCGCGCCGCCGCCGGCATCCTGGCCGACGTGCGCGCCCGCGGCGACGCCGCGCTGGTGGAGTACACGCAGCGCTTCGACCGCATGCCCGGCGCGTCCGCCGCCACGCTGGAGATTCCCAAAGCCGACTGGCAGGCCGCGCTGGCCGCGCTGCCGGCCGCCCAGCGCGACGCGCTGCAGGCCGCCGCGGCCCGCGTGCGCAGCTACCACGAGCGCCAGCGCGCCGAGACCTGGACCTACACCGAAGCCGACGGCACCATGCTGGGCCAGCAGGTCACCCCGCTGGACCGCGTGGGCCTGTACGTGCCCGGCGGCAAGGCCGCCTATCCCTCGTCCGTGCTGATGAACGCCATCCCGGCCAAGGTCGCCGGCGTGCAGGAACTGGTCATGGTCACGCCCACGCCCGACGGCGCGCGCAACCCCATCGTGCTGGCCGCCGCCGCCATCGCCGGCGTGGACCGCGTGTTCGCCATCGGCGGCGCGCAGGCCGTGGGCGCGCTGGCCTACGGCACCGCCACCGTGCCGGCCGTGGACAAGATCGTCGGCCCCGGCAACGCCTATGTCGCCGCCGCCAAGCGCCGCGTGTTCGGCGTGGTCGGCATCGACATGATCGCCGGCCCCAGCGAAATCCTGGTCATCTGCGACGGCAAGACGCCGGCTGACTGGATCGCCATGGACCTGTTCTCGCAGGCCGAGCACGACGAACTCGCGCAGTCCATCCTGCTGTGCCCGGACGCCGCCTTCATCGACGAGGTCGAGGCCGCCATCGCGCGCCTGCTGCCCACCATGCCGCGCGCCGACATCCTGCGCGTCAGCCTGGCCAACCGCGGCGCGCTGATCCAGGTCCGCAGCCTCGAAGAGGCCTGCCGCATCGCCAATGACATCGCCCCCGAGCACCTCGAAATCTCCACCGAGCAGCCCGAGCAATGGACCGCGCAGATCCGCCACGCCGGCGCGATCTTCATGGGCCGCTTCAGCTCCGAGGCGCTGGGCGACTACTGCGCCGGCCCCAACCACGTGCTGCCGACCTCGCGCACCGCCCGCTTCTCGTCGCCGCTGGGCGTGTACGACTTCCAGAAGCGCTCCAGCCTGATCCAGGTCTCGCACCAGGGCGCCCAGACGCTGGGCCGCATCGCCGCCGAACTGGCGCTGGGCGAGGGCCTGCAGGCGCACGCCGCCAGCGCCCAGTACCGGATCGACCAGCCATGAGCCCGGCGGCAGGCGTCGCCGGCCGCATCGCCGGCACGGTCCGCGCGGACATCCGCGAACTGGCCGCCTACCCCGTGGCCCACGCCGAAGGCTGCATCAAGCTCGACGCCATGGAGTGCCCGTACGAGCTGCCGCCGCAAGTCCGCGACGATATCGCCCGCGCCGTGCGCGACACGCCGCTGAACCGCTATCCGGCGGCGGACCTGTCGGCCCTGCGGCAGGCCGTGAAAACGGCTTTCGGCGTGCCCGAGGCCGCCGGCCTGCTGTTCGGCAACGGCTCGGACGAGCTCATCCACCTCATCGTGCAGGCCTGCTGCAATCCCGGCGAGGCCGTGCTGTCGCCGTGGCCCTCGTTCGTGTATTTCGACATGGCCGCGCGCTTCGACCACGCCCGTTTCGTCGGCGTGCCGCTGACCGCCGACCTGGAGCTGGACCTGCCCGCCATGCTGGCCGCCATCGAAGCGCACCAGCCCAAGGTGGTGTTCCTGGCCGCGCCCAACAATCCCACCGGCGGCCTGTGGCCCGACGACGCCATCGCCGCCATCATCGCCGCCGCCCCCGGGCTGGTGGTGCTGGACGAGGCCTACCAGCCGTTCACCGACGCCACCTGGATGCCGCGGGTGCTGGACGCCCCCAACGTGCTCGTCATGCGCACGGTGTCCAAGATCGGCCTGGCCGGCCTGCGCTTCGGCTACCTGGCCGGCCACCCGGACTGGATCGCCGAACTGGACAAGGTCCGCCCGCCCTACAACCTGGACGTGCTGACCCAGGCCGCGCTGACCGCGGTGCTGCGCCACAAGCCGGTGCTCGACGAGCAGGCCGCGCGCCTGCGCGCCGACCGCGAACCGCTGGCCGCGGCCCTGGCGGCGCTGCCCGGCGTGCGCGTGTTCCCGTCCGCGGGCAACTTCCTGCTTGTACGCTTTTCCGGCAAGCTGGACGGCAACGCCGTGCATCAAGCCCTGAAAACGCGCAAAATATTGATTCGCAACTTTTCCAACGCCCATCCGCTACTGGCCGACTGCCTGCGCATCTCGGTGGGCGCCCCGGCCGAAAACGCCGCCTTGCTCTGTGCCCTGCAAGAGATTCTGAGTGCTTAACATGCGTACCGCAGAAATCACCCGCAACACCAACGAAACCCGCATCCGCGTGGCCGTCAACCTCGACGGCACCGGCAAGCAGACGATCGACACCGGTGTGCCCTTCCTCGACCACATGCTGGACCAGATCGCGCGCCACGGCCTGATCGACCTCGACATCAAGGCCGAGGGCGACCTGCACATCGATGCGCACCACACGGTGGAAGACGTGGGCATCACGCTGGGCATGGCCATCGCCAAGGCCGCCGGCACCAAGGCCGGCCTGCGCCGCTACGGCCACGCCTACGTGCCGCTGGACGAAGCGCTGTCGCGCGTGGTGGTGGACTTCTCCGGCCGCCCCGGCCTCGAATACCACATCCCGTTCACGCGCGCGCGCATCGGCGACTTCGACGTGGACCTCACCCGCGAATTCTTCCAGGGCCTGGTCAACCACGCCCTGATCACGCTGCACAGCGACAACCTGCGCGGCTTCAACGCCCACCACCAGGCCGAAACCGTGTTCAAGGCCTGTGGCCGCGCGCTGCGCATGGCCCTGGAAGTCGATCCCCGCATGGGCGACGCCGTGCCCTCCACCAAGGGCGTGCTGTAACGTTCGCGATCCACCGCTCCAGGCAGAAAGAAGTGACCACTATCGCCATCGTCGACTACGGGATGGGCAATTTCCATTCCGTCGCGCGCGCCCTGAAATACGCCGCCCCCGACGCGGACATCCGCATCTGCAGCCAGCCCCAGGAAATCGCCGCGGCCGACCGCGTCGTGTTCCCCGGGCAAGGCGCCATGGCGGACTGCATGCGCACCCTCAATGAATCCGGCCTGCGCGAGGCCGTCGTGCGCGCCGCGCGCGAAAAGCCCCTGCTGGGCGTGTGCGTGGGCGAGCAGATGCTGTTCGAATCCAGCGAAGAAGGCGGCACGGCCTGCCTGGGGCTGTTTCCCGGCGTGGTGCGCCGCTTCGCCGGCCCGCGCTTCGCCGACCCGCTGCCCGGCGGCGACGAGGCCTGCCTGGCCGACGCCGGCGCCGCCGGCGCGGCCGGCACCGGGGCCGAACGCCTCAAGGTCCCGCACATGGGATGGAACAAAGTGCGCCAGACGCGCTCTCATCCTATCTGGGCCGGCATTCCGGACGAAACGCACTTCTATTTCGTCCATAGCTATTACGCCGACCCGGCGGACGCCGGCCTGACCGTCGGTGAAACCGATTATGGCCTTGCCTTTACCTGCGCAGTGGCGGCAGCTAACATTTTCGCGGTGCAGTTCCATCCCGAAAAGAGCGCCGAGCACGGTTTGCGCCTGTATCGCAATTTTGTAGACTGGCAGCCGTAGGCACTGGCCTGCGTCCGCCCGCCCATTCAACCCCTATATTTTCTCGCTGCCCACCATGCTGCTGATCCCCGCCATCGATCTCAAAGACGGGCGCTGCGTGCGCCTGCGCCAGGGTGACCTGGACGATGCAACGGTGTTCTCCGAAGACCCCGCCGCCATGGCCACCCGCTGGCTGGACCAAGGCGCCCGCCGCCTGCACCTGGTAGACCTGAACGGCGCCGTCGCCGGCAAGCCCAGGAACGAAGCGCCCATCAAGGCCATCCTGAACGCCGTCGGCGACGACATCCCGGTGCAGATCGGCGGCGGCATCCGCGATCTCGACACCATCGAGCGCTACCTCGACGCCGGCATTTCCTACGTCATCATCGGCACGGCCGCCGTCAAGAACCCCGGCTTCCTGCAGGACGCCTGCGGCGCCTTCCCCGGCCAGATCATCGTCGGCCTGGACGCGCGCGACGGCAAGATCGCCACCGACGGCTGGAGCAAGCTGACCCGCCACGACGTGCTCGACCTCGCCAAGAAGTTCGAGGACTACGGCTGCGAGGCCATCATCTACACCGACATCGGCCGTGACGGCATGCTCTCGGGCGTCAACGTCGAAGCCACGGTCCGCCTGGCCCAGCACGTGCGCATCCCCGTCTACGCCTCCGGCGGCATCGCCGGCATCCAGGACATCGAAGCCCTGTGCGCCGTCGAGGAAGAAGGCGTCGAAGGCGCCATCCTGGGCCGCAGCATCTACGAAGGCACGCTCGACTTCCAGTCGGCGCAGGCCCGCGCCGACGAACTGGCAAAATGACCGACTCCAGCAGCACCCCCGCGGGCAGCGCGCTGACCCGCCGCATCATCCCCTGCCTCGACGTCACGGCCGGCCGCGTCGTCAAGGGCGTGAACTTCGTCAACCTGGCCGACGCCGGCGACCCCGTCGAAATCGCGCGCCGCTACAACGAGCAGGGCGCCGACGAGCTCACCTTCCTGGACATCACCGCCACCAGCGACGGCCGCGACCTGATCCTGCCCATCATCGAGCAGGTGGCCTCGCAGGTCTTCATCCCGCTGACCGTGGGCGGCGGCGTGCGCCAGGTCTCCGACATCCAGCGCCTGCTCAACGCCGGCGCCGACAAGATCAGCATCAACAGCGCCGCGGTGGCCAACCCCGAACTGGTGCGCGCCGCGTCCGACTACCACGGCTCGCAATGCGTGGTGGTGGCGATCGACGCGCGCCGCGTGTCGGCGGCCGGCGAACCCGCGCGCTGGGAAGTCTTCACCCATGGCGGACGCAAGGCCACCGGCCTGGACGCCGTGGCCTGGGCCCGCCGCATGGCGGCCTACGGCGCCGGCGAAATCCTGCTGACCAGCATGGACCGCGACGGCACCAAGTCCGGCTTCGACCTGGAACTCACCCGCGCCGTCTCCGACGCCGTGCCGGTGCCGGTCATCGCCTCCGGCGGCGTGGGCTCGCTGCAGCACCTGGCCGACGGCGTCACCGCCGGCCGCGCCAGCGCGGTGCTGGCGGCCAGCATCTTCCATTTCGGCCAGCATACGGTCGGCGAGTGCAAGCAATATATGGCCGACCTGGGCATTCCTGTCCGGATGTGACCTCCGGAGCGGCGTTTGCTGGCGGAGGGCGGACGCTCGCGCACCTGCAACAAGGTATTGCCGTAAGATTACAGTTCAGTTGCGCCACGCGCGATTATGGATAGACAGATGAGCAACGAACCCGCCTGGATCGCCGACGTCGTCTTCGACGGCGACGGCCTCATTCCCGCCATTGCGCAGGACGCCGACAACGGCCAGATCATGATGGTGGCCTGGATGAACCGCGAATCGCTGGCCGAGACCGCGGCCACCGGGCGCGCCGTTTACTGGTCGCGCTCGCGCCAGCGCCTGTGGCGCAAGGGCGAGGAATCCGGCCACGTGCAGGAAGTGCGCGAGCTGCGCCTGGACTGCGACGGCGACGTGATCCTGCTCAAGGTGCACCAGAAAGGCGGCATCGCCTGCCACACCGGGCGCGCCAGCTGCTTCTACCGCCGCCTGGAAGGCCAGGGCGTCCAGGCGTCCTGGATCACCGTGGACCCCGTGCTCAAAGACCCCGAACTGATCTACAAATGACCGACCAAGCCGCAAGCGCCGCCGAGATCCTGGCGCGCATCGCCGATACCCTGGCCACCCGCCGTCCCGAAAACGGCGGCGATCCCAAGGCGTCCTACGCCGCCAAGCTGCTGGCCAAGGGCCCCGACGCCTTCCTCAAGAAAATCGGCGAAGAAGCCACGGAGCTGGTCATGGCCGCCAAGGATGGCGTGCCCGACCGCATCATCAGCGAAACCGCCGACCTGTGGTTCCACTGCCTGGTCGCGCTGACCCACTTCAACCTGCGCCCCGAAGACGTGCTGGCCGAACTGGCCCGCCGCGAAGGGCTGTCGGGCCTGGCGGAGAAGGCAAGCCGCCCGCAAGACTGATCACGGAAACCCGCAAAAATGAGCGATAACTGTATCTTCTGCAAGATCGCCACCGGCGATATCCCGTCCAAGAAAGTCTATGAAGACGAGGATTTCGTCGCCTTCCACGACATCAATCCGGCCGCGCCGGTACATTTATTGCTTATCCCTCGACGTCATGTCATATCCATGCAGGATATTACGGCCGAGGACGCAGGTTGGTTGGGTAGAATGATGTCATTGGCGCCGCGGCTCGCCGCGGAAAACGGTTGCAGTCCAGGCCCCGATGGCGGATTTCGCATCATGATCAACTCCGGCGTCGAAGGCGGCCAGGAAGTCCCGCATCTGCATTTCCACATCATCGGCGGCCCGCGCCCCTGGAAAGGTCGCGTGGCCCCCACCGCGTAATTCGGAGAAACATCATGGGTAGTTTCAGCATTTGGCACTGGTTGGTCGTTCTGGTCATCGTGGCGCTGATCTTCGGCACCAAGAAGCTGCGCAACATCGGCTCGGACCTGGGCGGCGCCGTCAAGGGATTCAAGGAAGGCATGAAGGAAGCCAACGGCGACAAGCCGGCCGAGCCCATCGCTCAGCAGCGCGTCTCCGGCGACACCATCGACGTGCAGGCCAAGGAAAAATCCAACTCCTGAACCTCCGCCTGTCTCCCGGGCCCGTCCTGACCGGGCCGGCCCTCATCGCATCAACTTCCTAGCGGCCGTCGAATGTTTGATGTCAGCCTCACTGAACTGATGGTGATCGGCGTCGTCGCCCTGATCGTCATCGGACCCGAACGCCTGCCCAAGGTGGCCCGCACCGTCGGCCACCTGCTCGGGCGCGCGCAGCGTTACGTCAACGACGTGAAGTCCGATATCCAGCGCGAGATCGAGCTCGACGAGCTGCGCAAGTTCAAAAGCGAAATGGAAGACGCCGCCCAGGGCGTGCAGAAATCCCTGAACGAGACCCAGGCCTCGCTGCAGGAGCCGGTGCAGCAGTTCCGCGCCGAGCTCGACGAAGTCGCCCGCGCCGCCAGCGGCAAGGCCGACGCGCCGGCCGAGCCCGAACGCAGCATCGCCCCGCCCGGCCAGAATCACAGCCTGGACCTGGATCTTCCTCCGGCGGCCGAGCCCGCTCCGGCCGCAGCCCCGCAACCCGCCCCGGCGCCCAGCGCGCCCAAGGCTGACGAGGCCAAGCCCGTCTTGCCCTCCGGAACTCCGACGTGACCCAGGACGCCTCCCAAGAAGAAGGCCAGCAGGAGACCTTCATCTCCCACCTGGTCGAGCTGCGCACCCGGCTGCTGCGCGCCGTGGCCGCCGTGATCTGCGTGTTCATCGTGCTTTTCATCTACCCCGGCGCATCGGCCATCTACGACGTGCTGGCCCAGCCCATGCTGGCCTCGCTGCCGGAAGGCACGCGCATGATCGCCACCGGCGTGATCACGCCGTTCATGGTGCCCGTCAAGGTCACCCTGATGGCCTCGTTCATCCTGGCGCTGCCGGTGGTGCTGTACCAGGCCTGGGCCTTCGTGGCCCCGGGGCTGTACAAGCACGAAAAGCGCCTGGCGCTGCCGCTCATCGTCTCCAGCACCTTCCTGTTCATCGCGGGCATGGCGTTCTGCTATTTCGTGGTGTTCCGCACGGTGTTCCACTTCATCGCCACCTTCGCGCCGCAATCGATCACGCCGGCGCCGGACATCGAGGCCTATCTCAGCTTCGTCATGACCATGTTCATGGCGTTCGGCATCACCTTCGAAGTGCCCGTGGCCGTCGTGCTGCTGGTGAAGATGGGCGTGGTCGAACTATCCAAGCTGAAGTCCGCCCGCGGCTACGTGGTGGTGGGCGCCTTCGTCATCGCCGCGGTGGTCACCCCGCCCGACGTGGTCAGCCAGTTCATGCTGGCCGTGCCGCTGTGCCTGCTTTACGAGGTCGGCCTGATCTGCGCCCGCATGGTCACACCCAAACCGGACGAGGCCGACGAAGCAGCCTCCGGCTCCCTGACCGAACGCCAATAAGCCGCCCGCACGGTCCCGCAGCCATGCAGGACCGTTTCACGTTGTAGGCCCATGGCTGCAATCCTAGATTGCAGCCATGTCACTTTCCCAACGCCTGTACACCCTGATGCGGTGGCGCGGCATCAAAAGCCAGAGCCAACTGGCGCGCATCTCCGGCGTGCCGCAGTCCTGCATCCACCGCATCCTCACCCGCCGCGACGGTTATTCGCCGTCGCGCGCCACCTTGCTGCGGCTGGCCCGCGCGCTCGATACCTGCGTGCCCTGGCTGACCGACGGCGTAATGCCCGGCGCGGACGCATCCGGCTGCCCCGGCGCGGGGCCGGAAGACCATGCCGACGGCTACGACGCCGAAATCCGCGCGCTGCTGCGCCAGCAGCCGCCCGCCACCAAGAAAGCCGTGCTCATGGCGCTGCGCCTGATGCTCAAGACCCGCGCGTACTAGCGCGGCTTGCCCGGCCGCGTGCCCACCACCAGCGCCAGTTCCGCCGCCTTGCCGCCGCGCAGGATGCCCAGCGTGGCGCGCTGGCCCGGCGGCAGCTGGGCGATCTCGGAGAGCAGGCCGGCGGTGTCGGCCACGCGCTTGCCGTTGACCGACTGCACGATGTCGCCCACCCGCAGCCCGCCGCGCGCGGCCGGCCCGTCGCGCATCACGCCGGCGATGATCACGCCCGTCGTGTCGCGGTCCAGTTCGAACGCGCGCGCCAGCTCCGGCGTCACGTCCTGCGGTTCCACGCCCAGCCAGCCGCGCTTGACCCCGCCGGTCTTGACGATCTCGTCCATGACCTTGCGCGCGATCTCGATGGGCGTGGCGAAGCCGATGCCCATCGAGCCCCCGGACTCGGAATAGATGGCGGTATTGATGCCGACCAGATTGCCCGCCGCGTCGATCAGCGCGCCGCCCGAATTGCCCGGATTGATGGCCGCGTCGGTCTGGATGAAATGCTCGTACGTATTGATTCCCAGGCCGTTGCGGCCCAGCGCCGACACGATGCCCAGCGTGGTGGTCTGCCCCACGCCGAACGGATTGCCGATGGCCAGCACCACGTCGCCCACGCGCAGGCCGCGGTCCGGGGCCAGCGTGGCCGCCGGCAGCGATCGCAGCGTGGCCAGACGCAACACCGCCAGGTCGGTGTCCGGGTCCGCGCCCACCACCTTGGCGACGTCGCGGCGGCCGTCGCTCAGGGCCACCTCGATCGCGTCGGCCGCCTGCACCACGTGGTAATTGGTCAGCACATAGCCGTCCTGGTTGACGATCACGCCCGAACCCAGGCTGGTCGAGGCCTGCCGCCGGGTCACGCCCGGCATCTGGCCGAACAGCTGGCGCAGCACCGGATCGTCGGGCAGCGGAATCAGCGGCACGTTCACGTGCTTGGTGGTGTATACGTTGACCACGGACGGCGCGGCGCGCGCCACCCCGTCGGCATAGGACGCCACCGCCGGCGCGCGCGCGGCGGGCATGCCGCCCGCGGCGCTGGCCTGCCGCCCTCCCGCGGCCGGCCCGGCAAGCTGCAGCAGGTCGGGCCGCAAGGTCGTGACGACGAATAGAATACCCAGGCAGACCGTGACGGCCTGAGCGAATATCAGCCAATATCGGCGCATGTTTCTGATAGGACTAGCAATGAGTAAAGTGGACTCCCAGGTCCTGGCCAACTGGCTGGACGACACCCTGCAGGCGGCGCGCTTCAAAGACTACTGTCCCAACGGGCTGCAGGTGGAAGGCCGATCCGGAATCGGACACATTATCGCCGGAGTGACGGCCAGCGAAGCCCTGCTGCGCGTCGCCGTCGAACGCGGCGCCGACGCGGTGCTGGTGCATCACGGCTGGATGTGGCGCAACGAGGACCGCCGCGTCATCGGCACGCGCCGCACCCGCATGGCGCTGGCCCTGAAGAACGACCTCAACCTGTACGCCTATCACCTGCCGCTGGACGCGCACCCGACGCTGGGCAACAACGCGCAACTGGCCCGCGTGCTGGGCCTGGCCCCGTCGCTGCGCGACGACGGCTCGCCGCAGACCTGCGGGCCGGACAATCTGGTGTGGCTGGGCGAGGCCGGCGGCCTGAAGACGCTCGGCGAGCTGGGCGAACGCGTCGCCCAACGCCTGGGCCGCCAGCCCTTGGTGGTGGGCGACCCCAAGCAGCCGCTGGCGCAGATCGCCTGGTGCACCGGCGGCGCCCAGGGCATGCTGGCCGACGCCGTGGACGCGGGCGCCAGCGCCTACATCACCGGCGAAGTGTCGGAATCGACCGTGCACCTGGCGCGCGAGACCGGCGTGGGGTTCATCGCCGCCGGCCACCACGCCACCGAACGCTACGGCGTACAGGCGCTGGGCCAGGCGGTGGCGGAGCGTTTCGGCATCAAAGTCGAATTCGTCGATATCGACAACCCGGCGTAAGACGGCCCCCACGCCGCCGGGCTGTCCCGCCTTGGGACGGCCCGGCGGCGGGGCCAAAAAAAGCGCCCCGCAGGGCGCTTTTTCATTACTTCTTGAGCAGATCGCGGATTTCGCGCAACAGCGCCACGTCCTCCGGCGTCGCAGCCGGTGCGGCCGGCGCTTCCTCGGCCTTGGTGCGGGCCTTGTAGATGGCCTTGACCATCCAGAAGATCACGAAGGCCAGCAACACGAAGTTGATGATGATCGTGACGAAGTTGCCCCACGCGAAAACGTTGGCGCCTGCCTTGGTCAGGTCGGCGTACGTCATCGGGCCGTTATAGCCATCCGGCATCGACAGGACCAGGAACTTGTTTGAAAAATCGACCGAACCGCCAAGCACGAAATTAACCAGCGGCATGACGATGTCCTTGACCAGCGAGTCGACGATCTTGCCGAACGCCGCACCGATGATGACACCGACCGCCAGGTCTACTGCATTCCCTTTTACCGCGAAATCTCGAAATTCTTTGACGAAACCAGTCGCTTTGCTCATAAAAGCACTCCCTTCGTGATACGCCCCCCAGTGGGCTGGCGCTATAATACGCGGTTGCTATGTTGTTACATATTCCCGCGAAGCCGATGCCGCAGAAGTGATGCTACTCGTAGAGCGGGCGCATCAACAAGGATAGGAAGATGAGTCAGGATACGCTGGTGCATGATGATGACGGTGCGGTTGATCCAAATCTGCCGCCCGATCCTTCGCGACGTTTCTGGGTAACCACCGCCTGTGCTGTGGGTGGCGTAGCAGGTGTCGCTACGGCAATACCGTTGGTAAGCACGTTTTCCCCTTCTGAAAAGGCCCGCGCGGCCGGCGCGCCCGTGGAAGTCGACATCGGCGACATTCCCGTCGGCGCCATGAAAACGGTCGAATGGCGCGGCAAGCCCGTCTGGATCATTCACCGTTCGCCCGAACAGATCGCCGGTCTCAAGAGCCAGGACGCCCTGCTGGCCGATCCTGATTCCAAGCGGCCCGGCTTCACCCCCGCCTACGCCGAAAACGAGGGCCGCTCGCGCAAGCCCGAGATCTTCGTCTGCGTCGGCATCTGCACTCATCTGGGCTGCTCGCCCACCGCGCACTTCGAAACGGGCGGCGGTGGCGGCATGGGCGCCAACTGGCAAGGCGGCTTCCTGTGCCCCTGCCACGGCTCCACGTTCGACCTGGCCGGCCGGGTCTACAAGAACAAGCCCGCCCCCGACAACCTCGAAGTTCCGCCGTACCAATATCTCAGCGACACCCGCATCATCGTGGGCGTCGACGAGGACAACAAGGCCTGACGCTCGCGTCGCGCTTTTTTCATTACGTAAGTAAATCCGCATTACGCCACGTGAGAGAAGGAGCCGTTAGATGGCTGGCGAGAAAACCGTCGAGACGACAGGCCTGTTGGGCTGGCTGGACCGGCGCTTTCCGGTGACCTCCACCTGGAAAGCCCACCTGTCCGAGTACTACGCACCTAAGAACTTCAATTTCTGGTATTTCTTCGGCTCACTGGCCCTGCTGGTGCTGGTGCTGCAGATCGTGACCGGCATTTTCCTGGTCATGCACTACAAGCCGGATGCCGAACGTGCGTTCCAATCCGTCGAATACATCATGCGCGAAGTCCCGTGGGGCTGGCTGGTGCGCTACATGCACTCCACCGGCGCGTCGATGTTCTTCGTCGTCGTTTACCTGCACATGCTGCGCGGGCTGCTCTACGGCTCGTACCGCAAGCCGCGCGAACTGGTGTGGATCTTCGGCGTCGCGATCTTCCTCTGTCTGATGGCCGAAGCCTTCTTCGGCTACCTGCTGCCCTGGGGCCAGATGTCCTACTGGGGCGCCCAGGTGATCGTGAACCTGTTCTCGGCCATTCCCTTCATCGGCCCCGAACTGTCGATCTGGATCCGCGGCGACTACGTCGTCTCCGACGCCACCCTGAACCGCTTCTTCGCCTTCCACGTCATCGCCATTCCGCTGGTGCTGGTGGGGCTGGTCGCCGCCCACCTGGTGGCGCTGCACGAAGTCGGCTCGAACAACCCGGACGGCATCGAGATCAAACAGGGCCCGAAGGACAAGTACGGACGTCCCAAGGACGGCATCCCGTTCCATCCCTTCTATTCCGTGCATGACCTGATGGGCGTGGCCGGCTTCCTGCTGGTGTTCGCGTTCATCGTGTTCTTCGCCCCGGAAATGGGCGGCTACTTCCTCGAGTTCAACAACTTCATCCCCGCCGACTCGCTGAAGACGCCTCCGCACATCGCGCCGGTCTGGTACTTCACGCCGTTCTACTCGATGCTGCGCGCCACCACCGACGAATTCACCTGGGTGCTGGCGGGCGCTTCCGTGCTGGGCGCCATCGCGCTGCTCCTCAAGAGCAACCTGAAGGGCTTCATGCGCATCGCCGTCCCCGGCATCCTGATCGTCGTGGCCGTGCTGCTGCGCGTGATCGACGCCAAGTTCTGGGGCGTGGTCGCCATGGGCGGCACGGTCGTCATCCTGTTCTTCCTGCCGTGGCTGGACCATTCCCCGGTCAAGTCCATCCGCTACCGCCCCACCTGGCACAAGTGGATCTACGGCATCTTCATGGTCAACTTCCTGGTGCTCGGCTACATCGGTACGCAGCCGCCCAGTCCGCCGTTGAACCTCACGTCGCAGATCGGCACGCTGCTGTACCTGGCGTTCTTCTTCCTGATGCCGGTCTGGAGCCGCCTGGGCACCTTCAAGAAAGTGCCCGAGCGCGTTACGTTCCACGCCCACTGAGCCCACCAGATAACGGATTAACCATGATCAAGAAGCTGATTGGTGCCGTGGCCTTGATGCTCACGTGTACCGCCACTTTCGCCGCCGAGGGCGGCTACCCGCTGGACAAGGCCCCGTACCGCGTCAACGACATGGCGTCGCTGCAGAACGGAGCCAAGCTGTTCGTCAACTACTGCCTGAACTGCCATAGCGCGTCCTCGATGCGCTACAACAAGCTCAAGGACATCGGGCTGACCGACCAGCAAATCAAGGAAAGCCTGCTGTTCACCGGCGAAAAGGTCGGCGACATGATGACCGTCGCCATGACCGCCAAGGACGCCAAGCAGTGGTTTGGCACGACGCCCCCGGACCTGTCCGTGATCGCCCGCGCCAAGTCCGTGAACGCCGGCCCTTCCGGGTCCGACTACATCTACACCTACCTGCGCACGTTCTACCGCGACACCTCGCGCGCCACCGGCTGGAACAACCTGGTGTTCCCGTCCGTCGGCATGCCGCACGCCCTCTGGGAAGTGCAGGGTCCGCGCGAACTCACCACCGTCGCCATGCACGAGGTCGAAGGCAAGGAAGGCGCCCCCAAGACCTGGGAACGCGTCACCACGGTGTACGATGCACAGGGTTTTTCCACGGTCAAGGCCGAACCGGTAGCCAACTACCAGGGCCATGCCACCTTCGATGCCAAGTTCAAGGCCGCCAACCCGGCCCAAGTCGCAACATACGACAACGACGTCGCCGACCTGACCGCGTTCATGTCCTGGATGGCCGAACCCGTCCAGACATTCCGTGTCCGTCTCGGCGTCGGCGTCATGTTGTTCCTGCTGCTGTTCTTCCTGGTTACCTGGCGCCTCAATGCCTCGTACTGGAAACACGTACGCTAACCGCAACGCCCCGCCAGGTTTTACGCCGTCCCCTGCTGTAATTAGGGACGGACAAGGCGGATAGGGCAGTACGCCTATCCCGCCTGGCAATTGGGGCCAGCGCCTGCTAGATTAAGGCGCTGGCCTTTCGTTTTTCAATAAAGGACTTACCGCCATGATGGTGCTCTATTCCGGAACCACGTGTCCGTTTTCGCAACGCTGCCGCTTCGTGTTGTTCGAAAAAGGCATGGATTTCGAGATCCGCGACATCGACCTGTACAACAAGCCCGAAGACATCGCGGTGATGAACCCGTACGGTCAAGTGCCCATTCTGGTCGAGCGCGACCTGGTCCTGTACGAGTCGAACATCATCAACGAGTACATCGACGAACGCTTCCCGCATCCGCAGCTCATGCCCGCCGATCCGGTCATGCGCGCCCGCACCCGCCTGTTCCTCTACAATTTCGAAAAGGAACTGTTCGTCCACGTCTCGACGCTCGAAGACCGCAGCGCCAAGCCCGACGAAAAGAAGCTGGCCAACGCTCGCCAGAACATCCGCGACCGCCTGGCCCAGCTCGCCCCCATGCTGCTGAAGAACAAGTACATGCTGGGCGAAGAGTTCTCCATGCTGGACGTGGCCGTGGCCCCGCTGCTCTGGCGCCTGGACCACTACGGCATCGAACTGCCGAAGAACGCCGCCCCGCTGCAGAAATACGCCGAACGCATCTTCTCGCGCCCGGCCTATATCGAAGCGCTGACGCCTTCGGAAAAAGTGATGCGTCGCTAAGGTTGTTTTGTAATGGGTGAAACTTCGACCAAACCATATCTGATCCGCGCGCTGCATGAATGGTGCACCGACAACGGCTACACGCCGTACATCACCGTGCAGGTCGACGAGCACACCATGGTGCCCGTCGCCCACGTGCGCGACGGGCAGATCACACTGAACGTCGGCACGCTGGCCACCAACCGCCTGGTGCTGGGCAATGAATTCATCGAATTCCAGGCCCGCTTCAGCGGCGTGACCGAAAACGTCTACGTACCCGTAGGCGCCGTCAGCGCCATCTACGCGCGCGAAACCGGCGCAGGCATGGGCTTCGAAGTGCAGCCCTACGAACCGCCGGAAGCCGGCGCCCAGGGCGCCGCGGCCCCCGCTGCACCCGAAGGCTCCGACGCCGTCGCCGCCTCCGGCGACGATGGCGGCGACGACGACGAACCCAAGCGCCCGCGCCTGACCATCGTCAAGTAACGCCCTGGCGGGCGCCCCACGCGGGGACTGCGTTTTTTCATTACAATGCGGTCCCTGCGCGTGCCCCCGCACGCATCGCCGGTGTAGCTCAGTTGGTAGAGCAGCTCACTTGTAATGAGAAGGTCGAGGGTTCGATTCCTTTCACCGGCACCAATGTTTCCAAGCGCTTTTGCTTTTCCGGGCGATGCCGAGCCAGCCATATGCGCCCGGCGGCAACGACAAGTCGCAGTTCCTGGACTCGTCCGGTTCTTACTCGCATCAGACGGGAATCCCTGCCATCCCTGCAGCAACGCGACGATACAATCATGTCGGCTCTATGGCTCCAGGAGGCTCGGCCGCATGCGTACAAACCATCTTCCGGGGGCAGGGCAAAAACGCTTCTGGCAAAAAAAATGGCCCCGAGAAGCCTTGTTCAACGGCCCGCCCATTATTGTCGCCGGTTCGGCCGCAGTAAAAAGCTGGCGTGATCCCCAATTCGATCAATGGATGTTCGGGCTTGCCACGGCCGCCTGCGTCTGGCTCGTCTTGTCGGCCATAGTCCGGATTGTGATCGCTCGCGCCGAAGACCAGAAAGATGGCCCGGATGTCGTCCATGAAGGGCTCTATGCAGCGGTGTCAGCAGTGCATACCCTGCTTTCCGAATGGTGCACCAAACGCCGATGCGGCGCTGACATTCGAGCAACCTTCCATCGAGTCGTTCCGCCCATTCATGAGCCGCAGGAGATCGAGCAGATCATCAACTATGCCGGCGCCAATGGCGAAGGCGTTGGCCGGACGTTCTCCATCCATACCGGCATAACCGGCAGAGCCATCCGAAGCAAGAAGCCGCTGGTAATGTCCAGTCAGGATGGGACGGAGGAGCAACTTCGTACCGAACTGGTGCGCGAATGGGGATACACGGAAGCGGAAGCCCGCAAACTGGGTCCCGGCCGCTACTCGGCAATGGCCGTGCCCGTTCTGGACCGATCTGGACAGCATCCCATTGGCGTGATCTACTTTGATTCAAGTGACCGTGCGCTCTTCGAACGCGACGATGTTGTGGAGATTGTCGGTGCTGGCGCCAAGGCCATTAGCGACTTTGTCACGAAAAGGTATTGATATGAACCTTGCCACCAAGAAGTCGTCCGAGACTTTCGTCAAAGAGTCCAAGCTCATTTCGAAACCGGGTGCAGTCATCAAAGTTCGCGAACTGACGCTTACCGAATTCGGAATGCGGGCAATTACGAGCGGAAGCGCCGGCATCAGGCAAGGGGCGCTCGAGGACGCCGGTCCGCCATCGCCGCTAAAGCAGCGGGTTCCCACCTGAATTCAAAAAGGAAGTCCGTGGACTTCCTTTTTTACGCGCGATAGATCTCCCGGCGCAGTCGCATCTGTTCGCCTACGTATCGGCCACCACGCCAAGTTGATAATTATCATTCGCATTTGAACGCAAAGCACAAAGACTGCGGGTTGGATACCAACCGGAGGGCTTTGCGGCATGCATACTCAATACTCACATCAGGAACTGCCCGTTTCACGCAGCCGGCGCGCCTTGCTGGCGGCGGCGGCCTTGGCGGCGCTGCCGGCCGTGCGCGCGCGCGCCGCGGCCGCTACGGACCGGCTGGTGCTGGCCGGGCCGCCGATCACGGTGTCGTTCCCCCTGATCCACATGGTCGAGTCCGGCGCGCTGGCCGAAGAGGGCGTGACGCCCAAGTTCGCGCTCTGGACCAATCCCGACCAGATGCGCGCCTGGGCGGTGGAAGGCGGCGCCGACTTCATCGCCTCGCCCACCAACGTGGCCGCCAACCTGTACAACCGCGGCGTGCCGCTGCGGCTGTTGAACGTGTCCGTGTGGGGAATATTGTGGCTGGTCACGCGCAATGGCGAAGCGGGCTCGCTGGCCGACTTCCGCGGCCAGGAAATCGCCGTGCCGTTTCGCGGCGACATGCCCGATATCCTCTTCGGCGTGCTGGCGCGCGCGCAAGGGCTGGACCCGCAGAAGGACTTCTCGCTGCGTTACGTCACCACCCCGTTCGATGCGGTCCAGCTGCTGGTCCTGCGCCGCGTGAGCCACGCGGTGCTGCCCGAGCCCGCCGTGTCCATGGCGCTGCGCAAGACGCAGTCCCTGCCCGTGTCCGCCGTGGCGCCCAAACTGCATCGCGGGCTGGACCTGTCCGCGGAATGGGGCAGGGTCTTGAAACGCGAACCGCGCATTCCCCAGGCCGGACTCGCGGCGTTGGGCAAGGCGCTGGGCAATGCCGCACTGTGCGAACGGGTGCGCCGGCAATACGCCGCATCGCAGGCCTGGTGCCTCGACAACCCCGAGGCCTGCGGCGAACTGGTCGCCAAACATATCCGCATGCTGACCCCGCAGGCCGTGGCCGACGCCTTGAAGGCCTCGCGCGACAAGCCCATGGCCGCGGCCAGCGTGCGCGCCGAACTGGAGTATTTCTTCCAGCGCGTGCATGAAGTCCAGCCCGGCTTGATCGGCGGCAAGCTGCCCGCCGCGGATTTCTACGGCTGAAGCGGCTCAGAACACGCGGCGCAGCGTCAGCCCCACCTCGTTCTGGGCGTAGTTGTAGGCCCAGTCCGGATTGCTGCGATTGATGCTGCGCCGCAGCCGCAACTCCGGCGTCATGCCCCCTATCTTCCAACCCTCGGCGCCCAGCGTCACCAGATAGACCTGCAACCGGTCGCCTCGGCGTCCCCCCAGGAATCCGTCGTAGGCGTCATTACGGCCGATGCGGAAAATGCTTTGCGCATTCAGGTAGAAACCGGGCTTGCCCCTGAAAGCATGAAAGACGCCGGCGCGCAGCACCAGTTCCTTGCCGCTGGCCGGCTTGAGCGCAAACGCCTTGCGCACCACGTCCACGCCTGCGGTGATCGAGGTCGAAGCCCGCGGCAGGTAACTGACCGACAACCCGGCCTGGTATTGGCTGTAGTCGCTGTTGATGAACCGCGCCCGCGCGCGATAACGAAAGCGGCGCGCGTCGAGCAGGACGCTCATCTGCCATTTTCTTGCGAGGCTGCGACGCCACTCCCATTGCAGCCCGCCGGCCAGATAATAGGTGTAGCCGTCGCGGAAATAGTGCTCCACATAGGGCAGCAGGCTGATGTTGTTGCGCGCGTCCAGGTACTGGTAGCCCAGATACAGCACCGAGGTGGCGCTGCTGTAGTGGCGGACCAGCGAACTGGCGTCCGCGTCGCCGCGGCGGTAATAGGTTCCATAGCTGATCGGCCGCAACAGCAGGTTGTGGTTGCCGGCCAGATTGTCGCGGCGCTCCAGCACAAGCTCATAGTTCACCAGGCTGGAACCGATGGGGTCCGGCATCTTGCGGTCATTGAGGCACAGGCTCAGGAACCGGCTCAAGCAGGTGCGGGCGCCGTTGGCCTGATTGATGTTGCTGTCATAGCCCGTGCCGACCGCCACGCCGCCATGCCAGCCGGCGCGGGCGCCCAGCGCGGACAGGTACTGCTGCGTCTGCATGCGGCCGTAGTCGGGCAGCATGCCGCGCTGCACCTGCTCGAACATGGCGCGCGCCTCGGCATCGCGGTTGTCTTCGAACAACAGCCGCGCCAGTTCCAGGCGGATGCGGGCGTCCTCGGGATCGGCGGCGTGCGCGGCCTGCAGCCGGCGTACCGCCAATGCGATAGCGCCAGCCTGGCGGGCCAGCAGCCCTTCGGCCATATCGACCAGCGCCGGACGATGGTCGCGCAACAGCCGATAACGGCCGACGAATTCGACCAGCCGTTCCCACTGGCCGGTATTCAAGGCGATATAGATGGCGGGTTCCAGATCCTGCAGGTTCGTCTGCACTTCGTAGATCTTGCCTTCGTGCACCACCGCGCCGGGCGGCGCAACGGGCTCGCCGAATTGCCGCACGCGCTGCTCGGTCGCGCGGCGTGTCCGTTCGAGCAGGTAGCGGGTATCGTCGTCGCTGGCATACGCAGCGGGCAGGCAGGTCAACAGCAGGCACAGCGCGGCGCCGCGACAAAAAAACATGGGCATGGGGTATCGGATCGGGAAGGAATGAGTACGAAGTTCAGCAGGCCCTTTATGCGCCGCCGCAACCGACCGTTTCCGGTGCGGCGGCGCGAGGCCCGTGCTCGTCCTCCTGTTGCTTCAGTTGTGGGCCTGGGGTTTAACGGCGTGAGCCCCCGAACGCGACGTGGTCGGCGGCGGTCTGGCCCTTGTAGATGCCGGCCAGCGCCTCCGCGTTGTTGTAGAAGCGGCCTTCGATCGCATTGCCCTTGGAGAACTTGCCATTGGAGGCAATGGTGGTGCCGGCGAAGTCGACACGGTCGCGGCCCCGTGCGATGGCGCCGGCGATCGTGCCGCGGCCGCCGCTGTAGTTGGCGGTGAGCACCCCCTTGTACAGCTTGGGCGCGTACGGCATGTTGTCACCCACGCCGGTCTGACGGATGCCGGTCACGTCATACTTGGCGGCGACCAGCGTCGGCATGCGGGTAACGGCGTTGTCGCCCGCGTACCATACGGTGCGGCTTCCGTTGGCCATGTTCAGATCGGTGCTGTCACCCGAGTTGAGATAGGAAACGGACTTGGCCCATTCGCCGAAGTACACGCCGTTGCCCTTGGTGGTGCCCTTGATCTGGCCGACGACCAGGCCGCCGAATTGCGGCCAGAACGGCAAATAAGGGGTCATCACCTGGCGGATGCTGTAGATACTAGCCGCGCTATCTCGGGTGCTCTGCCAAACTTGCGCGATTCTGAGGAATGGCAGCGGTGGGAAGTTCACATAGTACGGATTGGCCTTGTTGGGAACTGAATTGTTTCCGACGATGGTGACTGGCCCTCCGTGGACATCGATATAGGAGGAGAACCAGCCATCCGTGCGCTTCATGCTCAGCCCGGTATAGCCCAGGGTGGTGATGAACAGCGGGAAGTTGGAGTAGCCGACTGCGACCATCGTATTGTTCGACGAGCCGCCCTGCACGTTGGCCGCTTGCGCGTGCATCGCCGACGAGGCGGCCACGGCCAGGACGGCGGTGGCGATAAGGGTTTTCTTCATGATGATTCTCCATAGAGAGGAGTGGGAAGGCGCCGGTTTTCATGAAAACCGGCAAAATCGCTTTCAGTAGCGCAGCGCCACCTCCAGCCGCACGGTGCGGCCCGGTCCTGGGGCGGCAACTTTGGTCAGCGGATCGAGGTAGTACAGATCGGTCAGGTTTTCCACGCTCAGCCGCGCACTGGCCCGGCGGCTGAAGTTGTATTCGGCGTACAGGTCGACCAACATCACCGGGTCCCAGTAGTAGGGCCGCGCGTTCAACACGCCGCCAGCTCGCGTGCTAATTCGCTCCAACGGCTTGTTGTCGGCACGACTGTGGTAGCGCATCCGCATGCCCAGGTTCAGCTTGCGTTCCAGCAGGCGCGTGCCCAAGTCCAGGTTGATCGAATATCGGGGCTGCAGGGCGTAGTAGGACAGGCTTGCGGGAAAGCCGCCGGGCAGGCATTCGGGATAGCTGTTGTGGCTGGGTTCGAGCTGAACAGCAAAGTCGGCATCGCATATGTCTTGCCGCAGACGCAGGGTCGCCCCCAGACTGCCGTAGAAGCGGCCGCTGTCGAAACGGCTCAGGAATTCCAGTCCGCTCATGGTCTTGCGGTCGAACTGGATGACGTTCATGTTTTCCGTGCGGCCGTAGAAGTCGCGGATGCTGTTGTAGTAGTAGGTCAGCTTGACATCGGCCTGCGGCACGCCTTGCAGCAGCCCGCCCAGGTTGTAGGCGAGGCCGGCTTCCCAGGCCCGGCTGCGCTCGGGCTTGGTCGTAACCGGGAACTCGCCCCACAAGCCCCTGCGGTTGGCGGCCTCCAGGATGCTGGGAAAGCGCGCCGTGCTGGCCAGCCGTCCGTATACGCGGGCGCGCTCGGCCAACTGGTATGAGGCCACGATTTGCGACGACCAGGCGCGACCGCGCTGCTTGTCAGGGCGCCGCCACTGGTCGGCGGACATGGTGCTGGCGAACCTGGTAGCCAGATTCCTCACCGCCTCGTACTTCGGATATGTACCGCCCTGGGCAACCGCGGTTGCATCCAGATCGACCAGGCCGTTGTAGTAGGGGTTTTCGTTGCGGTCGGCCTTGCCGTTCCTGACGGTGACCGGCACATCGATGGCCCAGTACATCGGGCCCTCGTCTGCATCACCGATTGCCATACCGCGATTCTTACCCACTATGCCATGCGAGGCCCGGTAAGCGTCCCATTCGTCGTAGGAGTCCACGCCTTCTTCGGCTCGCCGCTCTCTGGCCAGTTCTTCGTCAGTGGCCAGCCGATGGTATTGGACGAGCTGACTGGTGATGACCTGAGTGCTGCCCCAGCCGTCACGCTTTTCGGACCGACGCTTATCGGTTTCGTCATCGAAGCTCCAGTAGCTGCCGTAACGTACGCCGGTGCTGATGCGCAGCTTCTCGGTAGCCTGCCAGTCCAGACTCAAGCCGGTTCCGTACTCCTCGCGCCGGCCCGCGGCCGGGCCCAACGCCGTCGAGGCGACGGCGGCCACCATGACGCCGCCAGTATCCACCGGCAGGTAGTCGGTCTTGCGCTCGTATTGCCAGTCGGCCGCCAGCGTCAGCGCCACGCTGTCGCTGAGCTGGAAGCGATTACTCAGATCCAGCCCGGTGCGAGTCGAACGGGTGTCGTGCCGGTTACCGATGAAGATGTTGAAAAGGCCGTTGGTGTTGGGCGGCTTGGCACCCGGCTCGGCCGGATCCTTCAGGTCACCCTCGAGCAGACGCCTGCAGTGTTGACTGTTGCGATCAGGCGCACAATCTTGCGTCCATCCATCCCAGTTGCGGTCATTGCCACGGACCCGATACGTGATATCGCCGTTCTGGTAGCGCGTGCTCTCGTTGACCGCCCGCCACAATGACACGTTCAAATCCAACCAGCGCACGCCGTTGGGCTTGACTGCATAACCGAGTCGGTAGACGGACTGATTGACGTGCGAGACGGGAAAGGGATAGTGAAATTTGGAAGCCGAGAGATCGAGGTTGTATCCATCCACCATGTTCATCCACACTTCCGACGTGAACGCCGGCAACTCACCGAACGTCAACCGGTTGCGGGCGTAAGCAAGGCTGATCTTCTGACCGTGAGGCAGATACCATTGGTTCTTGGCCAGGAAACTTTCGACCGACGAACTGGTATAGGGCACTTCAGTAGCCGGGCCGTACAGCCGGGCCAAGTTGGGATACAGGTTCTGCGGCAGGAAGGTGCCGGGAGGCACCGGTCTGGAACGGTATTTGTCTACCCCCCTGGTACCCGCAAAATAGTTGCCGCGGCGGGCATCGCTATAAGCCAGCATCAGGTCGAATACCTTGTGCCGGTATGCGCCGCTGACGAAGACCTTGCGGTCTTGCAGATTGAAGCGCGTGGTACTGCCGCGTTCGTGTCTTTCCACTCGCGGCTTCATGAAACTCACCCCTACATCCTTCGACACGGGCACGGAGGCGAAAGCCCCGGGAACATCGCGATAGTCCATGCCAACGATATCGAAGGGATCAGACGTATCCTTGACCGATCCGCTGGCGGTGCTGGCCTTGAATTCCAGGCCCCAGTTGCGCCCTTCGGGAATGATGTCCTTGGCTTCGATGGTGCGGATCGCCACCGAGCCGCCGATGCCGCTCTTGATGTCGCGGGTCAGGGACGGGCCTTTTTCCACTGTGATGCTGCGGAACAGGTTGGGGTCCACGTAGTTGCGGTTGTTGATGCCGCGCAGCGCCATCCAGACGTCCAGCGACTGCTCGGTGCCGTCCACCGTGACGGGGATGCGGCCGTTGCCGGCCAGGCCGCGTATGTTCGGGAACAACGCCGAGCCGTTGCGGTTGTCGGTGTTGTAGACGCCGTTCATGCCGGCGAACACGTCGCCTACCGAGACGCCCTGATAGCGCTCCATGTACTGGCGGTCCACGTACAGATTCGAGACGTCCTTGTCGTAGACGTCGTCGTGCCCGGTTTCGTCCTCGGTGCGATCGCCCTTGACCACCACTTCCTGCAGCTCGTGCACGTTCTTGTTCTTGCCCAAGTCTGGCTGCGCCTTCGGCTTTTCCTCCGGATGGGTGGGCGCCGGCAGCGCGTGGACGCTGGTTGCGCCCAGCGCGGCAAGCAGCAAGCTCAAGGTCCTGGCGGTGAATCGATGTGGTACGTGCATGGGCCCCCCGGGCTTTCCTGTTTGCGGTGATGGGTAGGGAAGAGCCGCGTGACCCGTTGTGCGTAGGGCTGCGTGGCGAGGCCATTGTGCGAACGCAGCATCGGTAACGATAATGATAATTATCAAGATTGAAAATTCGACGAAGCGGCGCATCGGGTTCGCGAGCCGGGCCGCCCGTTGATGACAATTGTCATTACGGCCGGGCTCCGGGGCCGCAGATACTCGCGGAGCGAATTCGCGGCCTTCAAGGGAGTGACTTTCCATGCCGGATCTACCGATGCGCCACGCGCGGGTCAGCCATGCGCCGCTTGCTTGACGCGTGCGGCGCGGTGCTGGCGTATCTCTGGAGCGGCTGGGGCGCCATCGCCAGCCTGCTGCTGTTCTGCGCCCTGTGGGAATTGGCGGCGCGGCATTACGGCGCGCTGATCCTGCCGGGGCCGGCCGAGACCATGATGAAGCTGGCGACCATGACGGCCGCGGGCGAGGCCGTGCCGGAGCTGGCCATATCGGCGCGCCGGGGCCTGGCGGGGCTGGGCGGCGCGGTGCTGGCGGGCAGCGTGCTCGGCATGCTGGCGGGCCGTTCGCTGACGGCGGCGATGGTGTCGCGCCCGCTGGCCACGCTGCTGCTGGGCATGCCACCCATCGCCTGGCTGGTGCTGGCCATGCTGTGGTTCGGCGTGGGCGACGCGACGCCGGTGTTCACCGTGTTCATCGCCTGCCTGCCCATCGTGTTCGCCGGCGCCATGCAGGGCGCGCGCACGCTGGACAACCAGCTCATGGACGTAGCGCGGGTTTACCGCCTGCCGTGGTGGGCGGTGCTGGCCGACGTGCAGTTGCCGCACGTGGCCTCGTATCTGCTGCCGGCCTGGATCACGGCGCTGGGCACTTCCTGGAAAGTGGTGATGATGGCCGAACTGCTGGCGGCGGCCGACGGCACCGGCGCGGCGCTGGGCGCGGCCCGTGGGCAGCTCGACAGCACGGCCGCCATGGCCTGGGTCGTGGCCGTGCTGGGGCTGCTGCTGACGACCGAATACCTGTTGCTGGAACCCTTCAAGCGCATGGCCGAACGCCGGCGCAGCCTCGATCCATGAGCGCGCTGCACATTCGCGAGCTGTCGCAGCGCTACGGGCTGTCCGAGGTCCTGGAAGGGATCGCGCTGGATCTGCGCGCGGGCGAGACGCTGGCGCTGATGGGGCCGTCGGGCTGCGGCAAGAGCACCTTGCTGCATATCGTCGCCGGGCTGCTGGCGCCTTCCGAAGGCATGGTGCATATCGGGTTCCGGGGCATAGGCTGCATGTTCCAGCAGCCGCGGCTCATGCCGTGGAAGAACGTGGTCGGCAATATCGGCATGGGGCTGAAGGCGCTGGGCCTGCCCGCCGCGGCGCGGCGGCAGCGCGCCATCGAATGGGCCAGCCGCCTCGGGCTGGCCGAAGAGGACCTGCGCAAGTATCCGCACGAGTTGTCCGGCGGCATGCAGAGCCGCGTGGCGCTGGGCCGCGCGCTGGCGCTGGCGCCCGACCTGCTGTTGCTCGACGAGCCTTTCTCGGCCCTGGATATCGGTCTGAAACTCGAGTTCTACGCCATGCTGCGCCGGCAGGTCGAGCACAGCGGCACCGCCGTGCTGATGATTACGCACGACCTGATGGAGGCCGTTCGGCTGGCCGACCGCATCATCATGATGGCGCCGGGGCCCGGACGTATCCAGGACGAGTTCACCCTCGGCCTGCCGCAGTCGCGGCGCGATGAAGCCTGGATCTACCAGACGGCGGCGCAGCTCATCCAGACCCCGGCCATGCGCGCCGGCTTCGGCCTGCCGGACGCATCGCCGCAGGCGCCGGACCTTGCAACCGGGAGCGCGCGCGCATGAACCTGCGGCATCCTCTGTTTGACTGCGGCTTTCGGCCGTTCTTCGTACTGACCACCGCGAGCGCGGTGCTGTTCCTGGCGATCTGGCTGCTGGCGCTGCAGTCCGCGCTGCCCGGGCTGGACGCCTGGCGGCCGCCCGGCGGCGTCTTGCTCTGGCATGGCCATGAACTGCTGTATGGATTCGGCATGGCGGCGGTAGCGGGGTTTCTGTTGACGGCGGTGCCGGAGTTCACGGGCGCCGCGCCGCCGCGGCCCGGCGTGCTGGCGGCGCTGGCCGGGCTGTGGCTGGCGGCGCGCGTGGCCTACGCGGCCGCGCAATGGCTGCCCGGCGGCAGCGGCGTGGTGCTGGCGGGCGTCTGCAATCTGGCGTTCGTGCTGGCGCTGCTGCTGCGGCTGGCGCCGGCGCTGTGGCGCGATCCGGCGCGCAGCCACCTGGGCTTCGCCTGGGCGCTGGGCGCGCTGGGCGCGGCGCAGGCGGGCTATTTCACGGCCCTGCTGCGGCAGGCGGACGCGCTGGCCTGGCTGCACGTGGGCGTGGACCTGATGATGATTCTGATCGTGCTGGCCGGCAGCCGCGTATCCATGAACGTGGTTAACGGCTATATCGAAGCGGGCCGCCCCGGCGCGCCGCCGCCCGGGCTGGCCGGCTACGTGGCGCGTCCGCCGCGCAGGCATCTGGCGGTGTTCTGCATCGCGGCCTGCAGTGTGGCGCAATGGCTGCTGGGCGGCGGGCCGGTGACCGGCTGGACCGCGCTGGCGGCGGCGGCAGCCATGCTCAACCTGCTCAACGACTGGCATATCGGCAAGGCGCTTTTCACGCGCTGGGCGCTGATGCTGTATGCCAGCTACTGGCTGGTCGCGCTGGGCTACGGCGCGATGGGGCTGGCGTGGCTGACCGGACTGGCGCCGGCATCGTCGGGACGCCATGTGTTGATGGCCGGCGCGATGGGCTTGTCCATCTTCACCATCATGAGCCTGGCCGGACGCATACACGCGGGACGCTGGCTGGATCGCCGTCCCTGGGTGCCCGTGGCCGCCGCCGTGCTGGCGCTGGCCGCCCTGCTGCGCGCCGCGGCCGGCCTGCCGGCGCTGGGCGCGTGGGCGTCATGGCTGCTGCTGGGCGCCGGCCTGGGCTGGACCGGCGTGTTCGCGGCCTATCTGTGGCACGCGTGGCCAGTGCTGTGCGGGCCGCGGACCGACGGGCAGCAGGGCTGCGCCGAACCGCTGGGCAAGCAGCGCAGCCCGATGTCGCGCCACGGGACGCGCTGCTGAAGCGCGGGCCTCAGTGCAGCGAGCAGCAGCGAAACAGCGCGCTGTCCTGCGCGGCCACGCTGTGGCGGCTGGCGAACTTCGGCCCCGGCGGCGGCAGGCGCGCATGGCGGCACATCGCGTCGACGTCGAGCAGCACCAGTTCGCGATTGCGTCCGCCGATCAGCCCGGCGCGCCGGAACGCGCCCAGCGTGCGAGACAGGTTTTCGGGCGTCATGTTGAGCTGGCGCGCCAGCACGGCGTGGCTGGCCGGCAGCGTGATCCATGCGCTGCCGTGTTCGCGGTACAAGTCCAGCAGATAGGTGACCAGGCGCTGCGTGGCGTTGGTGATGGTCAGCAGATCGATGCGGTTGATGGCGTGCACCACGTGGCTGGAGACGATCTGCAGCAGCGTATAGGCGAAGGCCGGCGAATGGCGCGCCATGTCGAGCAGCGGCTCGCGGTCCAGGCGGTAGAGCACGGTGCGCGCGCTGGCCTGCGCGGACAGCGGATAGTCGCGGTTGTCTGAGAACATGACGGTGGCGGCGACCAGGCAGCCGCCTTCCAGCGTCTGCACGACTTTCTCGTCGCCGTTGTAGCTGGGCAGGTACATGATGAGGCCGCCGCGCTCGATCCAGAAGAAGTGTTCCGCGGCCTCGCCCATATGGAACAAGTGCTGTTTGGGTGATAGCACCATGCGCCGCGCGCTCGAGGCGAGCGCCTCCAGGGTGCTCCGGTTGGCCTGCTTGAACGCCGGGAAGCTTAGCAGTGCCTTGTTCAGGAATGAGGAATGCATGGGGGTTCCTGTAGCGAGTAGTAGCACCTCGTCGGCACGCGCCTTATATTAATAAGAACAGTTATCAATCGCAATGATGTAAAAGTACCTTGCATCGTCCGGCCCGTTTTGCATTCTTTCCATTTTTTGTGCATAATTCGGCCCCTCTACCTGTTCCCCGATAGCTCAGTCGGTAGAGCGACGGACTGTTAATCCGCAGGTCGCTGGTTCGAGCCCAGCTCGGGGAGCCAAAGAATGCAGTACTGAAAGGCCCGCAATTCGTTGCGGGCCTTTTGCATTTGGACGAACGCCGCGCAACCGATAGCATGAGGGTTCCACCGCCTCGCCGGAGCCTTCATGCCCGCCTCCCAGACTGCTTCCCTTCTCACTGACTCCACCCTGGAATCGCTGCGCGCCCGGACGCCGGGCCTGCGAAGCACCGTGCACTTCAACCATGCGGGCGCATCGCTGCCTTCGACCGGCACGCTGGAGGCCATCCACGCGCATCTGCAGCGCGAAGCCACGATGGGGCCGATGGAGGCCGGCGTGGCCGCGCGCGAACAGACCGAGCGCGCCCGCCTACTGGCGGCGCGTCTGCTCAATGCGCAGCCGGACGAGATCGCACTGACCGGCGGCAATTCGCCCGGTTGGAGCGCGGCCTTCGCCGCGCTGCCGCCGTGGCGGCCCGGCGACCGCATCCTGGTCGGCCGCCACGAATGGGGCGGCAATCTGGCGGCCATGCGCCTGGCCGCGCAGCGCACGGGCGCCATCGTGGAGACCATTCCTTCCGACGAAAGCGGCTGCGTGGACCCGCAGGCGCTGGAGGCCATGCTGGACGAGCGGGTGCGCCTGATCGCATTGACCTGGCTGCCCGCCAACGGCGGCCTCATCAACCCGGCCGCCGCCATCGGACAGGTGGCGCGGCGCCACGGCATCGCCTACTTCGTGGACGCGGCCCAGGCCGTCGGCCAGTTGCCGGTGGACGTGGCGGAGATCGGCTGCGACGTGCTGTCCGGCGCGGGGCGCAAAGCCTTGCGCGGCCCGCGCGGCACCGGCCTGTTGTACGTGCGGCGGGACTTTCTGGACAAGCTGACCCCGGCCTGCGTCGACACGCATTCGGCGCCGCTGGGCGCCGACGGCCAGCCGGTGCTGCGCCAGGACGCGGCGCGCCTGGAATCCGCCGAGAACTCGCTGGCGCTGCGCTGCGGCCTGGCCAACGCCTTGCAGGAAGCGCTGGATATCGGCGTGGACGCGATCCGCATGCGCATCGACGCGGCGGCCGAGACGCTGCGCGCCCAACTGGAGGACATCGCCGGCATCACGGTGCTGGACCAGGGCCGCGAGCGCTCGGGGCTGGTGTCGTTCAATATGGCGGGGCGCGACGCCGTATCGGTGCAGCGCGCCCTGGCCGGACGCGGCGTGACCATCGGCAGCAACGGCGTGCCCTACACGCCGCTGGACATGCAGGCCCGCGGCCTGACGCAGATCGCGCGGGCGTCGGTCAGCTACCTGACCAGCGCGGAGGAGATCGACCGGCTGCTGGAGGCGTTGCGCAGCATTTAGGACTCAATCCCGACCCAGTTTCTAGGACGCAATCCCGGCGCGGCGCGCGAAGGGCGACCATTTCGTGAACACGAGCAGGTTGCCCAGCATCACCAGGCCCAGGCCGAGCAGCGCCGTCGGCGTCCAGTGATAGCCTTCGGCGTAGGCCGACACGCTCAGCGCCACGACCGGAAACAGCACCGTGCAGTACGCGGCGCGCGCCGGCCCCATGCGCCCGACCAGCGTCAGGTAGGCGGTGAACCCGATCACCGAGCCGGGAATGGCCAGGTACAGCAGGGCGCCCACATACGAGGCCGAGCCGTCGAACTCGAAGGGCAGGCCGGCGGCCAGGCAGCCGGCCAGCAGAATGGCCGCGCCGTACAGCATGCTGTAGGCATTGCCGGTCAGCGGCCGGATGCCGGCGCGCTGCTGCAGGGACGACAGCATGTTGCCGGTGGAGAAGCAGAACGTGCCCAGCAGCGCGAAGCCCAGGCCCAGCAGGGTTTCATGGCTGGCCTCCTGGCCGGCCAGTTCCGGCCAGAACAGCAGCACCAGGCCGCAGCAGCCGAGCGCGCCGGCGACCATCACGCGCGGCGCGATGCGCGTGCCGAACCACAGGCGGGCGTTCAGCGCGTTCCACAGCGTGGCCGCGGAAAACACCACCGACACCAGGCCGCTGGGTATCCATTGCGTGGCGGTGTAGAAGCACAGGAAGTTCAGGCAGAACAGGCACAGCCCCTGGCCGACGCACAGCCAGTGGCCGCGACGGTCCAGCCGCTGCAGCTTGCGGGTCAGCAGCAGGGCGCCGAAGAGGATCAATCCGGCCAGCGCGAAGCGGTAGAAGATCGATACCGGTATGGCGACCACGCCCAGCTGCAGCTTGATGGCGATCCAGGTGGTGCCCCAGATGACGACGGTGAGGAAATACAGGAACAGGTTCACGTTGAGGGCTTGCGGCAGAAACGGACGGCCAGTATGCGCGTCCGGGCGCGTTTTGGATTGCCGTTTCTTGCGGTTTTTTGGTGGTTCGCGCGCGCGCCGCACGCGAGATCGCAGTAGCATTTCAATCCTATGGCTCCCGTCGCATCGGCTCCGACCGACTTCTCCGTTTTCCGCACGCTGTCGCGCTCCACCGCGAGGCTGGCGCGCGCCGTGACGCTGGGCGAGGGCATGGCGATCTCGCAATGGTCGCGCAGCGCCTGCGAGACCATGGGCTACGACGCGCCGGGCCACCACACGCTGTCGCTCTACCTGCGCGGCGGCGACAAGTCCTTCCGCCTGGGCCACGATGCGCTGCACGGCGGCGCCGGCAAGTTCTGCGTGCTGCCGGCCGAGCATTACTCGCGCTGGAGCATGAACGATCCGGTGCATTTCCTGCACCTGTACATCGCGCCCGAACGCCTGGCGCGCGAGGCGGTGCTGCGGCTGGACCGCGAGCCGCGCACGCTGGAGCTGCGCGACCGCACCTATATCCAGGACGCGTCGCTGATCGACGTCTGCCGGCAGCTGCTGGGCACCGACTGGAACCAGCCGGCCGACCGCCTGGCGGCCAGCAGCGCCGCCGAGACCGTGCTGCACCACCTGCTCGACCAGGGCGTGGCGCGCAAGGCCGGCGCGCCGGCCCGGGGCGGCCTGGCGCCCGCCGTGCGCCGCCGGGTCATGGACTACGTCGAGGCTCATCTGGCCGAACCGCTCACGCTGGACCAGCTGGCCGGCGTGGCCGCGCTGTCGACCTATCACTTCGCCCGCATGTTCCATGCCTCTTTCGGCGAACCGCCGCACGCCTGGGTGCGGGCCAGGCGCATCGCGCGCGCACGCGGGCTGCTGGCGGCCGGCAAGGGCGACCTGGCCGGCATCGCCCAGGCCTGCGGTTTCGGCAATGCCAGCCACCTGGCGCGCGTGTTCCGCGACGCGGTCGGGGCCACGCCCGGCCAGTACCGCAGCGCCCACAGGACGGCGCACTAGTTCCGGCCCTGTTTCCGCGGCCGCGCGGTCTACAATGGGGGACCGCCCGTAGGGCCTGACCGCGCCTGCCCCGACGCGATGCCGTCTTCGACCTCTCGCGACCCTGAATCCGCCGATCCGAGCCGCCTGCGCGCGCACTGGCTGGCCGAACTCGTCCGCCTGCGCGAAGCGCACTGGGGCCCGCTGGAAGACGCCGACGCAGTGCGCCGCGTGCGCCAGCTGGACGCCGGCCTGCCGGCCCGCATCCTGGCCCGCGCCGCGCTGCTGGCGCAACGCGAGCAGCTCGTCCCGCTGATCGACGCCTGGCGGCGCAGCGCGCTGGCCATCCTGGCCGCGCTGTTCGCGCTGGCCGCGGTTTCCGGCGCCGCCGCCGCGCTCGGCGCGCTGGGAGACGGCACGCGCCCGGTCAACGTGCTGTGGGCGCTGGGCGCCTTGCTCGGCCTGCACGCGCTGACCTTCCTGCTGTGGCTGGCGAGTTTTCTGTTCAAGGCCTCCAGCGCGACCGGGCTGGGCCGACTGTGGCTGTGGGCCACGCGCAAGCTCGCCCGCGGTCCGGACGGCGCGCTGGTGCCGCAAGCCTTCCTGAACCTGCTGGCCCGCGCCGGCGCGCTGCGCGGCCTGTTCGGCGCCGTCAGCCACCTGCTGTGGCTGACCGCCCTGTGCGCGGCCCTGGCCGCGCTGCTGGCGGTGCTGTCCACCGCCAGCTACCGCTTCATCTGGGCCACCACGCTGCTGGCGCCCGACACCTTCGTGACGCTCACGCAGGCCGTGGGATGGCTACCGGCGCAGCTCGGCTTTCCGCTGCCGGACGCCGCGGTGGTGCGCGCCAGCGACGGCGCCCAGGTCCTGCCCGCCGACGCGCAGGTGCAGTGGTCGGTCTGGCTGATCGGGGTGCTGGTGGTCTACGGCATCGTGCCGCGCCTGCTGGCCGGGACGCTGTGCGCGGCCGCCGCCCTGCGCGCGCTGCGCCGCCTGCGCATCGATCCCGCGCTGCCCGGATTCGCGGCGCTGCGCGACCGGCTGGAGCCGCCCGCCCTGTCCAGCGGCATCGACCGCCCGGTCGATCCGCTGCATGAGCCGCGGGTACGCGCGGCCCCGCCGCCCGCCCTGGACGGCCGCCCCGTAATCCTGGGGCTGGAGCTGCCGCAGGACCTGCAATGGCCGCCCGCGGACGTGCCGGCGGCGGTGCAGCAGGCCGGCAACCTGGACACCCGCGAAGAGCGCAACCGCGTGCTGGACGCGCTGGCCCACGCCACCGCCACGCGCCTGCTGATCGCCTGCGACGCGCGCCAGACGCCCGACCGCGGCACGCTGTCGCTGATCGCGGAACTGGCCGCGCACGCGGCCCAGACCCGCGTCTGGCTGATCCCGCCAGCGGCGCAGGCCCCTGCCGCCAGCCGCGCGCCGCTGTGGCGCGAACGCCTGCTGGCGCTGGGTCTGCCGGCCCAGGCCGTCGTGCAGTCGTCGGCCGCGCCCTATGCCTGGCTGGAGTCCGGCGATGGCTGACGCCCTCATCAAGATCGCGCTGGTCGGCCACACCAACACCGGCAAGACCTCGCTGCTGCGCACGCTGACGCGCGACACCGGCTTCGGCGAGGTCGCCGACAGCCCCGGCACGACGCGCCACGTCGAAGGCGCCCGCCTGCGCCTGGAAGGGCGCGCGGTGCTGGAATGGTTCGACACCCCGGGCATGGAAGACAGCATCTCGCTGCTGGAGTACCTGGAGCGGCTGGACCGCCCCGGCGAACGCCTGGACGGCCCGGCGCGCATCCGCCGCTTTCTCGACACGCCCGAGGCGCATGGCCGCTACGAACAGGAAGCGCGGGTGCTGGCCAAGATGCTGGAGTGCGACGCCGCGCTGTACGTGATCGACGCGCGCGATCCGGTTCTCGGCAAGCACCGCGACGAGCTCGCCATCCTGGCCGCCTGCGGCCGGCCGCTGCTGCCGGTGCTGAATTTCGTCAACGCGCCGGCGCACCGCGCCGATGAATGGCGCGACGCCATGGCCCGCCTGGGGCTGCACGCGGTGGTGGAGTTCGATACCGTCGCCCCGCCGCTGGACGGCGAGCAACAGCTGTACGCCAAGCTCGGGGTGCTGCTGGACCGCCACGCCGGCGCGCTGGCGCAACTGGCCGACAGCCTGGCCGCGCAGCGCCGCGCGCGGCGCGCGGCCGCCTACGAAATGCTGGCCGACCTGCTGATCGACGCGGCCGCGCTGCACCTGGCCAGCGCCAGCGACGAAGCGGCGCTGGCCGCCGCTTCCGAGCGCCTGCGCGCGCTGGTGCGCCAGCGCGAGCAGGCCTGCGTCGAAGCCCTGCTGGCGCTCTACAACTTCCGTCGTTCCGATTTTGCGGGCGATGCGCTGCCGCTGGCCGGCGAACGCTGGGGCATGGATCTGTTCCATCCGCAGGCCTTGAAAGACATGGGCGTACAGGTGGGCATGGGCGCGGCCGCCGGCGCGATGGCGGGCGCCGCGGTGGACCTGCTCAGCGCCGGCCTGAGCCTGGGCACCGGCATGCTGATCGGGGCCGCCGCCGGCGGCCTGTGGCAGGGCGTGGAGAAACTGGGCAAGCGCATGGCCGGCAAGCTGCGCGGCTGGCGCGAACTGAGCGTGGACGACGCCGTGCTGCGCCTGCTGGCGCTGCGCCAGCGGCAGTTGATCGAAGCGCTGGAGCGCCGCGGGCACGCCGCGCGCGAACCGCTGCAACTGGACCGCCCGGATGACGAGGCCTGGCGCAAGGGCCCGCTGCCCGAAGCGCTGAAAGAAGCGCGCAGCCGGCCCGAGTGGTCGGCGCTGGGCGAACACTACGAAGACAGCGAACGGCGCAAGCGCATCGTCGGCGAATTGGCGAAAACCCTGGCTTCGCAGCCGCCGCTCCCCGCCTGACCCGCAGGGCCGCGGCACGCACCATTCAAGGCCGGCGGCAAGCGCGTACTAACCCCAATCCAAACCGATTGACGCTTAAACGAATGCGTCTATAAGATTCGTTTTGCATCGGCGGGTCCGTCCCCGTCATGATAATCACAAGGGGTTGGATCGATCGTGAATTCGAAGTCCCACGCAGTGATTCCCGGCCGCGCCATCACCGGCCCGCGCGCGCTTCGCGCTGCATCCCGTTCGACCCCGCTCCGCCTTTCGTCGTAAGCAGCAACGCCATGCCCCGCCCCGATGGGGCCAGGGGCCTATCACTTCTGTCGCGCTATCCGCGCATCACACGGAGCATGAGGGCTATGCGTACTTTTCCCCACCTGAAGCAAGCGGCGCTGGCTGCGGCCGTCGCGGCATCGCTGGCGTTCAGCGCCAGCGCCGTCGCCGCCAAGACCTTCCATTGGTCGTACCAGGGCGACGCCACTTCCATGGACCCGATGGCCCTGAACGAAACGTTCACGCTGGGCTTCCAGGGCAATATCTACGAAACGCTGGCCGGCTACGACGGCAACCTGAAACTGACCCCGCTGCTGGCCGAAAGCTGGGAAAACCCGGAGCCCACGAAGTGGGTGTTCAAGCTGCGCAAGGGCGTGAAGTTCCATGACGGCTCGCCGTTCACGGCAGACGACGTGATCTTCTCGTGGAAGCGCAGCCTGACCCCCGGTTCGGACATGAAGGGCTACGGCGCCAAGGCGTCCGACATCAAGAAGATCGACGACTACACCATCGAGGTCATCACCCCGACGCCCAACCCCATCCTGCCGCGCGAGTGGGTGTTCCTGTACATCATGAGCAAGTCGTGGTCGGAGAAGAACAAGACCACCGAGGCCACCAACGTCAAGGGCGACAACCAGGGCAACTACGCCAACCTGCACGCCAACGGCACCGGCCCCTTCATGCTGGCCGAACGCCAGCCCGACGTGAAGACGGTGCTCAAGCGCTTCGACGGCTACTGGAACAAGAACATCAAGACCAACGTGGACGAGGTCATCTTCCAGCCGATCACGCAGGAAGCGACGCGCGTGGCCGCGCTGATCTCGGGCGAGATGGACCTGGTGCAGCCGGTGCCGGTGCAGGACTGGAAGCGCCTGGAAGACGCCAAGGGCGTCAAGCCGCTGACCGCGCCCGAAGCCCGCGCCATCTTCATCGGCATGGACCAGGACCGCGACGAGCTGCTGTTCTCGGACGTCAAGGGCAAGAACCCGTTCAAGGACCCAAAGGTCCGCGAAGCGGTGGTGCTGGCCGTGGACACCAAGGCCATCAACGAAAAGATCATGCGCGGCGCGGCCAAGCCGCTGGGCTCGCTCATCGCCACGGCGATCAACGGCTATGACGAATCCTTCGGCGCGCCCTACAAGCCGGACCCCGAACGCGCCAAGAAGCTGCTGGCCGAGGCCGGGTATCCCAAGGGCTTCACCGTCACCATGGACTGCCCGAACGACCGCTACGTCAACGACGAAAAGGTCTGCCAGGCGGTGGCCGGCATGCTGGCGCGCGTAGGCATCAAGATCAATCTGCTGGCGCAGACCAAGTCCAAGTACTTCGGCAAGATCCTGCTGCAGGCCGGCAACCAGACCAGCATGTACATGCTGGGCTGGACGCCAAGCTCGACCGACGCGCACAACACGCTGCTGAACCTGACTTCGTGCCGCGACGCCAAGACGGCCGCGGGGCAGTTCAACCTGGGCGGCTACTGCAACAAGAAGGTCGACGAACTCACCGCCAAGATCGGCGTCGAGACCGACCAGGCCAAGCGCAACGCGATGATCAAGGAAGCCTTCGGCATCGTGCGCAGCGACTTCGGCTATCTGCCGCTGCACCAGCAGCCCATGTCCTGGGGCGTGAAGGACAACATCCAGGTCGTGCAGCGCGCCGACGACGTGCTCGACCTGCGCGACGTCGTGATGCCCTGACGGCTTGACGCAAAGGCCCGGTCGGCGCGCGCCGCCCGGGCGCGCCCGGCCCAGCCCCGCTTTGCGCAAGCAGCGAAACGCGGCCCGGCGTTATCCGAACCAGAGGGGCACTCCTAATGCTTTCCTTTATTGCGCAACGGCTTATCCAGTCGGTGCTGGTGATGTTGACGGTGGCGCTGATCGCGTTCGCCATGTTCCGCTACGTGGGCGATCCCATCGCCAGCATGGTCGGCCAGGACACGACGCCCGAACAACGGGCGCAGCTGCGCGAGCAGCTGGGCCTGGACGATCCCTTCGTGGTGCAGTACGCGCACTTCGTGGCCGACGCCGTGCGCGGCGATTTCGGCATCTCTTACCGCCATCGCCGCCCCGTCAGCGAACTGCTCGAAGAACGCATGCCGGCCACGCTGGAACTGTCTTTCGTTTCCGCGGTCATGGCGCTGGTGCTGGGCATCCCGATGGGGATCTACACCGCGCTCAAGCGCCACGGCGTGCTGTCCAAGGCCTTCATGGCGATATCGCTGGCCGGCATCTCGCTGCCCACCTTTTTGATCGGCATATTGCTCATCCTGTTCTTCGGCGTGCAGCTGCGCTGGCTGCCCAGCTTCGGCCGCGGCGACGTGGTGAGCCTGGGATGGTGGACCACGGGCTTTCTGACCAAGTCGGGCTGGCAGGCGCTGATCATGCCGGCCATCACGCTGGCGCTGTTCCAGATGACGCTGATCATGCGCCTGGTGCGCGCCGAGATGCTGGAGGTGCTGCGCGCCGACTTCATCAAGTTCGCGCGCGCCCGCGGCCTGCCCGAACGGCTGATCAATTTCCGCCACGCGCTCAAGAACACCATGGTGCCGGTCATCACGATCACGGGGCTGCAGCTGGGCTCCATCATCGCCTTCGCCATCATCACGGAAACCGTGTTCCAGTGGCCCGGCATGGGACTGCTGTTCATCCAGGCCATCAGCATGGTGGACATCCCCGTGATGGCGGCCTACCTGGTGCTGATCGCCTTCATGTTCGTGGTCATCAACCTGATCGTCGACCTGCTGTACTTCGCCGTCGACCCGCGCCTGCGCGTGCAGAGAAAATAAAGGAATCAGCATGATCGCCCGCATCGCCCCTTTCTTTTCGCGCGCCGCCGACAGCGACCTGTGGCACAGCTTCAAGCGCACGCCCGGCGCCATCATCGCCGCCATCGTCACGCTGGCCATCCTGCTGGGCGCGCTGTTCGCGCCCATCGTCGCGCCGCACAACCCCTTCGACCTGGCTTCCCTGAGCATCATGGACGCCAACACCCCGCCGTCCTGGGAAGAGGGCGGCAGCCCGGATTTCCTGCTCGGCACCGACGACCAGGGCCGCGACATCCTGTCGGCCGTGCTGTACGGCTCGCGCGTGTCGCTGCTGGTGGGCTTCGCCTCGGTGCTGTTCTCGATGGTGCTGGGCGTGACGCTGGGCCTGATCAGCGGCTATGCCGGCGGCCGGGTCGACAGCTTCATCATGCGCATCGCCGACGTGCAGCTGTCGTTTCCCGCCATCCTGGTGGCGCTGCTGATCGACGGCGTGGCGCGCGGCCTGCTGCCGCGCGACCTGCATGACCAGCTCGCGCTGTACGTGCTGATCTTCGCCATCGGCATCTCCGGCTGGGTGCAGTATGCGCGCACGGTGCGCGGCTCCACGCTGGTCGAGCGCAACAAGGAATACGTGCAGGCGGCGCGCCTGATCGGCATCGGCCCGATCACCATCCTGCGCCGCCACATCCTGCCCAACGTCATGGGACCGGTGCTGGTCATCGCCACCATCCACCTGGCGATCGCCATCATCACCGAAGCCACGCTGTCGTTCCTGGGCGTGGGCGTGCCGCCGACCGCGCCGTCGCTGGGCACGCTGATCCGCATCGGCAACAGCTACCTGTTCTCGGGCATGTGGTGGATCTCCATCTTCCCCGGCATCGCGCTGGTGGCGCTGGTGCTGTCGGTCAACCTGCTGGGCGACTGGCTGCGCGACGCGCTCAACCCCAAGCTGCGCTGAGGACGCCATGGCCCTGTTGAACATCGAAGACATCCGCATCGAATTCCCCAGCCGCCGCGGCACGCTGGTGGCGGTGGACGGCGTATCGCTGGCGCTGGAAAAAGGCGAAATCCTGGGCGTGGTGGGCGAATCCGGCGCCGGCAAATCGACCATCGGCAACGCCGTGATCGGGCTGCTGGAAGCGCCGGGACGGCTGGCCGGCGGCGAGGTGCTGCTCAACGGCGAACGCATCGACACCCTGAGCCCGGCGCAGCAGCGCCGCGTGCGCGGCCGCCGCATCGGCATGATCTTCCAGGACCCGCTGACTTCGCTGGACCCTTTGCAGACGGTGGAAAGCCAGCTGGTCGAAACCATGCAGGTGCACCTGAACCTGTCGCACGCCCAGGCGCAGAAACGCGCCGTGCAGCTGCTGGAACAGGTCGGCATCGACCAGCCCGAACTGCGCGTCAAGCAATACCCGCACCAGTTCTCCGGCGGCATGCGCCAGCGCGTGGTGATCGCGCTGGCCCTGTGCTGCGAGCCCGAAGTCATCATCGCCGACGAACCCACCACCGCGCTGGACGTGTCGATCCAGGCGCAGATCCTGGAGCTGCTCAAGCGCCTGTGCCGCGAAGAGCAGGTGGGCATGATCATCATCACCCACGACATGGGCGTGATCGCGGACGTGACCGACCGCGTCGCGGTGCTGTACCACGGCAAGCTGGTCGAGCAGGGCCCCACCGCCAAGATCCTGGGCGACCCCGACCATCCCTACACGCGCAGCCTGATCTCGGCCGTGCCGCGCCCGGACATCAAGCTCAAGCGCTTCCCGCTGGTGACCTACATCGAGGACGTCAAGACGCCGTCGCAGCCGCTGGACCTGGCCACGCACTGGCTGGGGCAGCGGCGCGACTTCGGCGCGCGCACGGACGGCCCGCTGGTGCAGGTGCGCGACCTGAGCATGCGCTTCGTGCTCAAGAGCGCGTTCTTCAAGCGCAACCAGCGCACGCTGGACGCGGTCAAGCGCGTCAATTTTTCCATCGCCGAAGGCGAGGTGTTCGGCCTGGTGGGCGAATCGGGCTCGGGCAAATCCACCGTGGCGCGCCTGATTTCCGGGTTGTACACGCCCAGCGCGGGGTCGGTGAATTTCGGCGGCGTCGACCTGACCGCGCTCAAGGGGGAAAGGCAGCTCAACCCGTTCCGGCGGCAGATCCAGATGATCTTCCAGGACCCGTTCTCCTCGCTCAATCCGCGCATGCGCGTGCTGGACATCGTGGCCGAGCCGATCCGCTTCCACAAGCTGGCCGCCAGCGAGGCCGAGGCGCGCCGCATCGTGGCCGACCTGCTCGACGTGGTCGGCCTGGGCGGGCGCGCGGCCGAGCGCTTTCCGCACGAGTTCTCGGGCGGGCAGCGCCAGCGCATCTGCATCGCGCGCGCCCTGGCCACGCGCCCCCGCTTCCTGATCTGCGACGAGCCGACCTCGGCCCTGGACGTCTCGATTCAGGCGCAGATCCTCAACCTGCTCAAGGACCTGCAGGAAGAGCTGGGGCTGACCATGCTGTTCATCAGCCACGATCTGCCGGTGATCCGCCAGATGTGCGACCGCGTGGGCGTGATGCGCTACGGCGAACTGCTGGAAGTCGCCGCCACCGAAGACCTGTTCGAGCGGCCCCAGCATCCGTACAGCAAACATCTGCTGGGGCTCATGCCGCGCCTGCAGTCCATGTCCCGGGAGGGGCTGGACGTGGTGGCGGGCTAACCCAATCCGGAGCGGACATGACGACACTACAGACGCTTTTCATCGGCGGCCAGGTATTCGACGGCAAGGGCGCGCTGCTGCCCGGGCACGGCGTGCTGGTCGAAGGCCAGCGCGTGGCGCGGGTGGCGCCGGCCGGCGAATTCTCCGGCTACGCCGGCGCCACGGTACGCACCGAGGGCATGACGCTGATGCCCAGCCTGGCCGATTGCCACGTCCACCTGGTCTATACCGGCGGCGCCGATCCCAACGCGCAACTGAGCAAACAGGGGCCTGCCCAGATCACGCTGACGGCGCTGGAGAACGCCCAGGCCAGCCTGCGCGGCGGCGTCACCGCGGTGCGCGATTGCGGCGGCAAGGACTACCTGGAATTCGGGGTCCGCGACGCGATCGCGCGCGGCGTGTTTCCCGGGCCGACCATCCGCGCCTCGGGCCGCATCATCTGCATGACGGGCGGCCACGGCAACCGCATCGGCCGCGTCGCCGACGGCTGCGAGGAAGTGATCAAGGCGGTGCGCGAGCAGGTTCACGCCGGCTGCGACCTGGTGAAGATCATGGCCACCGGCGGCGTGATGACGCCGGGCGTAAGCCCCATGGACGCGCACTACAGCGCGGAGGAAATGAAGGCGGGCGTGCACGAGGCCAAGCGCTTTCGCAAGAGCACCGCCAGCCATGCACAGGGCACGCAAGGCATCCTGAACGCGGTGCGCGCCGGCATCGACTCGATCGAGCACGGCATCTTCATGGACGACGACTGCCTGCGCGAAATGCTGGAGGCCGAAACCTACCTGGTGCCCACCATCGCCGCGGTGCGCAACATCATCGCCAACGCCGACAACGGGATTCCGGCCTATGCGGTGGAGAAGGCCCGCGCGGTCGAGCAGCGCCACCGCGAGTCCTTCCAGATGTACTACAAGGCGGGCGGCCGCATCGCCATGGGCACCGACGCCGGCACGCCTTTCAACCTGCACGGCGAGAACGCCATGGAGCTGGCCTACATGGTGGAATTCGGCATGACGCCGGTCGACGCGCTGATCGCGGGCACTTCGCGCGGTCACGACCTGATGGGACTGGACCGCCACGGCGTGATCGCCGAAGGCAACGTGGCCGACCTGCTGCTGGTGCAGGGCGACCCCACGCAGGACATTCTCAAGGCCGCCGACAAGCGCTTCCACGTGGCCGTGCTGCGCCACGGGGAGCTGGCCGCGGGCGCCTTGCCGTCGTGATCCGGCGCGCGGACGCGCCATGGAAAAAGCCGCCGCGCCCGACGCGCGGCGGCCTTGGCCACGACTGCGGCAGACGCTTAGCGCCCCCCGCCCATCGCGCCGCTCAGCACCATCATCAGGAACTGCTCGACCGGCATCTTCTTGCCGTTGAAGTCCACCTGGCCGTCGGCGTAGTTCAGGTAGGTCACGATGTTGTCGTTTTCGATCTTGGCCAGGCCCATCGCCGTGGCCATGGTGCCCACCATCTCGGCCTGGCCCTTGGCGGTCTGCAGGGCCTGCTCGGCCGGCACGCCGCGCACCTGCGGCTCGATGGCCATCAGGTCGCTCAGGTTGGCCTTGGACAGCACCAGCCTGGCCGCGAGCTTGCGCACCACATCCTTGGCGGTGTCGGCGAACTCGCCGTCCATCGTGGCGGGCTTGGTCAGGTCCAGGTCCAGCGTGAAGGTCGAGGTGCCGTTGGCGGTGCGCACTTCCAGCGGCGCCACGTTCAGCGTCGGGTTGCCGGCCAGCAGCAGTTCGACGTTGGTCTTGAGCACCTGCTTCTCTTCATCGGTGAACTCGGGCGTCTGCTCTTCGTCATCGCTTTGCAGCATGCGGCGCGAAGCGGCTTCGTAGACGTCGTTGATGGCCTTGAACGCCTTGGCGTCCAGGCGCTGGGCGTCGATGACCAGCTTGGCGCCGGCCATGTCCTTTTCCTGGATGTTGATCATGCCCAGGTCGAGCACCATCTTGGCGCCCACGGTGGCGTCGGCTTCGGTCATGTCGACGGCCATGCTGGTGTCCTTGAGCTGGACCGGCGGCTTTTCCTTGGACGTGATGGTCCAGTTCTTGATGCCCAGCTTCTGGCTGCCCACATACATGTCGTTCTTGCCGGGCGTCATGTCGCTGGTCAGCGTCAGGCCCTGCAGGGCCATGCGCTCGATGTCGCTGTCCTCGGAGGCCGGGCCGGCGGCCACCAGGCTTTCGGCGGCCAGCGCGATGGTGCCGTGCTTGCTGTCGGTGGCGTAGGTGACGTCGCCCTTCATGCCCGAGAACGACAGGCTGGTGTCGTCCTTGGCGAACTCGACCGGCGCCATGTCGAACGTGCCGGCGACGTTCCTGGCGTAGCTGACGCTGTAGGCGCCCGACAGCGGCACGACGCCCTTGGTGGCGGCGAACCAATCCTTGACGGCGGGCGTTTCTTCGAGCTGGAAGCGGCTGGCCACCATGGCCGGGGCGAAGGAGCCGGACTTCAGGTTCGACAGCGGGAACGGGCCGTGGTCCAGATGCTCGACGAACTGGATCTCATGTTCCTGGGCCGGCTTGCCGTCGGCCGCGGGCTCGGTGATCTTCACGCGGTAGCGCTCGGTCGATGAGAATACGCCGCGCTCGAACGACACCAGCTCGACCACGGCGGCCACGCCCCACTTCTCGCCGAATTTCTGCAGTTCGACGTTGGCCTGCTCGACCGATTGCTTGACGAAGGCCTCGGCCTTCTGGCCCGTGTACCACGCCGTGCCGGTCCAGACCGCGCCCAGCGCGACGACCACGCCCACTACTGCCGATTTCTTCATAACAACCCTTTGTTCTTCAAATATGGAGGAAAGCGCACGGATTATAGGGAGTGGAGCCTAGGGAAAACACTTATTTGGTGCACAGGCGCTGCTATTTGTTACCTGGTGATACGCATCTGCCCCCGTGAACCGGTGCTGCAGCGCCACATCGGCTACAATCATTGCGTGTGTTTTGCCAATCTGCACACGTCCGCTAGGCCCTTCGCTGCCAAGCCTCGCCCATCAGGGCGCTTCCCTTTTCTCCTTGTTCGTCCGCCTGGATTGGAGTCTCTCAACTTGAGCGACGGGCTGCCGTTGGAGTTGTCTTGACTACCTCTTCCCCTTTCGCCGACCTCGGGCTGGCTGATTCCCTGTTGCGTGCCATCGCCGAGACCGGCTATACCGCGCCCACTCCCATTCAGGCCCAGGCCATTCCGCAGGTGCTCAAAGGCGGCGACCTGCTGGCCGCCGCCCAGACGGGCACCGGCAAGACCGCCGGCTTCACGCTGCCCATCCTGCATCTGCTGATGCAGAAAAAACCCGAACAGAGAAAGCCCGGCCGCCCGCGCTGCCTGATCCTGACCCCGACGCGCGAACTGACCGCGCAGGTCGCGGAATCGGTGCAGACCTACGGCAAGTACACGTCGCTGACGTCCATGGTGATGTTCGGCGGCGTCAATATCAACCCGCAGATCTCCGCGCTGAGAAAACCGCTGGACATCCTGGTGGCCACGCCCGGCCGCCTGCTGGACCACTGCGGCCAGAAAACCATCGACCTGTCCGGCGTCGAGATCCTGGTGCTGGACGAAGCCGACCGCATGCTGGACATGGGCTTCATCCGCGACATCCGCAAGATCCTCGCGCTGCTGCCCAAGCAGCGCCAGAACCTGCTGTTCTCGGCCACCTTCTCCGACGACATCCGCACCCTGGCGCGCGGCGTGCTGAACAATCCCGGCGAGGTCTCCGTGACCCCGCGCAACACCGCCACCGAGCTGGTCACCCAGACCGTGCACATGGTGGAACAGCACCACAAGCGCGACCTGCTCAGCCACATCATCCGCGAAAGCGGCTGGCACCAGGTGCTGGTGTTCACGCGCACCAAGCACGGCGCCAACCGCCTGGCCGAAAAGCTGGTCAAGGACGGCCTGACCGCCGCCGCCATCCACGGCAACAAGAGCCAGTCGGCCCGCACCCGCGCGCTGGCCGGCTTCAAGGACAGCTCCGTGGCGGTGCTGGTGGCCACCGACATCGCCGCGCGCGGCCTGGACATCGACCAGCTGCCCCAGGTGGTGAACTTCGAGCTGCCCAACGTGCCCGAGGACTACGTGCACCGCATCGGCCGCACCGGCCGCGCCGGCGCCACCGGCGCCGCGGTCTCGCTGGTCGACAACAGCGAAATCAAGCTGCTCAAGGACATCGAGCGCCTGATCAAGAAGACCATCGAGCGCAAGCCGGTCGAAGGCTGGACCCCGCCCGCCACCAGCGCCGCCGCCTACGAGCGCCAGGAGCGCGAGGAAGACAACCGCAGCCCGCGCGGCGGCAACCGCAACGGCCGCGGCGGCAACGCCAATGGCGGGCGCGGACGTCCGGCCCAGGGCCAGCCCCGTTCGGCCGCCGGCGGCCGCGCGCCGACGCCGGCCCGCGCCGGCGAAGGCCGCGCCAGCCACGCCCCGCGCGACGGCAAGCCCGCCGACCGCCCGGCCCACGCCGGCCGCAACGAAAACCGCCCGCAGCAGAACCATCGCCGTCCGGAAGGCGCCGCCCGTCCGGCCGGCAATGGCGGCGCGGGACGCCCCGCGCGCGCCGCGCTGCTGAGCAAGTAATATCACCGGCAACCCCAGAACCGCGATCACGGACCCGCGCCATGCCCTTATCCACCTGGTTGACGTTTTTCCTGGCCTCCTGGGCCATTTCGTTCTCGCCCGGCGCGGGCGCGATCTCGGCCATGTCTTCCGGGCTGAAGTACGGGTTCGCGCGCGGCTACTGGAACACGGCCGGCCTGATCATGGGCATCCTGTTCCAGTTCGTGGTCGTGGCCGTGGGCCTGGGCGCGGTGCTGGCCACCTCCGAGATGGCCTTCAACGTCGTCAAGTACCTGGGCGTGGCCTACCTGATCTACCTGGGCGTGCGCCAGATCCGCACCGACGCGGCGCCGGTCACGGTCGACGCCGGCGACCCCAAGCTGGCCTCGGTGCGTGAGCTGGTGCTGCGCGGCTTCCTGATCAACACCATGAACCCCAAGGGCACGGTGTTCCTGCTGGCCGTGGTGCCGCAGTTCGTCGACACCGCGCTGCCGCTGACGCCGCAGTACGCGGCGCTGGCGGCCACGCTGGCGTTCACCGACCTGGTGGCGATGGGCGTGTACACGCTGCTGGCGGCGCGCGTGCTGCGCATGCTGCGCGACGCCAAGCACATCCGCTGGATGAACCGAACCTTCGGCTCGCTGTTCATCCTGGCCGGCGTGTTCCTGGCCTCGTTCCGCCGCCATTCCTGAACCCTTGCGCGGGGCATGCGCCGGCGACGGCGCATGCCCCGCGCGCTTTCGTGCCCGATACCGGACCGCGCCGGGCGATGCAACGGCGCTGAGTAAAATCCACCGATCATGAACATCACCCAAGAAGTTGCGCGGCGCCGTACGTTCGCCATCATTTCCCACCCTGACGCAGGCAAGACCACACTGACCGAAAAGCTGCTGCTGTTCGCAGGCGCGATCCAGATCGCCGGCAGCGTCAAGGCGCGCAAGGCCTCGCGCCACGCTTCTTCGGACTGGATGGAGATCGAAAAGCAGCGCGGCATTTCCGTGGCGTCCTCGGTGATGCAGATGGAGTACCGCGACTGCGTCATCAACCTGCTCGACACCCCGGGCCACCAGGACTTCTCCGAAGACACCTACCGCGTGCTGACGGCGGTGGACGCCGCGCTGATGGTGATCGACGCGGCCAACGGCGTCGAGCCGCAGACCATCCGCCTGCTGCAGGTCTGCCGCGCCCGCAACACGCCCATCATCACCTTCATCAACAAGATGGACCGCGAGGTGCGCGAGCCGCTGGAACTGCTGTCCGAGATCGAAGGCCACCTGGGCATGGACGCGGTGCCGTTCTCGTGGCCGGTGGGCATGGGCAAGGCCTTCGGCGGCGTGTTCGACATCCGCCGCGACCGCATGCGCGTGTTCCGCCCCGGCCAGGAGCGCCGCTCGGACAACGACGACTTCATCGAAGGCCTGACCAATCCCGAGATCGCGCGGCGCTTCGGCTCGGCCTTCGAGCAGGCCAGCGGCGAGATCGAACTCATCAACGAAGCCGCGCCGGCCTTCGACCGCGACCAGTTCCTGGCCGGCAAGCAGACCCCGGTGTTCTTCGGCTCGGCCATCAACAACTTCGGCGTGCAGGAAGTGCTGGACGCCCTGGTCGACCAGGCGCCGCCCCCGGGCCCACGCACGGCCCTGCAGCGCGAGGTGCAGCCCGAAGAACCCAAGTTCACCGGCGTGGTGTTCAAGGTGCAGGCCAACATGGACCCGGCGCACCGCGACCGCGTGGCGTTCGTGCGCGTCAGCTCCGGCCGCTTCGAGCGCGGCATGCGCCTGAAGGTCGCGCGCACCAACAAGGAAATGCGGCCCAACAACGTCGTGTCCTTCCTGTCGCAGCGGCGCGAACTGCTGGACGAGGCCTATGCCGGCGACGTGATCGGCATTCCCAACCACGGCGTGCTGCAGCTGGGCGACGTGCTGACCGAAGGCGAGACGCTGCAGTTCACCGGCCTGCCGTTCTTCGCGCCGGAACTGTTCCAGGCGGTGGAAGTGAAGGACCCGCTGCGCACCAAGCAGCTGCGCACCGGCCTGACGCAGCTGGGCGAGGAAGGCGCCATCCAGGTGTTCCGGCCCGAGGCCGCCGGAGGCGCGCTGCTGCTGGGCGCGGTCGGCCAGCTGCAGTTCGAAGTGGTGGCCCACCGCCTCAAGACCGAGTATGGCGTGGAGGCCCGGATGCTGCCGTCGCGCTACACAATGGCACGTTGGATTACTTCTGAAAACCCCAAGGCGCTGCGCAAGTTCATGGATGCCAATGCAGCCCATATCGCCTATGATGTGGTCGATGCGGCGGCGTTTTTGATCGGTTCTCCCGCGCAATTGCGCGTTGCCGAAGAACTGTATCCCGATGTGAAATTCCACGCCATGCGCGAGCACGGCGGCAAGGTTTTCGGAGACAAAGCGTAGGCCCGTTGGGGTTCCGCATGGCAGATGAGGGTAGCAATGTCTTGGCGTTTCTTATTCGCAACGCTCCTGGTCGCGCTCGGCGCGTCCGCCTGGGGCGGCATACAACTGGGTGACTGGCTGGTGGCGCATGCGCCGACCGCCGCGCCCGCTCCTGGCCAGGACACCCTGGCCTCGCAGCAGCCGGTGCTGGACGCCAATGGCCGTCCCTACGTGGCGCAGCCGCCCCAGCCCCGCATCGACGGCACGCTGGGCGTGCCGGACAAGCCCGCCGACCGGCAGTGGCAGGTCAACACGGTGTCGCTGTTCGACAGCGTGAGCGATCCTTCCGTGAAGATCTCGCGCGAGCGCATCAGCCCCGAACAGGCCCGCGAAATCGCCGCGAACTCGCAGGTGCCGCTGCCCTCGGGTCCGTCGGACGTCAGCACGCTGGACCTGCAGGCCCCCGGCACCTCCGCCGCCATCAACGGCGGCCAGATGCAGGCCGGCGGCTACGGCACGACCCAGATGGTGCAGGCGCCCCCGCCGCCGAATTCCTCGCAGGCGCCCGGCGCGCCGGGCTGGCAGGACGCCCTCAAGCGCGAACTGGCTCACTGCGCCACCCAGGGCTTCTTCGAGCGCCCCTCCTGTTCCTGGGCCGCGCGCAACAAGTACTGCGGACCCAACCGCGCCTGGGGCACCATGGCCGAATGCCCGGCCCGCCCCTGACGGCGCGACCCCCACCCTCCATGAAAAATGGCGCCCACCGGGCGCCATTTTCTTATCCGCGAGCGGCGATCATTCCGGCACGGACATCTGGCTCTGCAGGTAGTTCTGCAGGCCGACCTTGTCGACCAGCTCGATCTGCGTTTCCAGGTAGTCGATGTGCTCTTCGGTGTCGTCCAGGATGTCCTGGAACAGGTCGCGAGAAACGTAGTCGCGGACCGACTCGCAATGGGCGATCGCTTCCTTGACAGTGGCCTGGGCGGCCTGTTCGAGCTTGAGGTCACAGGCCAGCAGCTCGGGCACGTCCTCACCGATCAGCAGCTTGTGCAGGTCTTGCAGATTGGGCAGGCCGTCCAGCATGAAGATGCGTTCGATCAGACGATCGGCATGCTTCATCTCGCCTATGGATTCTTCGTACTCGTGCTTGCCCAGCTTGTCGAAACCCCAGTGGTTCAACATGCGGGCATGCAGGAAATACTGGTTGATGGCCGTCAGCTCGTTGGTGAGTTGCTTGTTCAGAAACTGGATGACGGTTTTATCGCCTTTCATGATGGACTCCTTGCAGTCAGGCGCGACGCGAATGCATCGCGACAAAGGAGCGCACGATGCCGCGCGTACGCAACCCCGGCAGACTACCATTTGTGACGTGGCCAAAGCTACCTTTGCCCTGCATTTGGTAAACCGCTTTAGGAGCACGACCATAAAGCGATAGGCCAATGAGAATGAGTATGCGTGCGGCTTGGCGGCCCGCGGAATACGGGCCGGCGACTGCGGAATTCAGCCGGCGCGCCGCGTCGCCAGCCAGATGCCGAAGGCGATCGGCACGATGCCCAGCAGGTCCAGCCACGACACCGCTTCGCCCAGCACCAGCCAGCCGAACAGCAGGCCCAGCGGCGGCATCAGGAAATGCAGCGCGCTGGCCGAGGTGGCGCTGGCGCGCCCCAATATCATGAACCACAGGTAGTAGCCGCCCATCGACACCGCGACGATCATGTAGGCCATGCTCCAGAAGAGGCTGGCCGTCAGGCGCGCGTCGCCCAGGCTCTCGCTGGCCAGCGCGAACGGCAGCAGCGCGGCCGCGCCGGCCAGCGACTGGATGCCGGTCGAGGTCCACAGACCGGTGGCGGGCGCAAGGCGCTTGTAGAGCAGCGTGCCGGCCACCAGCGCCGCCAGCCCGCCGGTGACCAGCAAAGTGCCGTGCAGGTCCTCCTGCATGCCCGACAGCCGCGAGCGCAGCACCAGCGCCACGCCGGCCAGCCCCAGGCACAGGCCGGCCAGCTTGCGCCAGCCCAGCCGCTCGCCCAGCACCGGCCCGGCCAGCACGCCGATGAGCAGCGGATTGGTGCTGATCAGCACGGCGGTGAAAGCCGAGGACACCGTGGTCATGCCCGACCAGCTCAGCCCCAGGTACAGGGCGTTGTTCAGCACGCCCAGCAGCACCAGAACCGCCAGGTCGCGCGTCGGCGGCAGCCGCCAGCGCCCGCCCGCCGCGGCCAGGCCCAGCATCAGCGCGCCGGCGATCAGGAAGCGCAGGGTCAGCAAGGTCAGCGGCGGACAGTCGCGCACCGCGATCTTGGCGGCCGCGAAGGCGGAGCTCCAGAGCAGGCAGAACGCCGCGATGGGCAGCCAGCTCAGGCCCGGTGCGGCGGGCAGGGCGTTGGAGGACAAGGTGGAGACGGCCTTCATGGGAGATCCGAAATAGCGCGAACGATGGAGCGATTCTGCGCGGCGGCCGATCCATTGACAAACTCTTTATTCGGATCGAAAGTATTTGAAAATCAGATGCTTCGGGTGCGCCAATGGATCTCGATCTGCTCCATAGTTTCGTGTCGGTGGTCGACGCCGGCGGCTTTACCGCGGCCGGCGAGCGCGTGCACCGCAGCCAGTCCACCGTCAGCCAGCAGATCCGCAAGCTGGAGGAATCGCTGGACTGCGCCCTGTTCGTGCGCGAAGGCCGGCAGGTCTCGCTGACCGAGGACGGCGAGCGCCTGCTGGGCTACGCCCGGCGCATGCTGGCGCTGTCGACCGAGGTGCGCGAGGCGGTCAGCGGCCGCAAGCGCGTGGACGTGATCCGGCTGGGCATCCCCGACGACTTCGCCGCCGACTCGCTGGCCGCCGTGATTTCGGAATTCGCGCGTTCGCAGCCCGGCGTGCGGCTGTCGGTGCGCTGCGACCTGACCGCCGCGCTCGTGCGCGGCCTGGAACGCGGCGACCTGGACGTGGCGCTGGTCAAGCGCGAACCCGGCGTCGGCCGCGCCGCGGCGGCCTGGACCGAACATCTGCACTGGATCGGCGGGACGCCGCAGGCGCCGGCGGCCGACGAGCCGGTGCCGCTGGTGGCTTTCCCGCAGGGCTGCATCTATCGCAACCGGGCGATCCACGCGCTGGAGGCCGCGGGTCGGCATTGGCGCATCGCCTACGAAAGCCCGAATCTCCTGGGCCTGCAGGCGGCCTTGAAGGGCGGGCTGGGGATCGCCTTGCTGGAGCGGCGCTGCATCGTGCCGGGCCACCACATCGTCGATGCGGAGCTGCCCGGCGTGCCGCCGACCGAACTGGCGCTATGCGTGCCCGACGCGGGACGCGCGCCGGTGCGCCGGCTGGCGACGGTGATCGAGGAGTTTTGCGAGAAGGAAATGACGCGGCCCGCCGCAAGCTAGCAGCGAGCCGGGAGAGGAATCCGCCGTTTAAGCCGTGGCGACGAGCGCGATGGGGAAGCTGCTGTTGGCAGCGGGCGCGCCCGGTTCGGCCACGGTGGCCGGCGGATTGACCGGAACGGCAATCGAGCGCACGTCGCACACGCTGGAGCAGCGGCCGCCCGGCAGGTATTCGGCGGCGGTCGCCGCGCAGCAGCCGCAGCACGTGGCCACGCCCAGCTCGAATTGCAGGTCGGAAAGCGTCGTCGCGCCGGCGTCCACGCTGGCGCGGACTTGGCGTTCGGTGATGGCATTACATACGCAAATGTACATGAGAATAATTATCGAAAATTATTCAATAACTGACAAGTCCCAGGCGTAAATAAATTTGCAACCAAAGTGTCACGCAAGTGCTTGAAATCAGGGACGAATTCGAATTTATCCGTCCCTGATTTCAGCGGGCGGCGGCCTGGGCCTTGCGCAGCGCGGCCGGCGCGATCCGCAGCGCCTCGCGGTACTTTGCCACCGTGCGGCGGGCGATGACGATCCCCTGATCGGCCAGTTTTTGGGTGATCTGGCTGTCGGACAAAGGCTTGGCGCGGTTTTCCTCGGCCACCATCTGGCGGATGAAGGTCTGCACCGCGGTGGCCGAGGCGGTGTCCCCGCCCTCGGTGGCCACGCCCGTGCCGAAGAAGCGCTTGAGTTCCAGCGTGCCAAACGGAGTGAGCATGTACTTCTGTGTTGTGGCGCGTGAAATCGTGGATTCGTGCAAGCCCAGCTCGCCCGCGATGTCCTTCAGGATGAGCGGCCGCATGGCGCCCGGCCCCTGGCTGAAGAACGCGGTCTGGTGCTCCACGATGGCCTGGGCCACCCGCAGGATGGTGTCGAAGCGCTGCTCCACGTTGCGGATCATCCAGCGGGCCTGCTGCAGCTGGGCCTGCAGGCCGGCGTGCGCCGATTCCTTCTGGTTGCCCAGCATCTGGGCGTACAGCCCGTTGATCTGCAGCCGCGGCACGGCGGCGCTGTTCAGGGTGGCCTGCCAACCGCGGCGGGTCTTGCGCACGATGACGTCGGGCACCGCGTAGTCGGCGGCGGGCACGGTCCAGGCCCGTCCGGGACGGGGTTCGAGCCGCAGGATCAGGGCATGCGCGGCGCGCACCGTGGCTTCGTCGCAGCCCACGGCGGCGCACAGCCGGGCGGTGTTGCCGGTAGCCAACAGCGCCAGGTGCTGCGCGCAGATTTGCCGCGCACAGTCCAGCACGGCGGCGTCGGCCGCCTCGGGCAGGCAGGCGAGATCGGGGTTGCGCAGTTGCAACAGCAGGCATTCGGCCATGTCGCGCGCACCGATGCCGGGCGGATCGAACGATTGCAGCAGCGACAGCGCGGCCTTCAGCTCGTCGAGGTCGGGCTCCATTTCGGCCGGCAGCCAGCCCAGGATCTCCTCCAGCGGCGAGCCCAGATAGCCGTTTTCGTCCAGCTCGTCGATCAGCAGCCCCGCCAGCGCCACGTCGCGGGCCTGCGCCCGGGTCAGGACCAGCTGGCCCAGCAGGTATTCGCGCAGCGTGTCGGGCCGGGCCGCCTCGGGCATGGAGGAGTCCTCGTCCGGATAGACGCCGCCCGAGCCGGGCATTTCCTCGGCCGGCGTTTCGCGTTCGAGCGGCGGCTCGTCGTCCTGCACGGAGGACTCGCGCTCGGACTCGGCCTGCGCTTCGGCCGGCTGGGGGTCCTCGTCGCGTTCCAGCAAGGGGTTTTCCGCGAGCACCTGCGAAATCTCGGCTTCGAGCTCGAGCGTGGACAGCTGCAGCAACCTTATGGATTGCTGCAGCTGTGGCGTCAGCGTCAGATGCTGGCCGGGTCGCAGTTCTAAAATAGGACGGGTCATAGGTACAATATTTTGCATGATGAATCTGACTTCGCCCGCAAGCGTCCGCCAGGACTGCCGCCTGATCGGCCAGACCCTGCTCAAACTGGCGCTACCCCGACTCATAGTGCGTGCGATCGTCATCGCCGTCGCCCTCGTCATCTGGTATCTGGTCGCCCAGTGGATACTGGCATTCGGCCGCAGCATGAACTATGACTTCCTGCACAGCCTGGGCCAGCCGACCGTGGACATGGTGCAGAAGGTCAACCCCTACCTCTGGTGGGCCGTCGCCGCCATCTGGTCTCTGATTGTATTTTTCACCGTCCGCGCCTGGCTGTCCGCCAGCCTGGCCGCCGGCAGCGCCACGCCGGTGGACACCGACGTGCTGGCCGGCCTGGCGCCGCAGCTCTCGGATGAATCCCTGGGCGTGCTGCGCTGGACCTGGGGCGACCGCCAGGAACCGTTCACCGTCGGCGACCTGCGCCGCTCGCTGTCCGAACTGCGCCACCGCCGCATCGACAAGATCGCGATGGTGGCCGACCAGGCCGCCATCCTGGACAATCCGGCGTCGGCCGCCGGCCGCGATCCCGGCGAAATCCGCCGCCAGCCGCGCACCGACCACTACGTCGAACCGCGCATCGGCGGCCCCGCCGACTGAAGCCGCGCAGGCCGCCCACGGGCGGCCTGTTCGTTTCAGGCAGCCGCCAGCCGGCCGCTCCTATACTCGGACTCCAGGCTCGCATAACCGCCGGCCGCCTTCGCATCGACTCCAACCGACCGGCAGCGCAGACCTGCCGGATGCGCGGCCCGCCCCCTGGAGTTTTTTTCATGCATTTCTCTCCCAGCCGGTACGCCGCCGGCCTGCTGCTGGCCTGCTCGGCCGCCTTTGCCTGCGGCGCCGCCGGAGCCGCCGAATGGCCCGACAAACCGATCACTTTCGTCGCCCCGTTCACGGCGGGCGGCGCCAATGACCTGGTCGCGCGCATCATCGCCAAGGCGGTCGGGTCCCAGCTGGGCCAGCCCGTGATCGTCGAGAACCGGCCCGGCGCCGGCGGCGTGATCGGCGCGGCGCACGTGGCGCGCAGCCCGGCCGATGGCTACACCTACCTGGTGGGCAGCAACGGCACCGTCACCAACAGCCTGATCCGCTCGGACCAGCCCTACAAGGACGACATGCTGACCCCGGTCGCGCTGCTGTCGATCACGCCCTCGGTCATCGTCGCCAACCCGTCCAATCCGGCCAAGGACCTCAAGGACTTCGTGGCCCGCGCCAAGCAGGCCAGGACCGACCGCATCACGTTCTCGACCGCGGGCAACGGCAGCACGCCGCATTTCGTCGCGGAAATGCTCAAGGAAGCCTCGGGCCTGCCGGTCGAGCCCATCGCCTACAAGAGCGGCTCGGAGGGCGTGACCGCGGTGGTCGGCAACCAGGTCGACGCGACCTCGGAGGCCAGCATCGTCACGCTGCCGCTGATCCAGAGCGGCAAGCTCAAGGCCCTGGCCACCACCTGGGACAAGCGCATGGCCAGCGCGCCGGACATCCCGACGACGGCCGAGCAAGGCTTTCCCGGCGTGCGCATCGGCCACTGGGCCGGCCTGTTCGCCCCGGCCGGCACGCCCGCCGACGTGCTGGACCGCATGAACGCCGCGGTGGACAAATCGCTGCAGACGGCCGAGGTGCGGGACGCGCTGCGCCAGAGCAGCATCGAGCCCGGCGGCGGCTCGCGCGCCAGCTTCGCCGAATTCGCCGCCAACGAACGCGAACGCCTGGGCAAGGTCGTGCAGAACGGCCACATGCAGACGCAATAAACGGCCGCGCAAAAAGCCGGGGAGCCATCCGTCCCCGGCTTTTTCATCGTATTTTGTTTGCGCTGCACGAAAAAATATGTTTGACTAGCAACCTATGGCCGCTTACCGCAACCCCCTCGCGATTGCTATCGGACGCTTTAACGCTCCGGTTGCCGGCCTGCGCGCTCGCACCTCCTCCATCGCGCTATCGCTATACCTACCGATCGGTTGCCGGGCCTAGTGTCCCCGTGGTAGCTCGGCAGCCACGCTTGCCACACGCGATTTTTCCCTTTTATCTCTGAATCCAGCCAGACGACGACGGTGAACCCGTCAAGGCAAACCCGCGCAGCACGCCGCAAACCGGCCGCGCAGCTTCCGGAACGACTCCGGATAGGGATTCAAAAGAAACCGATCGAGGTGTAGTCATGATGCTTGCCAACCCCGCCACCAAGTACGTCCCGTTCACGCCGTTTGCCCGCGATTTCTCCGAGCGCACCTGGCCCAGCCGCCGCATCACCGCCGCGCCGATCTGGATGAGCACGGACCTGCGCGACGGCAACCAGGCCCTGATCGAGCCCATGAGCGTCGAGCGCAAGCTCCGCTTCTTCGAACAGCTGGTGAAGATCGGCTTCAAGGAAATCGAAGTGGGCTTCCCGTCGGCCTCGCAGACCGACTTCGACTTCGTGCGCAAGCTCATCGACGAAAAGCGCATTCCCGACGACGTCACCATCATCGTGCTGACGCAGTCGCGCGAAGACCTGATCAGCCGCACGGTGGAATCGGCCGCCGGCGCCAAGCAGGCCATCGTCCACTTGTACAACGCCTGCGCGCCGGCGTTCCGCAAGGTCGTGTTCAACATGAGCAAGGACGAGATCAAGAACATCGCCACGACCGGCACGCGCCTGGTCAAGCAGTACATGGCCCAGCATCCCGAGACCAAGTGGCGCTACCAGTACTCGCCGGAAGTGTTCAGCACGACCGAACCCGAATTCGCGCTGGAAGTCTCCAACGCCGTGGCCGACGTATGGGAGCCCACGCCGGACTGCAAGATGGTGCTGAACCTGCCGGCCACCATCGAGGCCACCACGCCGAACATGTACGCCGACCAGATCGAGTGGATGCACAAGAACCTGGCGCGCCGCGACAGCATCGTGCTCAGCGTGCACCCGCATAACGACCGCGGCACCGCCGTGGCCGCCGCCGAATTCGCCGTGATGGCCGGCGCCGACCGCATCGAAGGCTGCCTGTTCGGCAGCGGCGAGCGCACCGGCAACGTCGACCTCGTCACGCTGGCGCTGAACCTCTATACCCAGGGCGTGCATCCGGGCCTGGATTTCTCGGACATCGACGAAGTGCGCCGCTGCGCCGAGTACTGCAACCAGCTGCCGGTGCACCCGCGCCATCCGTACGCCGGCGACCTGGTCTTCACCGCGTTCTCCGGCTCGCACCAGGACGCCATCAAGAAGGGCTTCGCCCAGCAGCAGCCCGACGCCGTGTGGGAAGTGCCGTACCTCCCGATCGACCCGGCCGACCTGGGCCGCAGCTACGACGCGGTGATCCGCGTCAACAGCCAGTCGGGCAAGGGCGGCGTGTCGTACCTGCTCGAACAGGAGCACGGCCTGGTGTTGCCGCGCCGCCTGCAGATCGAATTCAGCCGCGCCATCCAGCGCGTGACCGACGAGACCGGCCGCGAGGTCACCGCCGACGACGTGCACACCATCTTCAGCCGCGAATACCTGGAGCAGAAGGCGCCCTGGAAGCTGGTGCGCCACCGCATCGACGGCAACCCGGCCGCCGGCGAAGGCCAGCATTTCAGCATCGAGGCCGAACTGGAATACAACGGCGAACGCCGCGTCGTCACCGGCAAGGGCGACGGCGCCATCTCGGCTTTCGTGGCGGCGCTGGACGTGCCGGTGCGCATCATGGACTACCATGAGCACGCCATCGGCACCGGCACCGACACCCGCGCCGCATCCTACGTGGAGCTGCGCGTGGGCGATTCCGGCACGGGCTTCGGCGTGGGCATCGACCGCGACATCGTGACGGCCTCGTTCCAGGCCGTGCTGAGCGCCGTCAACCGCCACATCAACGCCGGCGCCGTGACCACCACCGAGCAAGAGACTGCCGAGACCGCGTGATCCGCAACCCGGCATGAAAGCAGCCCGCCGCTACCCGGCGGGCTTTTTGTTTCCGGGCGGCGTCAGCCGCGCGGCCACATGTCGGATGCGCCGATGTCCGGCGAGTTGGCGGCCAGCAGGCGCTGATGCACCCAGGCCGCGATGGCCAGCATGGCGTGGTCGCCGTGGCGCTTGCCGATCAGCTGCAGGCCCACCGGCAGGCCCTGCGGGCCGGTGGCGAACGGCAGGTTCAGGCAGGGCAGGCCGAACAGCGTCCAGGCCCGCGAGAACTGCGGATCGCCCGTGCCCAGGTCCGCGAAGGGCGCTTCGCCGGCCGCGCTGGGCGCGATCAGCACGTCGTAGGTGTCGAGCCACGAGTCCACGCGCGCGCGCGGCTCGGCGGCGCGGGCCAGGTTCTGCTGGTGTTCTTCGGCCCCGATGCGCATGCCCGCCTCGATGATGGCCTGCAGCTTGGTGCTGAGCTGGCCCATGTGCTCGATGCGCTCGTAGGCCAGCGCCTGCGACAGCTCGAACGCCATGATGTCCGCGTGCAGCTGCACCAGCGCGCAGTGTTCCTGCGGCTGCGGCACTTCTTCCACCACGGCGCCGGCGCGCGACAGGATGGCCGCCGCCTGCGCGAAGGCCTCCTTGGTCTCGGACTGGGCATGGCGCCACTGCAGGGTGCGGAACATGCCGATGCGCGGCTTGCCGTCGTACGACAGGTTCAGCATGCGCGGGTCGCGCATCAGGACCGAGGCGAACAGCGCCACGTCCGGCACCGAACGCGCGAAGCCGCCGACCGTGTCCAGCGACTCGGCCACGCTCTTGACCCCCGCGCGCGAAATGCTGCCGAAGGTGGGCTTGTAGCCGACCACGCCGCAATAGGAGGCGGGCCGGATGATCGAGCCCGCGGTCTGCGTGCCCAGCGCGAATGGCACCATGTCGTCGGCCACCGCGGCCGCCGAGCCGCTGGAGGAGCCGCCCGGCGTGTAGGCCTCGTTGCGCGGATTGCGCGTGGGGCCGGCATGGTAGGTGGCGAATTCGGTGGTCACGGTCTTGCCGATCACGATCGCGCCGGCCTCGCGGCACTGCGCCACGCTGGCCGCGTCCAGACCCGGGCGGTGGCGTTCGTAGATGGGCGAGCCGTAGCGGGTGGGCAGGTCCGCGGTGTCGAACAGGTCCTTGACGCCGATGGGCAGGCCATGCAGCGGGCCGCGCAGCGCGCCGCGGTCCAGCGTCTGCGCGCGTTCCAGCGCAGCCTGCTTTTGCAGCGCGGTCCAGGCATGCACGGTGTTCTCGCGCTGCTCGATGCGCGCGAAGCAAGCGCGCACGAGCTGCTCCGCGGTCAGTTCGCGCCGTTGCAGCTTGCGCGCGGCTTCGAGCGCGCCAAGCTTGTTCAAGGCTATAGACATGGTCCTTTCCTCTTTACCGGCGCCGCGCATGGCGCGCGGCGGCTGAGCGACGCACCCGGTCCCCTTGACCGGGGGTTCGCCGGAAGACGCGGCGGGTAAATTCCGCCGCGCATTTCGGACCAACCGACTGCTGCCAATGTCCACCACGCGTCAATTGGGAAAAACACGGAAATCACCGCTTTTCTCCACGGAAACCGCGCGTCGCGCCTTGGCTTTTCTGTTGCGTCGGCACCAGCATAGCGCAAACCCGTGCAATACAAAGGTCATATTTGTCTAGTAAGATGAAATCGTTTTCACGACCCGACAGCAATTCCGCATGGCATCGCGCCCGTCGCCCCGATTCTCCATCATTGAAGTGGCCCGCAAGGCCGGGGTTTCGCCGGCCACGGTGTCGCGCGCCTTCAACCAGCCGGACATCGTGCATCCCGACACGCTGGCCCATATCCGCAGCGTCGCCAAGCGCGCGGGCTTTCGCCCCAACCGCGTGGGCCGCAGCCTGCGCTCGGGCAGCACGCGCACCATCGGGCTGATCCTGCCCACGCTGTCCAACCCGGTGTTCGCAGAATGCTTCGAAGGCGCCGAGCGCCGCGCGCGCGAATCGGGCTACAGCGTGATGCTGACGGCCACCGGCTACGATCCGGCGGTCGAATCGGCCGCGGTCCAGGGCCTGATGGACCACCAGGTCGACGGGCTGATCCTGACGGTCGCCGACGTGGCCAAGAGCGCGACGCTGGACGACCTGGACAGCGCCGGCATTCCCTATGTGCTGGTCTACAACGAATCGGCCGCTCATCCCTATGCCTCGGTGGACAACCGCGCCGCCGCCAGCGACATGGTCGCCCATCTGGCGGCGCTGGGCCATCGCCGCATCGCGCTGGTCACCGGGCCGCTGACCGCCTCCGATCGCGCGCGCCGCCGCCTGACCGGCGCGCGCGCCTGCGCCAAGCGCCTGGGCCTGGATGCCATCCAGCACATCTCCATGAGTTCGCACACCGGCAGCGACGCCGATGCCCTCAAGGCCGCGCTGCGCGGCAAACAGGCGCCCACCGCCCTGTTCTGCTCGAACGACCTGCTGGCCACGGCGGTGATCGCCGACCTGGTCGGGCTGGGCCTGTCCGTGCCGGCCGACATCTCGGTCTGCGGCTTCGACGGCATGCGTTTCGGCGCCTTGCTGACGCCGCCGCTGACCACGGTGGCGCAGCCCAGCGACGGCATCGGCGTGGCGGCCTGCTCCAACCTGCTGGCGCAGATCCACGGACAACCGCCGCAATCCGACCGCCTGCCGCATTGCATCGTGGACGGCGGCACCGCGGCGCCGGTGCGGCGCAAGGCCGCCGCCTAGGCGCCGCCACTTCAACGCTTTCGATATCCAAGCATCATGCTCATCGCACAGATTACCGACCTGCACATGCGCACCCCGGGCGACAAGGCCTACGGCATCATCGATCCGGCCGCCTTCCTGGCGCCGGCCGTGCGCGCGCTCAACGCCCTGACGCCGCGGCCCGACTGCGTGCTCATCACCGGCGACCTGACCGACCTGGGCCGGCCCCAGGAATACCAGGCGCTGCGCGAGCACCTGCAGGCGCTGGAGATTCCATACTTCCTGCTGCCCGGCAACCACGACGACCGCGCCCAGCTGCGCGCCGCGTTTCCCGACCACGACTATCTGCAAGGCGACGGGCCGTTCATCCAGTACGCCATCGAAAGCTATCCGCTACGCCTGCTGGCGCTGGACACCGTGGTGCCGATGAAGAGCCACGGCGAACTGTGCCAGGACCGGCTCGACTGGCTGGCCACGCGCCTGGCCGAACAGCCGCAGCGGCCCACGCTGGTGCTGATGCACCATCCGCCATTCCTGACCGGCATCGAGCACATGGACGCCATCGGCCTGCTGGCCGGCGCGCCCGAGCTCGAGCGCATCGTGGCGCGTTTCCCGAACGTGGAACGCGTGCTCTGCGGCCATCTGCACCGCACGATATTCCAGCGCTTCGGCGGCACCATCGCCTCGACCTGTCCGGGCACCGCGCACCAGCTCGCGCTGGAGATCGGGCCGCGCCCGACGCTGCAATACATCATGGAGCCGCCGGGCTATCAATTGCACTGGTGGCATGGCGGCAACCTGGTCACGCACCACGCCGTCATTGGGGAATACCCCGGACCTTACCCATTCGCCTGAGGCCTGCGGCTAGACTATCGGACCTCGCCTTGCCATACATCCGTCATGTTTGCGCTGCACAATGAAAAGGATTTCATCGCAGGCAACTATGCGGATCCAACTATCGGATCTTCGAGACAGCATGTCATCCATCGTTCTGGATAACCTCACCAAGCAGTACGGCGCCGCCGCCGCGATCCATGGCGTCAGCTTCACCGTTCCCGCCGGCAGCTTCACGGTCCTCCTGGGTCCGTCGGGCTGCGGAAAGTCCACCACCCTGCGCATGATCGCCGGGCTGGACACGCCCACCTCGGGCAGCATCCGCATCGGCGACCGCGACGTGACCCAGCTGCCGCCTTCCAAGCGCCGCATCTCCATGGTGTTCCAGTCGTATGCGCTGTTTCCGCACCTGTCGGTGCGCGAGAACATCCTGTTCGGCCTGAAGGTGCGCAAGGAGCCGGCGCGCGACTACGACCGCCGCCTGCAGCGCGTGGCCGGCCTGCTGGGCCTGAACCACCTGCTCGACCGCAAGCCCTCGCAACTGTCCGGCGGCCAGCAGCAGCGCGTGGCGCTGGGCCGCGCGGTCATCTCCGAAGCCCCGGTCTGCCTGATGGACGAGCCGCTCTCCAACCTCGACGCGCAGCTGCGCCATGAAATGCGCCGCGAGATCCGCGCGCTGCAGCAGGAGCTGGGCATCACGATGGTGTACGTCACGCACGACCAGACCGAGGCCATGAGCATGGCCGACCAGGTGGTGCTGCTGCGCGGCGGCCAGATCGAACAGCACGACACGCCCGACGGCCTGTACGCGCGCCCGGCCAGCGAATTCGCCGCGCGCTTCATCGGCACGCCGCCCATGAACCTGATCGGCCTGGCCGGCGGCAACGGCGCCACCGTCATCGCCGGCGCCGACGGCCCGGCCATCGCCAGCGCGCCGGCCGGCGCGGTCAAGCTGGGCGTGCGGCCCGAACACATCCGGATCGACGACGGCGGCATCCCCGCCACCGTCGAAAGCGTGGAGTACTTCGGCGCGGACTCCATCGTGGTGTGCCGCGTCGGCGACACCAGCGGCGTGGCCGTGCGCGTCAGCGGACATCTGCGCGCGCGCGCCGGCGAAGCCCTGCGCCTGTCCTGGCCGCAGGCGCAGCAGCACTTCTTTGCCGCCGATTCGGCGGTCATCAACACCGTCGGGCACTAGATCAAGCCCGCACACAGCACAGGAAAGGAAAACCAACATGCGACGCACCGTACTGAAGACCCTGGCCGCCAGCCTGGCCGCCGCCTGCCTTTCGCTGCCTGCGCAGGCGCAGAACAAGCCCGTCGAGGTCGAGTTCTATTACCCGGTCGCCGTGGGCGGCCCCATCACCAAGATCGTCGACGACATGGTGGCGGACTTCCAGAAGGAAAATCCCAACATCCGGATCAAGCCGATCTACGCCGGCTCGTACCAGGACTCGATCGCCAAGGCGCTGACCGCGCTCAAGGGCGGCACCCCGCCGCAGCTGGCGGTGCTGCTGTCGACCGACATGTTCACGCTGATCGACGAGGACGCCATCGTCCCGATCGACAGCCTGGCCAAGAGCGAGGCCGACAAGAAGTGGCTGGGCGGCTTCTATGACGCCTTCATGCAGAACAGCCGCACCGGCGGCCACACCTGGGGCGTGCCGTTCCAGCGCTCGACCATCGTCATGTACTACAACAAGGACCTGTTCAAGGCCGCCGGGCTGGACCCCGAACGCGCGCCGGCCACCTGGGCCGAACTGGTCGAGTACGGCAAGAAGCTGACCAAGCAGGACGCCGCCGGCAACACCACGCAGTGGGGCATCGAGATCCCCTCGGGCGGCGCGTTCGCCTACTGGCTGTTCCAGGCGCTGACCACGCCGAACGACGCGATCCTGATGAACGAGGCCGGCAACGAGGTCTACCTGGACAAGCCGGCGGTGGTCGAGGCCGCGCAGTTCTGGCACGACCTGTCGGCCAAGCACAAGATCATGCCGGCCGGCACCATCGACTGGGGCACCACGCCCAAGGACTTCCTCGAAAAGAAGGCCGCCATCGTCTGGACCACCACCGGCAACCTGACCAACATCCGCAAGAACGCCGACTTCCCGTTCGGCGTCGCCATGATGCCCAAGCAGAAGCGCGGCGGCAGCCCGACCGGCGGCGGCAACTTCTACATCTTCAAGAGCGGCACGCCGGAGCAGCAGCAGGCCGCGCTCAAGTTCGCGCAGTGGGTCACCACGCCCGAACGCGCCGCCGACTGGAGCATCGCGACCGGCTACGTCGCGGTGACCCCGGCCGCCTGGGAAACCGAAAAGATGAAGAAGTACGCGCAGGAAGTGCCGGCCGCCACGGTCGCGCGCGACCAGCTGGAAGTCAGCGTGGCCGAGTTCTCCACGCATGAAAACCAGCGCGTCACCAAGACGCTCAACGATGCGCTGCAGGCCGCGCTGACGGGCTCCAAGACGCCCCAGCAGGCGCTGACCGACGCCCAGCGCGAGGCCGACCGCATACTGCGTTCCTACAAGTAAACCGACAAGCACGATGAGCCGCTCTTTGAATGCGCTTTATGGCTGGCTGCTTCTGCTGCCAGCCATCGTGCTGCTCGCCGCGTTCACGCACTACCCGGCGCTGGCGACGCTATGGCACAGCTTTTTCTCCACCCCCAAGGGCGCGCGTCCGGCGCGCTACGTGGGGCTGGAGAACTACGCGCTCATGCGCGACGATCCGGTGTTCTGGCAGTCCCTGTGGAACAACCTGTGGTTCGCGCTGGGCACCATTCCCACCTCCATCGGCATCGCGCTGATCATGGCGCTCTGGGTCAACCGCAACCTGCGCGGGCGCGGGTTCCTGCGCATGGCCTACTTCACGCCCACGGTGCTGCCGATGGTGGCGGTGGCCAATATCTGGCTGTTCTTCTACACCCCGCAGTACGGCCTGATCGCGCAGGTGATGCAGCTTTTCGGCACGCCCGGGCCGAACTGGCTGGGCTCGCGCGAAACCGCGCTGCCGGCGCTGATGCTGGTGACCGTGTGGAAGGAAGCGGGCTTTTTCATGATCTTCTACCTGGCCGCCTTGCAGACCGTCTCGCCGTCGCTGCGCGAAGCCGCCATGCTCGAAGGCGCCTCGCGCTGGCAGTACTTCCGCCGCATCCTCTGGCCGCTCTTGATGCCGACCACGCTGTTCGTGCTGATCAACGCGCTGATCAACGCCTTCCGGCTGGTGGACCACGTCGTGGTCATGACGCGCGGCGGGCCGGACAACGCCAGCACGCTGCTGCTGTACTACATCTACCAGGTGGGTTTCAGTTTCTGGGACACGGCTTACGCCGCCACGCTGACCGTCGTGTTGCTGGTGGTGCTGGCGCTGACCGCGCTGATCAAGTTCCGCTGGCTGGACCGCAGGACGCACTATCAATGAAAGACAAGCTCGATACCCTGGGCGCCTGGGCGCTCGGCCTGCTGTGGATCCTGCCCCTGGCGTACGCCATGTGGGCGGCGTTCCACCCGCCCGCCTACGCCACCCGCTTCGACCTGTTCGCGCCGCTGACGCTGGACAACTTCGTGCGGGCCTGGCATGCCGCGCCGTTCCCGCGCTACTTCCTCAACACCTTCCTGCTCGTCACGATGGTGCTGGCCGCGCAGCTGGTGCTGTCCACCCTGGCCGGCTATGCGTTCGCGCGCCTGGAATTCCGCGGCCGCGACTTCGTCTTCATGCTGGTGCTGCTGCAGCTGATGATCATGCCCGACGTGCTGTTGGTGGAGAACTACCGCTCCATGAGCCAGCTCGGCATCCGCGACACGGTGTTCGCCATCGGCCTGCCGTACTTCGCCTCGGCCTTCGGCATCTTCCTGTTGCGCCAGACCTTCAAGACCGTGCCGCGCGAACTCGAAGAGGCCGCCCGCATGGAGGGCGCCAACGCGCTGCAGATCCTGTGGAAGGTGTACGTGCCGCTGGCCAAGCCGATCTACGTGGCCTACGGGCTGGTGTCGGTCAGCCACCACTGGAACAACTTCCTGTGGCCGCTGATCATCACCAACTCGGTGGAATCGCGCCCGCTGACGGTGGGGCTGCAGGTGTTCTCGTCCACCGATCAGGGCATCGACTGGTCGGTCATCACCGCCGCCACGCTGATGTCGGCCGCGCCGCTGCTGATCGCGTTCCTGCTGTTCCAGCGCCAGTTCGTGCAGTCGTTCATGCGGGCGGGGATCAGGTAGCGGAGGCCGATGGGTGCAGCGCGCCAACTGTCGGGACAAGGGCCCCGGCGCAGAACGCGCGAAACCCATCGGGGCGAACCCCTTCTAATACCCCACCGTCAGCCCCGGCAGGTCCACCGTGATGCGCGGCCGTTCCAGCGCCAGCGCCAGGTTCTCGGCGAATTCGCGGGCTTCTTTTTCGTCGGTGGACAGGGTGTCGTAGCCGAGCGCGTCCGCCACGCCCAGCACCTTGTCCAGCAGCAGCACCTTGCCGCTGGGACGCAGGGGCTCGCAGCCCAGCGTTTCCCAGGCGCCGTCGAACCAGTCTCGGGCCTGGTTCTGGCGCTCGGGAGACGGTTCGACGTCGGCCGCGAGGTCCACGGAACGGCGGGGATCGAAAACGATGGTGATGTCGCTGCGCATGGGGGTTCCTTCAAAAGGCGTCAGCCCAGAAGCGTAGGGAAAAAAGCGCCGCCAGATTGTCGGTCCGGCGACATTGGCCCGCGGGTTACCAGCCGCGCGACACTTCCCAGGTGACTTCCGCGCCGGCCGCCAGCGACTGGCGCATCATGTCCAGCAGCGGGAAGGCGCGCTCCTTCATGCCCACCATGCGGGCCATCGGGGACACCGGCGGCTTGTCTTCGTCCTCGTCCTCGGCGCCTTCGTGGGCGCGCTGGTAGTCCTCGATCGCGCGCTCGATGCCGTCGATGGCGGGCTGCAGCTGTTCCACGGTGAAAACGCCGCGCTCCGGAATCTTGTCTCCGAAGGACTTGCCGGCGGCGTGCAGCAGCGCGCCGGCATGGTCGGTCAGCATCAGGACCTCGGCCACGACCTTGGAGTGAAAGGTGATCAACATATTCCGGTCTCCACAATGATTACTTACATACACTACCGCAACGCCCGGGGGATGCCAACTAGGGTCCTGCCCCGCGGATACGCCCGCGGGCCATCCGTCCCCCGCAGACCCCGCGCGCGCCGGGCCGCCCGCCAAATCAAGCTATGATTCAGGGGATTCCCGTGACAGGAGGGCCTGCGCCGCCCCGAAACCGGGCATGCGCGCGGCCGCCGGCCCACCGGCAGGCAGAGCGCCCCATCCTGTCCGCTCCGCCCCGCGCGGGCGCGTCCGTCACCAACTCAGAACTCTCCAGACGCCCATGCTCCTCGAGCAACAGAAACAGCTTATCTCCCTGATCCAGGCCGCCGTCGCGCAAAGCCTGCCCGACGCCGCCGCCGATGCGGCCCGGGCCAACGTGCTGCTGGAGCGCCCCAAGGTCGCCGCCCACGGCGACGTCGCCACCAACGTGGCCATGCAGCTGGCCAAGCCGGCCCGCCGCAACCCGCGCGAACTGGCCCAGGCCATCGTGGACGCGCTGATGGCGCAGCCCGGCGCGGCCGGCCTGGTCGAAAGCGCCGAGGTCGCCGGCCCCGGCTTCATCAACCTGCGCGTCACCGCCGCGGCCCGCCAGGCCGTCATCGCCGCCGTGGCCGAACAGGGCGCCGATTTCGGCCGCGCGCCCCGCAGCGGCGAGAAGATCCTGGTCGAATTCGTGTCGGCCAACCCCACCGGCCCGCTGCACGTGGGCCATGCCCGCCAGGCCGCGCTGGGCGACGCCATCTGCCGCCTGTACGACGCCAGCGGCTGGGACGTGACCCGCGAGTTCTACTACAACGACGCCGGCAACCAGATCAACAACCTGGCCATCAGCGTGCAGGCGCGCGCCCGCGGCCTGAGCACCGATTCCCCCGAATGGCCGGCCGACGGCTACAAGGGCGACTACATCGCCGACATCGCGCGCGACTTCCAGGCCCGCGCCACCGTGCACTCCGACGGCGTGGACGTCACCGCCTCGGGCGACGTCGACAACCTGGACGACATCCGCGTCTTCGCCGTGGCCTACCTGCGCCGCGAGCAGGACCTGGACCTGCAGGCCTTCGGCCTGGCGTTCGACAATTACTACCTGGAAAGCTCGCTCTACACCTCCGGGCGGGTCGAGGCCACCGTGCAGGCGCTGATCGCCGGCGGCCACACCTACGAAGAAGGCGGCGCGCTGTGGCTGCGCACCACCGAGCTGGGCACGGGCGACGACAAAGACCGCGTCATGCGCAAGAGCGAGGGCGGCTACACCTACTTCGTGCCCGACGTGGCCTACCACAAGGCCAAATGGGAGCGCGGCTTCCACCGCGCCGTGAATATCCAGGGCAGCGACCACCACGGCACCGTGGCGCGCGTGCGCGCCGGCCTGCAGGCGCTGGAAGAGGGCATCCCCAAGGACTACCCGTCCTACGTGCTGCACAAGATGGTCAAGGTGATGCGCGGCGGCGAAGAGGTCAAGATCTCCAAGCGCGCCGGCAGCTACGTGACCATGCGCGACCTGATCGACTGGGTCGGCCGCGACGCGGTGCGCTACTTCCTGATCCAGCGCCGCGCCGATACCGAGTTCGTGTTCGACGTGGACCTGGCGCTGTCCAAGAGCGACGAGAACCCGGTCTACTACATCCAGTACGCGCACGCCCGCATCTGCTCGGTGATCGCCAACGCCGCCATGCCGGCCGCCGACGTGGCCCAGGCCGACGCCGCGCTGCTGACCGCCCCGACCGAATTCGCGCTGATGCAGCGCCTGGCCGAATTCCCCAACGTGATTGCGCTGGCCGCGCAGGAGCTGTCGCCGCACCACATCGCCTTCTGGCTGCGCGACTGCGCCTCGGACTTCCACGCCTGGTACAACGCCGAGCGCGTGCTGGTCGACGATACCGCGCTGAAGCTGGCGCGCCTGCGCCTGGCCTCGACCACGCGCCAGGTGCTGGCCAACGGGCTGGCGCTGTTGGGCGTCTCGGCGCCCGAGCGGATGTAACATCGGTTCATGGCAACCAAGCGCAAAACCTCCCGCCGTTCCTCCGGCGAAAGCGGCAGCACCCTGTACGGGGCGCTGGCCGGCCTGCTCCTCGGCCTGATCGTGGCCGCCGTCGTCGCCTTCTACGTCACCAAGGCGCCCGTGCCCTTCGTGGACCGGGCCAGCCGCCAGGGCGACACCGGCAAGCTGCCCGATCCCCGCCTGGCGCCCGACCCCAACGCCGGCCTGTACGGGCGCGACGGCGGCGCGGGCCCGGCCCCGACCGGCCCGACCGCGACGGCCCCCGCGCCGCTGCCCGGCGCAGGCACCGCCGCCCCCAAGACCGATGAGCCGCCCTCCAAGATGGACGACCTGGGCGCGCTGATCGCCACGCTGCCGTCCACCCGCCAGGCCGCCCCGGCCGCGCCCGCGCCCAGCGCCGCGCCGCCCACGCCGATCTCCAAGGCCCCGGCGCCGGCCGCCAAGCCGGCTCCCGCGGCCACCGGCACTTACTACCTGCAGGCCGGCGCATTCCGCGGCGAAAGCGATGCGGAGTCCCTCAAGGCCCGCATCATCCTGCTGGGCCTGCCGGTCGCGGTGCAGAAGGCCGAGGTCGGCGGCAAGCCCATCAACCGCGTGAGGGTGGGGCCGTTCGCCCGCCTGGACGACATGAACCGCGCCCGCGGCCGGCTGGGCGAGAACAAGATCGAAACCGCGGTGGTGCGCCAGTAAGCGGCCGTCCGCGGAGGCGGACGGAACTTATGCGGCCCCACCCCTGTCTGTAACTTTTTTGCTCAGGAACCTCTCATCCATGCTGTCCCCCAAGATTATTCGCATCCTGGCCGCGGCCGCGTTGACCGCCACCACGTTCCTCAGCCCGGCGAGCCACGCCCAGGGCACGCAGCAATACGTGCCCATCAATCCGCCGCTGCCGTCGGACACCCCGGGCAAGGTGGAAGTGCTGGAGTTCTTCGCCTACACCTGCCCGCACTGCGCGGCGATCGAACCGCTGGTCGAGGACTGGGCCAAGACCAAGCCCGAGGATGTGGTGCTCAAGCAGGTTCCCATCGCCTTCAACGCCGGCATGAAGCCGCTGCAGCAGCTGTACTACACGCTGCTGGCCCTGGACCGCGCCGACCTGCATCCCAAGGTCTTCACCGCCATCCACGGCGAACACAAGCGCCTGTTCGACAAGAAGGCCATGGGCGAATGGGTCGCCGCGCAAGGCGTGGACCGCGCCAAGTTCGACTCGGTATTCGATTCGTTCAGCGTGCAGACGCAGGTGCAGCGCGCCACCCAGCTGGCCGAGGCCTACCGCATCGAAGGCACGCCGTCCTTCGCCGTCGGCGGCAAGTTCATGACCTCGCCCGTCATGGCCGGCAACAGCTACGAAGGCGCGCTCAAGGAAGTCGACCGCCTGATCCCGATGGCGCGCAACTGACGCGCCCGGACCCGGTCCGCAACGCCCCGAGCCTTCACTGGCCGGGGCGTTTTTTGTCGCCGGGCCGCCCCAAGACAAAAACGCCCCCTCGGGGGGCAGCAAGCACGCGTAGCGTGCGCCGCGTGGGGGTCTTTTTTATCGCCGGGCCGCCGCGGCCACGCTACACTTTTCCCACAATAAATCGCCGCGGCGGCGGCATATCAAGGGGAGGAAGACATGAAACAGCAAATCCTGCGCGGCCGTGCAGCCGGCCTGTGCCTGGCGCTGGCCGCGGGCCTGGCGCATGCCAGCGACGCCGACGGCGTGAAGATCGGCGTGCTCACCGACATGGCGGGCGTGACCGCCGACGCCACCGGCAAGGGCTCGGTCGAGGCGGCCCGGCTGGCCATCGAGGAAATCGGCGGCAGCGTGCTGGGCAAGCCCATCTCGCTGGTGTCGGGCGACCACCAGCACCGCCCCGATATCGGCAGCAGCATGGTGCGCAAGTGGTACGACACCGATGGCGTGGACGTGGTGGTGGACGTGCCCAACTCCTCGGTGGCGCTGGCGGTGCAGGGCATCGCGCGCGAGAAGAAGAAACTGGTGCTGTTCTCCAGCCCCGGCACCACCGCGCTGTCGCAGGCGCAGTGCTCGCCCTACGGCGTGCAATGGACCTACACCACCTATGCGCTGTCGCGCGGCACGGCCACCGCGGTGGTCAACGAGGGCAACAAGCGCTGGTTCATCCTGGCGTCGGACTACGCCTTCGGCAAGCAGCTGGCGGCGGACACGGAAGCCGTGGTCAAGGCCAACGGCGGCGAGGTGGCCGGCACCGTCTACCACCCGCTGAATGCATCGGATTTCGCCTCCTTCCTGCTGCAGGCGCAGGCCTCCAAGGCGCAGATCATCGCCATCGCCAACGCGGGCGGCGACACCATATCGGCCATCAAGCAGGCGGCGGAATTCGGCATCGGCGGCGCGCAGCAGCTGGCCGCCATGCTGCTGCTGATTACCGACGTCCACAGCCTGGGGCTGCAGGCCGCGCAGAAAACCTACCTGACCGTGCCGTCCTACTGGGACATGAACGACGGCACGCGCGCCTTCGCCAAGAAATTCGAAGCCCGCGTGGGGCGTCCGCCCACCTTCCTGCAGGCCGGCGTCTACGGCTCGGTGCGCCATTACCTGCAGGCCGTGAAGGCCGCCGGCACGGTCGAGGCCGACGCCGTCATGGCGAAGATGAAATCGCTGCCCATCGACGATCCCTTCAGCCTGAACGCGCGCATCCGCGAAGACGGCCTGGTGGTGCGCGACATGATGCTGGCGCAGGTCAAGACGCCGGCGCAGTCCAAGGCGCCGTGGGACTACTACAACATCGTGCGCACCATCCCGGGCGCCACGCTGGCCTGGCCTCTGTCGGACAGCCAGTGCCCGCTGGTCAAGCCATGACGCGGACGCTGGCGCTGGCCGATTTCGGCAGCTTCTACGCGGGCGGACGGCAGGTGCGCATCGACGGCCTGCCGCGACGCGACATCGCATTCACGCAAAGCGCCTCGCTGGCCTATGACCCCAACGGCCTCTACCACTTCGAGCAGGCCTACGTGCAGTACTTCATTCCGGCCGCGCTGGCGCATCCGCTGCCCATCGTGATGCTGCACGGCGGCGGCATGACCGGCGCGATGTGGGAGCAGACGCCGGACGGGCGGCCCGGCTGGATGCAGCATTTCCTGCGCCAGGGCCATGCGGTGTATGTGGTGGACAACGTCGAGCGCGGCCGCGCGGGCTGGGCGCCGTTCCAGGAAGTCTGGCCGGAGCCGCCCATTATCCGCAACGCCGAGGAAAGCTGGACGCTGTTTCGCTTCGGCCGCGCCGAGGACTACGCGGCGCGCCGGCCATTCGCGGGACAGCGCTTTCCGGTAGCGGCGTTCGACGCCTTCATCCGCCACGCGGTGCCGCGCTGGCTGGGCAACAACGATGCGGCGCTGCGGGGATTCTGCGCGGCGCTGGAGCGCGTGGGGCCGTGCCTGGTGATGGCGCACAGCCACGGCGGCGAGGTCGCCTACCGCGCGCTGCATGCGCGCCCGGACCTGGTGCGCGGCGTCATCGGCATCGAGCCCTCGGGCTTCTCGCCGGAGGTGGCGGCCGCGGCCGTGGCGGACAAGCCCTTTCTGTTCGTCTATGGCGACTACCTGGACGCGACGCCGCTGTGGGAAAAGCTGTGCGCCGCCGGCCAGGCCTATGCCGGCGAACTGGCGCGGCAGGGCGCGCGCGTGCAGACCTGGCGCCTGGCCGACATGGGCGTGGCCGGCAATTCGCACATGCCCATGATGGACGACAACAGCGACGATATCGCCGCGCGCATCGGCGCCTGGATACGCGGCGCGGCCGCCTGAGCGCGCCGCGCCGCCTTACTCGCGCACGGCGGCGGCCTTTTCCAGCGCCTGGGTCAGGTCGGCGATGATGTCCTCGGGCGATTCCAGGCCGATGTGCAGGCGCACCAGCGCGTTGTCGCCGTCGCCCCAGTAGCGGTGCTTGGCCAGGTCCTTGCCCGACACCAGCTGCACCAGGCTTTCGTAGCCGCCCCAGGAAAAGCCGATGCCGAAGAGCGTCAGCGAATCGACGAACACGCGCGCCGCCGCCGGCGACAGGCGCAGCTCGACCGACAGCATGCCGTTGGAGCCGGTGCAGTCGCGCTGCCACAGCGCATGGCCCGCGTCCTGCGGCCAGGCCGGATGGAACAGGCGCACGGTCTCGGGGCGGCTTTTGAAGAACTCGCACACCTGCAGCGCGTGGCGCGCGTGCTGGGCCATGCGGATGGGCATGGTGCGCACGCCGCGCAGCGCCAGCCAGGCGTCGTCGGCGCTGATGGAATAGCCCATCGCGTACTGCGTGCGGTTGAGCTTGCGGGCGATCTGTTCGTCGTTGGTGACCACCGCGCCCAGCATCAGGTCGGAGTGCCCGCCCACGTACTTGGTGCCGGCGATGACCGAGACCTGCGCCCCCAGGGTCAGCGGACGGTAGATATAGCCCGAGCCCCAGGTGTTGTCGGTGGCCAGCACCAGGCCGTGGCGCTGCGCCACGGCGGCCAGCGCGCCCATGTCCAGCATCTCGAACAGCAGCGAGCCCGGCGACTCCACGTACAGCAGGCGGGTGTTGGGACGGACCAGTTCGTCCAGGTCTTCGCCGGCCGCGAAATAGGTGATGTCGATGTTCATGCGCTTGAGCACGGCATCGTCCAGTTCGCGCATGGGCCCGTACACGCAGTCCGAGATCAGGGCGTGGTCGCCGGCCGAGCACAGCGCCAGCATCACCAGCGTCATGGCCGACAGGCCCGAGGGCGCCAGGTAGCAGTGCGTGCCGCCTTCGAGCTGGGTGAAGACCTGTTCGAGCGCGGCGTGCGTGTCCATGCCCATGCGGCCGTAGGTGGCCGCGCGGCTGCCGGCGGCCTTGCTGCGCTGCGCCTGCTCCAGCGCCGCCATGTTCGCGAAGCGCACCGTGCTGGCCCGCATCGGCGGCAGCGGCACCGGCGCGTTGCCGGTTTCGGGGTTGAACGGGGCAGTGCCCGCATGCTGCAAGAGCGTATCGATGTGTTTGGTAGGCATGTTCGTAAGAACGGCTGGCGGGTGGACGGAGGAAAACGGATAGGGTGAACCTTATCAGGCGGCGCGCGGCCTGTCCCGGATCAGCCGACCCAGGTGACGGTTTCGGACTGCGGCGCGCGGCGGGTGCGGTAGCTGTTGGCGGGATGCGCGGTATCGGCGTAGCCGAACGAAATGCCGCACACCACGCGGCGGTCGGCGGGCAGGCCCAGCACCTCGCGCAGCACTTCCGGATACATGGCCAGCGAGGCCTGCGGCACGGTCGCCACGCCGTTGGCCTGGGCCGCCAGCAGGAAATTGGCCACATACCCGCCGCAGTCCATCGCGCCGTACTCGCCCAGCGCCTCGTCGGTGGTGACGATGGCCACGTGCGGCGCGTCGAACAGCTGGAAATTGCGCATTTCCTGGCGGCGGTAGGCCTCGCGGTCGCCGCGCGCCACGCCGACGGCCTCGTAGAGCTGGAAGCCGGCCTCGCGCCGCCGCGCCAGATAGGCGCCCTGGTACTCGCGCGGGAACGGAAAGTCCGGCGTGAAGCCGGCCTGCTGCGCGCGGCGCTGCAAGGCCTGGCGCAGGCGCTCGGTGCCCGCGCCCTCGGTGACCGCCACCAGCCAGGGCTGGCAGTTGCACCACGAAGCCGTGCGCTGCGCCAGCGCCAGGATGCGTTCGATGGTGGCGCGCTCCACCGCTTCGGGCAGGAACGCGCGGCAGCTGTGGCGGGCGTGCAGCCAGGCTTCGAGCGCGGCGTCGGGGCGCGGATCTTGGGCGTCTTGCGGGCGGGACGTGGCGGCGGCGGGCATGGGTCGGGGTCTCCTGGTTCGGGTCTGGTGGTTCGTCTTTGCCTTTATCATGCCATTTCCGGCCCGCCCCGTAGCGGCCCCTCGCTTGCGGACATCTCCATGCTGCCCCTAGACACCCTGATCGCATTCTTCGGCATCGCCGTCCTGCTGGCCCTGACCCCGGGGCCGGACAACCTGTTCGTGCTGATGCAATCGGCCATCTGGGGCCGCAAGGCGGGCATGCTGGTGGTGTTCGGGCTGTGCACCGGGCTGCTGGTCCATACGGCCGCCGTGGCCGTGGGGCTGGCCGCCGTGTTCGCGGCCTCGCCGGTGGCCTTCACCGTGCTCAAGCTGGCGGGCGCCGCCTACCTGGCCTATCTGGCGTGGCAGATCCTGCGCGCGCCGGTCGGCGGCGAGACGGGCGCCGCCCCGGCGCCCATGAAGCCGGGCGCGCTGTACCGCCGCGGCATCGTGATGAACCTGACCAACCCCAAGGTGCTGCTGTTCTTCTTCGCGTTCCTGCCGCAGTTCACCTCGCCGGCGCGGGGACCGGTGGGCGCGCAGACCATGCAGCTGGGCGCAGTGTTCATGCTGTCCACGCTGCTGGTGTTCGGCGCGATCGCGTTTTTCTCGGGCGCGTTCGGCGAACTGCTGCAGCGCTCGGTCCGCGCCAAGCGCTGGCTCAACCGCATCGCCGCGCTGGTGTTCGTGGGCCTGGCGCTGCGGCTGGCGACGGCGTCGCGCTGAGGCGCGCGACGCCTGCGCTCAGGCGGCCGAAAAGCGGACGATGCCGTCGGCTCCCAGTTCGCGCTTGAGCCTGCCCTCGAAGTACAGCGCATGCAGGTGCGCCAGCGCCTCGCCCATGGCGAAGGTCAGCTGGTGCAGGTCGAGCTTGCGCTTGAACAGCACGGGCACGATGTCCGAGGTGGACTGAGGCTGGCCGGCACAGGCCTCCAGCACTTCCGCCAGGCGGTCGCGATGGTGCTCGTGCTGCTGGGCGATGCGTTCGTGCAGGCCCTTGAAAGGGCGGCCGTGCGCCGGCAGCACCAGCGTGTCGCGCGGCAGGTCGGCGTAGCGGTCCAGCGAGCGCAGGTACAGCGGCAGCGGGTTGGCGTCGGGCTCGTAGTCGAACACGCTGACGTTGGTGGAAATGCGCGGCAGCACCATGTCGCCGGAAATCAGCACCGCCAGGTCCGGCGAGAACAGCGAGGCGTGTTCCGGCGCATGGCCGTAGCCGACGATCACGCGCCAGTCGCGCCCGCCGATGCGGACCTGGTCGCCGTGCATGATGCGGGTGTAGCGCGCGGGCACCGACGGCACCAGGTTGGGGTAGTAATTGGCGCGCTGGCGGATCTGTTCCTGCGCGCCGGGATCGGTCAGGCCGTGGCGCGCGAAGTGGTCGACCGCCGCCTGGCCGCCGGGGCCGGCGCCCGCGTCCGTGCGGCGCGAGGACCACAGCGAGGCCACCATGAAGTCGGTCATGGTCATCCACAGGCGCGCGTTCCAGCGCTCGCACAGCCAGTCGGCCAGGCCGACGTGGTCGGGGTGCATGTGGGTGACCAGCACCCGCAGCACGGGCAGGCCGTCGAGTTCGTTCTCGAAGACCTGCTCCCACAGGGTCTTGACCTCGTCGCGCGCGATGCCGCAATCGACGATGGTCCAGCCCTCGCGGCCGTCAATGTTGTCGCGCAACAGCCAGAGATTGATATGATCCAGCGCGAACGGCAAAGGCATGCGGATCCACTTGACGCCATCGGCCACCACATGCGCGCGGCCCGCTTCCGGCTGGAAGTCGGCCCAGGGGTACTGCAGTTTCTGCTCGTTGGGGTTCATCGCCTCTCTCGCTCCACGCTTGACGTTCCGGTCAAGTCATCATAATTTACGTTTACGTAAACTGCCACAGCTCGCATGTCCTCGTCAACCTGGACCATCTCCGAACTCGCACGCGAATTCGACGTCACGCCCCGCACGATCCGCTTCTATGAAGACCAGGGGATCGTCAGCCCGGCGCGCGAGGGGCGCAACCGCATCTTCGGCCCGCGCGACCGCACGCGGCTGAAGCTGGCCCTGCGCGGCAAGCGGCTGGGCCTGCAGCTGTCCGAGATCCTGACCCTGATCGACATGTACGACGGGCCCGGCGACACCGAGGTCCAGCTGCGCCAGTACCTCAGCGTACTCCAACAGCATCGCGCCACGCTGGAGCAGCAGCGCCGCGACATCGAGGACACCCTGCGGGAAATCGCGCAGCAGGAACGGCAATGCCGCGAGCTGCTGGCGCAGAAACCCTGAGACGCCGCGGCCGCGCGATCACTGCGCCTTGATGCCGCCAGCCTCGATGACGCGGGCGTTGTTGGCGTATTCCTCCTGCACCTGTTTGGCGAAGGCCGCGCCGGCGGCGGTGCCCGGCTGCAGGTAGGACTTGGCCAGCAGGTCCTTGAATTCCGCGCTGGCCACGGCCCTGGCCAGCGCCGCCTGCAGCGGCTGCGCCACGGCGGGCGGCAGGTTCGCCGGGGCGAACACGCCGAAGTTGGAGTAGTACTGCGCCTGCGGCAGCTTGAGCTCGGCCATGGTCGGCACCTCGGGCCAGGCCGCCAGGCGCTGCGGCGCCATCACGGCCAGCGGCTTGAGCGCGCCGCTGGCGACGTGCGGCAGCACCACGTCGCTATTGACCACCAGCAGCTCCACCACGCCGCCCAGGCCGTCGGTCAGCGCCTGGCTGTTGCCGCGGTAGGGCACGTGCAGCATTCTGGCGCCGGTCCCGGCCGTGACCGCCGCCATGCCGATGTGGGCCACGGTGCCCTGGCCCGGCGTGCCGTAGCGCACGCCATCGGGGTGCGCCTTGGCGTATTCGACCAGGCCGGCGAAGTCCCGCACCGGCAGCGCCTTGGTCGCGACGATGGCCACGGGCGCGACCGCCACGCTGGCCAGCGGCGTCAGGTCCTTCATCGGGTCGTAGTTGGTCTTGGACAGGTGCGGATAGATGGTCAGCGGGCTGGTGGAGGCCAGCAGCAGCGTGGCGCCGTCGGGCTGCGCGCGCGCCACGAAGTCGGTGCCCAGCGACGCGCCGGCGCCCGGCTTGTTCTCGACGATAACGGTGGCGTTGGCCTCTTTGCGCAGCACTTCGCCCAGGCGGCGCCCGATCGCGTCGGCGCTGCCGCCGGCGGTGTAGGGCACCACCAGCGTCACCGGCCTGGCCGGCCAGTCCTGCGCCAGCGCGCCGCCGGCCATGATCGCCAGGGCCGCCCCCGCGGCCCCGATCAGCAGAGTCTTCTTTTTCATATCGTCCTGTCGTGGATGTTGCGTGGAAGGGATGCGCTCAGGCCAGGTAGCGCTGGGCCAGGCGGATCCAGTAGGAGGCGCCGGCCGGAATCAGGGCGTCGTTGAAGTCGTAGCTGGCGTTGTGCAGCATGCACGGGCCCAGGCCATGGCCGGCCATGCGGTGCTCGCCGTCGCCGTTGCCCAGGAACACGTAGCAGCCGGGTTTCTCCTGCAGCAGGAAGGCGAAGTCCTCCGACGCCATGGCCGGCTCGATCACGCGCGCATGGTCCTCGCCCGCGACCTCGCGCATGACTTCCATGCAGAACTCGGTCTCGGCCGCCGTGTTGACCAGGGCCGGGTAGCGGCGCTCGAAGAACACCTCGGCCTCGCAGCCGTGGGCCGCCGCGATGCTGCCCGCGATCTCGTTCATGCGCCGCTCGATCAGGTCGACCACGCCGGTGCTGTAGGCGCGCACCGAGCCGCCCAGCCAGGCCGAATCCGGAATCACGTTGATGACGCTGCCGCCGGCCTGCACCTGCGTGATCGACAGCACCGCGGCGTCCAGCGGCCGCTTGCTGCGCGTCAGGATGGTCTGCAGCGACTGGCCGATGGCGAACAGCGCCGGCACCGGGTCGCTGCAGTCCTGCGGCGCGGCGGCGTGGCCGCCCTTGCCGCGCACCGTGATCCTGAAGCCGTTGGCGGCCGCCATCATGGGGCCGGCGCAGACGCCGAAGGTGCCCGCCGGCAGGCCCGGCCAGTTGTGCATGCCGAACACCGCCTCGCAGGGGAAGCGCTCGAACAGGCCGTCCTGGATCATGGCGCGCCCGCCCGCGCCGCCTTCCTCGGCCGGCTGGAAGCACAGGTACACCGTGCCGTCGAAACCGCCTGCCGTCTGCAGGTGGCGCGCCGCGGCCAGCAGCATGGCGGTGTGGCCGTCGTGGCCGCAGCCGTGCATCTTGCCGTCATGGCGCGAGCGGTGCTCGAACTGGTTTTCTTCCTGCATGGGCAGCGCGTCCATGTCGGCGCGCAGCATGATGGCGCGCGCCGACGCGCCGCGCCGGATCACGCCGACCACGCCGGTCTTGGCGATGCCGGTATGCACCTCGATGCCCCAGCCGCGCAGCGTGTCCGCCACCACCTGGGCCGTGCGGTGCTCTTCGTAACAGAGCTCCGGATGGGCATGCAGATCGCGCCGCAGCGCCACGATTTCGTCCAGATGGGATAGTTCCAGCACAGCAACTCCGTCACAGTCATTTAGGTTTGAAAGACCTCTGGAATGGTACAGAGGGGTGCCCGCCGGCAAGAATCCGTTTCCCTAGGGATAACCCGTATCCAATTTACGTTTACGTAAACGTAATATTTGCACTGCATCATTGCCTGGCGACTGCCGATCGGCGCATGATGAGCCTCTCGGACAATTCGGCGGCGCCACCGGAGCGCCCATATAAAAGTAAGCACCTACTATCACGGAGAACGCGATGAATCTTCCCGGCCTGAACTTCGACCTGGGCGAAGATCTGGACATGCTGCGCGACGCGGTGCGCACTTTCGCGCAGGCCGAGATCGCGCCGCGCGCTGCAGAAATCGACCGCAACGACCAGTTCCCCATGGACCTCTGGCGCAAGTTCGGCGATCTCGGCGTGCTGGGCATGACGGCCGACGAGGAATACGGCGGCGCCAACCTGGGCTACCTGGCCCACATGGTCGTGATGGAGGAGATCTCCCGCGCCAGCGCCTCGGTCGGCCTGTCCTACGGCGCGCACTCCAACCTGTGCGTCAACCAGATCAACCGCAACGGCACGCCGGCCCAGAAGGCCAAGTACCTGCCCAAGCTGATCTCCGGCGAACACGTGGGCGCGCTGGCCATGAGCGAGCCGGGCGCCGGCTCCGACGTGGTCAGCATGAAACTGCGCGCCGACAAGAAGGGCGACCGCTACGTGCTCAACGGCAGCAAGATGTGGATCACCAACGGCCCCGACGCCGACACCCTGGTGGTCTACGCCAAGACCGATCCCGAGGCGCACCAGCGCGGCATCACCGCCTTCCTGGTGGAAAAGGGTTTCAAGGGCTTTTCCGTGGCGCAGAAGCTGGACAAGCTGGGCATGCGCGGCAGCCACACCGGCGAACTGGTGTTCCAGGACTGCGAAATCCCCGAGGAAAACGTGCTGGGCCAGGTCAACGGCGGCGTCAAGGTGCTGATGAGCGGCCTGGACTACGAGCGCGCCGTCCTGTCCGGCGGCCCGCTGGGCATCATGCAGGCCGTGATGGACGTGGTCGTGCCCTACATCCACGACCGCAAGCAATTCGGCCAGGCCATCGGCGAATTCCAGCTGATCCAGGGCAAGGTCGCCGATCTCTACACCACGCTGCAGGCCAGCCGCGCCTTCTGCTACCAGGTCGGCAAGAACCTGGACAAGCTGGGTTCGGAACACGTGCGCCAGGTGCGCAAGGACTGCGCCGCGCTGATCCTGTACACGGCCGAGAAAGCCACCTGGATGGCCGGCGAAGGCGTGCAGATCCTGGGCGGCAACGGCTACATCAACGAGTATCCGGTGGGACGCCTGTGGCGCGACGCCAAGCTGTATGAGATCGGCGCGGGCACCAGCGAGATCCGCCGCATGCTGATCGGCCGCGAGCTGTTCAACGAAACCGCCTGAGCGCCCCGCCATGATCCGCATGTCCGACGTCCAGCACATCGAGCAGGCTCCCGCGCCGGGGCCCTCGCCGCTGGAGGTCGCGCAGCTGATCCTGGCGGGCTTCGACCGCCATTACGCGCTGTTCCGCTACAGCGCCCAGCGCGCCAAGGCGCTGTTCGAATCCGGCGACTGGCACGGCATCCAGCACCTGTCGCGCGAACGCATCGAGTACTACGACATGCGGGTGCGCGAATGCGCCGCGCAGCTCGAAGGCGCGCTGCGCGGCCGTCCGGGCGGCGCCCATGCGTCCAATGGCGCCAATGGCGCCAACGGGGCGGACGCTCCCGCGCCGCTGGCGCCGGCGCAGACCGCGTTCTGGCAGCAGGTCAAGCACGAATACGTGAGCCTGCTGGGCGACCACCGCCAGCCCGAATGCGCCGAGACCTTCTTCAACTCGGTCTCGTGCCGCATCCTGCACCGCGACTATTTCCACAACGATTTCCTGTTCGTGCGCCCGGCCGTGGCCACCGACTACCTGGACAGCCGCAAGCCTTCGTACCGGGTGTACTACCCCGTGGCCGAAGGCCTGCAGGCCAGCCTGATCCGCATGGTGGCGGACTTCGGGCTGGCGCTGCCCTTCGAAGACCTGCCGCGCGACACGCGCCTGCTGGCGCGCGCGGCCGTCAGGCAGCTGCGCGCCCAGCTGCCGCGCCACGTGGGCCGGCGCATCGCCAGCGACTGCCAGGTCCATGCGCTGGGTTCGCTGTTCTTCCGCAACAAGGGCGCCTATATCGTCGGCCGCCTGATCAACCAGTCCACGGTCTATCCGTTCGCCGTGGCGCTGATGCGCAATCCCGCCGGCCAGGTCCGGCTCGATGCGCTGCTGCTGGGCGCCGACGATCTCAGCACGCTGTTCAGCTTCACCCGCGCCTACTTCCTGGTCGACATGGAAACGCCGGCCGCGGTGGTGGATTTCCTGTCCAGCCTGCTGCCGCGCAAGCCCAAGGCCGAGCTCTACACCATGATCGGCCTGCAGAAGCAGGGCAAGACGCTGTTCTACCGCGATTTCCTGCACCACCTGGCCCACTCGCACGATGCGTTCGACATCGCGCCCGGCATCAAGGGCATGGTGATGTGCGTGTTCACGCTGCCGTCCTATCCCTACGTCTTCAAGCTCATCAAGGACCGCATCGACAAGGACGGCATGGACCACGCCACCGTGCGGCGCAAGTACCAGATGGTCAAGCTGCACGACCGCGTGGGCCGCATGGCCGACACCTGGGAGTATTCGCAGGTGGCGCTGCCGCGCAGCCGCTTCGCCCCGGCGCTGCTGGAGGAACTGCGCCGGCTGGTTCCCAGCCTGATCGAGGAATCGGGCGACACCGTGGTCATCCGCCACGTCTACATCGAACGGCGGATGACGCCGCTGAACCTGTACCTGCAGCAGGCCGGCGACGCGCTGCTGGAACCGGCGGTGCGCGAGTACGGCGACGCGATCCGGCAGCTGGCCGCGGCCAACATCTTCCCCGGCGACATGCTGTACAAGAACTTCGGCGTCACGCGCCTGGGCCGCGTGGTCTTCTATGACTACGACGAAATCCAGCGCATGACCGAAATGAATTTCCGACGCATCCCGCCCGCGCCCAACGAAGAGGCGGAAATGGCGTCGGAACCCTGGTACGCCATCGGCCCGAACGACGTTTTTCCGGAAGAATTCGGACGCTTCCTGCTGGGCGATGCGCGCGTGCGCGGCGCGTTCATGCGTCACCATGCCGACCTGCTGGAACCGGAATGGTGGCAGGCCTGCCGGGCCCATGTCGCGCAGGGCCGGATTGAAGAATTTTTCCCTTACGATACGGACAGACGCCTGCGTCCCGCCCGCCTTCAGGGCGCCGACGCGGCCTCGTAACCCGAGCTGTCCCGACCCTCACAGGAGCTAGTCATGTCAGATCCCATCGTCATCGTTTCCGTCGCCCGCACCCCCATGGGCGGCATGCTGGGCGCCTTGTCCGGCCTGGCCGCGCACGAGCTGGGTTCGGTCGCCATCAAGGCCGCCGTCGAACGCGCGGGCATCAAGCCCGAACAGGTCGAAGAAGTCATCATGGGCAACGTGCTGCAGGCCGGCCAGGGCCAGGCGCCGGCGCGCCAGGCCGCGCTGGGCGCGGGCCTGCCCCTGGGCGTGTCTTGCACCACCATCCACAAGGTGTGCGGTTCGGGCCTGAAAGCCGCCATGTTCGGCCACGACCTGCTGGCCGCGGGCACCGCCAACGTGGTCGTCGCCGGCGGCCAGGAAAGCATGAGCAACGCGCCGTACCTGCTGCTCAAGGGCCGCCAGGGCTATCGCTACGGCCACAGCACCGTCTACGACCACATGGCGCTGGACGGCCTGGAAGACGCCTATGACAAGGGCAAGGCCATGGGCGTGTTCGCCGAAGACTGCGCGGCCAAGTATTCCTTCACCCGCGAGCAGCAGGACGCCTTCTCGCTGGAATCGCTGCGCCGCGCCCGCGCCGCGTCCGAGGACGGCAGCTTCAAGTGGGAAATCGCCCCCGTCACCGTCGCCGGCCGCAAGGGCGACACCGTCATCGACACCGACGAGGCGCCCGCCAAGGCCATGCCGGAGAAAATCCCCACGCTCAAGCCCGCCTTCAAGAAGGACGGCACCGTCACCGCCGCCAACTCGTCCTCGATCTCCGACGGCGCGGCCGCCATGGTGCTGATGCGCGCCTCCACCGCCGAGAAGCTCGGCGTCAAGCCGCTGGCCCGCATCGTGGCCCACAGCCAGCACTCGCAGGAACCCAACTGGTTCACCACCGCCCCGGTCGGCGCGCTGAAGAACCTGTTCGCCAAGACCGGCTGGAAGGCCGAGGACGTGGACCTGTACGAGATCAACGAAGCCTTCGCCGTGGTGACCATGGCCGCCATGGCCGACTTCAAGCTGCCGCATGAAAAGGTCAACGTCCACGGCGGCGCGACCGCCCTGGGCCACCCCATCGGCGCCTCGGGCGCGCGCCTGATGGCCACGCTGATCGGCGCGCTGCGCAAGACCGGCGGCAAGCGCGGCGTGGCCACGCTGTGCATCGGCGGCGGCGAAGCCGTGGCCATGGCCATCGAGATGGTCTGAAGCACCGCTACGGTCCGGAGCGCGCCGCGCTTCGGACCGTACCCCTCATCCGCCAAACCAACCGGGTAGCCCCCCTCATGCCCATCATCGAATCCCGCATCAATACGCGGTCGCAGGAATACACCGATAATGCGCGCGCCATGCAGGCGCAGCTGGACGACCTGAACCAGAAACTCGCGCAGACCGCGCTGGGCGGCAGCGAAGCCGCGCGCGCCAAGCACGTGGCGCGCGGCAAGCTGCTGCCGCGCGAGCGCGTCGAGCACCTGATCGATCCGGGCGCTCCGTTCCTGGAACTGTCGCCGATGGCGGCCCACGGCATGTACGGCGGCGACGCGCCGGGCGCCGGCGTCATCACCGGAATCGGCCGCGTGGCGGGCACAGAATGCGTGATCGTGTGCAACGACGCCACGGTCAAGGGCGGCACCTACTACCCCATGACGGTCAAGAAGCACCTGCGGGCGCAGGAAATCGCCGCGCAGAACCACCTGCCCTGCGTCTACCTGGTGGATTCGGGCGGCGCCAACCTGCCGCAGCAGGACGAGGTCTTCCCCGACCGCGAGCACTTCGGCCGCATCTTCTACAACCAGGCGCAGATGTCCTCGCAAGGCATCGCGCAGATCGCCGTGGTGATGGGCTCCTGCACCGCCGGCGGCGCCTACGTGCCCGCCATGAGCGACGAGTCCATCATCGTCAAGAACCAGGGCACCATCTTCCTGGGCGGCCCGCCGCTGGTGAAGGCCGCCACCGGCGAGGAAGTCAGCGCCGAGGACCTGGGCGGCGGCGACGTGCATACGCGCCTGTCCGGCGTGGCCGACCACCTGGCCGCCAACGACATGCACGCGCTGCAGCTGGCGCGCAACGCCGTGGCGCGCCTGAACCGCAAGAAACCCCAGCCGCTGGCCACCGCGCCGGTGCGCGAGCCGCGCTACGACCCGAGCGAGCTCAACGGCATCATTCCGGCCGACACGCGCAAGCCCTACGACGTGCGCGAAGTCATCGCGCGTATCGTCGACGGCTCCGAATTCGACGAATTCAAGGCGCGCTTCGGCCCCACGCTGGTCACCGGCTTCGCCCACATCCACGGCATGCCGGTGGGCATCGTCGCCAACAACGGCATCCTGTTCTCGGAGTCCGCGCAAAAGGGCGCGCACTTCATCGAGCTGTGCGCGCAGCGCAAGATTCCGCTGGTGTTCCTGCAGAACATCACCGGCTTCATGGTGGGCCGCAAATACGAGAACGAAGGCATCGCCCGCCACGGCGCCAAGATGGTGACCGCGGTGGCCACCGCCGCCGTGCCCAAGTTCACCGTGCTGATCGGCGGCTCTTTCGGCGCCGGCAACTACGGCATGTGCGGCCGCGCCTATTCGCCGCGCATGCTGTTCATGTGGCCCAACGCCCGCATCTCCGTCATGGGCGGCGAACAGGCCGCCAGCGTGCTGGCCACGGTCAAGCGCGACGGCATCGAAGCCCGCGGCGGGCAATGGTCCGCCGAGGAAGAGGCCGCCTTCAAGGCCCCCATCCGCGAGCAATACGAGCATGAAGGGCATCCGTACTACGCCACCGCGCGCCTGTGGGACGACGGCATCATCGCGCCCGCCGACACCCGCCGCGTGCTGGGCCTGGCCTTGTCGGCGGCGCTGAACGCGCCCATCGACGACACCCGGTTCGGCGTATTCCGCATGTAGGTCGGCGCTGCCGCACTCCAAGAACACTTCAGCCCGGATCACATCCATGTTCGATACTCTGCTGATTGCCAACCGCGGCGAAATCGCCTGCCGCGTGGCCGCCACCGCCCGCCGCATGGGCATCCGCACGGTCGCCGTGTATTCCGACGCCGACGCCAACGCGCGCCACGTCGCCGCCTGCGACCGGGCCGTGCATATCGGCGGCGCCGAGCCGCGCGCCAGCTACCTGCGCGCCGACGCCATCCTGCAGGCCGCGCGCGACACCGGCGCCCAGGCCATCCACCCCGGCTACGGCTTTCTCTCCGAAAACGAAGACTTCGCGCAGGCCGCCGCCGCGGCCGGCATCGCCTTCGTCGGCCCGCCCGCCTCCGCCATCGCCGCCATGGGCAGCAAATCGGCCGCCAAGGCCCTGATGGAAAAGGCCGGCGTGCCACTGGTGCCGGGCTACCACGGCGAGAACCAGGACCCGCAGTTCCTCAAGACGCAGGCCGACGCCATCGGCTACCCGGTGCTGATCAAGGCCAGCGCCGGCGGCGGCGGCAAGGGCATGCGCGTGGTCGAATCCTCCGGCGCCTTCCTCGACGCGCTCGCCTCGTGCCAGCGCGAAGCCGCCTCCAGCTTCGGCGACGACCGCGTGCTGATCGAGCGCTACCTGCAAAAGCCGCGCCACATCGAAATCCAGGTCTTCGCCGACACGCACGGCAACTGCGTCTACCTGTTCGAGCGCGACTGTTCCGTGCAGCGCCGCCACCAGAAAGTCATCGAGGAAGCCCCGGCGCCCGGCATGACCGAAGAACGCCGCCGCGCCATGGGCGACGCCGCCGTGGCCGCCGCGCGCGCCGTGGGCTACGTCGGCGCCGGCACGGTGGAATTCATCGCCGAACCGGACGGCCGCTTCTACTTCATGGAAATGAACACGCGCCTGCAGGTCGAGCACCCGGTCACCGAAATGATCACGGGCCACGACCTGGTGGAGTGGCAGCTGCGCGTGGCCGCCGGCCAGCCGCTGCCGGCGCGCCAGGAAGACCTGCGCATCGAAGGCCACGCCATCGAGGCCCGCATCTACGCCGAGAACCCCGAGAAGGGCTTCCTGCCTTCCATCGGCACGCTGGCCTACCTGGGCCTGCCCGCCCACACCGCGTTCGCCAACGGCGACATCCGCGTCGACGGCGGCGTGCGCATGGGCGACACGATCACGCCTTACTACGACCCGATGATCGCCAAGCTCATCGTGCACGGCGCCGACCGCGACCAGGCCCGCGCCCGCATGCTGCAGGCCCTGGCGCAGACCCAGGCCGTGGGCGTGCAGACCAACGTGGCGTTCCTGTCGCGGCTGATGCAGGACAGCGCCTTCGCCGCCGCCGACCTGGACACCGGCCTCATCGAACGCCAGCGCGCCACGCTGCTGCCCGAACCGCAACCGGCCGGCCCGGCCGTGCTGGCCCTGGCCAGCGCCGCGCTGCTGGTGCGCCAGGGACTGGGCGCGCCGGCCAGGACCGCCACCGATCCCTGGGACGCGCGCGACGGCTGGCGACTGGGCGGGCGTTACCACCGCGAGTTGCAATGGGTGGACAACGGCGAAACGCGCAAGGCGCTCATCGCGCGCGACGGCGCGGCCTGGACGCTGGACTGCGGCGACGGCCCGCAGGCCTTCCAGTGGCGCGCCCACGCCAGCGCCAATCCCAACCTGGCCTACGGCCTGCGCATCACGCTGGGCGGCCATGAAAGCGCCGGCACCGTGGTCCTGTACGCCGACCGCGCCCACGTCTTCACCGACGCCGGCTCGCACGCGCTGGAACGCTACGATCCGCTGGCGCATTCGCAGGATACCCAGGGCGAACACGGCGGCGGCCTGACCGCGCCCATGCCGGGCAAGATCATCTCGATCTCGGTGCAGGCCGGCGACACCGTCGAAAAGGGCCAGCCCCTGCTGGTCATGGAAGCCATGAAGATGGAGCACACCATCTCCGCTCCGGCCAATGGCAAGGTCGCGGAAGTGTTCTACGCGGTCGGCGACCAGGTGGCCGAAGGCGCGGAACTGGTGGCGATCGGGGAATAGTCCGGCGCCATCTCGGGAAATGGATCGGGGCGGCCCACGGGCCGCCCCGATCCGTTTACGCAACGGACGACGCCTCTGCTATTAGTTTCCCGTCAGCGACTTGTCCCTAGAATGCCTGTTTCCTCGTGCGCCCCGTCCGCTTCCCGATGCCCGCTCCCGACGCCCCCAGCCCCTTGTCCCGCCCCGCGTTCCTGCATTTCCTGTGCGCCCGCGTGGGCGCCTCGCTGGCCTTCCAGATCGTGTCCGTGGCGGTGGGCTGGCAGGTCTATGAACTGTCCGGCAGCGCGCTGGACCTGGGGCTGATCGGGCTGGCGCAGTTCCTGCCCATGGCCGCGCTGACGCTGGTGGTCGGCCACGTGGCCGACCGCTACGACCGGCGCAAGATCGTGGCGATCTGCATGGCGGTCGAGGCGCTGGCCACGCTGACCCTGGCCGCGGCCGCGCTGCACGGCCTGGGCGGGCGGCCGCTGATCTACGCGACCCTCATCGTCATGAGCTCGGCGCGCGCCTTCGAGGCGCCCACGCTCACCACGCTGATTCCCGCCATCGTGCCGCGCCAGTGGCTGCCGCGCGCCACCGCGCTGTCGTCCTCGGGCGGACAGATCGCGCAGATCGCCGGGCCGGCGCTGGGCGGCGTGGGCTACGGCCTGGGCGCGGGCTGGATCTATTGCGTGGCCGCCGCGCTGTACCTGGCGGCCTTCGCCTCCATCGCCAGCATGGCCGTGGACCGCGCGCCGCCGCGCAAGGAACCCACCACCTGGCGCACCCTGTTCGCCGGCATCACCTTCATCTTCCAGCGCCGGCTGCTGCTGGGCACCTTGTCGCTGGACCTCTTCGCCGTGCTGCTGGGCGGGGCCACCGCGCTGCTTCCCATCTTCGCCAAGGACATCCTGCAGGCCGGTCCCTGGGCGCTGGGCGCGCTGCGCGCCGCGCCGGCCTGCGGCGCCATGCTCATGTCCCTGACGCTGGCGCGGCTGAGCCTGGGCGAGCACGTGGGCCGCCTGCTGTTCGGCGCGCTCATCCTGTTCGGCCTGGCCACCACCGTCTTCGGGCTATCCACTTCGATCCCGCTGTCGGTGGGCGCGCTGGCGGTGCTGGGCGCGGCCGACGCCATCAGCGTGGTGGTGCGCTCCTCGCTGGTGCAGCTCAACACGCCCGACCACATGCTGGGCCGGGTCAGCGCGGTCAACACGCTGTTCGTCAGCGCCTCCAACCAGCTCGGCGAATTCGAGTCCGGCATGCTGGCCGCACTGGTCGGCGCCGTGCCGGCCGTGGTGATCGGCGGCGTCGGCACCGTGGCGGTGGCGGGGCTGTGGATGTGGTGGTTCCCGGAACTGCGCAAGCTGCGCTCGCTGGCGCCGGCATGACGCCGCCGCCGGTTCAATCGCCGCCCGCCTGCGCCGGCGCCGCGGCGGGCGCGGGGGCCTGCGCGGTCAGGCGCGCGAACAGCACGAAGCTGAGCGCCACCGCCGCCAGGTTGTAGAGCGTGGCCCAGGCCAGCGCATGGCCGTAGCGCTGCGCGCGCGCCGCCTCCGACAGGTCGGCCGCCCCCAGCGCGGCGTACAGCAGCACGCCGACCACCGCCACGCCCACGGTGGTGCCGGTCAGCTGCATGGTCGACGAAATGCCCGAGCCCATGCCCGCGTCTTCCGTGCGCACCGTGCCCAGCACGGCGTTGAGCGCCAGCGGGATCACGATGCCCTGGCCGGCGCCGTTCAACACCAGCGCCGCCACGATCAGCCTCATGTTGGCCACGTCCAGGATCGCACCGGCCGCCGAAAGCGCGATGCCGGCGCCGAACACCAGCACGCCCAGCAGCAGCGCGCGGCGGCCCAGCCAGCGCGCAAGCCGCGGGCCGCTGACCGAGGCAGCGAAGAACGCCATCGCCGACGGCGTGAACACCGCGCCCGCGGCCAGCGGGCTCAGTTCCAGCCCGAACTGCAGCAGCATGGTCAGCGACAGGAAGAACGAACTGATCGCGGAAAAGAACAGGAACACGGCGCTCACGCCGGCCACGAAGCGGCGGTTGGCGAATAGGGCCATCTCGATCAGCGGCACGCCGCCGCGGCCGGACAAGGCCAGCTCGTGGCGCACGAAAACCGCCAGCACCGGCGCCGCGGCCGCCGGACCGGCGTAGGACCACCACGGCCAGCCGTGCTCGTGGCCCAGCATGATGGGCACCAGCAGCAGGAACAGGCCCAGCGCCGCCAGCAGCGCGCCGGCCACGTCCAGCCGGTTCGAGACGGGCGCGCGCGTCTCACGGATGCAGAGGCGGGCGGCCAGCATCGCGGCCAGCCCGATGGGCAGATTGATGAGGAAGATGGTGCGCCAGCCCAGGCCGGCATAGTCCTGCTCGATCAGGAAGCCCCCCGCCAGTTGCGAGATGGTCGCCGCCACGCCCTGCACCGCGCCCATCGCGCCGAAGGCCCGCGCGCGGCTGGCGCCGTCGAACATGACGCGGATGGAAGCCAGCACCTGCGGCATCAGCAGGGCGGCCGCGGCGCCCTGGACCACGCGCGCGCCAATTAGAATCCCGGGACCGGGGGCCAGTCCGCAGATCAGCGACGAGGCCGTGAACAGGCCCATCCCCCACAGGAAAATGCGGCGCCGGCCGTACAGGTCGCCCAGCCGCGCGCCGATCACCAGCAGCACGGCCAGCGCGGCGTCGTACGCGACGATGACCAGATGCACCTGCGAGAAACTCGCGCCCAGCCGCGTCTGCAGGCTGGGCAGCGATACATTGACGATGAAGAGGTCGAGAATGATGAGGAAATTCGCCGAAAGCAGGGCGGCCAGGGCGAACCAGCGGTTCGCGCCGGGTGTCGGAGTATCGGTCATGTCGTTGGCCCGAAAAGGATGAAGTATTAATATACGTACGACCGTATATTAAATTGAAGCATCGCATGGTGACAAGCGAGGACGGACTCATGGTTGAAACGGATCGCCGCCGCATCCGGGGCGAAAAAGCGCGCGCCGGCGTGCTGGCCCATTCGGCGCGCATCGCCTCGGTCGAAGGGCTGGAAGGCCTGACTTTCGGCCGCCTGGCCACGGAGGCCGGCGTGGCCAAGGGCAACATCCAGGTGCTGTTCGGCGACAAGGAAGCGCTGCAGCTCGCCACGCTGGAAAGCGCGGTGGACCTGTACCGCGACGCCGTGGTGGCGCCGGCCATGGCGCTGGCCAGTCCCGGCGAACGGCTGCGCGCGCTGGTCACGGGCTGGTTCCAGTTCGTGCAAGACCGCAGCCTGCCCGGCGGCTGCTTTCTTACCGCGGCCAGCAGCGAATACCGCGGCCGGCCCGGCGCGATCCGCGACCGCGTGCGCCAGCACCGGGACGAGGCGCGGCAGCGCTTCGAGACCCTGGCGCGCGAAGCCGTCGCCGCGCAAGAACTGCCGGCCGCCACCGACCCCGCCAGGCTGGCGTTCGACCTGCTGGCCTACCAAGCCATCGCCAACGTCGCCGCGGCCATGGGCGACGACGCCCAGTTCGCGATGGCGCGCGCGCGTTCGCTGGAAAGCATCGCCGCCGCATGACGGCGGGCGCGGCAAGCGCCCGCCATCCTCCGCCCCGCATTGCGCAAAGTTGATACAATAGGAATCATTATCATTCCATTCAACTCATGGCGATGCGCCCGGACCGCCGGCCGCACGGCGGACGGGGACTCAGGGGCATCATGGGGGAGCGTTTCTTCGGCGTCATCGCCGAGGCGTACAAGGCCTGGAACGCGGAGCTGGTCGGTTTCCTGAACCGCCAGCTCAAGCGCTCGCCCGAAGCCGCCCAGGACCTGGCGCAGGAAACCTTCGCCAAATGGCTGGCCGCCGGCAACGGCGCCGAACCGCCGGCCCAGCCCCGCGCCTACCTGTACGAAATCGCCCGCAACCTGCTGCGCGACCACTGGCGCCGCGAGAACGTGCGCGGCGCGCACCTGGCGGCCAGCCTGGACGATCGCGAGTTCGAGCCCGGCGCGGACAGCCTCGCCGCCGATCCCGCCAGCCAGCCCGAGGCGCGCGCCGACGTGAACCAGCGCCTGCGCCGCCTGCAGGCCGCCATCGACGCCATGCCCGCGCGCCAGCGCGAGGCCTTCCTGCTTTATCGGTATGATGAATTGCGTTGCGAGGAGATCGCCCGCCGCATGGGCATTTCGGTGCGGGCGGTGGAAAAGCACCTGCAACTGGCGTTGGCGCACTGCAAGCGCCACGTCCACGGCGAAGCATCATGATCCGGTCCCGTTCCCTATCCGCTGTCGAAGAGGCCGCGAGCGCATGGTTCATGCGCCGCCGCGAACGCGCGTCCGATCCGCAGGCCGAACAGTCGTTCCAGGCCTGGCTGGCCGAATCGCCGCAACACCGCCGCGAATACGACCGCCTGGCGCAGGTCTGGGAAGACATGGCGGCCTTGCCGCGCCCGGCCGCCGCGCGGGCCGGCATGCCGCGGCCGGCCCGCCGGCCCGCGCTGCTGCGCTGGAGCGGGGCGCTGGCCGCCCTGCTGCTGGCGGCGGGCCTGGCCTACCAGTACCTGCCCGTGAACTATGAATCGGTGGCCAATGCGTCCACCCGGACCCGCAGCCTGGTGCTGGCCGACGGCACCCGCGTCCATGCCAACGTGGGCACCCGCGTCAGCGTGCGCTACACGCTGGCGCAGCGCCGCATCGACATCGAGGGCGGCGAGGTCTACATCGACGCCGCGCCCGACCGCCGCCCGCTGGTGGTCCAGGCGGGCGGCGCCGAACTGCGCGACATCGGCACCGAATTCAACGTGCTGCTGCTGCCCGACATGCTGCAGGTGGGCGTGCGCAGCGGCCAGGTAATGCTGGCCGCCGAGGGCGCGGACGAGCACAGGCAGCACACGCTGCGGGCCGGCGACAGCGTGCTGCTGGCGCGCGCCGACGGCCGGCTGCTGGACCGCCAGCGCGTGGCCGCCAGCGAAATCGGCGCCTGGCAGAACGGCGTGGCGGTGGTGCATGACGCGACCCTGCAGCAGCTGGCCGGCTACCTGGCGCTGTACCGCGGCGCCCCGGTGCGCTTCGCCGACGAGCGCGCGCGCGGCCTGCGCCTGTCCGGCACGCTGGACCTGCGCCAGCCCGACGCCTTGCTGGACACGCTGCCCGGCCTGTTGCCCGTCACGCTCGACCGCCGGCCCGATGGCTCGGCGGTCATCGCCAGCCGCTGAAACCCGCGTCCGGATAATTGAGAATTATTTTTCTTCCGGCAGGTACGGGTTTCGACGGCTGGCGCGTCTTCCCCGGTGTAGATCCGCTACTGGATCGGCTTTTTTGACTTGGGGAAAGTCCATGGCGCAACGCCATCTCCGCCGGCTCGCCGCCGGCCGTTACGCGCTGCTGTGCGCGCTGTCCATGCATGCCGCGCTGGCGGTCCAGGCCTTCGCGCCGTCCGTCGCCCACGCGCAGAGCGTGCCGACGCACGCTTTCGACCTGCCCGCCGGCAGCCTGGCCGACGCGCTGGTGGCGCTGGGCCGCCAGGCGCAGGTGCAGGTGCTGTTCAGTCCCGACGCCGTCGCCGGCCTGCAGGCGCCCGCCGTCTCGGGCAACCTGAGCGCGCAGGCCGCGCTGAACCGCCTGCTGATGCGCAGCGGCCTGGTCGCCGTGCCCACGGCCACGGGCTTCGTGGTGCGCACGCCGGCCGGGTCCCCGGACGCCGACGCCGCCACCATGGCGCCCGTCACCGTCACCGGCCACGATCCCGCCACCACCGAAGGCACGGGCTCCTACACGACGCCCGCCGTCGCCCTGGGCAAGAACGAACAAAGCCTGCGCCAGATTCCGCAATCGGTCTCCGTCGTCACGCGCCAGCTGCTGGACGACCAGAACCTGGTGAACCTGGACGACGCCATGCGCACGGTCACCGGCATCACCGTCGAGGCCGGCAGCATCGGCGGCAACCACGGCAATTTCTACTCGCGCGGCTACGCGCTCGACACCATCCAGGTCGACGGCGTCAACACCCCGGCGAGCACCGGCAACGACCTGAGCTCGGGCTTCGGCCTGGCCATCTACGACCACATCGAAGTGCTGCGCGGCCCGTCCGGCCTGTTCCAGGGCGCGGGCGACCCCGGCGGCACCGTCAACCTGGTGCGCAAGCGCGCGCAAAAGGAATTCGCCTTCGGCGGCCAGCTCATGACCGGCTCGTGGGACCGCTATTACGCCGAAGCCGACCTCACCGGCCCGCTCGACAGCGACGGCCGGCTGCGCGGCCGCGTGGTCGCCTCCTATGACGACCGGCGCTCCTTCGTCGACGGCGTCTACACCGAAAAGCCCCTGTTCTACGGCACGCTGAGCTTCGACCTCACGCCGGACACCGTGCTCAGCGCCGGCGCCACCTACCAGCAATACAAGGGCCGCCCGTTCTTCGGCCTGCCCGGCTACACCGACGGCAGCCTGCTCGACGTGCGCCGCTCGACCAACCTGGACCCCAGCTGGAACCACATCACCGAAGAAATCACCGAATACTTCGCCGACGTGGAACACCGCCTGTCCAATGGCGGACGCATCAAGGTCAGCGGCGTCTACCGCGAACAGGACGAACCCAGCCGCGAATTCGGCTGGTCCGACTGCGCGGTCGATCCGGTCACCGGCGACACCTGCCTGGTCTCGTGGAAGTACCGCAGCCACTGGAAGACCTACGGCCTGGACGCCTTCGTGGCCACGCCGTTCCAGGCCTTCGGCCGCGAACACGAACTGATCGTGGGCGCCGACTACCGCAACATCCACAAGAACTTCCGCTATGGCGGCGGCGACAACGCCGACATCAATCTCTACCATCCCGACAACGACATCCCCAAGCCGGACTACCCGTTCACCAACGGCAACGACGGCAAGACCGAGCAGTACGGCCTGTATGCGCGCACCAACCTGCGCGTGGCCGACGCCGCCACCCTCATCGCCGGCGGGCGCCTGACCTGGTGGCAGAACCGCACCCAGAACCGCAACGCCTACTTCAACCAGTTCACCAACACCAAGAGCGACATCGACGGCAAATTCACCCCCTACCTGGGGCTGGTCGTCGACCTCAACGAGCAGGTGTCGGCGTACGCCAGCTACACCAGCATCTTCACGCCGCAGACGGTCACCGACGTCAACGGCCAGCTGCTGGACCCGCGCACCGGCAAACAGGTCGAGATCGGCCTCAAGGGCGAATTCCTGGACAAGCGCCTGAACGCGCATGCGGCGCTGTTTCGCATGGAAGACGAAAACCGCGCCATGACCGACCCCGACAACCCGCTGTTCTCGATGGCGGCCGGCAAAATGCGCAGCCAGGGCTTCGAAGCCGAAATCAGCGGCAGCCCCGCGCCGGGCTGGGACATCACCGCCGGCTACGCCTACACCGCCACCAAGACCTTGAAGGGCACCGAGGAACAGAAGTCGCAGCAATACGCCTTCATCACGCCGCGCCACACCTTCAACCTGTGGACCAAGTACACCTTCGCCACCGGCGCGCTCGAAGGCCTGTCGCTGGGCGCGGGCCTGCGCAGCGTCAGCAGCATGTACCGCATGAACGGTCCGGTGAAGTTCGAGCAGCGCCCGTACACCACCGTGTCCGCGCAAGCCGGCTACCGCTTCAACAAGCACCTCGACGCCACGCTGACCGTGAACAACCTGTTCGACAAGGTCTATTACCAGCGCGTGTGGGCGGCGTATGGGTCGAACTACTATGGCGAGCCGCGCAGCGTGATGCTGAATCTGCGGGCCAGGTATTGAGCCGTTGCGAGACAGGCCCTGCGCAGCATTTCGCCCATGCCGGACGCTAATCCGTCGTCACAACGCGGATCACGTTCGGCGCGGTCTTGGATTGCGGTTCGAAATACAGCGTGGGCGCCCGATAAACCAGATCGCGCAACGCCTCATCAAGCTTCGGCATACCAAAACTTTTCGCGTCCGGCGCCTGGCGGAAATCCTCCAGGCTGGCTGGCAAGCGCGTCAAGACGATCGAGTCGACTGAGCACATGGGGCCATAGGACGTGTCCTCGCACGAGTCCGGCGTCATCTCCGGCTGATCCGCCGGCAACACGAAACCATCCGTCAGGACCGCCTCTCCCGCTTTGAGCGTGATGGACGCGACCGCCGAAAAAATCAGCTCCACGTCCACGGCTTCCGCCGGCGTCGCCTCGGCCTTGCCCTGCTTGAACGCGCGCGCGACGCCGAGCCGCCAGCGAAACTCCCGCGCCTCCTCATCGCAGCCGCCGCCATTCTTCAACATCACATCGCAGCCCTTGCCCAGGCCATCGTCGGCTTCTTGATCGGATAGCGGCGTGGTCAGCTTGAACTCGCGATCCATCGTGTGGTTCAGCGTCGCGATGCCAATTTTCTTCAGTCTGTCCTGGTAATCCCAGCTCAGCCCGGTTTCGGGCAGTTTCGTACGCGGTTGATGATAAGTAATCCGGTTGAGCCGGTACTCGCCGGGCAATACCGGTATCACCTGATAAAGCAGCCCGCCGCGCACCGTCTGGAATACCGGCCCGGTGTCGGTCAGCTCAGGCTTGTGCTCCCCCTGCCCGGCCGTGATCGCCAGGCCCTTCTCCGACTTGTGTCTCCAATGCACAAAGGTGCTGCGCTGACGCACGTAGCGGTCGCGCGTCGCCTGGTCGTTGAAGTCGCGGCGGGGCGCGGCGTCCAGATTGATGGTCGGGATCACCAGCAGCGCCGCCCCGTGCTCGCGCGTGGAACCGAATATGTCATCGGCGCGTGCGCGTTGACGTTCTACCGCAGCGTCATAGCGGGCTGCGAAGTCTTGATCGACGGAAGATTGCGCGAACGTCAGGGCCGGAGCGAAGAGAATGGCCAGGAGAATGCGGGCAAGCGCGGGCAACGACGGCATTGTGCTTTGGTTCTCGTGTTGGAAATGAAGCGGTGTGACGAAGACTGGGTTATGGCGCATTGCCTCGGCAAGAGAGGCGGGGTCATGATATCGCGTGGGGCGGCTCCCAGCGATTGGCGATGTTGCCGCGCAGCTAAACTGATCCGTGCCCACAAGCGGCCATAAGGGAGAAAATAGATGGAAACGCCCGTCACCGAGCTATTCACGCGATACGAGCGCTTTTTCAACCAATCCCTGCACGGAAATGCGGACATGGCGGAGATTGTGTCGCTGTATGCCTCGGCTTTCATCGCCGCTTCTCCTGCCGGGGTCATGGCCGGGCAGAACGACGACCGGCTCAAGGAAGTCATGGCGCAAGGGTATGCGTACTATCGAACCATAGGGACCAAAGGAATGCGCGTCCGCAATGTCCGAATCTCCCCGATAGACGAGCTGCATTGCGTGGCCCACGTCGCCTGGACGGCGACCTACGGCCGCAAGGGCCAGGCGGACACGACCATCGATTTCGATGTCCATTATCTGGTCCAGGTACTGGGCGGCGAAGCGAAGGTTTTCGGCTGGATCTCGGGCGATGAGCAGGCCGTGCTCAGGCAGCACGGCATCATCTGAAATAGTGCGCGGGCCTGGCGTTAAGACAGCCAATAATTCACTTTCGCAACCTTTTATTTCACCTCGCCACCTCCAGACAGCTATCTAAACAACTGCAAAGCGCCACAAAATCCGCAACAGTTATGCGCTAGGATGGTTTCGTGTTCCTCTCAAAGGAAACCCATCATGGCTACCAGCTCGCAAACGCCGCAAGCCTTCACGTCGGTCCGTCCCAACGTCATGGAGGTCGAATACGGCGCATTTCGGGGTTATGTGGACGTCATCGACCATGCTCGGCAGATACCCATGTGCAAGACGCACTTCTGCGGCACGGTCTGGCCATCGCGCGACATGGCCGAACATCAGGCGATGGAACTGGCGCGCAGCCTTCGCGCCGCGGCCGGCGCATCCCGGGCAATGCTGCTCACCGCCAGCCTGAGCGACGCCGCGGCGGGGCGCAAGCCGCTGGAGTTCGTGCCCGTCAGCCTGGTCAAGCAGCAACCCACCGTTCCGGTCGTCAAGCGCCATCTGCGGCTGGTCGCCTGAGAACTATCCGAGCGGTTCCGCCGAGTCGACGTACACCAGGCCGGCCTCGCGCAGTTTGTCGCGCATGCCGTAGATGTCCAGTCCCAGTTCGCCGGCCGCCAGGCGCGCCCGCGTGAGGTTTTCCTTATGCAGGCGCGCCTCGCTCGCTTCGGCCACATCGGCGGCGCGCTCGCGTTCTACCACGACCACGCCGTCCTCGTCGGCCACGACGACGTCACCCGGACGCACCAGCGCGCCCGCGCACACCACCGGTACGTTGACGCTGCCCGGCGTGGCCTTGACCGTTCCCTTGGCGCAGATCGCGCGCGCCCAGACCGGGAAACGCATGGCCTCGAGCGCAAGCACGTCGCGGCAGCCCGCGTCGATGACCAGGCCGCGAACGCCGCGCGCGGCAAACGAGGTCGCGAGCAGTTCGCCGAACATGCCGTCATGGTTGTCGGTGGTGCAGGCCACGACCAGCACGTCGCCGGGCTGGCATAGCTCGGCCGCGACGTGCAGCATCCAGTTGTCCCCCGGCTGCGCCAGCACGGTGACCGCGCTGCCGGCGACGGCCGCGCCGCGCCAGACCGGACGCAGGCAGGGGCGCAGCAGGCCGCTGCGGCCCTGGGCCTCATGGACGGTGGCGACGCCCGCCGCCTGCAGGCGCGCGATGATTGCGGCGTCCGCGCGGGCGATGTTCCGGACGGCGATTGCCTGCGTGCTCATGCGAACGCTCCCGTGACCTGCGGGAAGATGCGCTGGTACCCCTCGGCATGCGTGATCTTCAGATCGGAATTGCGCGAGGCCTGCACGCCGCGCTGCAGCGCCACGCGGGTGTAGTACTCCCACAGGTGTTCCTGCGCCGCCATGGTTTCGAAGGCGCGGCGCTTGACGTCCCAGACTTCGGAGATGTCCAGCAGGACTTCCGGCTTCCATTCGCACTGTTCGGGCTGGTGCGGTTCGAACAGGAACACCGGCGGCGCGCCCAGCACGGGCTGGTCCGGCCGATGCCCGTGCGCCTGGGCGATGATGCGCGCCTCCTGCGCCACGTGGGTCGCCAGCGGATGGTCGAAGTTGTACGGGTCCTTGAGCGAATGCGTGAGCACGAAGGCCGGCCGCAATTCGCGATAGATGTCGGCCAGCTGGAACAGGGCGTCGTCGCTCACCCGCAGCGGATAGTCGCCGCAATCCAGAAAGCGCACCGAGGCGCCGAGTATGCCGGCCGCGCGCGTGGCCTCGTCGCGGCGCGCCGCCTTGACGCGGTCCAGGGTCATGCCCGGCTCGCGCCAGAGTTTGGCGGATTCGCCGCGTTCGCCGAAAGACAGGCACACGACCGTCATGTTCCAGCCGCGCCGCGCATAGAGCGCGATGGCGCCGCCGGCGCGCCAGACGAAGTCGGCCGAATGGGCGCTGACGACCAGGCCGTGTTGCGTTGTGCTGCTCATGCTTTCATCCCAGGAAAAAGTAAACCGGCCTTGCCGCCGGGGTCCCGCCCATGCGGGCTCAATCCGCGCTGATGCCCGCCGCGCGGATCACCTTGCCCCACTTCACCGTTTCTTCGGCAACGAAGCGGCCGAAGTCCTCGGTGCTGCCCGGCGTGATCTCGGCGCCCATCTCGCCCATGCGTTGCTTGATGGCGGGATCGGCCAGCGCGGCCTGCAGGGCCTGGTTCAAGCGCTGCACCACGGCCGGCGGCATGCCCGCGGGGCCGACCAGTCCCCACCACACCGTGGCGTCGGCGCCCGGCAGCCCTTGGGCAGCCGCGGTTGGCACGTCGGGCAACAGTTTGGACGGATGCGGATTGAGCACGGCGAGCGCGCGCAACTTGTCGGACTTGATGTGCGAGACAACTTCGAGCGGATTGATCGACATGAACGACAGCCGTCCGCCGAGCAGATCCGTGACGGCGGGCGAGCCGCCCTTGTACGGAATGTGCAGCGCCTTGAAGCCGCCCTCGGCCTTCAGCAGTTCACTGCCCAGGTGGCCCGAACTCCCGTTCCCGGCCGAGCCATAGCTGAGCCTGTCGGGCTGCGCGCGGCCTTCGGCCACCAGGTCCTTCAGGCTTTTGGCGGACGCGTCGCTGCGCACCACCACGACCAGCGGCGCGTAGCCGATGGCGCCGATCGGCGCGAAATCCTTGGCGGGATCGAAACTCAGCTTCGGAAACAGGGCGGCGTTGCTGGCCAGCGTGTTCGAGGCGGTCAGCAGGGTGTAGCCGTCGGGAGCAGAGCGCGCGACGTGCTCCATGCCGATATTGGTGGCCGCTCCCGGGCGGTTGTCGACGATGACCGGCTGCTTCAGTTCATCGGACATCTTTTGCGTGATCAACCGGGTCACGATGTCCACGCCACCGCCGGCGGCATACGGCACCACGATGCGCACCGGCTTGTCCGGAAAGCCGTCGGCCGCGCGGACGCCGAAAGGCGCCATCATCGCGGCGGCCAGCCCCAGGACGGCGCCGAGCCGGCCCAGTTGTCGGGAATAGACCTGCATTGCTGTCTCCTGTGTCGTTGTTCTAGTGTCGACATGGTGCGCGGGTCAGACTAATATCGTCCAATACTTTTGCGATAGCCGATTTATTTGGTTTTCAAATAACCGTGGATTTCCGCCAACTGCGTTACTTCGTTGCCGTCGCCGAGGAACTGAGCTTCAGCGCCGCCGCCCGGCGCCTGCACGTCAGCCAGCCGCCGCTGAGTCTGCAGATCAAGGCCCTGGAGACGGAGCTTGGCGCGGTGCTGCTGGATCGCAACAAGCGCAACGTCGCACTGACCGAAGCGGGCGCCCTGTTTCTCGACCAGGCGCGGCGGGCCCTCGGCAATCTGGACCGGGCCGCCGAAGTCGTGCGCCTGGCGTCCAAGGGCGAAGCGGGCGAGATCCGGATCGCGTTCACGGCCTCGGTGCCCATGGCCGAGGCGTTCCCCCGCGTGGTGCGCTCGTTCCGCGACAATCATCCCGCGGCGCGCGCAGACCTGATTCACATGTCCACCGGACAGCAATTGCAGGCGCTGGCCGACAAGAGCGTCGACGTCGGCTTCCTGCGCCCGTCGCTGCTGTTCTGCCCGCCTCCCAATATCCAGACCCTGAATCTGTGGACCGACCGCCTGGTCGCGGTGCTGCCGGCCTGGCATGCGCTGGCGGCGCGGCCGGACCCCTTGCCGATGGCGGCGCTGGCCGACGAGGCCTTCATCCTGTTTCCCCGGGGGCTGGGCTGCGGCCTGTTCGAGCACGTGACGGTGCTGGCCAGCCGCGCGGGCTTCGCGCCGCGTCTGATGCAGGAAGCGCGCGAAGGCGCGACCATCGTCGGGCTGGTGGCCGCGGGCATGGGAATCTCCGTGCTGCCGGACACCTACGCGCGCACCGGCATTCCGGGCGTGGTGTACCGCGAGCTGGATACGCCCGACGCGACCAGCAGCCTGCTTCTGGCGTACCGGCGCGATGACGCGTCGCCCCTGCTGCGGCGCTTCGTCGACGAGGTCAGGCCCACCGCCGGCGCCGCCGTATGAAGCTGCCGCTATCCTGACCGGCGCGCGGCGGCGGCGCCGTGCCTCATTCGTACGACTTCGCCAGCGCCAGCAACTCGGGCGTGCCGATGGTCTCGTTCAGGCCGTCGAAGTCCATCATGCGATCGCGCCATGGCGCGGTGCTGCCGTGCTCGCGCAAGCTGCCGTAGTAGCCCTTCAGCATGTGCGCGACCGCGCGCGAGGCGCCGCCAGGGAAGATCACGATGCGAAAACCGCGCCTGGCCAGCGCCTGGGCGCTTTCCACGGGCGTCTGGCCGCCCTCGACCATGTTCGCCAGCAGCGGCACGCGGTGCGCGAAACGCGCGCACGCGGCGTCGAGCTGCGCTTCCGTGCGCAGGGCCTCCACGAAGATGGCGTCGACCCCGCATTCGAGATAGCGCTCGGCGCGTTCGAGCGCGGCGTCCAGCCCTTCGACGGCGAGCGCGTCGGTGCGGGCGAGGATCAGCGTGCGGTCGCGGGCGTCCATGGCGGCGCGCAGCTTGCCGCACATCTCGGCCACGGGCACCACGCTCTTGCCGGCGAGGTGGCCGCAGCGCTTCGGAAAACTCTGGTCCTCGATCTGTATCATGGCCGCGCCGGCCCGTTCGAAGCCGCGCACCGTGCGCTGCACGTTGAGCGCGTTGCCGAAACCGGTATCGCCGTCCACGATCACCGGCGTGTCCACGCGTTCGGTAATGCGGGCAAGCGTGTCGGCCACCTCGGTATAGGTGGTGAGTCCGACGTCGGATCGTCCCAGCCGCGCATAGGCGATGGACGCGCCCGACAGGTAAAGCGCCTCGAAGCCGGCCTGCTCCGCGATCAGCGCCGTAAGCGCATCGTAGATTCCCGGCGCCAGCACGGCATGTCCGGCGTCGAGCCGGGACTTCAACACGGATACGGTCATCATGCCCTCAGGGGATGGCGCGCCAGGCTGCCATCGGCGAGCCGGCGCTTCAGTAGATTCATCAAGCCGCCGGCGCGCACCATGTCGAGCAGAAAGCCCGGCACTTCGGCGCACGGCAGCGCATCGCCGTTGGCGCGCAGCACGTGCCGGCCCGGCAGATCGAGCGTGACGGACTCGCCTTCCTGCAATTCGGCGGCGCGCTCGCAGGTCACGAGCATCAGGCCCACGTTGAACGCATTGCGGAAATACAGGCCATTGAAGTTCGGCGCGATCACCGCGGCCACGCCCAGATGCACGAGCGCGGCCGCCGCCTGCTCGCGCGAGGAGCCGATGCCGAAATGGCTGCCGGCCACCAGCACGTCGCCCGGCCTGACGCTCGATGCGAACTCGGGCCGCACGCCCTGCAGGCAGTGGCGCGCGATCTCCTCGATGCCGAATTTCATGTAGGCGCCGGGCGCGAGCTGGTCGGTGTCCACGTCGTTGCCCACGCGCCAGACGCGATGACGGGTAGCGGGCGTCGTCATGCCAGCACCTCCCTGGGATCGATGATGCGGCCGGCAAGCGCGGCGGCCGCCACGGAATAGGGCGAAGCGAGAAACACCCGGGCGGTTTCGGCGCCCATGCGCCCCTTGAAATTGCGCGCCGTGGTCGAGATGACGTTGACGCCTTCGGGTATCGACCCGCCATAGCCGGAGCAGGCGCCGCAGGAATTCGGCAGCACTTGCGCCCCCGCGTCCCGCAGCGCGTCCATGACGCCTTCTTCCTGCGCGCGCTGCTGGTCGCGCGCGCTGGCGGGCGCCACCATCAGCGTCACGCCGGCGGCCAGGCGGCGGCCGCGCAGCACCTCGGCGGCGGCGCGCAGGTCCTCGAGCTTGGCGCCGGTACAGGCGCCGATATAGGCCGCCTGTATCGGCGTGGGGGGATAATCGCCCGCCGGCGCGGCGTTGGCGGGGCTGTGCGGCGCCGCCACCTGCGGCGCCAGCGCATCGGCGTCGAACCGGTGCGTTTCCACTTCCGCGCCGGCGTCGGTGCGCCAGCGCGCCAAGTCGATATCGTGCGCGCGCGGCACGCCGGCGGCGTGCAGATAATCCAGCGTGACCCGGTCGGGCGCGATCAGCCCCACCTGCGAGCCCAGCTCGGCCGACATGTTCGACAGCGTCATGCGCTCCTGCATCGACAGCGCGCGCACGGCCTCGCCGCAGAACTCGACCGCCTGGTAGCGCCCGCCGTTCATGCCGAAGCGGCCGATCATGGCAAGCGCCATGTCCTTGGCCGTGACGCCCCTGGCGAGCCGCCCGTCCCATTGCATGGCGATCGTCTGCGGCACCTGCACCCAGATCTCGCCGCTGGCCACCACGCCCAGCATCTCGGTGCTGCCCACGCCGAACATGTATGCGCCGAACGCGCCGCCGGTGGGCGAGTGCGAGTCGCCTCCCACACAGAACATGCCGGGGCGGATGTGGCCGTGCTCGGGCACCACCACGTGGCAGATGCCGATGGAATCGTAGACGTGCGGCAGCGCCTGTTCGCGCGCCCAGTCGCGCGCGATGCGCACGATGCGGCGCGACTCGTCGTCCGACTCCGGCACGTAGTGGTCCATCACCAGCACCACCTTGTCGCGGTCCCACAGCCCCGTGCCCAGCGATTCGAGCATGGGTTTGAGGCGGCGCGGACCGCTGGAATCATGGAACATCGCCAGGTCGACCCGGCAGGTGACGATTTCGCCCACCGCGACCGTGTCGCGGCCGCTGGCTGCCGCCAGCAGCTTCTGGGCCAGGGTTTGCTCAGGCATGATGGCTTCCTGGTGTCTGCGTCAGATCCGCGCCGTCCGCGCCCCGGCCTTGGACGCGCGCGGCCGCGCCGGCAGCGGCGCGGGGCCGGGCGCGCCCACGCCGGCCGGCAGCCAGTTCGGCTCGCCCTTGGTCTCGTGCGCCTGCATGTCCATGCGGTATTCGTAGCGATCCGGGCGGTAGCGCGCCAGCAGCCATTCCACCGACCGGCCGGCGTCGTCGCGCACCAGCCGGCGCAGCGTCAGCAGCGCCGAACCCACCGGCACTTCCAGCGCCGCGGCGATCTGCGGATTCGCCAGTTCGGCCGAAATGGATTGCTGCGCCCGCGCCACGCGCACGCCCAGCTCCCGGAATATCGCCAGCAGCGGCCGGCTGTTCAGATCGGCCTTGCGGATGCGCGCGCCGATGTCGCCGGGCACATAGCTCTCCAGGTGCGAGAACGGCGCGTCCTCGTAGCTGCGCACGCGCACCGCGTGCTGCACGGCAGCGCCGGACGGGAGTTCCATGGCCGCCGCCACCGCCGCCGGCGCGGGCATGACGGCAAGCGACACGACCCGCACCTGTGTCTGCATGCCCATGTTCGACAAATGCCGCATCAGCGCTTCCATGCCCGCCCCGGCCTGCGGCGCGTCCACCCAGCCCTTGCTGTCGGCGGCGAAAGTGCCGCGGCCCTGGCGGCGCTCGATCAGTCCGTCGGCCTCCAGCGCCTCCAGCGAGCGCCGGATTGTCAGGCGCGAGACCCCGTATTCCTCGGCCAGGGCATTCTCGCCCGGCATCGGCGCGCCTCCCGCAAAACCGCCGCCCGCCAATCGTTGCTTGAGCAACAGATAGACCTGGTGATACAGAGGAAGCGGATTCTTGGACACGGACATGCTCCGGAAAAGGCGGACCAGACGACGCTCAGTCGATGGTCGCGCCGGTGAATTTGACGATTTCAGCGTAACGCGCGATGTCCTCGCGCACGAAGGCGTCGAGCTCCTCGGGCGTGCTGCTCACGGCCGTGGCGGCTTCGCCCTCCAGCAGGCGCCGGAACTCCGGCGTATCCACTGCCTTGCGCGCGGCGGCGTTCAGCGACTTTACAACTTCGGGCGACAGCCCGGCCGGGCCGAACATCGCAAACCACGCATTGGATTCGAAGCCCTTGATCGTGTCGCCGATGGGCGGCACGTCGGGGAACTGCGGCAGCGGCTTGGGGCTGGTCACGCCCAGCGCCTTGAGCGCGCCGGACTTCATGTGCGGCAAGGCGTTCAGCGAACTCGCGACCATCATGTCCACCTGGCCGCCGAGCAGATCCGTGATGGCCGGCGCGGTGCCCTTGTACGGCACGTTCAGGATGTCCAGGCCCGACATCATCTTCATGCGTTCGCCGGCCATGTGCAGCGACGAACCGAGCGCGCCGATCGCCATCGTGTATTTGCCGGGATGCGCCTTCACTTCCTTGACGAACGCCGGCATGTCGTTGGCGGGAAAGTCCTTGCGCGTCACCAGCACGCTGGGCACGTTGGCCAGCATGCTGATGGCCTTGAAATCCTTGACCGGATCGAACGGCAGATTGCGATACAGGGAGGCGTTGATCGAGAAACTCGTGAACGTGACCAGCAGCGTGCTGCCGTCGGCCTTGGACTTGGCCACGTAGTCGGCCGCGATGTTGCCGCCGGCGCCGGGACGATTCTCGACCAGCACCGTCCGCTTCAGCTCCTGCGCCATGCGCTGCCCGATGTTGCGCGCGACGGTATCGGTCGTCCCGCCGGGCGGCGCGCCGACGATCAGGCGGATCGGGGCTTCCTGCGACATGGCGGGGAACGCGAAAACAGCTGCGAGCACGCAGCCGGATATGAAGCGGCGCATGGGTTGTCTCCTGGTATGTTGTATTGATGTTAATACAAGTATACGTGGCTGGTTTTGCGGAGGCAAGCAAGCGTCATCCGTTCCCGCCTCGAAACCTTGTCATTCCTGATCACCACGGCGAAAATTCCCGCGCACGGACGATGCTCGATCCGGCCGCCGGGGGAATCGCAAGTGAAGGATGCTGGCCAGTACACGACGCACGCGGTGACCGTGCTGCAAACCAGTCCGCCATCGGACTGGCCTTATCGCTGCGCGATGAGTCTGCTTCGGCATCCCGTCGACGATGCGATTTCGGAACATCTGGCGTATATGGGCGAGTCTTCGGGCGCGGACCGGGCATGGATGATCGAATACCGTCCCGACCTGCTGCGGCTGCGCAATACGCATGAATGGTGCCGATGCCGGACGCAGCCGTATGTGGCCGAGCTGCAGGACGTGCCGACCACGCTGATCGCGTGGCTGCATCGGTTCATGGTGCAAGGCCAGGCCGTGGCCATCCATGACGTAAACGATATGCCGCGCACGGCGCGGACCATCCAGCTGGAATTCCAGCGCCAGGGGAACAAGAGTGTGCTCAGCGTGCCGGTTTTCCACGACGGGAAGCTCCACGGGATCATCGGTTTCGATACGACGGTCAGGCACCGGACCTGGTCCGCGGCGGAAATCGGGGCGACGTTCCAGTGCGCCAACCTGATCGGACAAGCCAGATACTCGAACGCGCGCGCTTCCAAAGGGGCGGCGTTGCACGAGGGCGCCGCGCCGGTGGTGTATCTGCGCATGCGCGGCGTGGTGCGGGGCGTGCGGCCCGACGCGATCGTGGGAGTGCGGTCCGCGGGAAACTACAGCGAGATCTGGCTGGAGGACGGGTCGATGGTGCTCGATTCACGGGCGCTGGGCGTATGGTCCAGCCTGTTGCCGCAACAGCGGTTTTTCCGGGTCCACCGTACCGCCATTGCGAATGCGTTGCACGTCATGGACGTGGATCGCCGCAGCGTGGACAAGTGGCTGATCCGGATGCGCGCCGTGGGCGGCGCATGGCCGGTGTCGCGCGCCTACCGCAAGCAGCTGCGTGAGCGCATGGGGATCTGAACGCGGCGATTCGTGTCCGCACGTCTGCGTGTCCATGCGGTTCGTCATGCCGGCATGTTGGTTCGTCCTTGCGCCGGTGGTGGCTCGACGGATTCTTGGGATGATTTCTCAAGCGACGGCGCGTTCGCACGGTCAGGACGCGCGGCGTTTCCCGCATCGCTCTTCCAGCGGAATCCCGATCCCGAGGACATCACCATGAACGGAAAAGCACTCATCGCCGCCGCATGCATGCTTGCGCTGGGCGGCGCCACGGCCGCATGGTCGCAGACGGTGGCCATCGACCGCGCGTCCAGCCCGCCGGCGGACGCCGTCGCCATCCCGGACGGCAGCAGGGAGCGCGCCGTCCGGGAGCTGCCGAACATCGTTCAGGACATCATGACGCGCAGCCGCGTGCCGGGCATGGCGGTGGCCGTGGTGATCGACGGCGAGACGGTGTTCGCGCAAGGCTACGGCACGCGCGAGTCGGGCAGGAACGCGCCCGTGGACGCGCAGACGGTGTTCCAGATCGCCTCGATCTCGAAGTCCTTGTCGGCGACGGTGGCGGCGATCGAAATCTCCAGGGGCACGGTCGCGTGGGACGATCCGGTCCTGCGGCATCTGCCGGACTTCCGCCTGAGCGACGCCTATGTGTCCGAGCACGCCACGATAGGCGATTTCTATGCGCACCGCTCCGGGCTGCCCGGCACGGCAGGCGACGACCTGGAAGATCTGGGATTCAAACGCAGCGAGGTCCTGGCCCGGCTGCGCCTGTTGCCGCTGGACGCCTTCCGTGCGTCCTATCACTACGCCAACTTCAGCACCACGATAGGCGCGCAGGCGGTGGCCAGGGCGGCGGGCCGCCCATGGGAAGCGCTGGCCGAGGACACGCTGTTCAAGCCCTTGGGCATGCATGCCACCAGCTACCGCTATGGCGACTTCCAAGCGCGCGCCAATCGCGCCGTGCTGCACGCCTACCAGAAAGGCGTCTTCGTTCCAGCGGGCCAGCGCGACGCCGACCAGCAGGCGCCCGCCGGCGGCGTATCGTCCACGGTCGTCGATCTGGCGCAGTGGCTGAAACTGCTGCTGGCCGATGGCGTTTATCAGGGCAAGCCGATGATCGCCGCGGGCGCGCTGCTTCCCGCGCTGTCCGCCCAGGCAGTGAGCGCGCCCGCCCACGACCTGGATGCGCGATCGGGCTTTTATGGCTATGGCTTCAACGTCAATACCGAGCCGGGCGGGCGTCCTTCCATGGGGCATTCGGGCGCATTCCTGATGGGCACGGGAACCTCGTTCAGAATCGTGCCCTCGGCCGGGATCGGCATCGTGGTGTTGACCAATGGCGCGCCGGTGGGCGCGGCCGAGTCCGTCGCCGCCACATTCATCGATACAGCCTTGTACGGCCGGTCCACGCGCGACTGGTACGCGGCCTATCATGGCGCCATGCTCGGTTTTTTCGAGCCGCAGGCCGACCTGTCGAGGCAGGCCAGGCCCGTGCCGCCTGCGCCGCCCCAGCCGCTGCGCCAGTACACGGGCCGCTACGACAACGCCTACTACGGCCCCGCCGAGATCCAGGAGGCCGATGGCGCCCTGACCCTGACGCTGGGACCAAAGGGCATGCGTTTCCCGCTGCGGCACTGGAACGGCGACACTTTCGCCTTCGCCCCCGCCGGCGAGGCCGAGCTGGTCGACTCGCTGGCGTCCATCGAGTTCAAGCTCGTTGCCGGCCAGGCCCCAGGCTTTCAGATCAAGTTCTACGACGACAACGGCTTCGGGCGCTGGACCCGCAAGTAGCCGGCCACGCCGTCCTGTCACCGCCATGCAACGCCCTGGTGCGCTAATACCGGCGCCACCTCCGCCAACCCGGCGCCGCGCGCCGGCACCGCCTTACCCTGGGCATTGCTCGACATGGACCGTAGAAAATTCCTTAAATGGGGCAGCTTCCTGACCGTCTCCGCCGCCACCGCCGGCCTGGCCGGCTGCAACAGCGATGACGATGACGGCGACGACAGCAACGTAGACAACGGCAACGGCGGCGGCGGCGAGCCGCCGGCGCGGCGCTTCCAGTACCCGCAAGGCGTCGCCTCGGGCGATCCGCGGCCCGACAGCATCGTCCTGTGGACCCGCGTGATCGGCGATGACGGCGCGGCCGTCGCCGTGCGCGTGCAGCTGGCCCGCGACGAGACCTTCACCCAGCTGCTGGTCGATGCCGCCGTCAGCGCCGAGCCCGACTGGGACCACACCGTGCGCCACAAGGTCACGGGCCTGGACGCCGGCAGCAACTACTCCTACCGCTTCGTGGCGGGCGCCAGCACCAGCCCCGTCGGCCGCACGCGCACCGCGCCGGCGGAAAACGCCGCGGTGGCGCAACTGAAGTTCGCCTTCATTTCGTGTCAGGACTGGAGCGTGAACCATTGGGCCGCCTTCGACGAGCTGGCCGCGCAAGACCTGGACTTCGTGGTGCACCTGGGCGACTACGTCTACGAAACCGTGAAGGCGGGCTTCCAGGCCGGCGGCGTGGAAAGCGCGCATGCGCCGCTGTCGCTGCCCGACGGCACGGCGCGGGCCGATGGCGCGGTCTACGCGACGACGCTGGCCGACTATCGCAGCCTGTACCGCAGCTACCGTTCGGACCCGCGCCTGCAGGCCCTGCACGCGCGCTTTCCGGTCATCGCCATCTGGGACGATCACGAATTCTCGGATGACTGCTGGCAGGACCGCCAGACCTACGAAACCGTGGACGACGAAACGCCCGGCACTGCGCGCCGCCGCGGCGCCAGCCAGGCCTGGTTCGAGTTCATGCCGGCCGACGTGTCGCTGGACCCGGCCAATCCGTCGTTCCAGAACATCCAGATCTATCGCGCATTCCGCTTCGGCAGCCTGGCCACGCTGCTGATGACGGACGAACGCCTGTACCGCGCCGACCACGTGATCCCCGAGCAGCAGGCAGGCAGCGAGATCGGCAGCCGCTACTTCGTGCCCAAGCGCCTGCTGTCGCAGGTCGAGGCGATGAAGCTGGCGAGCGCCGGCGGCCAGCTGACGCCGGTGTCCATCCTGGGCGACACGCAGCGCAACTGGTGGAAGGCGCAGCTGGCCGCCAGCACCACGTCCTGGAATCTGTGGGGCAACGAAGTTTCGCTGCTGCGCATGCAGTTCAACGGCGCGCAGGCCGTGGCCGGCCTGCTGGCGCAGGGCCTGGCGGCGGCGCAACCGGCGCTGGCGCCGCTGGCGCCGTTCATGGCAGCCGCACTGGCGCAGGATTTGAAGGATGCCGACCACGCCAGCGGCAGCCCCGTCACCGCGTATCCCGCATTGTCCGCGCTGCTGGACGCGCAGGCGGGCATCCCGCCCGCGGCCTTCGCCGCGCAGATCAAGCCCCTGCTGGACGCGCAGCTGCCGCCTTCGCTGCTGCTCGACGAATACCTGCTGAACGCGGACCAGTGGGATGGCTACAACGCCGAGCGCAAGGACATGATGGCCTTCGTGCGCGACAAGGGCGTGCGCAACCTGGTGGCGCTGACGGGCGACATCCACGCCTTCTTCGCCGGCCCCGTCATGGACGACTACGACGCCGCGACGCCCAGGCCCGTGATGGTGGACCTGGTGACGGCCGGCATCTCCAGCAATTCCTTCTTCAGCTATTTCAAGAACGTGGTCGACACCGATCCCGCCTTCGCGCCGGCCAGGCCGCTGATCTACGGCGAGGCGGCGGGCGAAATCAGAAACACGTTCAACGACACCTTGAAGCAGTTCAACGCCGACTGGCTGCGCTACATCGACACCGACGCGCAAGGGTTCGCGGTGGTGACGCTGACCGAGACGGAACTGCGCTGCGTGTTCCACAAGCTCAAGCCGCTGGACGGCACGCAGGCGCCGGCCTTGCCCGCCGTCGCGTCGCAGACGGTGCTGACGGTGGCGTCGGGGACGGCGGCTGTGACGGTGGCGGCGTAGGTTGGGGTTTATTCGAATCAGCTCAATTCCGCTCATTGCATGAGCCGATTGCCGCTAAATTGAGTCGATTCGATCCCCCTGGCTCACATCATGACCATCCGCGAAAATATTCTTCGAACCTCCAAGGAATACCGACGCGCATTCGTCGACGACTACGTACCGAACCGGAGTTCCCTGTTGCCGCCATCGCTGGCCCAGGCCTTGGCCGACGAAGGGGGCATGCAAGGCCAGTTTCCGGCCGGCACTTACGCGCGCCGTGTCCTGGAGCCATTGTTGCTGGACCTGTCCTGGTCATCCTCGCGCCTGGAAGGCAACCGCTACTCCTTGTTGGCCACGCAGGAACTCTTCAGGCTCGGCGCGGCGGGAGCGGACCTGGACGCGGTAATGCTGCTCAACCACAAGGCCGCCATCGAGTTCATGATCGATGCTGTGCCCGCGCATGGCTTGACGTCGGCCGTGATCAGCAACCTGCATGCGATTCTGATGCAGGACCTGCTGGCCGACGCCCAGGGCCTGGGCCGTATCCGGCAGGCCGTGGTCAATATCGGGGGAAGCACCTACATGCCGGTGCAGGCGCCGTCGCTGCTACAGGAGATGTTCGACCACATCCTGGAGAAGGCGCGGCTTACCAAGAACCCGGTGGAAGCCGCTTTCTTCCTGTGGGTGAACCTGGCCTATCTGCAGCCTTTCGAAGATGGCAACAAACGCACCAGCCGTTTGTCGTCGAACATCCCGCTGATGCTTTACAACAACGCGCCGCTGTCCTTTCTTGACGTGGAGCCCCACGACTACGCCCACGCCATGATGGGCGTTTACGAACACTGCGACGTAACGCTGGCGGTGGAACTGTTCACCTGGGCTTATCGCCGCTCGATCCGCAAGTACGCAATACTGCTTGATGCGGCGGGCGTGCCCGATCCCGTGCGGCTGCGATTCCGGGAAAAGTTGAACGACGTGATCGGCCAGGTGGTGCGCGAACGGTGGACGGCGGATGCTGCGGTGGCCGCGCTGGCGCTGCCTGAAGAGGAGGTCCGGCTATTGCGCCCGATGCTGGCCCGGGAGCTGCGCATACTGGATCTGCACAACTGCGCGCGTTATCGGCTGCCGATGGCGCAGGTGCAGCGATGGATCGACGCGGGACGGCCGCAATAACGCCCATCGCGCAAAGCACGAGGGCCGCGATGATCGCGGCCCTTGCTGTTTACTGCCTGCAGGTTTGAATCACGCCTTGCGAACCTGCGCAATCAAGCCATCCAGCTGCTTGAGCATGGTGTCGATTTCTTCGGCCGTGACGTTCAGCGCGGGCATGAAGCGCAGCAGGTTGCCGCGCGGGGCGTTCAGCAGCAGGCCGTTGGGCGCCAGGTTGCGGGCGGCTTCGACGATGGCGGGGCCGTCGTCGCGGTCCATGACCAGGGCGCGCAAGAGGCCCAGGCCGCGCTCGCCCTTCATGCCGTACTTGGCCGACAGGGCCAGCAGGCCTTCGGACAGCTGCTTGGCGCGGGCGTTGACGGATTCCATGAAGCCCGGGGCGGCCAGCGCGTCGAACACGGCCACGCCGACGGCGGCCATGAGGGGGTTGCCGTTGTAGGTGCCGCCCTGGTCGCCGTGGGCGAAGACGCAGACTTCCTGGCGCGCCAGCAGCGCGGCCAGCGGCACGCCGCCGCCGATGCCCTTGGCCAGCGTCATGATGTCGGGCACCACGTCGGATTGCTGGTAGGCGAACATCGTGCCGGTGCGGCCCATGCCGGTCTGGACTTCGTCGACGATGAAGAGCAGCTTGTGCTCGTCGGCGAGCTTGCGCAGGCCCTGCATGAATTCCTTGGTGGCCGGGATGACGCCGGCTTCGCCCTGGACCGGTTCGAGCATGATGGCGACGGTCTGGTCGTCGATCAGCTTGCGCACGGATTCCAGGTCGTTGATTTCGGCCTTGGGGAAGCCTTCGACCTGCGGGGCGAACATCTTGTCCCAGCCCGGCTTGCCCGACGCGGACATGGTCGCCAGCGTGCGGCCGTGGAAGCCGTGATTCATGGTGATGATCTTGTACGCGCCGTTCTTGTTGACCTGGCCCCACTTGCGCGCGAGCTTGATGGCGCCTTCATTGGCCTCGCCGCCGCTGTTGGCGAAGAACACGCGGTCGAACACCGAGGCGCCGGTCAGGCGCTGGGCCAGGGCGATGGACGGCTCGTTGTAGAAGGCCGGCGAGGGGTTCATCAGCAGCTTGGACTGATCCAGCAGGGCCTTCTGCATTTCCGGGGCGCAGTGGCCCAGGGTGTTGACGGCCCAGCCCTGGACGAAGTCCAGGTATCGCTTGCCCGCGTGATCCTCCAGCCAGGACCCCTGGCCTCGCACGAACACGAGGTCCGGGCGGGCGGTGATCTCCATGAGGGTGTTGACGTTGAACTGGCTGAATTCCATGGCGGTTCCTGCGGAATGAGAGAACAGGGGTGGGGAAACAAGGGAAATGTAGCACCGGCGGGGGAATGCTATCGTGACGAACCCCTGCCGATCCGCCCCAGGGCCGCCTCAAGAGGGCCGCCAGCGCGGGCGCTCTATTTTATGCAACAGGCGCAGACCCCGCGCAGCCCTTTGTCGCTTTTTACTGACCAATCATGAAACGTACTCTTTCCAGTCTCGCGGCCTGTCTGATGCTGGCGGCGGCCGGCGCCCCGGCGCAGGCGCAGTATCCCGAACGCCCCATCCGCCTGATCGTGCCGTTCCCGCCGGGCCAGGCCACCGACATCTTCGCGCGCGCGCTGGCCGAAAAGCTGGGCGCGGCGGTCAAGCAGCCCATCGTGGTCGAGAACCGCGCCGGCGCCGGCAGCAATATCGGCATGGAGCAGGCGGCGCGCGCCGCGGCCGACGGCTACACGCTGGTGATCGCGGGCAGCGCCGCGGCCGTGAACCAGACGCTGTACAAGACCATCAACTACAGCCTGACCAAGGATTTCGCGCCGGTGTCGGGCGTGTTTTCGGTGCCGCTGATGTTCCTGGCCACGCCGGCCTCGGGCATCACCTCGCTCAAGCAGCTGGTCGAGCAGGCGCGCGCCAATCCGGGCGAGCTGGCCTACGCCAGCGCCGGCATCGGCGGCACGCAGCATCTGTCGGCCGAGATGTTCAAGGCGGCCGCCGATGTGGACATCCGCCACATTCCGTACAAGGGCAGCGGCCCGGCGCAGGCGGATTTCCTGGGCCATCAGGTGCCGCTGATGGTGGATTCCGTGACCGCCGGCCTGCCGCACGTGCAGAGCAAGAAAGCGGTGGCGCTGGCGGTGACCACCGCCAAGCGGCTGCCGCAGCTGCCCGACGTGCCGACGGTGGCGGAATCGGGTTATCCGGGCTTCGAAGCCATCGGCTGGGCCGCGGTGCTGGCGCCGCGCGACACGCCGCCGGCGGTGACGGGCTATCTGAGCCAGCAGATCGGCCAGGTGCTGAAGGCGCCGGAGATGCAGAAATTCTTCCGCGACCGCGGCGCCGAACCCATGCCGATGACGCCGCAGGACACCGGCGCGTTCATCGCCGGCGAAGTGCAGAAGTGGGGCAAGGCCGTCAAGCAGTCGGGCGCCCAGGTGGACTGAGCGCCCGCTGTCGGCCCGGCGGTCTGCGCCGGGCCGTCCTGCCTCAAAGCGGCTGGGTCACCACGGGCTTGGCCGGATCGCCGGGCTGTCCGGGGTCGCCGGGACGGCCGGGTACGGTGTCATCCTGTCCGGGCCGCGGCGTGGGGCGCTGACCCGGCGCCTGCTTGTCCGGCGCGTCGCCGGGCCGCTGGCCGGGAGGCTGGGTGGGATCGGACGGGTCGTTGGGTTGCTGATGTGCTTGCATGGCTTTTCTCCTGAAAGGTTCAAGGCTGGCTGCACCGGGGGCAGCGCCGCAACGCGGGCCGCCCGTGCAAGTCCACGATAGGCGCGGCCATCCAGCCTGCACAGATCACGGTGAACGAATTCATCTAGTGTTTTTTCCCTAGCGCGCCGCAACGCGCCTGGGGGCCGCTCGGCAGGTGCAAAAACACTAGTCAATCTGGTGCGCTCACGTCTTACGCATGCGCCGCGCGATTCCTATAGTGGGTCCGTCCGCAGCCGGAGCCGGCCTCGCGCGGCTCCCGGGCCTGCGGTTCATGCAACCTGAAAAGGAGAGACGACATGGACAACGACCGCATCAAGGGCGCCGCCAAGGAAGTCAAGGGCGCCATCAAGGAAACCGCCGGCAAGGTGACCGGCAACCGCCAGACCGAAGCCGAGGGCAAGGCGGAGAAGACCGTCGGCAAGGTGCAGCGCAACGTGGGCGAGGCCAAGGATCAGGCACGCGACTTGCTGGACAAGAAATAGTCGCGGCCGTGTGCCGAAAGGAGAAAAACATGACGCATCGAATCTGGCTTGCGCTGGTGCTGGCAGTCGCCGCCGTCACGGCGGGCTGCAACACGATGGAAGGCGCCGGCAAGGATATTGAACGCGGCGGGGAAAAGATCCAGCAGAAGGCCCAATAGGGCCACGGACATCCCCGCATCAGGGCCGACGCGTCGATGACGCGCCGGCTTTTTGGCGTGCCGCGCCCGGTCAGCGCGAGAATCCGCGCGCCGCGATTTCCCAGATGTCCTGCACCACGCCGTCCTTCACCACCACCAGGCCGTCGTGCAGGTTGAAAGTGGGATCGACGTGCGAAGGCACCAGGCGCAGCACCGCGCCCAGCGCCGGCGCCTGCGCGCCCGGCGCCACGCGCACCACGCCGTGTTCGTCGTTGATGGCGGCGTAGCTCAGCCCCGGTTCGCCGTACAGCGCCGGCGGGCCGCATTCGGCGGTGGTGGACTTCAGGCCGGCGTCCAGGATGACGCGGTCGGGAGCCGGCGCGCTCATGACGGTGGACAGCACGAACAGGCTGTTCTGGAAGGTGAGCGGACCGTTCCATTCGTTGGCGCCGTAGTCGCCGTCCATGAAGGCGTAGGAGCCGGCCTGCAGCTCGGTGTAGACGCCGCTGGCCGCGTCGAATTCCGCGCTGCCGGTGCCGCCGCCCGTGATGGTGTCGCAGGCGATGCCGCTTTCGCGCAGCAGCTGCGCGTACGAGGCGGCGATGCCCGCGGCCTGGCGGCAGACCGCGGCGCGCTCTTCGCGCGTGCGCAGATGCTGCACCGAGCCGTGGTAGGCCTGCAGCCCGGCGAAATTCAGGCCCGGCAGGGCGCGCGCCTGCTGCGCCAGCGCCAGCACCGCGGCATCGTCGGACGCGCCGCAGCGGCCCTGGCCCACGTCCACCTCCACCAGCACGTCGATTTCGGCGCCGGCCTGCGTCATGGCGGCCGACAGCTGCGCCAGGTTTTCCGCGTTGTCCACGCACACGCTGATCTTGGCGGCGCGCGCCAGCTGGCCCAGCAGCGCCAGCTTGGCCGGCCCGACCACCTCGTTGCTGATATGGATGTCGCGGATGCCGGCGGCCACGAAAGGCAGGGCTTCGCTGACTTTCTGGCAACAGATGCCGCGCGCGCCCAGGGCCAGCTGGCGCAGCGCGATCTCGGGGCATTTGTGCGCCTTGGCGTGCGGCCGCAGGGCCACCTGGTGGCGGTCGGCCCAGGCCTGCATGGCGCGCAGGTTGGCTTCGAAGGGCGCCAGGTCCAGCACCAGGCTGGGCGTATCGATACGGGCCAGGGGATCGCCCGGCTGGGCGGCGGGGGGCAGCGCTATGCCGCGTATGACTTCCAGGGACATCGGTGAACGCTCCGTTATCTGCACCCGCGTCGCAGGCAACCTCACACCATAACCAAATATGGGCCGGTCATAACCAAAATGCCATGCGACCCCCTGGTAAACGATAGCTCCGTAAGCATTGGCTACAAGGTGTCGGCATGACAGAATTTCATCATAAAGAACGCCCCCAGGGGAGGGCGCGTTTTTTGCCGCCGGGCGCAAGATCCGGCGGCACGAAACGACGATATTCAATCATCGCGAAATCACGGAGAAGCCCGCATGAAACTGAAGCACTGGATCACCACCCTGACCCTGGCCGTCGCCGCGGTCGGCGCCGTCGGCAGCGCGCAAGCGCAGCAATTCTTCCGCATCGGCACCGGCGGCACGGCCGGCACCTACTACCCGATCGGCGGCATCATCGCCAACGCGGTGTCCCAGCCCGGCAAGCTGATCGCCACGGCGGTCGCGTCCAACGGGTCGGTGGCCAACATCAACGGCATCCTGGGCGGTTCGTTCGAGGCCGGCTTCACGCAATCCGACGTGGCCTACTGGGCCTATAGCGGCACCGGCACGTTCGAAGGCAAGCCCAAGGCGCAGGATCTGCGCCTGATCGCCACGCTGTACCCGGAAAGCATCCACCTGGTCGCGCGCAAGGGCGCCGGCATCAAGAGCGTGGCCGACCTGAAGGGCAAGCGCGTCTCCATGGACGAGCCGGGCTCGGGCACGCTGGTCGACGTGCGCCTGATCCTGGGCGCCTACGGCATGACCGACAAGGACATCAAGGCCGAATACCTCAAGCCGAACCAGGCGGGCGACAAGCTCAAGGACGGCGGCCTGGACGCCTTCTTCTTCGTGGGCGGCGCCCCGGCCGGCGCCATCGCGGAACTGGCTTCCAGCGGCGCCGGCATCGAGATCGTGCCGCTGGTCGGCCCGGAAATCGACGCGCTGCGCGCCAAGCAGCAGTTCTTCACGCCCGACACCATCGCCGCCAACACCTACCAGAACGTGGGCGAGGTCAAGACCATCTCGGTCAACGCGCAGATGGTCTCCTCGGCCAAGCTGTCCGAGCAGGTGGTCTATGACGTCACCAAGGCGCTGTACAGCGACGCCACCCGCAAGACGCTGGACAACGGCCACGCCAAGGGCAAGCTGATCACGCGCGAAAACGCGGTCAAGGGCGCGGGCATTCCGTTCCACCCGGGCGCCGAGAAGTTCTACAAGGAAATCGGGCTGTTGAAGTGACCCCCCCGGAGCGCCTGCGGCGCTTCCCCCCCAGGGGGGCGCCGCTGTGGACCGGCGGAGCCGGATCCACGCGGCCCCGATTGTGGGGCAGTAGTTTTATGCGGCGGGGGTGCTGCTTGGCTGCGCTATATGTACCTGCAGCGCCCTGCGCGCGCTTGAGCAGGGCCGCCACGAGCGGCCCTGTTTGCTGAATCACCCTGAGAATCACGGCGATGGAAATAGACCACGAAAAAACCCAGCAGCTGGCGGAGAAGTACGACTCGGAAATCCGCTTCCGGCCGCTGGACAAGGCGGCCACATGGATCGTGTCCGGCCTGCTGGTTGCACTCTCGATCTTTCATTACTACACGGCCGGCTTCGGCCTGCTGCGCGAGGCCACGCACCGCGGCGTGCACCTGGCGTTCGTGCTGAGCCTCATCTTCCTGGTGTTCGGCTTTTCGAAGGCGCACTACACGCGCGAGCCGAAGTCCACCTGGTACGCGCCCGGCGGCATTCCGCTGTATGACTGGATCATCGCGATCGCGCTGGCCCTGTCGGTGCTGTATATCCCCTACATTTTCGAGGACCTGGCGTTCCGCGTCGGCAATCCGCTGCCGATCGACGTGTTCATGGGGTCCATCCTGCTGATCGGCCTGCTGGAGGCCACGCGCCGCGCCATGGGCTGGCCGCTGCCCATCATCGCGCTGGTGTTCATGGCCTACGCCATGTTCGGCCCGTATTTCCCCGGGCTGCTGCAGCACGCCGGCAATACCTGGTCCCAGGTCGTCAACCACATGTACCTGACCAGCCAGGGCGTGTACGGCGTGGCCGTGGGCGTGGTGGCCACCTATGTGTTCCACTTCGTGCTGTTCGGGGTGCTGGCCACCCGCATCGGCCTGGGCCAGCTGTTCCTGGACGTGGCCTCCACCGTCGCCGGCCGCTACGCCGGCGGGCCGGCCAAGGTGTCGGTGTTCGGCTCGGCCATGTTCGGCATGCTGTCGGGCTCCTCGGTGGCCAACGCGGTGACGGTGGGCTCGCTCACCATTCCCGCCATGATCCGCATCGGCTATCCGCGGCACTTCGCCGCGGGCGTCGAAGCCGCCAGCAGCACCGGCGGCCAGATCACGCCGCCCATCATGGGCGCGGCCGCGTTCCTGATGATCGAGTTCCTGGGCATTCCGTACCAGCAGATCGCGATCGCGGGGATTTTCCCGGCGTTCCTGTATTTCTTCGGCATGTTCATGCAGGTGCACTTCGAGGCCAAGCGCGAAGGACTGCGCGGGCTGACCAACGAAGAAATGCCCAAGCTCAAGCAGTCGTTCAAGATGCGCTGGCCGACCCTGATTCCGCTGGCGCTGCTGATCGGCGTGCTGGCCAGCGGCCGCACGCCCTACCTGGCGGCATTCGCCGGGATCACAGGCTGCATCGTGGTGGGCCTGCTCAATCCGTTCCAGCGGCTGCGCCTGCGCGACCTGTACGAAGCCTTCGAAACCGGCGCCAAGTACGCACTGGCGGTGGGCGCGGCGGCGGGCACGGTGGGCATCGTGATCGGCGTGGTCACGCTGACCGGCGTGGGCTTCAAGATCTCGTACATCGTGATCTCGGCGGCGCAGGCCATCGCCGGCGGCGCGGCCACGGTGATTCCGGAGGCCATCGCCAACACCCAGACGCTGACCCTGATCGCGGCGCTGGTCATGACCGGCATCGTCTGCATCCTGATGGGCTGCGGCATTCCGACCACGGCCAACTACCTGATCATGGTGGCGGTGGCCGCCCCCACGCTGGTGCAGCTGGGCGTGCAGCCGATCGCGGCGCACTTCTTCGTGTTCTATTTCGGCATCCTGGCCGACATCACGCCGCCGGTGGCGCTGGCCGCCTACGCGGCCGCGGGCATGGCGGGCAGCGACCCGTTCAAGACCGGCAACACGGCGTTCCGGCTGGGCATCACCAAGCTCATCGTGCCCTTCGTGTTCGTGTTCTCGCCGTCGCTGCTGATTTCGGTGCAGGGCTTCACCTGGTATGACTTCGCCGTGACGCTGGTCGGCTGCATGATCGGCCTGGTGCTGCTGTCGGCCGCGTTCTCGCGCTACATGCTGGTCGGCATGAAGAGCTGGGAGCGCTGGCTGTGCGTCGTGGGCGCCCTGCTGACGATCCTGCCGGGCCTGACCAGCGGCCTGATCGGGCTGGCGGTGTGCATTCCGGTGTTCATGCGCCAGCTGGCGCAGCTCAAGCTGGAGAACGCCCCCAGAACCACCTGAGGCAAAAAAAGGGACGGAATAAAGGGGCGGCCTTTTCGGGGTCCGCCCCTTTTCGTCGAATCATGCAGTTTGGCAGTATTTGGCCGAAAAACGCCGCTTTTTGGACCCGGGGTGACGGCATACAACACTCGCCATCGGGTTGGTTGCCCGGCCCTACAAATCGGCGTACAGTAAAATTCATGTTTGCTGGTCTGCCGATATGCGGGCCGACTGTGCAAACAGGCACAAGACTGCGCCATATGTTCGATATCCTGGTTTATCTGTACGAGAATTACTACACGCCGCAAGCCTGTCCTGCGGCTGACGTGCTGGCCAAGCGGCTTGCCGCCGCGGGGTTCGAGCACGAAGACATCGACGATGCGCTCGGATGGCTCTACGGCCTCGCCGAGACCACCGAACGGTGCGTCGATCTCGCCCAGGCGCCCACCACCGGCACCCGCATCTACACCGATAACGAGTATCAGCAGCTCGGCACCGAGTCCATCGGCTTCATCGCCTTCCTGGAATCGGCCGGCGTGTTGCCCGCGCCCCTGCGCGAAATCGTGATCGACCGCGGGCTGGCCGCGCCCGAATCCCCCGTGCCGCTGTCGAAGATCAAGATCATCGCCCTCATGGTCCTCTGGAGCCAGGAAGCCGAGATCGACAATCTGGTCCTGGAAGAGCTCCTCGACGACGACGGCGCGCGCCGCCTGCATTGAACGCGGCGCGCCGCCGCGGCACCTCCTTGTCTCCATCGTCCCGCGCGCACCGACGCGCGGGCTTCGTCCTGTGAACTACGTAGGCCGTTTCGCCCCCAGCCCCAGCGGCCCGCTGCACGCGGGCTCGCTCGTGGCCGCCCTGGCCAGCTGGCTGGACGCGCGCGCCCATGAAGGGCGCTGGCTGCTGCGCATCGAGGACGTGGACACGCCGCGCACCGTGCCCGGCGCGGCCGAGCGCATCATGGCGCAGCTGCAGGCGCTGGGCCTGGCCTGGGACGGCGACATCATGTGGCAGTCGCAGCGCGGCGCGGCCTACCAGGCGGCTTTCGACGCGCTGGCCGCGCGCGGCCTGATCTACGGCTGCGGCTGCACCCGCCGCGAAATCGCCGACTCGGCCCTGCGCGGCCAGACCCAGCCGGGCGCCGACGGCGAACGGCCTTACCCCGGCACCTGCCGCAACGGCCTGCCGCCGGGCCGCCAGGCGCGCGCATGGCGCCTGCGGGTGCCGCCGGGCGTGGAACATTTCGAGGACCGCTGGCTGGGACCGCAGGAGCAGGACGTGGCCCGCGCCGTGGGCGACATGGCGCTGCGCCGCGCCGACGGCCTGTGGGCCTATCAGCTGGCCGTGGTGGTCGACGATGCGGCGCAGGGCGTCACGGACGTGGTGCGCGGCGCCGACCTGCTGGGCTCCACGGCGCGCCAGCGCGTGCTGGGCCGCCTGCTGGGCCTGCCGGCGCTGCGCTATCTGCATGTGCCGCTGATCCTGGACCCCGCCAGCGGGCTGAAGCTGTCCAAGCAGAATGGCGCCCCGCCCATCGATACCGACGCGCCGCTGGCGGCGCTGCGGGCCGCCTGGTCGGCGCTGGGCTTCGCCGATTTCCCGGCGCAGGACCGCGACGCATTCCTGCGCGAGGCCGCCGCGCGCTGGGCGCGGCGCTTTCCCTGAATATCCTAGAGCGGCTGCAGGTCCTCGCCCAGCATCCGCACCAATAGCGCCTCGCCGTTGTCGGCCACGCGCAGTTCCCCGTAGCGGGCGACCTCGTAGCGCTTGGCCTGGCCTTCGGGGAAGAAATAGGCGTTGGTCACGATGCGCACGCCGTTGTTGCGCACCCGGTAGCGCAGCGGCACCTCGGCGTCGGTATGCGGATGCACCTCGGGCTGGATGCGCAGCGGCTGCGACACGCCGCGCTCGTCGCGCGCCAGCATCACGTAGCCGTCGGGCTCGTAGCCCAGCAGCGAATCGGGTTCGGGCCGGTTCTCGCCGCCCAGGCGCAGCCGCGTGACCTCGCGGCTGGCGGCGAAATTCAGCGCCATGTAGTCGCCCTGCATCAGCGAACGCGGGTCCACCGGCGCCAGTTCCAGGATGACCACCTTGCCGGAAGCCAGCAGTTTTTCGCGCTGCCAGATGCCGCCGTTGGCCACCGCCAGCACCAGCGCCAGGCCGCCCAGGATGCCCAGCGTGCGCCAGCGCAGCGCGCCCGACACCGGCGGCAGCGGCCCGCGCGCGGACGGCGCCTGAGTGCGCATCAGGCGCGGCACCAGCCACACCAGGGCCCGCAGCATGAACAGCAGCACCGCCGCGCCGCCCAGCCACAGCGCCTTCTGCAGCAGCGGCACGTCGAGCTGGTAGTAATAGACGCCCAGATAGGCCAGCAGGCTGAGCACGCCGAAGATGGCCAGGCGCGGCTGGTTCAGGCCGAAGCCCAGCAGCAGCCAGGCCAGCGCGAAGCCCACGCCCGGGCTGGGCAGCCAGAACAGCGCCAGCACCAGCAGCGCCAGCGGCACGCCCCAGGTCACGCCCGCGGTCAGCACGCGGCGCCGCGGCCACAGCACCGCCAGGGCCGCCGCCGCCGGCAGCAGCGCGCCGGCCGTCACCAGCACCGCCGTGCGCGGATTGAGCTGCCACATCGCCGGCAGTTGCAGGGCCGATATGCCGCTGGCCAGCCACACCATGCCCTGGACCGACAGCAGGAAGGCCCAGGCCAGCGGCTGCAGCGCGTGGGCGCGCCGCCCGCCCAGGCGCCGGCCTAGGCTGAACAGCACCGCCGTGGCCCAGGCGCCGGTCACCGCGATGGGCAGCCACACGAAGGTGGCCTGCGCCACGTCGAAATCCAGCCAGGCCTCCAGCAGGTCTTCGCGCATCAGCTCCGGCACCAGGCCGCGCCAGATCAGCCCGGCCGAGGCCAGCGCGATCAGCAGGCCGCTCAGGAACCGCAGGATGGCGTCCGGCCCCAGCGCGTAGACGGCCGTGGCCATCAGCAGCACGAACAGGCAGGCGTTGGTGAACGAGGTGGAGCTGGACAGGCCGTAGATGATCAGGATCTGGCCGGTGAAGGCCATGGCCGTGCCGCATTGGCGCCAGAAGGGGCCGGCGTCGCTGCGCAGCACCGCCACGCCGGCGGCGCACAGCACCAGGCCGGTCACCAGCGCGCCTTCCTCGGTGGTGACCACGCCGGAGAAGGCCACGAACACCAGCAGCAGCAGCGTGCCCAGCCAGGCGCTCAGGCCCAGCAGGCATTGCACGTACCAGGGCGGATCGGCCTGGGCCGCGGCCGGCGCCAGCTGCGCCACCGGCGCGCCCGCGTCGGCCGGATCGACCGCATTGCCGGCCGAGGCGGCCGACGGCTCGGCGTCGGCCGCGGCGACCGGCGCGGCGGGTTCGGCGCCCAGCCGGCGCAGCCAGCGGGCAGCCCAGACGGCTTCGGCCATCAGCAGCGCGGCCAGCGGCAATGCGGCCCAGACACCGGGTTCCAGGCGCAGCAGCCATTCGCCCACCACGCGCAGCGACACGCAGATCACGCCCGCGGCCAGCATGGCCAGTATGACCAGGTCGCGCCGGCCGCGCTGATAATAAAGGCCCAGGCCCAGCGTGACGGCCAGCCAGGCCACGCCGTTGGCGGTGCCCAGCCCGCGCAGGATGTAGTCGCCGAACATCAGCGACACCACCAGCGCGCTGATGGTCAGCGCGGCCAGGATGCGCGGCCCGAACAGCGTGCTGGCGCGCCAGCGGCGCGCGGCCATCTCCCAGGCGAACAGCAGCACCAGGTTCAGGCCCGCGATGATGAGGCTGGCGGCGCCGGGGCCGCCGAACACCATCCACCACTCGAAGGCTCGCTCGCCCAGCCATAGCGCGGTGGCAATGTTCAGCACCAGCACCCACAGCAGCCAGACCGCCTGGCTGGCCGCCGCCAGCGCCCACGGCAGCAGCAGCGCCGCCCACCAGGCGAACAGTTCCCAGGTGTCGGCCCCGGTCTGGTAAGTTTGACCCAGCAGGGCGAGCAGGGCGCCCAGCAGAATGCCGGCCAGCGCCAGCAGCGCGCCGGGTATGCTGCGGCGCACGCCGGGGCTGGCGCGCAGGCGCAGCCCGGCCCAAGCGGCGGCCAGCGCGCAGGCCGCCAGCAGCGCCTGCACGCCGGCGAAGCGCTGTATTTTGGTCATGTCCTGCCAGTTGGCGGCGACCCAGCAGACCGCGGCGCTGCCCAGCAGTAAAACGCCCAGCCAGAGGGTGCTGCGCGCCAGAAATTGGCGCCATGCGTGTAGTTCGGATCCCGCTTGTCTTTCAGTGCCGACTTGCATCTGGCGAATCTCCGATCTTATTATCCGCGCTACTAAGGCGGGACTGCCGCCACTGGATACACATGAATAAAACGCTGATTATTGCCGAGAAGCCCTCGGTAGCCCTCGATATATCACGCGCCTTGGGAGGCTTTGCGCGCGAGGGCGACTATTTTGAAAGCGAACGTTACGTCCTCGCTTCGAGCATAGGCCATTTGCTCAGCTTGGTCGCGCCCAACGATCCGGTCAAGGGGAAGTGGAGTTTCACGCACCTGCCCGTGATCCCGCCTGAATTCGAACTGGGGCCCACCGACAAGAAATCAGCGGAACGCCTGAAACTGCTGGTCCGCCTGGCCAAGCGCAAGGATGTGGACGCCATCATCAACGCCTGTGACGCCGGGCGCGAGGGCGAGCTGATCTTCCGCTACATCATTCAGTACGCGGGCGTGAAAAAGCCGATCCAGCGCCTCTGGCTGCAGTCGATGACCCAGGCCGCCATCCGCGAAGCCTTCGCCAACCTGCGCGACGACGTGCAGCTCAAGCCGCTGGAAGCGGCCGCCCGCTCGCGCGCCGAGGCCGACTGGCTGGTCGGCATCAACGGCACGCGCGCCATGACCGCCTTCAACAGCAAGGACGGCGGCTTCTTCAAGACGCCGGTCGGGCGGGTCCAGACGCCCACGCTGGCCATCGTGGCCGAGCGCGAGGAACGCATCCGCCGCTTCGTGCCGCGCGACTACTGGGAAGTGCGCGCGCAGTTCGTGGCGGCCGCCGGCCTGTACGAAGGCCGCTGGATCGACCCCGACTTCAAGAAAGACGAGCGCGACCCGGAAAAGCGCGAATCGCGCCTGTGGTCGCAGGCCGCCGCGCAAAGCGTGGTGGCCGCCTGCCGCGACCAGCCCGGCAGCGTCACCGAGGAATCCAAGCCGTCGACCCAGATGTCGCCGGCCCTGTACGACCTGACGTCGCTGCAGCGCGAGGCCAACGGCCGCTTCGGCTTTTCGGCCAAGACCACGCTGGCGCTGGCCCAGACCCTGTACGAACGCCACAAGGCCCTGACCTACCCGCGTACCGATTCGCGCTACCTGCCCGAGGACTACATCGGCACGGTGCAGGAAACCATGCGCGCGCTGGCCAAGGGCGGCTCCAACGCGGTCGGCAGCCTGTCGCGCCACGCCGAGACGGTGGTCGGCCAGCAATGGGTCAAGCCGAACCGCCGCATCTTCGACAACAAGAAGGTGTCGGACCACTTCGCCATCATTCCCACGCTGCAGATCCCGCACGACCTCAGCGAGGCCGAGGGCAAGCTGTACGACCTGGTGCTCAAGCGCTTCCTGGCGGTGTTCTTCCCCGCCGCGGAATACCGCGTCACCACGCGCATGACCGAAGTGCAGGGGCACCGCTTCCGCACCGACGGCAAGGTGCTGGTCAACCCGGGCTGGCTGACCGTCTACGGCAAGGAAGCGCAGGGCGAGGACGCCAACCTGGTGCCGGTGGCCGACGGCGAAACCGTGCGCACCGAGGACGTGGAAGCCGTGGGCCTGTCGACCAAGCCGCCGGCGCGCTTCAACGAAGCCACGCTGCTGTCGGCCATGGAAGGCGCCGGCAAGCTGGTCGATGACGAAGAACTGCGCGAAGCCATGTCCGAGCGCGGCCTGGGCACGCCGGCCACGCGCGCGGCCATCATCGAAGGCCTGCTCAACGAAGCCTACCTGCGCCGCGAGGGCCGCGACCTGGTGCCCACCGCCAAGGCGCGCCAGCTGATGACGCTGCTCTCGGGCCTGGACGTCTCCGAACTCACCTCGCCCGAACTGACCGGCGAATGGGAGCACAAGCTCAAGCAGATCGAGCAGGGCGGCCTGGACCGCGCCGCCTTCATGCGCGAGATCGCCCAGATGACGCAGGTCATCGTCAAGCGCGCCAAGGAATACGAGCGCGACACGGTGCCCGGCGACTACGCCACGCTGCAGACGCCCTGCCCCAAGTGCGGCGGCGTCGTGAAGGAAAACTACCGCCGCTACGCCTGCACCAACTGCGACTTCTCCATCGGCAAGCATCCCGGCGGGCGCACCTTCGAGCTGCCGGAAGTCGAAGAGCTGCTGGCCAAGCGCGAGATCGGGCCGCTGCAGGGCTTCATCAGCAAGATGGGCCGGCCGTTCGCCGCCATCCTGCGCATCAGCGACGAGTACAAGCTGGAATTCGACTTCGGCCAGAACGACGAGGACGACAACGAAGCGGTGGACTTCTCCGGCCACACGCCGGTGGGTGCCTGCCCCAAGTGCCATGCGCGCGTGTTCGAGCACGGCATGAGCTACGTCTGCGAGAAATCCGTCGGCCCCGCCAAGACCTGCGATTTCCGGTCCGGCAAGGTCATCCTGCAGCAGGAAATATCGCGCGCGCAGATGGAGAAGCTGCTGACCGACGGCCGCACCGACCTGCTCGACGGCTTCGTCTCCAGCCGCACCAACCGCAAGTTCAAGGCGTTCCTGGTGCGCCAGCCGGACGGCAAGATCGGCTTCGAGTTCGAGCCGCGTCCCGAGAAGCCCGGCCGCGCCCCGGCCAAGACGGCCAGCAAGACGGCCGCCAAGACCGCGGCCAAGAAAGCCCCCGCCAAGAAGGCCGCGGTGAAGAAGACGGCGACCAAGACCGCCGCCAAAACCGCCACCAAGACCGCGGCCAAGAAGGCCGCGAAAAAGACGGCCGCCTGATGGACGTCCCGCGCCGGCGCGCAGGCGCGCCGGCGTATCGTATGACCTGGCCTAGACGCCGGCGGCCATTGCGGCCGCCGGCGTTTTGCCTATCAGCGGAGCAGGACCGATGACCACACTACCGTATCTGCGCAACTTCGATCTCACGGGCCAGGTGGCCCTGGTGACCGGCTCGGCCCGCGGGCTGGGCTTCTGTATCGCGCGGGCGCTGGCCGGCTGCGGCGCGCGCGTGCTGATCAACGGCCGCAACGCGCAGGCCGCCGCAGCCGCCGCGGGCGAACTGGCCGCCGCCGGCCTGGACGCGCATGCACTGCCGTTCGACGTGAGCGACGACGCCGCCATGGCGCAGGCCTTCGAACGCATCGACCGCGAACATGGCCGGCTGGACATCCTGGTGAACAACGTCGGGGCGCGCAACCGCAAGACGCTGGCCGACACCAGCGTGGCCGAGATCCGCGCGCTGATCGACACCGACCTGGTGGCCGGCATCCTGCTGGCCAAGCTCGCCGCCGAACGCATGGCGCGCCAGGGCAGCGGACGCCTGATCGCCATCACCTCCGTGGTGGGCGAGCTGGCCCGCTCGGGCGATGCCGTCTATCCGGCGGCCAAGCAGGGCCTGACCGGCATGGTGCGCGCGCTGGCGGCCGAATTCGGCGGGCGCGGCATCACCAGCAACGCGATCGCGCCGGGCACCTTCGCCACCGAGACCAATGCGGAAATGATCGCCGACCCCGACGTCGGCCCGCGCGTCGCCGCGCGCAATCCTACGGGCCGCTGGGGCGAACCGGAAGAGATCGCCGGCGCGGCCGTGTTCCTGGCCTCGCCGGCGGCGTCATACGTCAACGGCCACGTGCTGGTGGTGGACGGGGGCTTGTCGATCCAGTTCTGACGGGACGGCCGGGCCGGTTACGATTCGTCCTGGTACCACACGCCTTCGGCCAACATCATCCGCTGATGGCCGTGGCCGGCCGGCATCATCGGGAAGCAGTTCTCCTGCGCCGCGACCGCCACGTCCAGGAAGTACGGGCCGTCGTGCGCCAGGCATTCGGCCAGCGCCGCGTCCAGCTGCGCCGGATCGTCGACGCGGGCCGCGCCCCAGCCGAAGGCGCGCGCCAGGGCCACGAAATCGGGCAGCGACGCGTTGTAGCTGTGGCTGTAGCGCCCGCCGTGGATCAGTTCCTGCCACTGGCGCACCATGCCCATGTAGCCGTTGTTGCACAGCACGACCTTGACCGGCGTCTGGTGCTGCATGGCGGTGGACAGCTCCTGGATGTTCATCAGCACCGAAGCGTCGCCGCTGACGCAGACCACCGTCTTGTCGGGATGGCCGACCTGCGCGCCGATCGCGGCGGGCACGCCGTAGCCCATGGTGCCGGCCCCGCCCGAGGTCAGCCAGCGGTTGGGCGCGTCGAAGCGCAGGTATTGCGCCGCCCACATCTGGTGCTGGCCCACGTCGGTGGAGACGATGGCGTCGCGGCCGGCCAGCGCCGCGTTCAGGCGCGACATCAGGTGCTGCGGCAGGATGGCGTCGGCGGCCGGCGTATAGCCCAGGCAGTCCTGGGCGCGCCAGCCCGCGATGCGGTCCCACCAGGGCGCCAGCCGCGCGGCCGGCAGCGGCGCATCGCCCAGCTCGGCGCGCAGCGCGCTCACCAGCGGCAGGCAGTCGCCCACCAGCGCGACGTCCACGCGCACCACCTTGTTGATCGAGGCGGGATCGATGTCGATATGGATCTTGCGGGCGTAGGGACAGAACTCCGACAGCTTGCCGGTGATGCGGTCATCGAAGCGCGCGCCGATACAGACCACCAGGTCGGCGTGGTGCATGGCCAGGTTGGCCTCGACCGTGCCGTGCATGCCCAGCATGCCCACGAATTGCGGGCTGGACGCGGGGAAGGCGCCCAGGCCCATCAGCGTCAGCGTGCAGGGCGCGCCGGTATGGCGCACCAGGTCGGCGAAGGCGGCGCAGGCTTCGGGGCCGGCGTTCACCAGTCCGCCGCCGCCGTAGAAGATGGGCCGCCTGGCCTGCGCGATGAGCGCGGCGGCGCGGCGCACGGCCGATTGCGGCAGTTTGGGCGCGAGCTTGCCGGCCTGGCGCCGCGCGCGCAGCGCGGCCAGCTTCTGCTGCGTGGGCGCGGCCGGGATGCCGTCGTCGGCGTCGCGCGGCACGGCCAGCTGCACGTCCTTGGGGAAGTCCACCAGCACCGGGCCGGGACGGCCCTGGCGCGTCAGCTCGAAGGCGCGCCCCACCACGCCGGCGACGTCGTCCACCGCGCGGATCTGGGTGTTCCACTTGGTCACCGAGCGCGAGATGCCGATGGCGTCGCACTCCTGGAAGGCGTCGGTGCCGATGGCGGCCGTGGCCACCTGGCCGCTGATGCACAGCACCGGGATCGAGTCGCACATGGCGTCCAGCAGCCCCGAGGTGGTGTTGGCCATGCCCGGGCCCGAAGTGACGAAGACCACGCCGGTGCGGCCGGTGCTGCGGGCGTAGCCCTCGGCGGCGTGCACGGCCGCCTGCTCGTGGCGCACCAGCACGTGCTTGAGGCGCGGTTCGGCGTAGAGCGCGTCGTACAGGGGCAGCACGGCGCCCCCGGGATAGCCGAACACCGTATCCACGCCGTGGGCGATCAGGGTATCGAGCAGAATTTTCGCCCCGTTGTCAGCGGGGCGATCAGAGGCGGCAAGCGCGGCGGCGGCGGTGGGGTGCAGGCGATCGTTCATGCTATCTATCTTATTCGTAGATACGAAGAATATTTATCTTCTTTTCCACCAATAACCGGTAGACGCAGTAAATTTATCTTTGATTTGGAGGAATCAAAGAAAATGAACCTGGACAAGTTTGACCTCGCCATTCTCAAGGTGCTGCAGGAGAATGCGCGCGCCAGCCTGAACGACATCGGCGCGGCCGTGGGGCTGTCGTCCACGCCCTGCTGGAACCGCATCAAGCGCATGGAAAGCGCCGGCGTGATCCGCGGCTACACCGTCGACATCGACCCGGCCAGCCTGGGCTTCATGGACACGGTGATCGTCCACGTCACGCTGGAGAGCCACAGCGAGGAGACCCTGTACGAGTTCGGCCGGGCGCTGGCGCAGATCCCCGAGGTGCTGGAGGCCTTTCTGGTCTCGGGCGACTACGACTACTACATCCGCATCGCCGTGCGCGACACGCGCGACTACGAGCGCCTGCTGCGCGAACAGCTCTACCGGATTCCGGGCATCCGGCACAGCAAATCGTGTTTCGTGCTGCGCCGCCTCAAGGAGACCCAGCTGCCGCTGACCGGGCTGGCGAACTGAACCGGGGCCTAGTGCAGCACGAAGTCCACCGGCCGCGGCGGCTCGGGCAGGGGCCGCACGCCCAGGCCTTCGAGCAGGTCGATCTCTATCGTGCGCGCCAGCGCCGACAGCGGCAGGTCGTTCTCGTCCTTGCCGAAGGGGTCTTCCAGTTCGTCGCCCAGCGCGTCCAGGCCGAAGAAGGTGTAGGCGACGATGGAGACCGCCACCGGCGTCAGGAATTCCAGCGCGCCCACCAGCCCGAACGGCAGCAGCAGGCAGAACAGCCAGGCGGTCCGGTGCAGCAGCAACGAATAGGCGTAGGGCGAGGGCGTGAACTTGATGCGCTCGCAGGACGCCTGGATCGCGGCGCAGGCGGCCACGCGCCCGGTCAGCCCCTGGTACACGATGTCGCTCAGCTCGCCGCGCCGCAGGCAGCCGGCCAGGTCGCGGTTGATGGCCAGCAGCAGCGCGTCCGGCACGTTGCGGCACGCCGCCAGGGCCTCGGCCTCGTCCTGCGGCACCCAGGGGCGAGCGGCGGCGGCCATGTCCTCCTCGCGCAGGCGCGCGGCCAGCGCATAGCCGAAGCCGACGACCCGCCGCACGATGCGCTCCTGCACCGGATTGGCGGTGCTGGCCGCCAGCAGCACCGCGCTTTCGCGCGCCAGGCTGCGCGCCTGCACGATCAGCTCGCCCCACTGCTTGCGGGCCTCCCACCAGCGGTCGTAGCAGACGTTGTTGCGAAAGCCCATGAAGACGGACAGGGCCAGGCCGAACAGCGAAAACGGCACCGCCGACAGATGCGCCGGCGAAAACCAGCGCTGGTGGTACATCCACACCACCAGGCACGAAAGCAGCGTGATGACCAGGATGCGGCTGAAGATGCGCGGAACGATGGAGCCGCGCAGGACGAAGAACAGGGCCAGCGCGGAAGGACGCGGACGAACGATCATGATGGTGCGTGTTCGGTCGGAAAGGGAGCGGCGCCCACTATACGCCCGTCCTCGCGGCGCATGGGCGTCTATATAATCCTGTTTCGTCTCACCGCCACTTCCGCCGCTCCATGACCACCGAAGACACCCCGATCAAGCCCTGGCATGTCGTGCGCCGCTCCAAGCTGCACGGCAACGGCGTCTTCGCCGCGCGCAAGATCCCCGCGGGCACGCGCATCATCGAGTACGGCGGCAAGCGCATCAGCGCCAAAGAGGCGGACCGCCGCCATCCGACCAATCCGGACGATCCCTTCCACACGTTTTTCTTCGCGCTCAGTTCCGGCCGCGTGATCGACGGCGGCGACGAAGGCAACGACGCCCGCTGGATCAACCATTCCTGCGAGCCCAACTGCGAAGCCCAGGAAGGCAAGCACGGCAAGCGCGTCTATATCGTGGCGCTGCGCGACATCCCGCGCGGCACCGAACTGTCCTACGACTACGGCCTGGTGCTCGACGGCCGCATCACCAAGAAGCTCAAGGAAGGCTACCGCTGCCTTTGCGGCACGCCGCCGTGCCGCGGCACGATGCTGGCCCTGCCCGAGAAAAAGAAGAAGAAAGCCGCCAAGCCGCAGGCCGACGCCGCCGCAACCTGAACACCGATCCGTCCCCCTCATGACGCCCGGCCCCGGACAGGCGTACAATCGGCCAAGTCGTTAACACGACATGCAGTACGTCTTCAGGGCGGGGTGAAATTCCCCACCGGCGGTATGCCATGCAATGTGGCGAGCCCGCGAGCGCCCGGCGTCCGACACGGACGGCGGGGTCAGCAGATCTGGTGAGATGCCAGGGCCGACGGTCACAGTCCGGATGAGAGAAGATGTGCCGGCACAACTCCGCCCATCCCGGCGCGCCCGCGCCCGGACGACGGTATTGCGTCCGGCTGTCTAGAGCAGCCCTGGAACGTTTTTCGCCCCTTTTCAACTTGCGAGAGCGTTTCCAATGTCCAACGTCATTCCTGCCCAGCAGTCCCCCCTCCCCAGCCTGGCTTCGCAGCCTTTCGCCGCCCGCCTGCAGCGCGCCCTGCATCATCTGCGCCTGGGCCGTCCGGTCATTCTCATGGACGACTTCGACCGCGAGAACGAGGCCGACCTGATCGTCGCCGCCGACAAGCTCACCGTGCCGGTCATGGCCCAGCTGATCCGCGACGGCAGCGGCATCGTGTGCCTGTGCCTGCCCGGCGAAACCCTGGACCAACTGGGCCTGCCGCCCATGGTCCAGCGCAACCAGAGCCGCTACGCCACCGCCTTCACCGTGTCGATCGAGGCGCGCGAAGGCGTCTCCACCGGCGTGTCGGCCGTGGACCGCGTCACCACCATCCGCGCGGCCATCTCGCCGGCGGCGCAAAGCGAGGACATTGTCAGCCCGGGCCACGTGTTTCCGCTGCGCGCCCAGCCGGGCGGCGTGCTGACCCGCCGCGGCCACACCGAAGGCTCGGTGGACCTGGCGGTGCTGGCGGGCCTGCGCCCGGCCGGCGTGCTGTGCGAGCTGATGAACGCCGACGGCACCATGATGCGCGGCGCGGCGCTGGAACGCTATGCCGCCCAGCACGGCCTGGTCGCGCTGACCATCGCCGAACTGGCCGACCACCTGCAGCAGCAGCGCGACGGCCAGGCGCAAGCCATCGACGACGAAGTGCTGGAGATGGCCGCCACGGTCTGATCCCCGAGGGAGGCGGGTACACGGCGGGCGGGCCGGCGATGGCATAATCCGCCCATGCGGGCGGATTATGCCATCGAGCCGCCCGCCGGAAATTCCATGAGCGATTGCTCATGTTTGATACTCGCCTTTCTCCGCACCCATGACCGCCATCCCCCAGCCCCGGAAATCGCCGCGCCAGCTCCGGTCGCAGCACACCGTGGACACGATTCTGCAAGCGACGGCTCGCGTTCTGGCCACGCATGGCTATGCCGGCACCAACACCAACCTGATCGCCCAGACCGCCGGCGTCAGCGTCGGCTCGCTGTACCAGTACTTTCCCAACAAGAACGCGCTGATCGCGGCGCTGCACGACCGCCACGACAACCAGATGCTGGACGTGATCGACCGGGTCCTGGACAGCAATCCCGCCGCCACGCTGCGCGAGCGCGTCGCGGCCATCGTGCAGGCGATGCTGCACGCGCACCTGCTCGAACCGGCGCTGCACCGCGTGCTGGAAAGGGAATTCCCGCTGTTCGACCAGCCGCACGAACACAGCCGCGCCGACCAGGACATCCATCGCCGCATGCGCCATCTGCTGGAATTCCATCGCAGCGAAATCGCGCAGCAGGACCGCGACCTGGCCACCTACGTGGTGCTGCGCATCATGGAATCGCTGGTGCACGCGGCCGCGCTGGAACCGCCGGCCGGCTTCTCGCCGCAGCAGCTGGAACAGGCGGTGGTCGATGCGGTGATGGGCTACCTGGGCACGCCGGCGCGCGCGCCGCGCAAGACGGCGGCGGCCAGGAAAACCGCGCGCCGCTAGGCGGCCGCGGCCATGCGCGCCAGGCAATCGGCGGCGTCGCCATGGACGATGCGGGCGCTGCAGGCCAGCATCAGGTTCAGGCTCAGGCCGAAGTCCTCGACCGTATAGCCCTGCGCGTCGACCATGCGCGAGGCGCCGTCGTCGGCCGCCGCGCCGACGGCCACCTGCTCGATCAGCGATCCGGCCTGCCCGGTATAGCCCCATACCGGCTTGCCGAGGGCGATGGCGTAGCCGACCTCGAAGGCCGTGCCGGAATCGGGCTCGGCGCCGCGAAACGGATTCAGGTTCGCCATCACCATGTCGGCGCGGCGGATCAGCGCCACGTTTTCACGGTAGATCCATTGCGCCAGCGCCTGGCCGGAAAGGTCCGCGGGCGCCTGGTTGTCCAACGGGAACAGCCCCTCGAAGCCGTGGGCCGCGCACAGCGCCTTCAGACGCTCGCCATGCGCGCGGGCGTCGGGCAGGAAGACGTCGAAACCGGCGAGATAGATGCTGCGCGGCGTCATTTCAGAACATGCCGTTCTTGTTGGCCGGATTCTCGGGGATCTCCTGGCTCACGTCCCAGTGCTCGACGATCTTGCCGTTTTCCACGCGGAAAATATCCACCACGGCCTGGCCGCGGTCTTCGGGAGAATCGCGCCACCAGTTGTGGATCATCACCAGGTCGCCCTCGGCGATGACGCGCTTGATCTCGACCACGGATTGCGGGTGCTGCTCGAAATAGGCCGGGAAGAAATCCACCACGGGCTCGACGCCGTCGCGCATGTACGGGTTGTGCTGGCGGTAGCCGGGGCCGATGTACTGGCGCACGGCCTCGTCGAAATTGCGGTCCTGGAACATCATGCGGAAAAATCCCACCACGATGTCCTTGTTGGACTGCGGGCCGGCCGCGCCCGCCGGCGCCCCCGCCAGGACGGCGGCGGCCAGCACGCAAAAGACCAACGATTTCAACTTCATACGCATACGGGGCAACCCAGGTCGTGACGCCGGCAGGCGCGGTTCGCCAGTTTACAAACAAAACTGCGAATACCGGCGCCTTGCCCCCATCGGCCGCGAAGGCCGCCGGCTCAGTAACCGACGGTGTAGCGGCGGCGCGAATGCTTGGGCGTCTCCAGCTCGTCGACCAGCGCGATGGCGTAGTCTTCCATCGAGATCCAGCTCTTGCCCTCGTCGTCGGCCAGCAGCGCGTCGTCGCCCAGCCGGAACTTGCCGGTGCGCTCGCCCGGCTCGAACAGGGCCGACGGCGACAGGAAGGTCCAGTTCAGCACTTTTTCCTGGCGCAGCACGTCCAGGAACACCACGCCGGCGCGCGCTTCGGGCCGGTAGGCGTCCGGGAATTCGGGCGTGTCGATCAGCATCTTGCCGGGCGCGACCTGCAGGCTGCCCGCGCCGCCCACCACCAGCAGTCGCGGCACGCCGGCGTCCTTCACCGCGTGCAGCAGCGGCTTGGCGTCCGAGGACACGAAGCGCGAGGCGCTGATCACGGCGTCGTGGCCGGCCAGGATGGAGGTCAGCGCCTCCGGATCGGTGGCGTCGCCCTGCTTGATGGTCAGGCCGGGCTGGGGGTTCACGTCGGACAGGTTGCGGGCGATGCCCGTGACCTGATGGCCGCGCTTGAGCAATTCATCGGCCACGCGCGAACCCACGCGGCCGGTAATTCCGATCAATGCGACTTTCATGGTCTTGCTCCTTGGTAGGGGAGCCGGTCGGCGCCGCCCCATGCGGCGCTGCGCGTCCGGCTCAGGCAAAGCCATACTATTCGTTCGGATTCCGTCGAAAAACCCCGAAAGGGAAAAGAGTTTTTTGCAGAATATGCACCAATTGCGCGCGGATCGCGCCGGCGCCACGCCTGCCAGTGTGCGCCGCGCGGCCCCGCTTGAACAGGGGCCGCCGGCGGCGCGGCCGGTCAGCCGGCGGCGCGCTGCGCCAGGTAGACCTGCAGGTGGGTGTAGGCGGCGCGCAGGTAGGTCGCGTCCACGCCCAGCGTGCGGGCGCGGCGCACCATGTCGCCCACGATGTGGTCGGCCTCGACCGGCAGGCCCTGGCGCAGGTCGCGGAACATCGAGGCCGTCATGGCCTGGGCCGGGTCGGTCAGGATCTTGCGCGCCGAGGCGTCGGCCTCGGGCCGCACGGCGTGGCCGGAAGCGGCGGCCACGGCCTGCGACTCCTGCAGCAGCGTGGTCAGGATGTCGACGCCGTCGTCGGTGGAGGCGATCTGCCCGACCGAGCCGCGCATCATGCAGGTGGCGGCCGCCAGCGTGGTCAGGAACACGTATTTTTCCCAGATGTCCTGGTAGATCGCGGTGCTCAGGCGGCTGGTGTATTCGCCGCCGGCCAACGCCTGCTCCAGCGCCTCGCAGCGCGCGCTGCGGGCCGGACCGGCGCGTTCGCCGAAGACGATGGCGGCATGCTTGCCCAGGTGCACCACCTCGCCTTCCGGGCCCAGCGTGGCGTTGATCTGGCACAGCCCGCCGAGCACGCGGTGCGGTTCGAACGCCTGGTCCAGCACCTCGTACTGCAGCACGCCGTTCATGATGGGCAGCACCGCCGTGTCCGGCCCGACCGCCGGGCGGATGGCCTCGATGGCGCTGGCCAGGTCATAGGCCTTGCAGCTCAGCACCACCACGTCATAGGCGCCTTCGAGGGTGTCGCGGGTCGCCAGCTTGGGATGCAGCGTGGCGTCGCCCAGCGGGCTCTGGATGCGCAGGCCTTGTTCGCGCAGCCTGGCCGCGCGCGGCTCGCGCACCAGGAACGTCACGTCCGCGCCCGCCTGGGCCGCGCGCCCTCCGAAATACCCGCCGGTGCCGCCGGCGCCCAAGAACAACAAGCGCATATCCGTCTCCTGTCAGTGAGCCCGCCTGCGCGGCGGGCCGATGGCGGAATTATGCGCCTTGCGGCGGCGCGGGACGGTGGCGCTCGGCCCAGGCCTCGTAGCCGCCGCGCAAAGCCCAGGTCTTGGGATAGCCGGCCGCGCGCAGCCGCGAGGCCAGCAGCGCGGCCGAGACTTCGTTGGGGCAGGCGCAATAGACCACGATGTCGGAATCCAGCGCCTCGGCGGAAAGCTGCGGCAGCGGCGCCTTCAGGTCCACGGCGATCGCGCCCGGGATGCGCTGGTCTTCGGGCAACGACTCGGAGCGCACGTCGATCAGCATCGTGCTGCGGCCGGCCTCCAGCCGCTGCACCAGTTCGTCCACCGAAAGGCGCGGAATCACGCGCAGGCTGCGCAGCAGGATCTTGCGCCGCAGAAAGCGCGCCAGGATGTACAGCGCCAGCACCGCCGCCAGCACGCCCAGGCCCATCGCGCCATAGGTGCCGAGGATCTCCAGCACGTCGTTGACGATGCCGTGGAACAGGCCGCCCAGCAGCAGGGCCGAACCGACCCAGATCAGCGAGCCCGCCAGGTCGTAGGCCAGGAAACGCCGGTAGTCCGTGCCCGTCAGGCCGGCCATGACCGTCGACAGCGCTCCCGCGCCCGGCAGGAACTTGCACACCAGCAGCGCGCGCACGCCGATGCGCAGGTACAGGCGCTGGGTCTGGCGGATGCAGGAGTCCTGCGACAGCGACATCTTGCAGATCACGCCCAGCAGGCGCGAGCCGTAGCGCCGGCCGGCCAGATACCAGAGGCTGTCGGCCAGCAGGCAGGCGAAGGTGGCGGCCAGCCAGGGCACGGCCCAGCCGCCTGCCCCGCCCAGGGCGCCGGCGGCGATCAGCATGGGATAGGCGGGCACCGGCAGGCCGGCCTGCTCGACCAGCACGTTGGCGAACACCAGCCAGCCGCCGTACTGTTCGAGCAATAGTTGGATATCTTGCATGGGGTGGTTCCTGCTCGCCGCGCTGCGCGCGGCTCATTGCCCCGATTTTAGGCGCGCGGGCCGGTCCGCGACTGCCCCCCGGCGGCGCAACGGCCTGTCCCAGACAGATGCCGTCCACCCCGTGGGACAACGCGCACCACGCCGGTGCCGCCTATCCCCGCCAGGGTGCCTATAATCCTGCCCGGCCATCAGGTTTCCCCGACTTGCCGCGGGGACGCCGCATGGCATACAACTTGCTTCGCCCGGACTGGCCGCGCAATGACGCGCCGGCCCGCGCTCCCACCCCATGACCGATCCCACACCCTCGATTCCGACCGCTCGCACCGGCATGCCCGCCGGCGGCCGCCGTTTCGCGCGCGATCGCGTCTGGCCTTCTCCCCGCCTAGGAGTTTCCTGCATGAAAGCCCTGTTTTCCCTGTCCGGCGGCGTCGCCCGCCGCGGCCTGCTCAAGCTGGCCGCCGCCGCCGCCGGCGCGCTGCTGCTGGGCGGCGCCGCCCAAGCCCAGGCGCCCGCCAAGACCAAGGTCGCCGCCATCTACACGGTGCCGGTCGAGCAGCAATGGGTTTCGCGCATCCACAAGGCGCTGACGGCCGCCCGCGACCGCGGCGAGATCGACTACACCTTCTCGGAAAACGTCACCAACGCCGACTACGAACGCGTGATGCGCCAGTACGCCGAGCAGGGCAACCAGCTGGTGGTGGGCGAGGCCTTCGCGGTCGAGGCCGCCGCCCGCAAGGTGGCCAAGGACTATCCGCAGACCGCCTTCCTGATGGGCTCCTCGGGCAAGCCGCAGCAGCCCAACTTCTCGGTCTTCGACAACTACATCCAGGAACCCGCCTACCTGACCGGCATGATCGCCGCCGGCATGAGCAAGACCGGCAAGATCGGCCTGGTGGGCGGCTATCCCATCCCCGAGGTCAACCGCCTGATGCAGGCCTTCATCGAGGGCGCCAAGGAAGTGAATCCGCAGGCCGAGTTCACCGTGACCTTCATCGGCTCCTGGTTCGATCCTCCGAAGGCCAAGGAAGCCGCCTTCGCCATGATCGACAAGGGCACGGACGTGCTGTATGCCGAGCGCTTCGGCGTGTCCGACGCCGCCAAGGAACGCGGCAAGCTGGCCATCGGCAACGTGATCGACACGCAGCCGCAATACCCCGAGACCGTGGTGGCCTCGGCCCTGTGGAGCATGGAGCCCACCATCGACGCCGCGCTCAAGCAGGTCAAGGCCGGCGCCTTCAAGGCCGAGGACTACGGCCAGTATTCGCTGATGAAGCACAAGGGTTCGTCGCTGGCGCCGCTGGGCACCTTCGAAAGCAAGATCCCGGCCGAGCTGATCGCGCGCGTGCAGGCCAGGCAGCAGGCCATCCTGGACGGCAGCTTCAGCGTCAAGGTCAACGACAAAGAACCCAAGTCCTCGGCACGATGAAACCTGCGCCTCTCGCCCTGCGCCTGACGGGGATCACCAAACGCTTCGGCAGCCTGACGGCCAACGACGACGTATCGCTCACGCTGGCCCAGGGCGAAGTGCTGGCCCTGCTGGGCGAGAACGGCGCCGGCAAGTCGACGCTGGTGTCCATTCTGTTCGGCCATTACGTCGCCGACGCCGGCAGCATCGAAGTCTTCGGCCAGCCGCTGCCGGCCGGCCGCCCCGACGCCGCGCTCGCGGCCGGCGTGGGCATGGTGCACCAGCACTTCACGCTGGCCGACAACCTGACCGTGCTGGACAACATCATGGTCGGCACCGAGTCGCTGTGGAAGCTGGCCTCGGGCCGCGGCAAGGCGCGCAAGCGCCTGCTGGAGCTGGGCCGGCGCTTCGGCCTGGGCGTGGACCCCGATGCGCGCGTCGGCGCGCTGTCGGTGGGCGAGAAGCAGCGGGTCGAGATCCTCAAGGCGCTGTACCGCGGCGCGCGCGTGCTGATCCTGGACGAACCCACGGCCGTGCTCACGCCGCAGGAGGTGCAGGACCTGTTCGCCACCCTGCGCGGCTTCGTCGACGAAGGCCTGGCGGTGATCTTCATTTCGCACAAGCTGGAAGAGGTCATGGCGGTGTCGCGCCGCGTGGCCGTGCTGCGCCAGGGCAGGCTGGTGGCCGAACGCGATACCGCCGGCACCAGCCCCGCCGAGCTGGCCGAGCTGATGGTGGGCCGCAAGGTCGTCATGCCGCACGCCGAGGCCGTGGCGCCCGCCGAGCAGGCCGCCCCCGTCGTCACGCTGTCGCAGGTCAGCGTGCGCGACGGCCGCGACGGCGCGCTGCGCCTGGACAGCCTGGACCTGGTGGTGCACCGGCACGAGATCGTGGCCATCGCCGGCGTGGCCGGCAACGGCCAGCAGGCGCTGGTGTCGGTGCTGACCGGGCTGCGCCAGCCTTCCGATGGCGCGATACGCCTGGGCCCCGAACATGCCGCCGCGCCCACCACACCGGCCGGCTGGACCGCCGCGCGCGTCGGCCGCATCCCGGAAGACCGCCACGGCGAGGGCATGATAGGCGACAGCCCCTTGTGGGAAAACGCCATCGTCGAAGACCTGAAGGACAGGCGCTTCGCGCGCTACGGCCTGATCCGCGCGCGCGCGGGCAAGGCCTATGCCGCCTCGCTGGCCCGGCAGTTCGACGTGCGCGCGGCCTCGCTGGACGTGCGCACGCGCAGCCTGTCCGGCGGCAATATGCAGAAGCTGATCCTGGGCCGCACCCTGGCGCGCGAGCCGCGCTTCATCGTCGCCGACCAGCCCACCTGGGGCCTGGACATCGGCGCCGTGGCCTATGTGCGCGAGCAGCTGCTGGCGGCCCGCAAGCGCGGCGCGGGCGTGCTGCTGGTGTCCGAGGACCTGGAAGAGATCTTCGCGCTGGCCGACCGCATCGCGGTGCTGTGCGGCGGCAAGCTGGTCGCCGTCAAGCCGGTGGCCGAATGGACGCCCGCCACGGTGGGCCTGGCCATGACGGGCACCCGCGCCTGACGGCGCCGGCGTCCTTACTACTGAGCATCTTTCGCATGAAACTGATCCTGGAACGCCGCCCCGAGCCCAGCCGCCTGGCGCTGGCGCTGGCCCCCGTCGCGGCCATCCTCTTTACGCTGGCCGTCTGTACGGTGCTGGTGGCCTGGGCCGGCGCGCCCGTGGGCCGCACCTACGCGCTGCTGTTCGACGGCGCCTTCGGCTCGCGCTTCGCGCTGTCGGAAACGCTCACGCGCGCCACGCCGCTGATGCTGACCGGCCTGGCCTGCGCCGTGGCCTTTCGCGCCCGCTTCTACAACATCGGCGCCGAAGGCCAGCTGTACCTGGGCGCGCTGGCCGCGGTCGCCGTCGGCGGGCTGCATGACGGCACCGGCTTCGACCTGCCGGCGCCCGTGCTGTTCGGCGGCATGATGCTGGCCGCCGCGCTGGCCGGCGCCTTGCTGCTGCTGATACCGGCGCTGCTCAAGACCCGGCTGGGCGTCGACGAAGTGGTCACGACCTTGCTGGGCAATTTCATCGTGCTGCTGTTCGTGTCCATGATGCTGGACGGCCCCATGAAAGACCCCATGGCCATGGGCTGGCCGCAATCCGTGGCGCTCAACGGCGATCTGGAGCTGGGCAAGCTGATCGAGCGCACGCGCGCCCACACCGGCCTGCTGTGGGCCGCCGGGCTGGCGCTCGGGCTGTGGCTCCTGAACCGCTACACCGTGTTCGGCTTCCAGATGCGCGCGGTGGGCGCCAACGCCCACGCCTCGCGCTTTCTGGGCCTGCCGGTCAATCGCGTCATGCTCGGCACCGCCATGCTGTCCGGCGCGCTGGCCGGCCTGGCTGGCGCCATCGAGGTGGCGGGCCGCACCGGCTACGTCACGCTGGACATGTCGCCGGGCTACGGCTACACCGGCGTGGTGGTCGCCATGCTGGCGGGGCTGCACCCGCTGGGCGTGATCCTGGCCAGCCTGTTCGTGGCCGGCATGCTGGTGGGCGCCGACAGCATGAGCCGCGCCATCGCCGTGCCCAACTACATCGCCGACGTCATCGTCGCCACGTCGCTGCTGGCCATGCTGGTCGCGACCCTGTTCGCGCAGTACCGCCTGCGCCGCAACCCCGCCTGAGAAACGCATCATGGAATGGATGGATCTGATGAGTTCCGCAGCCTTCTGGGTCGCCGTGCTGCGCCTGGCCACGCCGCTGATACTGGGCACGCTGGGCGTGCTGCTGTGCGAACGCGCCGGCGTGCTGAACCTGGGCATCGAAGGCATCATGGTGGCCGGGGCCTTCACCGGCTGGCTGGCCGTGTACCTGGGCGCGCCGCTCTACGTGGGGGTGCTGGCCGCGGGGCTGGCCGGCGCCGCGTTCGGCCTGCTGCACGCGGTGCTGACCGTGCCGCTGGGGCTGTCGCAGCACGTCTCGGGCCTGGGCGTGACGCTGCTGGCCACCAGCCTCAGCTACTTCGCCTACCGCGTCACCTTTCCCAGCGTGAACACGCCGCCCACCATCACCCCGTTCGCGGAAATGAAGTTCCTCGACGGCATCCCGCTGATCGGGCCGGTGCTGGCAGGGCAGACGCCCATGACGCTGATCGCGCTGGCCGCCGTGCCGCTGCTGGCCTGGGTGCTGAACCGCAGCCCGGTCGGCCTGGCGATCCGCATGGTGGGCGAGAACCCGGCCGCCGCCGAAGGCCAGGGCCTGTCGGTGACGCGCCTGCGCATGGGCGCCATCGTGGCCGGCTCCGCGCTGATGGGCGTGGCCGGCAGCTTCCTGACGCTGGCCGCCTTCAACGCCTTCTTCTTCAACATGGTCAACGGCCGCGGCTGGGTCTGCGTGGCGCTGGTGGTGTTCGCCTCGTGGCGTCCCGCCAAGGCGCTGCTGGGCGCGCTGATCTTCGCCTTCTTCGACGCGCTGCAGCTGCGCATGCAGCAGGGCGGCGCGGCCTTGCCCGGCCTGCCGGAACTGCCGTATCAGGTCTACCTGATGCTGCCCTATATTCTTTCCATACTCGCCTTGGTGGTGATGGCGCGCCGCGCCGCCTACCCGCAAGCGCTGATGAAGCCCTATCGAAAAGGCGAAAGATAAGCCCCCGAGCGCTACGCGCTTCTCCCAGGGGCAGCGCCACGGCGACCGACTGAAATCTTCAGCAAGGAACCTCATGCTCGACCTGATCATCAAGAACTGCACGCTGCCCGACGGCCGCCGGGACATCGACATCGGCATCGCCGATGGCCGCATCGCGGCGCTGGAACCGGCGCTGAAGGCCGCAGCGGCCCGCACGGTGGACGCCGCGGGGCAGCTGGTGACGTCGCCCTTCGTGGACGCGCACTTCCATATGGACTCCACGCTGTCCTTCGGCCTGCCGCGCGTGAACCAGTCGGGCACGCTGCTCGAAGGCATCGCGCTGTGGGGCGAGCTCAAGCCGCTGCTGACGCAGGAAGCGCTGGTGGAGCGCGCGCTGGCGTACTGCGATTGGGCCGTGGCCCGCGGCCTGCTGGCCATCCGTTCGCACGTGGACGTGTGCGACCCGCGCCTGCTGGCCGTCGAGGCGCTGCTGCACGTGCGCGAACGGGTCAAGCCCTACCTGGACCTGCAGCTGGTGGCGTTCCCGCAGGACGGCGTGCTGCGCGCCCCCGGCGCGCTCGACAACCTGAAGCGGGCGCTGGACATGGGCGTGGACGTGGTGGGCGGCATTCCCCATTTCGAACGCACCATGCAGGACGGCGCCGAATCGGTGCGCATTCTGTGCGAACTGGCCGCCGAACGCGGCCTGCGCGTGGACATGCATTGCGACGAAAGCGACGACCCCCTGTCGCGCCACATCGAAACCCTGGCCTATCACACGCAGCGCCTCGGCCTGCAAGGCCGCGTCACGGGTTCGCATCTGACGTCCATGCATTCCATGGACAACTATTACGTCTCCAAGCTGATCCCGCTGATGCGCGAAGCCGGCGTGGCGGCGATCGCCAATCCGCTGATCAACATCACGCTGCAGGGCCGCCACGACACCTATCCGAAGCGCCGCGGCATGACCCGCGTGCCGGAACTGCTGGCCGCCGGCGTGCCGGTGGCCTTCGGCCACGACTGCGTGATGGACCCCTGGTACAGCCTGGGTTCGGGCGACATGCTGGAGGTCGCCCACATGGGCCTGCACGTGGCCCAGATGACGGGCCAGGACGCGATGCGCGCCTGTTTCCAGGCCGTGACGAGCACGCCCGCCGCCATCCTGGGGCTGGACGACACCGGGCTGGCGGTCGGCAAGCGCGCCGACCTGGTGCTGCTGCAGGCGCGCGATCCCGTCGAAGCGCTGCGCCTGCGCGCCACCCGCCTGATGGTGATGCGCGCCGGCGAGGTCGTCGCGACCACGCCGCCGGCCACCGCCACGCTCAACCTGCCCGGCCGCCCCGCCCTGGTCAGCTTTCAGACACCGGACCGCTGACGAAGCCCGGACGCCGCGCCGCCGTCACGATGATCTCCACCAGCAGCTCCGGCGCGGCCAGCTTGGCCTCGCAGGTGGCGCGGGCCGGCATCGCCTGCGACGGCGCCCATTCGGCCCACACCGCGTTCATGCCGGCGAAATCGCGGTCGATGTCCTTCAGCCAGATCTGCACGGACAGCAGGCGCGACTTGTCCGTGCCGGCCTGCGCCAGATAGCCGTCTATCTTGGCCAGCACGTCGCGCGTCTGCTCGGCGATGCCGCCGGCCGCCGACGAGGTCACGCCCGCCAGGTACACCGTCTCGCCGTGGATCACGATGCGGCTCAGGCGCTGGTTGGAATCCTTGCGCACGATATCGGTCATTCTGCTTGCTCCTTTGCGGATGAATGGTCCCCCGATGCGGGGTTGGTAAAGCGTTCGATACTGAACGGCGCGATCGGCATGTCGGTCGCGCCGGTGGTGATCAGGTCGGCCATGATACGGCCCACGATGGGCCCCAGCTCGAAGCCGTGGGCCGAAAAGCCGAAGGCGTGGAAAGCGGTCTCGTGGCGGCTGCTGCGGCCGATCACGGGGATCTCGTCGGGCATGGCGGCCTCGATGCCGGCCCAGCCGCGGTTCACGACCGCGTCGCGCATGTGCGGGAACAGGTCGCAGACCGTGCGCGCGCCCTCGGCCAGCGAGCGAAAATCCAGTTCGGTCCATTCCGCGTCGCGGTCCACCCAGGCGCGCCGCCCGCCGCCGATCAGCACCGTGCCATTGGCGCGCTGCTTGAACGACAAGGCGCGGCCCGTGCCCAGCACCACGGGGTCCAGGAAATGGTCCATGCGCAGCGTCACCAGCATCATGGGGCTGATCGCGGTCAGCGGCACCGGTTCTCCCCATTGCTCGGCGATGCGGTCGGCCCAGGCGCCGGCGCAGTTCAGCACCTGCGGCGCGGTGTAGACGCCGGCATCCGTGTCCACGCGCCACTGGCCGGCCTCGCGCGTCACCCGGCGCACGCACACGCCCTCCAGGTAGCGCGCCCCCAGGCTGGCCGCCTTCATACGGAAGGCCAGCGTGGTGCGGTACGGATCGGCGGCGGCGTCCTCGCGCGCGATCAGCCCGCCCTGCACCGTGGGCGCCAGCGCCGGAATCAGCTCGCGCAGGGCTTCGGGGCTTATCCACTGTTCGTGGGTGTAGCCGTGCCCGGTCATGGTCTGTAGCCGGGCGCGCAGCAGCGCGGCATCCTCGGCGTTCTCGGCCACGCGCACCTGGCCGTGCTGCTCGAAGCCGCAATCGTCGTCCACCAGTTCGCCGATGCGATACCAGAGCTCGCGCGAGGCCAGCGCCAGCGGCACTTCGGCCAGATGACGCGACAAGGTGCGCACGCCGCCGGCGTTCACGCCCGAGGCATGCCGGCCCGCATAGTTCTTTTCGATCACCAGGGCCCGCACGCCCGCGCGCGCCAGATGCAGCGCCGCCGAGCTGCCGTGCAGCCCGCCGCCGATGATGATGACTTCCGCAGACGGCGTGGCGCCGGTCATGTCCGTTTCCTATTCAAGTGCGCGCAGCGGTTTACTTTTTTAAACGGACGACGGCCTGCCGGGATTCGTCCGTCTGCGGCAGCGACGCCAGTTCTCCCAGCGTCAGCGGCTTGGTCGGGAAGCGCAGCCGGTAATAGCCCACATCCGGCGTCGGCACGCCGCGCTCCTCGGCGATGATCTCGGACACCGTCAGGCCGCAGAAGCGGCCCTGGCACGGCCCCATGCCGCAGCGCAGAAAGGCCTTCATCTGGTTCGGTCCGGAACATCCCAGCTTGACGGTCTCGCGCACCTGGGCGGCGGTGACTTCCTCGCAGCGACACACGATGGTGTCGCCGGTGGGCCGCCGGAAGGCCTCGGGCGCCTTGTACAGCGCGTCGAAGAACTCGCGGCCGCGGACCGCGCGGGCCAGGGCCGCGCGTGGCGCCGCGGCTTCGCCGTCGCGCCGGGCGGCGTCGATGCGGCCCAGCAGGTGGGCGGCCTGCAAGGCCGCCAGCCGGCCGCGGTGTTCGGCCGCCAGCGCGCCCGCGATACCCGCGCCGTCGCCGGCCATGCCGATGCCGTCCACCGAGGTCAGGCCCCATTCGTCGACCTTGGGCTCCCAGCAGTCCAGCGCCTCGTTCCAGCGATGCTCCGCGCCCACGGCGCGCGACAGGTTCACGTTGGGCACCACGCCCTGGTGCAGCATCAGCTGCTCGGCGGGCAAGGTCTTGGTGACGCCGCCGGCCGTATAGCGCACGCTTTGCAGCTTGCCCTCGCCCAGCGCCTCCAGCGCCGTCACGCCGCGGACGATGGGCACCGCCGCCTTGACCGCGCGCAGCAGCTTCAGGCCCTTGCCCAGGTAGGGCGAACGCAGAAAGCCCCAGACTTTCGGCAGCGCCTGGCCCATGCGTCCCGGCGGCGTGGTCTCCAGCAGCGCGTCGATCTTCACGCCCGCGTTCAGGTACTGCCAGGCCACCAGGTACAGCAGCGGGCCGCAGCCGGCCAGCACCGTGCGGTCGGCCGGCACCACGCCCGCGGACTTCAGCAGGATCTGCGCCGCGCCGGCGGTGATCACGCCCGGCAGCGTCCAGCCCGGAATGGGGAAAGGGCGCTCCTGCGCGCCGGTGGCCAGCAGCAGCCGGCGCGCGTGCACGATGCGCGCCTCGCCCGCAACCGAATACGCCACCTCGAAACCTTTCTCGGGCTGCGGCGCGGTGTGCTCGGCCACGGCCCACACGGTGGCGCCCGGCACGTAGCGCGCGCCCGACTGCTGGAAGGGCGTCACCAGCGAGGCGCCATGCCAGTAGTCCTCGCCCAGGATGCCGCGGTCGGTCACCGGGGTGGTGGTGATGGCGCGGTAGATCTGCCCGCCCGGCGCCGGCTGTTCGTCCAGCAGCACCGTGTCCACGCCCAGCTTCGCGGCCAGCGTGGCCGCCGCCAGTCCGGCCGGCCCCGCGCCCACCACCAGCAAATCGCATTGCGTCGTATCGATCATGCCTGCACCTTGCGCGCGCCCAGCTGGCGCTCGATTTTCATGCCTTCGCGCACGGCCGTCATGCAGCCCTGCTGGTTGGCCTGGCCGTCGATGGTGACCAGGCAGTCGTAGCACACGCCCATCATGCAATAGGGACCGCGCGGCACTTCGTTGACGGCCGTGTCGCGACAGGCCTGCACGCCGCCGGCGAACAACGCCGCGGCGACGCTGTCGCCCTGGCGGCAGCGCAGCTCGGCGCCGTTGACCGTTACACGCACCGGCGCGTCCTGCGCCTGGCGCTGCGCCTCGTCAAGCCTCTTGAACATGGAACCTCCGGGTCGAGAACGGCGCCATGTCGTCGGCCATCGAGCCGGCGGCGATCATGGGCGCCAGATTGAGCGCGTGCGCGGCCGCCAGCGTCACGCCGCTGTGGCAGGTGGCGACGAACGCCCCCGGGCACGTTTCGGATTGCTGATAGATCGGGAAACCGTCCTTGGACATCACGCGCAGCGCCGCCCAGCTGCGCACCACGCGCACGTCGCGCAGCGCCGGCAGGGTGCGCACGGCGCGGTCGGCCAGCGTGCCCAGGATGGGCAGGCCCACCTGGTTGTCGGCGTAACCCGCCTCTTCCTGCGAATCGCCGATCAGCCAGGTGCCTTCGTCGGTCTGGCGCAGAGTGGACAGCGGCGTCTCCAGCATGCGGCGCGTGCGCTCCAGCACCACGATCTGGCCGCGCTGCGGGCGCACCGGCACGTCCAGGCCCAGTTGCGCGCCCAGCGCCTTGTTGGACAGGCCCGAGGCCAGCACCAGCTTGCGCGCGCGCACGGCGCCGGCCGGCGTGTCGATCTCGAACACGCCGTCGCGCTGGCGGATGCGCTGCGCCGGACGGCGCGGCAGGTAGTCCACAACCCGCTGTGCAAAACTCATGTGCAGCGCGCGCAGCAGCTTGAGCGGGTTGGCGATGCCGTCGACCGGCGTCCAGGTCGCGCCGCGCACTTCCGGGCCGATGCCCGGCACCAGGTCCGCGAGCTCGGCGCGGTCCAGCAGCTTCCAGTCGTAGCTCGCCATGCCGGGCTGCGCCAGCAGGGTCTGCATGAACTTGACGCGGGCCTCCAGCTCCTCTTCGCTCAACAGCGCATGCAGGCCGCCGCGCTGCTCCAGGTGCACGTCCACGCCGGTTTCCTCCAGCAGCTGCGCCGCCAGCCGCGGCCAGCCCGTGGCCGAGGTCATGGTCCACACGCCGTAGCGCGGCAGGCCCATGCCCTTGCTCTGCACCCAGACCAGCCCGAAGTTGCCGCGCGAGGCCCGGTAGGCGACGTCGCCCTCGTCCAGCACGGCCACGTGGTCCAGTTCGCGCCGCAGGCCGTAGGCGATGGCCGAACCGACCAGTCCTCCGCCTATCACCGCCGCGTCGTAGATCCCGCGATGCGCGGGCGCACGCGGCGCCAGTTCCGTTTCTTCCGTCATTAGCGTCCCTTTCCTACAAACAGCTTCTCCAGGCCCACCGCGCGGTCCAGGATGAATATGGCGATGATGGTCACGTAGATCAGCACGGCCGACACCGCGGTCACCAGCGGGTCGATCGTGTCTTCGATGTGCAGGAAGATGCGCACGGGCAGCGTGGTGGTCGACGGCGAGGCGATGAAGATGGACATCGTCAGTTCGTCGAAGCTGGTGATGAAGGCGATCACCCAGCCGCTGACCACGCCCGGCAGCAGCAGCGGCAGCACCACCCGCCGGAACGCCGTCCAGTTGGACGCGCCCAGCGATTGCGCCGCGCGCTCCAGCGCCGGGTCTATGCCGGTGGCCGAGGCCAGCACCAGGCGCAGCGCATAAGGCATGATCAGGATTACGTGCGCCACCACCAGGCCGAAATACGTGCCCGCCAGGTCCACCGTGGTGAAGAACTTCAGGAAGGCCAGGCCCAGCACCACGTGCGGAATCATCAGCGGCGACAGGAAAAACGCCACCAGCGCTTCGCGTCCGCGAAAGCGGTTGCGCGCCAGCGCCAGCGCGCTGGGCACGGCCAGCACGATGGCCAGGCTGGCCGACAGCGCGCCCAGGCCCAGGCTGAACCAGAAGGCGTCGACGAAGCGCGGGTTGTCCAGGATGGCGCGGAACCAGCGCAGCGACAGCCCGCCCGAAGGCAGGGAGATGAAGCCTTCGGACGTGAACGCCACCGCGCACACCATGACGATGGGCGCCAGGATGAAAAGAATGAAGAGCGTATGGAACAGCAGGCCGATGGGACCGTTCTTGAATGGCATCTCAGCCTCCCGCCTGGTTGAAGACCGCGCCGTACTTGCGCTCGATGATGCGGTTGGCCGACAGCAGCACCACCACGGTGGCCAGCAGCAGCACCACCGCCAGCGCCGCGCCCAGCGGCCAGTTCAAGGTGTTCAGGAACTCGTCGTAGGCGGCCGTGGCCACGTTCTTCAGGCGCCGTCCGCCGATGATGGCCGGCGTGGCGAAGGAGCTGGCCGCCATCGCGAACACCATGATCGCGCCCGACAAAATGCCCGGCATGACCTGCGGAATCACCACGCGCCAGATCACGGTGAACTGCGTCGCGCCCAGCGACAGCGCCGCGGCTTCGGTCGACGGATTGATCCGCTGCAGCGAGGCCCACACCGAGATCACCATGAAGGGCACCAGCACGTGGGTGAGCGCGATGGCCACGCCCAGGTTGCTGTACATCAGGTCTATCGGCGTGGAGATCAGCCCTATGCCCATCAGCGCCTGGTTGATCAGGCCGGTGGAGCCGAACAGCAGCGCCCAGCCCAGCGTGCGCACCACCACCGATATCAGCAGCGGCCCCAGCACCACCATCAGGAACAGGCCCTTCCACGGATTGGCCATGCGCGACAGCACGTAGGCCTCGGCCGTGCCCAGCACCAGACAGGCCAGCGTGACCGCGGCGGCCACGCCGAAGGTGCGGGCGTAGATCTCGTAGTAATAGCCGTCGGAAAATATCTCGGCGTAGTTCTTCCAGGTGAACGCGGCCTGCATGCCGCCGTAGAACTGGAAGTCGAAGAAGCTGATCAGGATCACCAGCGCCATCGGCACCACCAGAAAGGTGGCGTACAGCGCAAGCGCCGGCGTGCTCAGCAGCCAGGGATTGGCGCGCGCGCTCATGACGGCCGGCCTTGCGGCGCCGCGTCCACCGCGCACATGTCCTGCGCGCGCCAGCGCAGGTGCACGGCCTCGCCTTCGGCCGGCACCGGCACGCCGTCGTTCTGGCGTATCACCAGCACGTCGCCCACCGAGGTCTCGACCTGGCACAGCCAGTGGTTGCCCTGGAATACGCGGGCCTTCATGCGCCCGGGCAGCGCACAGGCGGCGGGCTCGGAAAACAGGATTTTCTCGGGGCGCACGATCACGGCGCCGCGCGGCACCGGCGCGCCTTCCATGCTCAGGTGCGCCTCGCCGATGCGCGCGCGCGTCTCGCCGCCATAGTCTTCGGCCTGCGGCGTGAACACGTTCGCCTTGCCCAGGAAGCCGCCCACGAACTGGCTGGCCGGGCCTTCGTACGCCTGGAACGGCTCGGCCACCTGTTCCACGCGCCCCTGGTTCATCACCACGACCCGGTCCGACAGCGCCAGCGCCTCGGACTGGTCGTGCGTCACCAGGATGGTGGTGGTACCCACCGTGCGCTGGATGCTGCGCAGTTCAAGCTGCATTTCCTCGCGCAGCTTGGCGTCCAGGTTGGACAGCGGCTCGTCGAGCAGCAGCACGCTGGGCCGGATGACCAGCGCGCGCGCCAGCGCAACGCGCTGCTGCTGCCCGCCCGACATGCGCGCCGGATGGCGGTCGGCCAGGTGCGACAGGCCCACCAGCTTGAGCGCTTCGGCCACGCGCGCCTCGCGCTCGTCCTTGCGGACCCGCTGCATCTCCAGCCCGAAAGACACGTTCTCGGCCGCCGTCATGTGCGGAAACAGGGCGTAGTTCTGGAACACCATGCCCAGCCCGCGCTTGTTGGCCGGCACCTTGCTGACGTCCCTGCCGTCGAGCACGATGCTGCCGCCGGTGGGCTCGACGAAGCCCGCGATCATCTGCAGCGTGGTGGTCTTGCCGCAGCCGGACGGCCCCAGCAGCGATATGAACTCGCCGCGGTTCACGGACAGGCTCAGGTCCTGCACCGCCACCGTGTCGCCATAGCGCTTGCTCAGGCCGTTCAAAACGAGATAAGTCATGGATGCTCCCGTGGGCTGCGCGGTCTCAGCGCTCGATTTCCCGCGTCCAGCGCTTGTTCCAGTCGTCGCGGTTCTGGTTGACGGTGTCCCAGTCGATCACGATCAGGTCGTCGGCGCGCTTGCCGATGGGCAGCGGCACGCGGGGATCGTCGGTGACCTTGGCCTTCTTGTTGACCGGGCCGTAGCCGTAGGCCGAGGCCAGCTTCTCCTGCACCTCGGGCGAGACCAGGTATTGCACGAAGGTCTGGGCCAGCGGATTGGCGTCGGGCTTGGCCACCGGGCAGACCGACGACAGCAGCGCGTAGGCGCCTTCCCTGGGATACACGAAGCCCACCGGGAAGCCGGTATCGGCGAACGCCTTGACGCGGCCGCTGCCCCAGACCGAGATCACCGCCTGGCCGCTGGAAAACAGTTCCGTCATCTTGCCGGGCGAGGGCTCATAGACCAGCACGTTGGGGCCGACCTCGTTCTTGAAGGTGGCGAAGCCCGGATCGATTTTCTTCTCGCCGCCGCCGCCTTCGCGCGCGTACTCCACCAGCGCGTGCAGGCCGTAGGTGTTGTTCAGCGGCGGGATCACCAGCTGCTTTTTGTACTTGGGGTCCTTCAGGTCCTTCCAGGACTCGGGCGGCGCCCATTTCTTTTCCTCGAAGGCCTTCTTGTTGTACATGATGCCGGTGGCCACGATGCCGATGGCCACCGCCTTGTCGTCCTTGTAGCGGGCCGTTCCGTACAGGTCGTCGGCGGGCAGGCCCTTGATGGGCGCGCAGAAGCCCAGCGCGATGGCCTGGTACATGGGGCCGTCGTCGATGATGGCCACGTCGACCTGCTGGTTGCTCTTCTGCGCCTGCAGGCGCGCCACCGTGTTGGTGGAGTTGCCGGCCACGTAGTTCAGCTCGACGCCGTGCTGCTTGGCGAAAGGCGGGAAGATCTCCTTGCGCATGATGTCTTCGAACGAGCCGCCGTATCCGGCCACCACCAGTTTCTGCGCCTGCGCGTTGGCGCCGAGTCCGGCGGCCATCGCCGCCGCCGCGAGCACTGCAAGTACCTTGCCCATGAAAACCCCCGAATATTTGGAAGAAAACTGCAAGAACCGCCGAATGCCGGCCGGAGCGGCGTACAATTTGTCCGGACATGAACATCCGGACAAATGATGGATCTCGCAAGACGCCATTGTCAATGGGTTATTGTCCGTATAAACCCCATATAACGATTGCAGGAGCCTTCCCATGACCCGATCCTCCGAGCGCGCGGCCGGCCCCGGCGGGGCGCGGCAAGCACACGGCAAACCGGAATCTCCGGCGCCGGGCGGCGAGTCCGACGGCCCCCGCTACAAGAGCATTTTCCGCACGCTCTCGCACGACATCCGCACCGGCCGCTACCCCGTCATGACGCTGCTGCCCACCGAACACGAGCTGTGCGAAATGTTCGACGCCAGCCGCCATACCGTGCGCGAAGCCGTGCGCATGCTGACCGTGGCCGGCATGGTGTCGCGCCGCCCCGGCGTGGGCACGCGGGTCGAGACCGCGCGCGCCAGCACCCGTTTCACGCAGCGCATTTCGCAGTTTCCCGACCTGCTGCAGTACGCGCGCAACGCCGCGCTGCTGGTGCGCGACGTGCGCACCGTCAAGCTCGGCAAGCGGCTGGCCGAAACGCTGGGCTGCGAAGCCGGCTTGTCCTGGCTGCATATCAACTCCATCAAGACCCTGGACGACCAGGACACGCCCGCGGCCTGCACGCTGATCTATGCCGACCCGGCCCATTCGGACGTCCAGGTCGAGGTCAAGTCGCGCATCTCGCTGCTGCGCCTGATCGAAGACCACTTCGGCGAGCGCATCACCGAAGTCAACCAGGAGTTCTCGGCCACCCCCATCGGCACGCCGATGGCGCGGCAGCTGCGGGTCGAACCGAAAACGGCGGGCTTCGTCATCACGCGCCGCTACTATGGCGAGGGCGGCGTGCTGCTGCTGGCCACCATCACCACCTTCCCCCACGACAGGATGAAATACTCCATGACGCTCAACGTGGCGTGAACGCCGCGCGCTCGCCGTAGGCGGCGCGCGCGGCCTGCGCGCTGACCTTGCCGTCGGCCAGGTCCCGCTCGATGCGCGCCAGCGGCCGCTCCGAAGGCGGGCCGTAGCCGCCGCCGCCGGGGGTTTCGATACGCACGCTTTCGCCCGGCGCCAGCGCGATGTTGGCGGTCTTGGAAAACAGCACTTCTTCCTGCGGCGTGCCGAAATTGCGGATCAGGCGCGCACGGCGTCCGTCGCCGCCGCCGTCCACGCCGGCCGCCACGCCCACGGTGTGGCTGTCCGAGCGCGCCGAGAACACGATGCCCGGGCCGGCCGCGCGGATCTGCTTGGCGATGGCCAGGCCGCCGCGGGTGCGGCCCGCGCCGCCCGAGTCCGGGATCAGCGCGTACTCGTCCATCAGCAGCGGATACTCGTTTTCCAGCGCTTCCACCGGCAGGTTGGAGGTGTTGGTCATGTGCACGTGCACCGCGTCCATGCCGTCGGCGTCCAGGCGCGCGCCGGCGCCGCCGCCCAGCGTTTCCAGGTACACGAAATGCCCGGCGCGCTCGCGCCAGCGGCCCGAGAACACGATCGCCGGGCAGCAGTCGTTGCTGGACGCCATGATCTTGTCCGGCGGCAGCAGGCCGCGGAACGCGCCGAAGATCGCGCCCGCCACTTTCTGCGCCGTGATGGAGCGCGCACCCACGGCGGCCGGATGCTCGGGGTTGGTGATGGTGCCCACCGGGGCGGACAGCGTGATCGGATCGAACAGGCCGGCGTTGGGCGCCAGCTCGGGGTCCAGCAGCGCCTTGACGGCGTAGTACACGCAGGCGCGCAGGGCGTTGAACGGCAGGTTCATCGCGCCGCGCGCCTGCCCGCCGGAGCCCTCGAAATCGAAATGCAGGTTGTCCGGGCCGACGGTCAGCGTCACCTGGATGGGCACGGGATCGCCGCCCATGCCATCGTCGTCCAGGTCGCTGCGGAAGGTGTAGCTGCCCTGGCGCAGTTCGGCGATGCGGTTGAGCAGCCTGCGCCGCGTATAGGCGATCACGTCGTCCACCGAACGCAGCACCGCGTCCAGCCCCATCTGCCGGATCAGGCCCTGCACGGCGGCCGCGCCGCGCCGGTTGGTGGCCATCTGCACCCGCAGGTCCAGCACCCGTTCCTCGGGGTCGCGGGTGTTGGCGCAGATCAGGCGCAGCATGTCCTCGTCGGTTTCGCCATGCCTGGCGATGCGGCAGGCGGGAATGCGTATGCCTTCCTCGAAGATGGATTTCAGGCCGCCCGCGATCGATCCCGGCACCGCGCCGCCCACGTCGGAATGGTGCGCGATATTGGCCGCGAAGAAGCGCAGCGCGCCGTCCCAGAAGACCGGGGTGACGACGTTGATGTCCGGCAGGTGGCTGCCGTCGGCCAGATAGGGGTCGTTGCAGATGAAGACGTCGCCTTCGCGGATCCGGTCCAGCGGATAACTGCGCAGGATCGCGCCCATCGCGCCGTCCAGCGAACCCAGGTGCAGCGGAATCTGCGTGCCCTGCGCCACCAGCCGGCCGCGCGCGTCGAACAGCGCCACGGAGCAGTCCTTGCGCTCCTTGATGTTGGTCGAGAACGAGGCGCGCACCAGCGTGTTGTTCATGTCCTCGGTGATGGACAGCAGGCGGTTGCAGAACACCTCCATGCCGATGGGGTCCGCCAGCGCGGCGGCGCCGGCCTTATCGGTCTTGCTCATGCGTGCCTCCTTGCAGGCGGATGATCAGGTTGCCGTATTCGTCGACGCTGGCCTGGTGGCCCACGCCGACCACGGTGGTGGAGCTCATTTCCTCGAGCAGCGCGGGGCCGGTGAAGCGTGCGCCGGTGGGCACGCGGTCGCGGTCGTAGACCGGCGTGTCCATCCAGCCGTGGCCGGCGCCGAAATAGGCCTGGCGCCGGCCCAGCAGGGCGTCGTCGAGCGCGCCGCCCACGTGGCGCGGCGCCAGCGGCGCCTTGACCACCTGGCCCACGGCCTGCATGCGGCAATTGATGATCTGCACCTTGCGGTCGTCCACCGTGTAGCCGTATTCGCGCTCGTGCGCCTCGGCGAAGCGGCGCGCGAACTCGGCATAGCCGCCGGGACCGGTATCGTCCAGGCCGACCTGCACCTCGAAGTTCTGGCCCTCGTAGCGCGCGTCGATGGCGCTGTGGCAGGCGCGCAAGCCCGGGTCCACCCGCTCTTCGGCCAGCCAGTCCTGGGCCTGCGCGCGCAGCTCCTCGAAGATGGCCGAGATCGCGCTCCAGTTGTCGGGGCTGGCCAGCGAAATTTCGCTGCGCACGAAGTCGAAGGAGATGTCGCTGAGCAGAATGCCGCGCGCGCACATGGTGCCGGGCTCCTGCGGCACGATCACCGTCGGAATGCCGCATTCCTCGGCCACCTCGGCCGCATGCAAGGGACCCGCGCCGCCGTAGGCGTACAGGGCGAAACGCGACAGGTCGTAGCCGCGCTCGGTCGACACCGCGCGGATGGCCCGGCTCATGTTGGCCGCCGCGATGCGCAGAATGCCTTCGGCCGCCGCCTCCATGCCCAGCCCCAGCGGCTCGGCCACGCGCTGCTCGATCACCTGGCGGGCGGCCTGCGCGTGCACCGGCATGCGGCCGTTCAGCAGCGCCACCGGATTCAGGCGCTGCAGCGCGATCTCGGCGTCGGTAATGGTCGGCTCCTGGCCGCCGCGGCCGTAGCCCACCGGCCCCGGCACCGCGCCGGCGCTGTGCGGGCCGACCTTCAGCGCGCCCGCGTCGTCCAGCCAGGCGATGCTGCCGCCGCCGGCGCCGATCACGTGGATGTCGACCATGGGCGTCTTGACCGGATAGCCGGCCACCTGGCGGTGCGAAGTGAACAGCGGACGGCCATCGCATACCAGCGACACGTCGGTGCTGGTGCCGCCCACGTCGAAAGTCACCAGGTCCGGGCTGCCGATGGCGCGGCCCACCGCCGCCGCGCCCACCACGCCCGCGGCCGGGCCGGACAGGCAGGTGCGCACCGGATACTGGCGCACCGTGGCGATGGACATCAGGCCGCCGTTGGAGTGGATGGTGTGCGGTTCGTGGCGGATGTCCAGCTCGCGCACCCGCTGCAGGAAGCGTTCCAGGTAGCGCGCCATCTTCGGCCCCACCGCGGCGTTCAGCACGGTGGTCGACAGGCGCTCGTACTCGCGGAATTCGGGCAGCACGTCGGAAGACAGGCTGATGTAGGCCTGCGGCATGACCTCGGCCACGATCTGCGCGGCGCGGCGCTCGTGCGCGGGATTGCGGTAGGCGTGCAGGAAGCAGATGGTCACCGCCTCGATGCCGGCCTGCGCGTAGCGCTCGGCGGCTGCGCGCACCGCGGCTTCGTCCAGCGGCGTCAGCACCTCGCCCGCCGCATTGACGCGCTCGGCGACTTCGATGCGGAATTCGCGCGGCACCGCCACCGGCGGCTTGCCCACGCTGTAGTCGTACAGGTGCGGGCGCGTCTGGCGGCCGATCTCCAGCACGTCGCGAAAGCCCTGCGTGGTGATCAGCCCGACTCGCGCGCCCTTGCGTTCGATGATGAGGTTGGTGGCCACGGTCGTGCCGTGGCCCACGTGCGACACCTGCGCCGGCGAGACGCCGCGCTGCTCCAGCATCTGGCCGATGCCGGCGGCGATGGCCTCGGAGGGATCGTGCGGCGTGGAAGGCACCTTGTGGAAGTGCACCGTGCCGGCGTCCTCGTCGATCATCGTGAAGTCGGTGAACGTGCCTCCGACGTCTATCCCTATGCGATACATGTTCTCTTCCAGATTGAGTCTTGCGGGCCGGGACCCGGCGAAACGCGGGGGTTAGGAATCAGTCCAGGCGGATGCCGGCCTGCTTCACCACCTTGCACCACTTGCTGATTTCGTCCTTGATCATGGCGCCGAACGCCGGCCCGGCCACGTCGGACACCTGCGCGCCCTGCTGTTCCAGATAGGCTTTCATCGCCGGCGCATGCAGGGTCTGCACCAGGCCGTCGGTGAGTTTCTGCCGCAACGGTTCCGGCATGTTGGCCGGCGCCAGCATGCCGAACCACACCATGGCCTCGTAGCCGGGATAGCCGGATTCCGCGACCGTCGGCACGTCGGGCAGCATGGGCGAGCGCTGCGGCGAGGTCACCGCCAGCGCCTTGATCTTGCCGTCCTTGATGTACGGGTAGGACGTCATCACCACGTCCATCATCATGTTGACCTGTCCGCCGACCAGGTCGATCAGCGCCGGCCCGGACCCGCGGTAGGGCACGTGCACGATGGACACGCCGGCGGTGGTCTTGAACAGCTCGGCGGCCAGGTGGTTGGACGTGCCCTGGCCGTTGGAGGCGAAGGAATACTTCTCGGGCGCCTGCTTCAGCAGCGCCACGAACTCCTTCAGGTTGCCGGCCGGCACCGACTGGTTCACCGACATCACGTTGGGAATCGTGGCCACCACGGCCAGCGGCGTGAAGTCCTTGACGGCGTCGTAGGGCAGCTTGGAATAGACGCAGGGCGCGCTGCCGTGCGTGCTGACCGATCCCATCAGGATGGTGTAGCCGTCGGCCGGCTGGCGCGCCACGTATTCCGTGCCCACGGTGCCGCCGGCGCCCGGCCGGTTCTCGACGATGACGTTGGCGGACAGGCGCTGGCCCAGCCCTTCGGCGATCTTGCGCGCGATCAGGTCGGTGGAGCCGCCCGCGGCGAACGGCACCACGATGCGGATCACCTTGTCCGGCCAGGCGGCGCTGGCCGAAACGGCCGCCGCGGCCAGCACGGCGCCCGCGGCAATGCGACAGCAATTGCGTAACAGCCCTTTCTTCATGGCTAGGTTTCCCCTTGTTGATAGAACTTCCTGGTGGCCGGATCATGCGCGTCCGGCGCGTACTCGTTCGCTGCAACAACGGGGTCATGCTAGGCCCGCCGATTCGATGACAGCAGTCCTGCAGGTTTATATTTGTATAAACGCCATTTATGAGGCCGCAGCGTGAAGAATCCGGACCTGAACCTGCTTTTGCATTTCGATGCGCTGATGGCCTGCCGCAACGTGTCGCGCGCGGCCGAGCAGCTCGACATCAGCCAGCCGGCCATGAGCGCGGCCCTGAACCGGCTGCGCCAACTGTTCGGCGACCCGCTGCTGGTGCGCGAAGGCGGCGCCTGGCAGCCCACGCCACGGGCGCATGAACTGCACCAGAACTTCAAGCCGTTGCTGGAAGGCTGGCATCGCGCCACGCGCACGCGCGAGGCGTTCGACCCCGCGCACTCGTCGCGCACGCTGTCGTTCTACGCCACCGATTACGTGCAGTACACCTTGCTGCCCAAGTTGATACCCCGGCTGGCGGTGGACGCGCCGCACTTCCAGCTGCAGATCGTGCCGGCCCGGCCGCAGCACGGCCTGAGCATGCTGGACACCAACCACGTGGAACTGATCGCGGGCTACTTCCCCGATCCGGCGCCCGACCTGCGCACGCGCTTCCTGTACCAGGAGCCGGCGGTGTGCATCGTGCGCGAAGGCCATCCCTGCCTGCGCAAGCGCTGGAACCTGGACGCCTACCTGAGCTACGGGCATCTGGACCTGGCCGCGCACACGCGCTATTTCAGCACCGCGATCGACCGCATCCTGATGGGGCACAACCGCAGCCGCAAGATCGTGGCGACCCTGTCGAGCTACCTGGTGTGCCCGTTCATCGTCGAGGGCTCCGACCTGATCGCGACCATGCCGGTCAGCATCGCGCGCGCCATGTCCGGCAGCGCGCGCATCGTGACGCAGAAGGTCCCGCTGACGCTGCCGCCCATCGCGGTATCGCTCTACTGGCACGAGCGCTACCAGGACGATCCCGCGCACGCCTGGCTGCGCCAGTACCTTGCAGGCGTGCTCGGCTGAAGCGGCCCGCCGCCTACTTCAGCGGCAGGTGGATGCGGGTCAGCAGCTGCGACGGCGGCGTGCTGCGCGGATCGTTCATGTACTGCTCGAACATGGGGAAGTCGGCCGGCACCATGCCGCTGCCCGGCAGCCATTGCGAGAACAGCCAGTTATAGGCCTTGTCCATCTCGTTGTAGGGGCCGGTGTGCGCCAGCACCGCGCAGCGGCCCGCCGGGATCTCGAAGCGCTCGAAACCCTCGCCCGGCGCGACGTCGGCCGCGATGGGCACGCCGGCCAGCGAACGCAGCTCGCGCGCCGGCACCTGTTCGGGGTCGTCGAAATACACGCCGTAGCCGCAGGCGTCGCGCGCGGCCAGGCCGCGGCTGGCGGCCAGCATGAAGGCGCGGTCGAACACGGGGCCGATGTCCTGGTAGCTGCCGCGGTGCGGCAGGGCCGCCAGAATCACGCCGGGAAAGTTCTCGATGGTGATGGGATACATGCCTAGCTCCTGAGGGTCGAAGGGACGGGAGCGGGCGGCGCGATAGCGTCCCGGCGCCATGCCGAAGACCGCGCCGAAGGCCCGGTTGAACGCGGCGTCCGACTCGTAGCCGGCGCGCTGCGCCACCTCGCGCAAGGAAACCTGGGACCCCGCCAGCGCGGCCGCCGCGCGGTGCATGCGGATGCGCTGCACCGTGGCGTTCACCGTTTCCCCCATCATCGCGCGATAGACGCGATGGAAGTGGTACGGCGACAGGCAGGCCAGGTCGGCCAGCCGGTGCAGGTCCGGATCGGCGTCGGGATGGCTTGCCAGCCAGCGCAGGACCGGATCCAGGCGCCGGGCGTAGTGGGTTAGGGTTCCAGGCTTCATGCGAGCTCCTTGGAGTGCAATGTAGTGGAGCGGCGTTTGCAGATTTTGCGAAAAGAGCGGCGTTTGCAGATCTTGCGAAAAAAAAGCCGGACGCACAGGCGTCCGGCATGTTCTCGTTCCTGCGGCGGACAGCTCAGGTCGGATAGGTGCCCGGCAGCAGGATGCTGCGGTCGCCCGGCACGATGGAGCGGCGGCCGCAGAGCGCCATGGTGGTGTCCATTTCCTTGTACAGGATCTCCAGCGCGCGGGTCACGCCCGCCTGGCCGTAGGCGCCCAGGCCGTACAGGAAGGCGCGGCCGATCATGGCGCCGCGCGCGCCCAGCGCCACCGCCTTGAGGATGTCCTGGCCCGAACGGATGCCGCCGTCCATCCACACCTCGATCTTCGAGCCTACGGCATCGGCGATCGAGGGCAGGGCGGCGATGGACGACATGGCGCCGTCGAGCTGGCGTCCGCCATGGTTGCTGACGATCAGCGCGTCGGCGCCGCTGTTGGCGGCCAGCTGCGCGTCCTCGACGTCCAGGATGCCCTTGATGATGAGCTTGCCGCCCCAGCGCTGCTTGATCCATTCGACGTCGTCCCAGCTCAGGCGCGGGTCGAACTGTTCGGCCGTCCACGACGACAGCGAGGACAGGTCGCTCACGCCCTTGGCGTGGCCGACGATATTGCCGAAGGTGCGGCGCTTGGTGCCCAGCATGCCCAGGCACCAGCGCGGCTTGGTCGCCAGGTTGATGAGGTTGCGCAGGGTGGGCTTGGGCGGCGTGGACAGGCCGTTCTTGATGTCCTTGTGGCGCTGGCCCAGGATCTGCAGGTCCAGCGTCAGCACCAGCGCCGAGCAGCCGGCCGCCTTGGCCCGGTCGATCAGGTTGCCGACGAATTCGCGGTCGCGCATCACGTAGAGCTGGAACCAGAACGGCTTGCCGGTGGCCGCCGCCACGTCTTCCAGCGAGCAGATGCTCATGGTCGAGAGCGTGAAAGGCACGCCGAAATCCGCCGCCGCCTTGGCCGCCAGGATCTCCCCGTCGGCGTGCTGCATGCCGGTCAGGCCGGTGGGCGCGATGGCCAGCGGCATGATCGCGTCCTGGCCCGCCAGCGTGGTGCGCAGCGACCGGCCTTCCATGTTCACCGCCACGCGCTGGCGCAGCTTGATCTTCTGGAAGTCGCTTTCGTTGGCGCGGTAAGTGCCTTCGGTCCAGGCGCCGGAATCCGCGTAGTCGTAAAACATGCGCGGCACGCGTTTCTGCGCGACGACGCGCAGATCTTCGATGCAGGTGATCGTAGAAAGGTTAGCGGTCATGGGTGTCTATGGAGTGATGAGGGGCGCGGGCCGGACTCGTTATTGATTTTCTGGTCCCCGGGACCAGCGGCTGCTGGCGCCCCGGGCGGTCCCGCGGGGCTCACGAACCCCGCGGCGCTGCCCAGTATACGCGCCGGGGCCGGCAAGCGTCGCTTGCCGGCCCCGGTCGCCCCCCAAAATCGCAAGGGCCTGCGCGGCCCCTGCGTCCCCTATCGCGGCCAGACCTTGGAGACCGCGCGTATCGTGGCCCAGGCCACCCAGCGCGGGCTGGTCAGGCGCGCCGCCGGCAGGCGGCGCATCACGTCCACGGCCAGCCCGCCGCGCTTGTGCCATTGCTTCTTGCGCGTTTGGCTGTCGGTCCAGCGGCCCTCCAGCCACGGAAACTCGCGGCGGCCCGGCTTGTAGACCGGCGGCGTGTTGTAGATCAGGATGTAAGCCAGGCGCGGCGCGGACGAAGTGTTGGGCCCCGTGAAATGCAGGGTGCGGGCATCGTGCACGGTGATCCCGCCCGGCTCCAGCGGCTCCGGCACGGCCAGCTCGCGCGCGAAATCGCCGCAGCACTCCAGCGGATGCAGGCTCTTGTCGCCGCCCGGCGAACGGTGCTCCAGCACCTCCCATTTGTTCGAGCCGGGAATGAACTGCATGCAGCCGTTCTCGACCGTGGCCGGCTGCAGCGCCAGCCAGATGCTGAGTTCGTTGTAGACGAAATCCGGCGAACGGAAGGCCTCGTCCTGGTGCCAGGGCGTCTCGGGACCGTCGGGGCCGGGCTTGAGCAGGGCGTGCTCGCCGTAGAGCGCGGCGTCCTCGCCCAGCAGCTGGCGGGCCAGTTCCAGCGTGCGCTCGTGGTAGACGGTCTTGAGCAGGCCCGGGGCATAATGGCGCGGATCGTGCAGACTGGGAAACTTGGCGGGCTTGGACGGATCGTCGCGGCTCACGAAGTCGTATTGCGCACCCTCGTTGTAGCCGGTCTTGTTGGCGAACAGATCCATCAGGGTACGGCGGATGTAGCCCACTTCATCCTGCGGGCACATGTCCTTCAGGGCCAGATACCCTTGTTCCCTGTAGCGCGCTGTCTCTACTTCCGACAACAAACTGGTCTCTTCCATAATGGCTTCTCCAAGCTCTGGTAGCGGGTGTTCCCGTTGGCACGTTTTGACATGAGCTCTAACGTATCGCTTCGAAGGCCATCGGGCCTATAGACCATCCGCTGTAGCCAATACCGCCTACGGCGGCGCATCATCCGAAGGAAACCGCATGCAAGACCCTCATTCCCCCCCTCACATCGAAACCGTGCACGTCACGATCAGCGGCACCGTGCAGGGCGTGGGCTACCGCCACGCCACGGTGCGCCGCGCCCATCTGCTGGGCGCGACCGGCTGGGTCCAGAACTTGCCGGACGGCACGGTGGAGGCCGTGGTGCAAGGCACGCCCGACCAGGTCGACCACATGCTGGAATGGCTGCGGCGCGGCCCGCCCGGCGCCGCCGTGAAGGAATTGACCACGCGCCAGGAGTACACCGACAAGCGTTACATCCGCTTTGAACAGCTGTAGAACCGCCCATGGCGCGCACCGGCGGGCAGTAATCCGATAGGGGGAGAAACGGCGGACGATTGCGCCGTAAGGCTCAGCGGGTACGCAACCAGCGCCCGCCCAATTGGTTGAGCACCAGTCCGGCCAGCACGCAGGCCGCGCCCAGCCATTGCAGCGGCAGCAGGCTTTCGTCGAAGGCCATCGAGGCCGCCCAAAGCCCCACCACCGGCACCAGCAGCGAGAACGGCGCGACCTTGGCCGCGGCATGGCGCGTCAGCAGCTGCGTCCACAGGGTATAGGCCAGCAAGGTCGCCAGCCCCGCCAGGTACAGCACCGACAGCGCCTCGCTCCAGCCCATGCCGGCCACCATGGCCAGCGCCGGCTCCCAGCCGTCGATCAGCACGGCCAGCAGCAGGAAAGGCAGCACCGGCGCGGCGCTGCTCCAGGCGATGAAGGCGAACGGATCGTAGCCGGGCGAGCGGCGACTGGCCAGGCGCACGATGATGTTGGACACGGCCCACATGAACGCGGCGCCCAGCGTCAGCACGAAGCCCGTCATGGTCATCTGGCCCGGCCCCGCGCCCCGGCCGCCGGCGATGATGGCCAGCCCGGCCGCGGCCACGCACAAGCCCAGCCAATGGTGGCGCTGCGCGCGTTCATGCAGCAACGGCGCGGCCAGCAGCAAGGTGAAAAACGCCTGGGTCTGGATGACCAGCGAGGCCATGCCGGCGGGCATGCCGGACTGCAGCGCGGTAAAGAGCAGGCCGAACTGGCCCAGGCCCTGCACCAGCCCGTAGGCCGCGACCCAGCGCCAGGGCAGCCGCGGCGGGCGCACGAACAGAATCAGCGGAAACGCCGCCAGGGCGAAGCGCAGCGCGCCCAGCATCATGGGCGACAGGCCCTTCATGCCGACCTTCATGACGACGAAGTTCGAGCCCCATATGAGCACGACCGCCAAGGCACAGAGATAGTCTTTCCGGGAAAGGTGGGTCGTGGACATGCGGCATTATCGCACCGGCGCGCGCCGCAGAACGGAGCAGATCGGCGCGTTATCGGCGGTGCGCTTTCAGCACGGCCGCAAAGGCCCCGACCGCCGCGTCGATGTCGGCGTCGCCGATGTGGCGGTGGGTCACGCAGCGCAGCCGCGTGCGGCCCCAGGGGCGCACCAGCAGACCGGCCGCCGCCAGCGCGGCGGTCCATTGCGCGTTGTCCATGCCGCTGGCGGCGGTCTCGACCTGCACGATGTTGGTCTGCGGCACGCTGGCCGACAGCGCCGGCGCCAGCCGGTTGACCCCGTCGCTCAGCCGGCGCGCGCGCGCGTGGTCCTCGGCCAGGCGACCGCCCATCGTGCGCACCGCCTCCAGACCGGCGGCCGCCATGATGCCGGCCTGGCGCTGGGTGCCGCCCAGCATGCGCCGCAAGCCGCGCGCGCGTTCCATGACGGGCCGCGCGCCGGCCAGCACCGCGCCCACCGGCGCGCTCAGGCCCTTGGACAGGCACAGCGACACCGTGTCCGCGTGGCGCGCGATCTCGCCGGGGTCCACGCCCAGCGCCGAGGCGGCGTTGAACAGGCGCGCGCCGTCCAGATGCACGGCGGCGCCGGCCGCCTGTGCCATGCCGTGCACGGCCTGCATATGGTCCAGCGGCAGCACCGCGCCGCCGGCGTTGTTGTGCGAGGTCTCCATCGCCACCAGCGCCGTCTTCAGCCGGTGTCCGCCGCCCTGCAGCGCCTCTTGCAGCGCGCCCAGGTCCATCGCGCCGCCGGCGCCGGCCACGCCCAGGTAGAAAAGCCCCGTGAACGTGGCGGCGCCGCGCTCCGAGGTATACATGTGGGCCGTGGCCTCCAGCGCCACCTGTTCGTTGCGCTGGGCCTGCGCCAGCACCGCCAGCAGGTTCGCCATGGTGCAGCTGGGCACGAACAGCCCGGCCTGCTTGCCCAGCCGTTGCGCCACGTGCGCCTCCAGCTCGCGCACGCTGGGATCGCCGTCCAGTCCGTCGTCGCCGATCGGCGCGCTGCGCATGCGCTCGTACATGGCCTCGGTGGGACGGGTGACGGTGTCGCTGCGCAAGTCGACGGCAGGGGCGGAATCGGGCGAAGTCATGATGCTCAGTGCTGCAGGATTTTGGAAAGAAACTGGCGAGTGCGCGGGTTGCGCTGCTCGACATTGCCGAAGAACTGCTCCTTGTCGCAATCCTCCACGATGCGGCCGCAGTCCATGAAGATGACGCGGTCGGCGACGCGGCGCGCGAATCCCATTTCATGGGTCACCACCATCATCGTCATGCCGTCGGCGGCCAGGTCGGTCATCACGTCCAGCACCTCGTTGACCATCTCCGGGTCCAGCGCCGAGGTCGGTTCGTCGAACAGCATCACGGCCGGGTCCATGGACAGCGCGCGCGCGATCGCCACACGCTGCTGCTGGCCGCCCGACAGTTCGCCGGGATGCTTGTCCTGGTGGGCCGACAGGCCCACGCGCTCCAGCAGCGCCAGCGCGCGCCGGCGCGCCTCTTCCTTGCCGCGCTTGAGCACCTTGACCTGGCCCAGGCACAGGTTCTCGGTCACCGACAGATGCGGGAACAGCTCGAAATGCTGGAACACCATGCCGGCCACCGCGCGCAGCCTGGGCAGGTCGGTGCGCGGATCGCCCACCGAGATCCCGTTGACCACCACCTCGCCCTGCTGGAAGGGCTCGAGCGCGTTGACGGTCTTGAGCAGCGTGGACTTGCCGGAGCCGGACGGCCCGCAGACCACCACGACCTCGCCGCGGCCCACGGTGGTGGAGCAGCCGTCCAGCACCTGGAAGTCGCCGTACCACTTGCTGACCTGCTTGATCTCTATCATCGTCGGACCTGTGGATAAAGAGGAAAGACCGCGGCCGGCTAGCGCAGCACGCGCGTGCGCCGTTCCAGCCGCTTGACCAGACGGGACGCCGTGAAGCAGATGATGAAATACACCACCGCCACGAATAGGTACAGCTCCACCAGGCGGCCGTCGCGCTGGCCGATCTTGGTGGCCGCGCCCAGGAAGTCGGTCAGCGACAGCACATACACCAGCGAGGTGTCCTGGAACAGGATGATGACGCGCGTCAGCAGCGCCGGCAGCATGTTGCGCAGCGCCTGCGGCAGCACCACGTAGCGCATGCCCTGCCACGGCGTGAGCCCCAGCGCCAGGCTGGCCGACACCTGCCCGCGCGCGATCGACTGGATGCCGGCGCGCATGATTTCGCAGAAGTACGCCGCCTCGAACAGGGTGAACGTGATCACCGCCGAATTGAACGCGCCGACCCGCAGCGGCGTGGACGATCCCACCGCCCAGGCGGCCATGTACGGCATCAGGAAGTAGAACCAGAAGATCACCAGCAGCAGCGGGACCGAGCGCATCACGTTCACGTAGATGCCGGCAGGCACCGACAGTATCCGCAAGCGCGACAGCCGCATCATGGCCAGCACCGTGCCCAGCGCCAGCCCCATCACCGCCGCCAGCGCGGTCAGCGTCAGCGTAAAGACCATGCCGGTGCGGAACAGGTACGGCAGCGCGTTGCCGATGACGCCGAAGTCGAACTGGCCCATGGCGCTAGCGTCCCTTGCCCGCAGCGCCGATCAGGCCGGGCACCGCCGTGCGGCGTTCCAGCCAGCGCATGCCCAGGACCACGATGCCGTTGATGAGCAGGTAGATGACCGTGGCCGCGGAAAAGGCTTCGAAGATATGGAAGCTGAACTCCGCCATCGTGCGCGCCTGGCCGGTCAGCTCCAGCAGGCCGATGGTCAGCGCCACCGACGAATACTTGATGATGCCCATGAACTCGGACGTCAGCGGCGGCAGCACGATGCGAAAGGCCTCGGGCAGGATCACGTAGCGGTAGGCCTGCGCCTCGGTCAGGCCCAGCGCGGTGGCCGCCTGCAGCTGGCCGCGCGGCAGCGACTGGATGCCCGCGCGCAGCTGCTCGGCCACGCGCGCCGCGCCATAGCAGGCCAGGCACAGCGTGGCCGGCACGAACTGGCCCCAGGGTTGCGGCATGCGCTTCATCGCCAGGCCCCAGTCCAGCGGCAGCAGCTCGGGCAGCACGAAGTACCACAGGAACATCTGCACCAGCAGCGGCACGTTGCGAAACAGCTCCACGTAGGCCGCGCCCAGCGCGTTCATCGGGCGCGACCGCTGGGTCCGCATCACCCCCAGGCAAGAGCCCAGCAGCAATGCGAACACCCAGGCGATCAGGGCCAGCGCCAGCGTCCAGCCCACGCCCATCAGTAGCGTCTCCAGGAAGGTATGCACGCCGTCAGGCGCCGTATCCAGGAAGACGTCCCAGCTCCAGTCGTATTTCATGCCCGCGGCCCGAGGGCTTTACTCGTAGGCCTTGGGATCGCCCGAATCGGTGGGATTGGCCAGCGCGCGCTTGAGCGCGTCGCTCATCGGGTACTTCAGGTTGATCTGCCTGGGCGGGATGGGCGAATTGAAGTACTTGTCGTAGAGCGCGGCGACCTTGCCGGACTTGATCAGGTCGCGCACGGCGTCGTCCACCACGTGCTTGAAGGCCGGATCGTCCTTGGGCTGCATGATGCCGTAGGGCGCCAGCTCCAGGCCCTTGGTGCCGATGACGAAGGCGTCGGGATTCTTCGAGGAGGCCACCGCGCCATAGGCGATGCCGTCGTCGTTGGCCGAGCCGGCGGCGCGGCCCGATTCCACCATCAGTATGGTTTCGGCCGTGTCCTTGGTGGGCGTCATGGTGATGCCCAGTTCGTGCTTGGCGTTGAGCTGCGAGATCAGCTTGAAGGTCTGGCCGCCCGCCTGCGCGGCGATGGATTTGCCGCGGAAGGACGCCAGGTTATTGGGATCGACGCCGCCGTCCTTGCGCGCCACCAGCACCACCTGCGCCACGAAGGTCGTGGGCGCGAACGACACCAGCTTGTGGCGCGCGAGGTTGTTGGTGGTGTTGCCGCATTCCAGGTCTATGGTGCCGTTGGCCAGCAGCGGGATGCGCGTGGCCGAGGTGGTCGGGTTGTAGCGCACCTCCAGCTTGGGCAGCTTGAGCGCGGCCTTGATGTACTGCGCGACTTCCTGGCAGATCTCCACCGTGTAGCCGATCGGCTTCTGGTCGCCGTCGAGATAGGCGAACGGCACCGAGGTCTCGGGATGGCCCAGCGTGATGACGCCGCTTTCGCGGATCTTGTCCAGGCGGCTGGCGCCTTCGGCGTGCACGGTTGCGGCGCTGCCCAGCAGGACCGCGGCGGCGGAGATTGCGGCGAATGCTTTCATCGGCTTCCTTTGGCGCCGGATGCGCGGCGCATATTGGCGAAAAGTATCAACTAGCGGTATGGTTTTATCCAGTTCCAATCGAGTATTCCTCCATACGGATTTGATATGGCCATTCCACGCATGAGCCTGCGGCACATCGAGGCGTTCCGGGCCGTCATGATGACCGGTTCGATGACCGCCGCGGCGCGGCGCGTGCATACCTCGCAGCCGCACGTTAGCCGCTTAATCGCGCAATTGGAAGCCATTACCCAGTTTCCCTTGTTCGACCGCAACGGCAGCCGTCTGACCCCCACGCAGGACGGCTCGCGCTTCTTCCAGGAGGTCGAGAAAACCTTCATCGGCCTGGCCGGCCTGGAGTCGGCGGCGGCCAGCATCCGCTCGTTCAGCGCCAGCCGCCTGAGCGTGGCCGCCATGCCGCGGCTGGCCGGCGGCCTGCTGGCGCGCATCGTCGCCGGCTTCAAGACCGAGTACCCCGACGTCATGGTGTCGATCCATTCCGGCAACGCCAGCACGGTGCACAACTGGATCAGTTCCGGCTTTTGCGACACCGGCCTGGCGATGCTGTCGGGCGACTCGCCCGGCATCCAGGTCGAGCCGGTGCTGACGATGAGCTGCGTGGCCGTGGTGCCCAAGGGCCACCGCCTTGCCAGGCTGAAGAAACTCAAACCCGCCGACTTCGCCGGCGAGCCGTTCGTGGCCTTCACCAGCGGCACGCCGCTGCGCGCCATGATCGACGAGGTCTTCAAGGCCGCCCGCATCGAACGCCAGACCGTGGCCGAGGCCGGCCTGGGTTCGTCCATCTGCGCCCTGGTCGGCGCAGGCCTGGGCGTGGCCCTCATCAACCCGCTGGCCGCGCGCGAAGAACTGGCGACCGCCAACGTCGAGGTGCGCCCGTTCAGCCCCGCCGTGCCGGTCACGGTCGCGCTGCTCTACCCGCCGTACCACACCCGCACGCGCCTGGTCAGCGTGTTCTCGCGCTATGCGCGCGAGGTGATGCAGCAGGAGATGGGGGATTTGAAGGCGCGGGCGGGGCGGTAAAGGCGGCAGCAAAGAAAAAGGCCAGCCCTTTCGGGACTGGCCTTACATGGCTTGGCGTTCGCGATCAGGCGTCGATATTCGCCGCCGACAGCGCATGCGTTTCGATGAAGTTCCGGCGCGGTTCTACATCGTCGCCCATCAGCGTGGTGAAGACTTCGTCGGCCGCGATGGCGTCCTCGATCTGCACGCGCAGCAGGCGGCGCACCTTCGGGTCCATGGTGGTTTCCCACAGCTGGTCCGGGTTCATTTCGCCCAGGCCCTTGTAGCGCTGCTTGGAGATGCCGCGTTCGGCTTCGCTGCGCAGCCACTGCATGGCTTCGCGGAAGTCGGACACGGGCTGTTCCTTGCGCTTGTCGCCTTCGCCGCGGGCGACCAGCGAGCGCGGGCCGACCTTGCCGGAGAAGCTCTTGGCGGCCTTGGACAGGATGGCGTAGTCCGTGCCGTTGACGAAGTCGGCGTCGATGATGCTGACGCGCACGTTGCCGTGATGCATGCGCTGCACCGACAGGCGGTGGCGTTCGGTCGCCTCGTCGAACTGGGGCACGACTTCGACGCCGTTGCCGCTGACCGGATCGCGCATGGCTTCGGTCAGGCGGCGGGCGGATTCGGCGGTGGACTCGGCCGTCTCCAGGTTGATTTCCACGCCTTCGGCCATGGCCGACAGCGCGGCCGTGTCGAACACGCGCGACAGGCGCGCGATCACGCCGTCGGCGGCGACGTACTGGCGCGCCAGTTCATTCAGCTCTTCGCCGCGGATGATCTCGCCGCCCGAGATGATCTCGGCGTCCTTCAGGGCCAGCGACAGCATGAACTGCGCTTCTTCCTGGTCGTCCTTCAGATAGCGCTCTTCGCGGCCGACCTTGACCTTGTACAGCGGCGGCTGGGCGATGTAGACGTAGCCGCGCTGCACCAGCTCGGGCATCTGGCGGTACAGCAGCGTCAGCAGCAGGGTGCGGATGTGCGCGCCGTCGACGTCCGCGTCGGTCATGATGATGAGGCGGTGGTAGCGCAGCTTGTCGATGTTGAAGTCCGGGCCGATGCTGGTGCCCAGCGCGGTGATCAGGGTGGCGATCTGCTCGCTGGCGATGAGGCGGTCGAAGCGGGCCTTTTCCACGTTCAGCACCTTGCCGCGCAGCGGCAGGATGGCCTGGAACTTGCGGTCGCGGCCCTGCTTGGCCGAGCCGCCTGCGGAGTCGCCCTCGACGATGTACAGCTCGCACAGCGCGGGATCCTTTTCCTGGCAGTCGGCCAGCTTGCCGGGCAGGCCGGCGCCTTCCAGCACGCTCTTCCTGCGGGTCATTTCGCGCGCCTTGCGCGCGGCTTCGCGGGCGCGGGCGGCCTCGACGATCTTGGCGCACAGCGCCTTGGCGTCGTTGGGGTGCTCCAGCAGCCAGGTTTCCAGCGTGCGGGCCACGGCTTCTTCGACGGCCGGACGCACTTCGCTGGACACCAGCTTGTCCTTGGTCTGGCTGCTGAACTTGGGCTCGGGCACCTTCACCGACAGCACGCAGGCCAGGCCTTCGCGCATGTCGTCGCCGGAGGTCTCGACCTTGGCCTTCTTGGCCAGTTCGTTGTCGGTGATGTACTTGTTGATGATGCGGGTCATCGCCGCGCGCAGCCCGGTCAGGTGCGAGCCGCCGTCGCGCTGCGGGATGTTGTTGGTGAAGCACAGCACGCTTTCGCTGTAGCTGTCGTTCCACTGCATCGCCACTTCCACGCCGACCGCCACGCCGCCCGCCGAGGACTCGGTGGAAACCGAGAACACGTTCGGGTGCAGCACGGTCTTGCTGCGGTTGATGTATTCGACGAAGCCCTTCACACCGCCCGAGAACGCGAAGTTCTCTTCCTTGCCCTGGCGCTGGTCGATCAGGCGGATCTTCACGCCATTGTTCAGGAACGACAGCTCGCGCAGGCGCTTGGAGAGGATCTCGTAGTGATACTCGATGTTGGTGAAGATGATGGGGTCGGCCAGGAAGCGCACTTCGGTGCCGCGCTTGTCGGTCGTGCCCGTCACCGCCAGCGGCGCGACGCGCTCGCCCTGGCGGAATTCCATCTGGTGCACCTGGCCGTCGCGGCGGATGGTCAGGCGCAGCCATTCGGACAGCGCGTTGACGCAGGACACGCCCACGCCGTGCAGGCCGCCCGAGACCTTGTACGAGTTCTGGTCGAACTTGCCGCCGGCGTGCAGCTCGGTCATGACGATTTCCGCCGCGCTGCGGTGGAATTCGTCGTCCTTGTGGATGGCCGTCGGGATGCCGCGGCCGTTGTCGGTCACGGAGATGGAGTTGTCGGTGTGGATCGTGACGACGATGTCGTCGCAATAGCCGGCCAGGGCTTCGTCGATGGCGTTGTCGACGACTTCGAACACCATGTGGTGCAAGCCGGTGCCGTCGGACGTGTCGCCGATGTACATGCCGGGGCGCTTGCGCACGGCCTCCAGCCCTTTGAGCATCTTGATCGAGTCAGCGCCGTAGCCGCTGTTCTCGGGAGTGGTGTTCTGCTGATCTGACATGTGTGTATCGATAACGCTTTAAAGAACGGCCTGGCGGCCGGACCGCCCGCGGGCCATCCGGCCCGCAGCGGCACAAACCCACGATAGGGCGCGGATCAAATCCGCATGGGCATGACGACGTACTTGAACTGGTCGTCTTCGGGCAGGGTGATGAGCGCCGACGCGTTGGCGTCGGGCATGACCGACCACTGGACGCTGTCGACCTTGACGTTCGACAGCACGTCGAGCAGGTAGCCGACGTTGAAACCCACGTCCAGCGCTTCATGGCCGTAGTCGATGTCGATCTCTTCCTGCGCCTCTTCCTGCTCGGCGTTGGACGAGGAGATCTTCATCTGGTTCTGCGCCAGTTGCAGGCGCACGCCCTTGAACTTGTCGGTGGTCAGGATGGCGGCGCGCTGCAGGCTGCCCTGGAGCGCTTCACGGCCGACCAGGAAGTGGCGCGTGTAGTTGGTGGGGATCACGCGCGTGAAGTCGGGGAACTTGCCTTCGACCAGCTTGGACACCAGCTCCACGTCGCCGAAGCGGAAGCGGATCTGGCCCGGCGCCACGTCGATGGAGACGGGCTCGTCGGAGTCTTCCAGCAGGCGCTGCATTTCCAGCACGGTCTTGCGCGGCACGATCACTTCGTGGCGCTCGCTGATGCCGTCGGCTTCGGTGGAGCAGTGCGCCAGGCGGTGGCCGTCGGTGGCGACGGCGCGCACGCGGCCCGGCTCGAACACCAGCAGCATGCCGTTCAGGTAGTAGCGGATGTCCTGCTGCGCCATGGCGAAGTGCACCATGTTGAACAGGTGGCGCAGCGTGCGCTGCGGCATGGTCAGCGACACGTCCCACTGCTCGGGCTGGGCCACGGTGGGGAATTCGCTGGCGGCCAGCGTCTGCAGCGCGAAGCGGCTCTTGGCCGACTGCACCGACAGCTTGTTGCTGGCCAGCGCCAGGCGCACGTCGCCCGTGTCCGGCAGCGCCTTGAGGATGTCCAGCAGCTTGCGCGCCGCGACCGTGGTGGACTCGTTTTCCTGGCCCACGCCGAAATCGGCGTGCGTGGTGATCTGTACTTCCAGGTCGGTCGCAATGAAGGCGACCTTGTTGCCTTCCTTGCGCATCAGGATGTTCGCCAGAATGGGCAGGGTATGGCGTCTTTCGACGATGCCCGCCACAGTCGACAGCGGTTTCAGCAATGCATCGCGTGTGGTTTGTACGAGTTGCATGTTCATCCTTTTAGAGTTTGTTCCAACACGTGCAGGGTATGGTTGAGCTCCGC